>ERZ791734.754-NODE-754-length-38088-cov-5.074988_pt1 | contig 38088 bp, 30 predicted proteins | sample MGYA00509953_ERZ791734 | MGnify/ENA primary metagenome ERZ791734 (study PRJEB30046, sample SAMN00792038) | human gut metagenome | study: EMG produced TPA metagenomics assembly of the A metagenome-wide association study of gut microbiota in type 2...
AAAACAGAACCCACCGCCCCACAATGGCGATCAGTCCTTCTTCAAAATAATATAATGACGGTGTATCATCAATGCCGATGGTTACATTTGTCACTTTATAACCGTAGGCGCATATTGCTGTGAGCAGCAAAATGCACAAATACATTCTGTTTTTCAGAAAATGGTTTAAATATTCCACCCATTTTTGACGCACTGTGCTTTCTCGATGATTTATTTTTTCCATGTTCTGCATTTTTCAATTCCTTTAACTCATAAATACGTTTTTACTTCTGTACATTCCTGTGACATTTCTTTCGGAAATAATTTCCGTTTTCGCCATTTCTTATTCCTGCACGATTCTTTCCAAGCGATACACTACAAAATCATAATACATATAATGGAATTTCACTGCCTCCTCATACCGATATTCATCCTCTACCTCATTCGGTACGCCTCCCTGAAAACAGATATACCACAGATTGTCGTACGTCTCCAGCTGACTGTAATTCGTCAATGCCTCTGTATTTACAAACGGCAGACTGTATAACTTATATCCCAGCAAATAGTAATGAAGTTCGGGATGGTACACATTCAAAAAGATCGTATGGGTATACGGTCCGATAAAGGCATCGTTTTCCGTGACCTGTTCTTCGATAAAATCTTCGTATTTTTGCAGTCCGTCATCATATTCCAGCCGGATCTCCGATACATATTGCAACAAAAAACAAAGCATTGCCGATGCCAGGATACCGCTGACCCACCATTTTTTGTTTTTTTCTTTTGCGGTATCCAGGATCTGTGAAAATCCCACTGCATACCACAGCATGACAAAGCCCATTCCCGGGAAAGCATAGCGTCCCATGAAACAATTGTTAACAGTCGCAGAGATTACGCCTCCCACAATACCGGTCAGCGCAAATGCCGATGCTGCGATCGCCGGTGCCGCATTATGATGCTCTCTCACCCAATCTACGGCTCCGTAGCTTAATACCAGACATATTGCCAGTCCCAGCAACACGACGATTCCAATGGGTGTCTCCACCGCTGAGAACCATTCCTTACAATAATCCATCACGGAATTCAGCGTTGCAAGTTCTGATACGGAACCATCGTCATAGCGCATCCGCAGGATAAATTGTCTGCATGTCACTGCAAGCCAGGGGGAGAACACGATCGCAACCGTAAATCCGGAGATGAAATATCCCTTCACCAGTTCCTTCTTCCGGTAGATCAGAATCGCCGCCAGAAAAAGCATATAAAATAAAAAGGTCTGGATCAACGCAAACGTATGACAGTATACCGTGCAAATGCTCGCGATACAAAATACGATCCACTTCCTGTGCGTCGCCTCTCTGAAAATATCATAGGCCGACAAGCCTGTCAGTGTCAGAAAGAACAATGCTACTGCATACATTCTCACATTCCCCGCCTGTACGCTGAATATCGGCATCAGCAGAGAAAACAGCATAAAATATACCGATATCTTCCGGTCAAATAATTTCTCCACATAATATTTTCCCAGAAGCATATAACCCAGCATAAAAAGGACAGACATCAGCTTCAATGCCCAAAAATAGGTACCGCCTCCGCATAAATGATAAAACAGTTTTAACAATACATAATAAAACGGAGAGTGATCATCCGTGGCGGTAATATAGATCAGGCGTTTCCAGGAAAGTGAGACCATGGATGCCGAATACGCTTCGTCATACCACAGATTGTTCGTAATGCAGAAAGCTCCCCAGATAAACAGTGCCACAACAGGCAGCCCGTGCCACAGTACCGTCCAAAAATCCATCCGAATAACTTTATTCTGTTTTGTCTGAATCATTTTACGTTCTGTCAATATCGTGCTCCTGTTTCATAATTCTAATCTCAATTCTCTTACACCTGTGAAATTTCTTGTGAAAAAGCATTTATGCTTTTTCCTGTATGAAATTTAGAACTTCTTCACGAAAGAGCCTATGCTCTGAGTGACTAGAAGTTCTTTTCATACTAGTATCTTTGATACAGTACCATATCCGCATCGCGCCCGAGTTCTTCATACCCCTGTGCCTGACACATTCCATCAATAATTCCGCCGGTTACTGTGGCAACATAACGGCTCTCAAGCTCCGTCAGGTGTTCCGAAACATATTGAAATTCACAGCAGCTGATGCCAAATCCCTTGGGCGTACCGTATAACAGCTGCCATTTCAGGCTCTGATTTCCTTCCTCTGTCACATCTCCCAACGTCCAGATCACCACATTTTTATAATCCGGAACCTTTTCTGTATCCACAGACACTTTTTCTGCAAAAACCTCACTCCAGTATGCAATCTGTTCCTGTCGTCCTTGCGTCACATAGGGGACCTGATAATCATACGGTTCCACTGCTTTATAGCTGTACAGGTAAAGAAAAGCCGCTCCCAAAAGCACCGCTTTTTTATAATATTTTGTCTCCAGCATGCTAACAATAAAAATTCCCGCTGCGATAAAGGTCAGAAAATGCTTGCTGCCCTCTGTCATCTTATACATCAAAAGATGTGCGAATAACATCGCGATCAGACTGAAAGCGAAATGCACTTCTATGATCAGCTGGTTACGCAGCCCGGTCTGTTTCTCCCTGCGGTATGCTCTGAAATCCAGGAAACTCTGCACCAGCAGAATGGCTAGCAGCAACAGATAACCGTCAAAAAAGGCTCCCGAAGCCAGACCGCTTTGCGCCCCGGCGATACAATGTCTGACAAATTCCAGTCCTTTCCAATGTAACGTCCCGAAAAAGTTACGGAAACCGGCACCGATCCCATCCGTGAAGAACGTCGTGATCCAGTCGGTATAAAACAACGGTGTAAAATATTCCGCACCCAGGTAATGTTTGATCAGCACATACAGGATTCCCGTCACTGCCACCACGATCACAGATCCGATGCTCCCCCATTTTCGATCCTCCCGGATCCAGAAAAAGCAGGCAAGCGCCAGGAACAATAACATATACGGCCGCATCAGCACAAGCAGCACAGAGATCACAAACATAGCGATCAGCTTGCCTTTACTCTCTTTCTGCAGATAGCTCATTGCCAGACCATAGAACAGGATCAGCATACTGAAACAGATGACTTCCGGCATACCGGAGAGCATGTATCTTACGAATAACGAATACAGTCCAAACAAAACCGTCAGGATCCCCAGCTGCTTCCAGGTCGGCTTTACCAGCCAGACAAATACGAATATCGTAACCGTCATCAGAACAATGTTGCAGATCACCGGTGACAGCAGATTCCAGCCGAACACCAGTCCCCACAGGATCCAGGGGAATACCAGCACGGGACTCCAGGCTGCGAAAGACAGCTGCAGCGCATGGCTTTCGTTAAACCCGAAATACCCCAGGGGAAATCCGTAATTCACAATGCCTTCCACTTGTTTAAAATAGAATAATTCATCATTCCATTCCGAAGAAGGCAGATAGACCTGCCCGATACTTTCCCCTTCCGCTACTGTCCGGATCAGACAGCATACCAGCGGAAGCAGTGCCATAAGTACTGCCTTAAGCAAGGTAATATAACGTTTGTCCTGTTTCCACCAATTTACAAAACGTGTATTTTTCATATGGTCTTGTCTTACCCTTCTGTTCAAAATCTTTTATTTCGTTTTTCACTTTATATTTACCTATTCAGACTTGCGGATCCTCATCTGTTCCGAGTCCGATTCGCTCCCGGATCACATACTGGGGAGAATTATTCATGCTGATGTAGATACGTCCCACATATTCTCCGATCAGTCCCAGCATGATCATGATCATGCCGCCGAAAAATACCAGTGCCGCCATCAATGCGCTGAAGCCCATAGGGACATTGGGATTCACCAGTCTCTTGATGATCGTATAGATTCCATAGAGAAAACCCAGTCCTGCGAAGCCCACACCGAGAGAAGTGGCGATCCGCAGCGGTTTCACGGAAAATGCCGTAAATCCGTTGAACCATAATCCCAGCAGCTTCTTGAGCGTATAACCGGAATTGCCCTCTTCCCGCTCTCTGTGACACACCGGCACGTTGGTAATGTTTTTCGTGGCACGGAGCACCAGTCCGATGACATAAGGATATGAATTCTCATAGCGGATCATATCCTCCACCACGAACCGCTTCACCGCAAAATAGCTGGAAATATACAGATCCGCGGGCTTGTTTAACATCATCCGCGTCATCAGCTCATTGACCTTGCTGCCCAGATTCCGGAATGCGGAGTGCTGCTTGTGTTCATAACTGGCATAGACAGCATCAAAGCCTTCCTCCAGCTTATTTAGCAGCTTATCCACTTCATCGGCGGGGGTCTGTCCGTCATCATCCAGGCACACCACATAATCTCCGTCGGAATGCCGCAGTCCCGCCATCAATGCCGCATGCTGTCCGAAATTCCTGGCGAAGCCGATGCCCTTGATATTATCGTATTTTTCACACAGATCCCGGATCGTTTCCATGGTATTGTCCGGTGATGCATCATTCACCAGAAAAATATCATACGTATACTGTGTCAGTTCCTGCATTTTTTCGCGGATCTCCGTAACCACATGGGGCAGCGTATGCTCCGAACGGTAGCAGGGGATCACAAAACTTACTTTTTTGATTCTGTCCATTTTTTGTTGCTCGCTCCTTCTTAATCTGCCGGATTCACGGCTGCCATCCAGACAATATCCCGGTACACACCGTCAATACACACATCGTCTCTTAACAGTCCTTCTCTGACGAATCCTGCCTTTTCATAGCTTCGGATCGCCTGCAGGTTCTCCGACAATGCCCGCAGGTAGACTCTATGCAGCAATTCCTGCTCAAAACAGTACCGTAACATCAGCTTCGCCGCCGCTGTGCCGATCCCGCGGCCTCGGGCGCTCTCTTCTCCGATGAAGATTCCGTACTCCGCCTTATTGTGATGTCTGTCAATATCCCGGATATACACAGATCCCAACGGCTTATCTCCTTCCAGATCACAGATGATCATCTGCACCACATCTCCGGTCTCCACATGTGTCCGGATCCAATGCTCATGGGACTGTCTGGTAAAAAGCTCCTGATAGATAAAATTTTTACGCACGGCATCGCTGTTACGCCATGCCACGATACGGTCCGTATCCTCATAGGTCATGAGGCGCAGACAGATCCCGGCCTGCGTATCCCGGTAGTTCTCAGAAATTGCTTTCGAGGTTTTATTTTCCAATCTTTTATTGTCTGCTGTTACTGTCTGCATTGTGATCTCCTTACTGTCTGTAAGCATTACACAGCTCGATGACTCTCCGGATCTCATCCTCCCGCATCTCGGGGAACAGCGGCAGTGTCACACAATGTGCTGCCAGGTATTCCGCATTCGGGCAGTCTCCCGGCTTATAACCAAGGTTTGCATATGCCTTCTGTAAATGGCAGGGAACCGGATAATGCATGTTGCATTCCACATCATTGTCTGCCATATACTTCACAAAATCCTCGTGATCCGGAACGGTAATGACAAACAGATGGAACACCGGTGTGGTGTTCTCCGGATGATGCTGCATGGTGATCAGAGGATTCGTGATCTCCCGGAGATAGCGGTGTCCGATCTCCTGACGTCTCTTCGTCCACTCCGGCAGGTATTTCAGGCTGACGCTCAATACCGCACCCTGCAGTCCCTCCAGTCGATAATTATATCCAATCTCATCATGATAATAACGCACATCGCAGCCCTGATTTTTCAGGCGGTCAATATGCTTATAGTACTCTTCCTTCTCACAGGTGACACTTCCGCCTTCTCCGAAAGCATAGAGATTTTTGCCCGGATAGAAGCTGAAGCATGCCAGATCTCCCAGGGTTCCCACATTTTTCCCCTCAAACTGTGCCCCGTGGGCCTGTGCGCAATCCTCTACGACAAACAATCCATGTCGGTTCGCGATCTCTCTGACGCCGGCATAATCAAAGGGCTGTCCATAGAGATGGACACCGATGATCCCCTTCGTCCTCTCCGTGATCTTCGCCTCCAGCACGGAAGGATCGATCTCCCAGGTATCCGGCGTGCAATCTGCGAACACCGGCGTGGCTCCCGTATAGCTGACGCCCCATGCCGTGGCAATGTAGGTATTGGCCGGTACGATGACTTCATCTCCCGGTCCCACTCCAAGAGCCAGCATGGCCAGATGTAAGGCGGAAGTACCGTTGTTCACACCGCTGGCATATTTGCTTCCCACATAAGCGGCAAATTCCTTGTCAAATGCATCTGCATATTTGCCTCCGGAAAAAGCTGTCTCACGACATACCTTCTCGATAGCTTCTCTGTAAGCATCTTCATGGGCTTTTACATCCCTCGTCAGATCGATTCTCTTAATATGTGCCATTCTGTCGTCCTTCTTTCGCTTATATGTGCTTTTTGATATAAAACTCGTTGAATAACCTTGCGATCTGTACCAGATAATTACAGATCGTCTTGAATACCTTAACGGTAGTATTATAGTCTTCCTGCCACTCCACCGGATAATCCAAGATCTTCACGCCCCGTTTCTCCGCACGCAGCAGGAATTCGATCATATAAAACCACCCGTTATCCCGGCTGCAGCCCTCGATCAGCGAGAGTGCCGTCTCTCTGCGGACAAACGTGAAGCCGCAGATGGCATCTGTGGATTTCATCCGTAAAAACAGCTTTAACAGAATCAACAGTCCCTGGGATGTGATCCTGCGGTACCATTTTCTGCCCCTGGTATCGGATTCTCTGGCAAAACGGCTGCCGTTGATATACTGGATCTCGGGTTGCGTCTCGAAGAGGTGAATCGCCTCTCCCAGATGCCTGATATTGGTGGAAAGGTCGATGTCCATATAGCCTACCACATCGCCGTGGCTTACTTCCACACCTCTGCGGAATGCGGCGCCCACACCGCGGACATTGATCCTCTCATATTTTACTTTATCATATTTTTTACACAGCTTTTCTGCGATCTGCGGTGTCTCATCCTCGGAACCGTTATCCACGATAATGATCTCATAGTCTTCAAAAGCAATGCTCCGCAGATATTCCACCGTGCGGGTCACACCGTTCTCTAAGCGCAGACGTTCATTTAATACCGGAAAAATAATCGTAAACATCATTTTGTCAGTTTTTCCACTCCTTCGATTACATAGTGCTGTCTCTTAAAGCTCATATTCAGGATCACGGACAGATATTTGAAGATCAGTGTCAGCATGACGGACATCATGAAAAATCCAAACGAGATCAGTGTCATCAGACTCATCCAGCCTTCCACGGGACGTACCGTGCTGAAGATCGAATACACGATCCAGGCAAACATGATCATCATCACAGAGAACAGGATCACACTCACCAGCATAGAGAACTTCTCCAGGACATTGGTGAAAATGATCAGCGTATCCAGTGCAAGACTGCTGCGGGTGCTGCGCTCCTCCCGGTTCCTGGCACTGCCTGCCTTCTTTTTATTCTCATAGACCAGCGTATCCGCCTTTAGTCCGCAATTCATATACATCGCCTTGCGGTAAGGAATGTACGCATTCATCTGATTCACACGGTTCACTGCGCGGCGGGATATGATACGGAATCTCTCCTGACGCAGCTTATGGGTATTACGGCTTCCCAGATTATATACTGCATAGAACAGCCGCGAGGTCAGTGCCACATCTCTCCCCGGAGCGGCTGCCACCACATCATAGCCTTCCAGTGCTCTGTCATAAACATCCATGATCAGTGACGGCTCAAAATCCGGCAGGCATCTGTCGAATTCGAACAGGAAATCTCCCACTGCCAGGTCTCTTCCGGCATTCATGGCCATCTCGACTCCCTGATAAAAGCTTAAATTGATCATGCTCACCACATGATTTCCACTGCTTTCTTCCAGAAATCGATGGATCTCCTCGATGGTATTGTCCATGCAGCAGTCATTCACACAGACAATCTCATATTTTTCGAAATGTTCTTCCATGGTGCCACAGACCGTATTCAGGAAATCACGGATGTGCGCACCATCGTTGTGCAGATACAGCACGCAGGATACAAAATTTTTCTCTTTATTCAGGATTGCGGTTCTCTCCATAACGTTTCCCCTATATCTATTATTATTTATAACCACTCGGAATGGTTATCCTAATCTAAAAAAGGATCCAGATCATATACCGTGTTGATCTTGCCGGATAAGACGCTGATGAAGGTGGGGCTCTCGGATAATGCCCGGATCACGGTAGGTCTCGAATCATCGATCTCTGAAGCCTTCAGGATCGGCTTCATGGAGAACAGTGATTGCTCATAGCTGAATGTATACTCCTCCCGCAGATATTTCCGGGCCAGCGTAGACATATACTCCCAGGCACTCTCCGGTCTGCCGGGACAGTCGTTGCAATTCCCCAGCCAGCCGCCTCTGCAGAGATTGCCGTCCGCTCCTACACAGGAGAACTGCGGCGTAGCATCATAGCTTGTCTTATGCGGTGTAAAAGTCACCGAAGTCAGGGAATGATATCCCGTCCTGCCGAAAGGCATAATGGAGAAAAAAGGTCCATCCATTACTGTAAATCCGATGTCCCTGAGCTTGTCACCTGTTTTGCACAGGATGATCTCACATAATTCATACTTCAGTCCGAAGGGTTCTGCCGTGGCTCCCTTCACCTTTTCCAGCACCTGATTTACGGAAGCGTAAGTGGCATTCAGCACAAACGGTGCCCGGTACACCTCTCGATGGTCCTCATGCAGTGCGGTGATTTCATAGCAGTCCGATTGCTTCACGATCTCTGTGATCTGCCGCCCGAAGTGCAGCTTCACTCCCGGATATTTCGCAATTTCCTCCAGCAGATAATCCCGCAGAATATGGGCATCATAGGTATATTCCTCGGTGAGAAAAGCACCATCGCACAATCCCGGCTGGAAATATTCCTCCACCGGAAGAGTCTTACAGGGAATCCCACCATCCCGGCAGAACTTCAAAAATTCCGCCGCATCCGTCCAGGAAAAATGAGCCGAAGTAGCATAAATCTGTTGAAACGCGGTATGAAGACAGAAGGAATAGTCCTCTGTAAAACGCTTGAAATATCCGGCGGATTTCATGGCCGTAGATAGAGACCTCGGGTAGTGATATCCCATGTGTACCCGGGCCTGATTGATATATGTGGCTCTGGTAAAAGGAGCCTCTTCCATCTCCAGCACCTCTACCTGCTGCCCTTTTTTTGCACAATACAGCGCCGCATACAATCCATACAGCCCTGCTCCTATGATCAGCTTGTCCATTCCTCTATCCTAACTCTGTCTCTGTTTTGTCTTTGTTTTGTCTCTGTTTTGTCTTTATCTCTGATCTGTCTCTGTTTTTTCATTTTCCGTCTTCCGGCCGGTTCCGCACATCAGTACCGCCAGATACGGCAGTGCCAGCATCACCGGATAGACATATCGCATCTGCACCGTGGGGCCTAACAGCATCGTCCCATAATATCCCGCGATCACCGCCAGTGGCAGACAGTAGCGCTTTCTGTCCACGATCACAAGGATCGCCGCCAGCGCCAGATACAGCCACAGATAACTGCCCGGCACGAACAGATATTTCAGTACCGGAAGCTTCAGATAACCGTTCCCGTCCGCCCATGCCTCCAGGCAGTTATACAGTCCCGGCCATTTGCTGTCTTTGTAGATCCCTCTGTTGTTCAGGGTATCTTCTTCCCATCGTGTCTGTATATATCCGAGCCCCTCTCTCCCCTGCACTTCGTTCACCGCCGCATGGGTGACATCCAAGGGAGACAAAAAGCCGGCATCCACTGCCAGTGCGGCATTGATCATATCTCCGGGATAAGATTTCAGCAGATGAAAATAGGTCCGTAAGAAATCTCCCGAGCGATAACGCGCCACATACGTGTTGGTATGCCGCTTTACCGGATCCGCAATGCCGGGATCGTAATCCCTGTAGGCCTCATCCAATATAAAATCATTCACCAGTGCCCGATCCTGCTCCGACATGGTACCGTCATCCTCAGGGAGTACTCCCACTCCTCCGTGGTAGATCATGCAGCGGGCCATCTGCTGGATTGGCATACTCAGCATCTCTCTCCTGTCTCCCTGTTCCGCGTGCGTTGCGGAGAACACTGCGGACAGCACAAAAAGCCCTATACAGAAAGCTGCCACACTTACCGTAAACAGTCTCCCCCAGAGCTTCCTCGCTCTTTTTCCAAAGCATACTGCCAGAAAAAGAAATGCTAATAGTACCATCATAGCATATTTTCCGTTATTGCGAAACAGTATCATTCCTATTGTTCCGATAAAAAACAGCAGATCCCGGACTCCGGGACGCCATTCCCTGCGGTCCTCCAGCAATAGCTCCGTCAGACTGATCAGTTGCAGCAATAAAAAAGCACTGAATACCGTATCTTTTGTCATGCTGACACTCATATACCAGTGGAACGGGAAAAACATTCCAAGCAGTAGCATCACGAGCTGCCAGCCTGCCGCCACCTGGCGTCTGTGCAATACCAGCACACCGTAGGACATGCTGCCCGCCAGCAGCAGCATCTGCAGCGCAGTGTACAGTGCCATTCCGGCATTCATACTTCCAGACAGCTGCGTTCCCAGCCACAGCATTCCCTGTAAAAGCAGTGTGTGCACGATCGGATGATGATCAAAATAATAATGCTCCACGATCTGTCCGGTCTGTACCGGTGCATCATAGGCACAGATTCCCGGGTAATATGCCAGATATACCGGAAGCCATGCAAGGCAAAGCAATAACAGGCTTCCGAAAAACACCTGTGCCCCGGAGCGTCTCTGTATCCACGCGGCAGATCTGCCGAACACAGCATTGTCTTTGCCGGCACCGTTCCTTCCACCGTTGCAGTCACCCTCTGGTGCCGGCCGCTCTGCCACACGATAGACCACAAGCGTTCCGATCACACCCAGAAGGCATCCCAAAAGCACGGTCCACAGCAGAGTGCTCCCCACATATCCGGCCGTCCACAGGAGATTGCCCGCAGCCGCCAGATCTTTTTCCGTTTTTACGAAAAATACAAACAGACATCCCAGAACGCAAAGTAACACACCGCCTCTGCGTCTGGGAAGTATTCTCTTCTCCTGCATATTATCATCCTTTACGTTCCTGATGTTCCCCATGCACACGGTTCAGACGATACTCGAAATCCTTCCGGTCCTTGGCCGCCATAACTTCCAGCATCATACCGGAGAAAAATGACTGGATCCCCGCCAGCAGAATGAATCCACAGGCGATCAGCGTCGGGAATCTCGGCACCAGTCCCGTATTCAGATACTCCAAAAATACCGGAACAAACAATATCACCGACACCGCTGCCAGCAAAAATGCCAGCATACCGAAGAAGTGCATGGGTTTATAGTTTTTATACAGCTGCAGCATCTTGCGGATCACGCGGAAACCGTCACTGTAAGTGTTCAGCTTGGACTCACTGCCCTGGGGACGGTCACGATATTCCACCACCACATTCTCTACCTGCATGTTATAGTTCACCGCATGGATCGTCATCTCCGTCTCGATCTCAAATCCTTTGGAGAATACCGGGAATGTCTTCACGAATTCATAACTGAACGCGCGATAACCGGTCATGATGTCCTTGATATCGGAATGAAACAGGCCGTTGATCCCCGCACGCATCAGACTGTTGCCGAAATTATGAAACGGCCGCTTATTTTCCGTAAAATAAGTAGACGACAGGCGGTCTCCCACCACCATATCCGCCTGATGCTCCAAAACCTTTGCCACCATCTCCCGGGCACAATCCAAAGGATACGTGTCGTCTCCGTCGATCATAAGATAGCATTCCGCATCGATCTCACGAAACATTCTGCGGATCACGTTTCCCTTTCCCTGGGCATATTCATGACGTATGATCGCTCCCGCTTCCGTTGCCAGTTCCACGGTACGGTCGGTGGAATTATTGTCATATACATAAGTCACCGCCTCCGGCAGGAACTTTTTCACATCGGATACCACCTTGGCGATCGTCTTCTCTTCATTGTAGCAGGGGATCAATACTGCAATTTTATCCATTTTCCATTCCTCTTATCTCTGCGTGTTAAAAGTGCTTATACAAAGTTTATTGTACCACGCTTGTTCCATTACAGCCACTATTTTTGCTTTTTCCCGCGTATTTTTCTTGGGGGCGGGCAAAAGCTATGATATAATGAGCGCAAGTGAGCCAATATGCTTGCATAATTGAAATTTGTTGTGGTTACGGAGGAATTGTTTCCATGAGTGGATCTCAGAACAGATCTTGTTGCAATATCATTTACCGCCTGGGGCTTAACATTGTCATGCTTCTGACAATGTTGCTTTCCATGCTGCTGTTCGCCGGCAGCTTTCTCACGACCTGTTATGCCGACAATATGGAGACCCAGCAGGTCCTGCTGCGTCCGGACAATCCCCTGTGGAATCTGTTGGAGCTGGCAGGCTTCGGATTACTGTTTTGCGGATGTCTGTATCTGTATGAAAAAATAGGAGAGAAATTCCGTCGCGGACTGCTCGTTTTTACTTTGACCTTTGTATTTGGGCTTGGTATCCTGCTGATCCTCTTCGGACGCACGGTTCCCGCAGCGGATGCTCTGTCTGTATACAATGCGGCTGCGGAGTGGATCCTGGGAAATACTGATATTATCCACCCCACCGTTTCTTATCTGTCTTATTATCCACAGCAGATCGGGCTGATGGCTTTTTTGGAGCTGTTGCTCCGGATCTGGAATCTCACCGGCCTGTCCGCACCGGCCTGGCACTTTATCAAGCTGGTCTATGTCTGTCTGTTATGTGGGGCGGTCTGGTTCCAATATCTGTCGCTGCAATATCTGTGGCCGGAGAAGTACAAGAAGATCTCCTGCTGTTATCTCGTCTTGGTATGCTGTAACCTGCCCATGATCATGTACAGCTCCTTCGTCTACGGCGAGATTCCTTCCTTCGCTGCATTGTCGGTGGGATGCTATCTGCTGTTGAGGTTGCTGGGGGGCGTCTCTCCGAGCAGCTCCTACCGGGACAGCGTCTCCCTGGGCGGCTCCTCTCCGGACAGCTCCTACCGGGACAACGTCTCCCGAAATGATGCGCCCTCAGTCACCGCCTACGATCACGTCCCCCGCATGCTCCGTCAGATACTTTTCACAGGCTTCGGCAGCATCCTGTTCCTCACACTGTCTGTGCTGCTGCGCAAGAATTCCCTGATCCCTGTGATCGCAGTGTTGCTGGTGCTGTTGTTCGAGGCATTGCGTCCGGGGCGGAACGGTAAGATGCGTCTGGGACTGCTCATCATGGCGGTCTGTCTCGCTGTTACTTCTGTGGGGATTCTGCCGCTGGTACAGAAATGTTATGAGAAAAAGGCGGGGAACACGTTAAGCTCCGGAGTCACCGCCATGTCCTATCTCGCCATGGGTATGCAGGAAGCTTCCCGCGGCTGCGGCTGGTATAACGGCTTCAATATCGATACTTACGATACCGCCGGCATGGATACTGCTCTCGCCAACGAGATCAGCCGTCTGGCGATCGACGAGCGCCTGACCTATTTCCGGGAACATCCCGGCTACACAGCGGACTTCTATCTTCACAAACATTTATCCCAGTGGGCAGACGGCACCTATGCCAGCAGACAGGCTACCCTGGCTACCTATGGAGGGCGGAGTGCATTTTTTAAGGAAGTCTATGAAGGTTCTCTCAGTGGGGGATATATCGAATGGTGCAATGCATGGCAGAATGTTCTATATCTGGGCGTGTTGATATTCTGTATCGACAGTCTTAAGAAGCGCCGGGAATCCAGGGCTGCCGGACACATGGACGGGCGCACTGCCAACCGAATGGCGGAGCATACCGCAGGGCGCACTGCGGACCAAATGGCGGAGCATACCGCAGGGCGCACTGCAGACCCAATCGTGGGGCATACCGCAGGGCGCACTGCAGACCGGCCTGGTACGGACCGCCTTGGTACGGACCACCTCTATGTCTATGTCGGCCTCATTGCTGTACTGGGCGGTTTCCTGTTCCACACCTTCTGGGAAGCCAATTCGCGGTATATCTTCTCTTACAGCCTGTTACTTATGCCCTACTGCGGAGCCGGAGTCTATACCGGAATCTGCCGGATACGGGATGGGGTACGGTCGAGATTTCATTAACACTTTCCATGCAGTATTATACTTAACTTACTAACTTGAGAGTTTACGCGAGCAATGAGCCGCGCATAGGCAAAATAAGAACCGTGATTGGGAGCTTGCTCACAAATCACGGTTTTTACTTTTGACGTGATGCGGCTCATTGCAGAGAACTGCCAACAAATGTGGAGCGTCCTTTGCGACACATTTATGAATTGAGTGCATGGCTCGTAACGTAGGGTTTCCATAAACCGGGCGAATGCCTGCCGCAGGCATTCTGGAATATATAATTCCCTTGTTATACCTTCCGGTTTTCACAATTTGGGTATCTGCAATAAAACAAGCTTCTCATACCCTCATACTTTCCACAGCGTGGGTATCTGCAACAAAACAAGCTTCTCATACCCTCATACTTTTCACAGCGTGGGTATCTGCAACAAAACAAGCTTCTCATACCCTCAATCTTTTCTCAGTGTGGGTATCTGCAACAAAACAAGCTTCTCATACCCCCAATCTTTTCTCAGTGTGGGTATCTGCAACAAAACAAGCTTCTCATACCCTCATACTTTCCACAGCGTGGGTATCTGCAACAAAACAAGCTTCTCATACCCTCATACTTTTCACAGCGTGGGTATCTGCAACAAAACAAGCTTCTCATACCCTCAATCTTTTCTCAGTGTGGGTATCTGCAACAAAACAAGCTTCTCATACCCCCAATCTTTTCTCAGTGTGGGTATCTGCAACAAAACAAGCTTCTCATACCCTCAATCTTTCCACAGCGTGGGTATCTGCAACAAAACAAGCTTCTCATACCCTCAATCTTTCCACAGCGTGGGTATCAGTAACGAAACAAGCTTCTCATACCCTTAAACTATTCACGCTGAGGCGGATGAAGGGTACAGAAAGAGTTCATCTAGTCGTTGGCAACCCTACGTTAGCAAAGCAAGTATAAATACTGCCCGGAAAGTGTTTTTAGAAATCCAAGCAGTATTTTTATGGAAGAATCCATGAAAACGCTCTAAAAATTACTGCTTCGGCATAGGATGCTTCCATTCCGGCAGTAAATATCAGTCACTGTAAAAGAAAATCACTTCAAACTTACTGCTTATACAGCACTAAATAGATTTCAGACAATAAAGATCGGAACATCAAAACAAAAATACCACCCGGGAAGACAACAAAGTCATCCGGGCGGTATTCAACTAACTCTCAACTCACATCAATAATACATTGCTCCCTGTAAAAATCCCCAAAAATAATACACTCCGCATACAAGGTGCCACAGGTAAGCCAGCCACTGTACTGCTACGACAATCCTTCTCTTCCGGGTGTCGGCATTCGCTGTCGCGCGGAGCAGTACCAGCAATGCTCCCACAAATGCGAAGAAGATTCCGTACATGTAGCCCCAGGAGAAATTGAAATCCACCTCCCGGAATCCTTTTTCATACAGGAAAAATGCCATGAGGAAGCTCATCACATACACCTGCCAGGAAAAACGGTAGATGCTGTCCTTGTGCAGTTCCTTGTAGTTCAGCAGAAGTACCAGGATCGGGAATCCGATGGCCAGTCCGATAGCCAGGGGCAGATTGCCACAATACTGCGCCCAGACATGGCCAAAAGTAAATCCGATGCCGCCTTCCTGTCCCTCCTGCGGTACGAACACTCCCCGGAACTGGTAGAGCAGATCCATAAAAGTCGGGATAAAACATACTCCCAGCCACACCGTGGGGACAAAATTCCGGAATCTGCCACGGAACATTCTCCACAACATCAAAATCCCCGCAGCTCCGACCAGCACTATGGTAAAACTGGGTTTCGTCATGGTCGCCAGCAGCAGATATATTGCAAACAGAATATAATCTCTCTTATGTTCTCTGACCGCATTTGGCTGCTCATACACCGGCAACAATTCACCATACTTAAAAAATGCAAGAATTGCGAACGGCCGTGCCGCCATATAGGTGGCATTGTGGAATGGATTCGGCGTAAATACCCCGAGATATTTGTATTTGATACCGGGGAGATAAATCCCTGTCGGCGGGTATACCATCGACACAAAAAACAGGGATACCGCTGCCGTTCCAGTGAGGATCCCCGGAAGCCAAGGTTTTCCGGGCATAGCTTCCTGCAGCTTTGCTCCCACATGCTTGTCCAACATCACCTTCAGAGCGATCATTGCTCCGCTGTTTAACAGCATCGTGGCCAGTGCCATGGCCAACTCCGCTCCGCCGGTAAAGGAGGCGGTCACCAGATGGATCGTCGCCGCCAGCTTGAACAAAACCGGGTAAGGGAAGCTGTAACCGCTGTCCAGTCCCTGCATCTCCAGAATATATGCCTTCATATCGGAATGATACAGTCCCGTTCCCAGCATGCTTTCCACACACTGCCGGTAAAACAGCCAGAACGTAACTGCCGATGCGATGGCTACCAGTGCAGCAAACACCGGAATTTCTATCCAATTTTTCTTATTTTCTTTCAAAATACCGTTCCCTGCCACTTTCTGATTCATTCCGCTATTTCCCATGATCCGGCACAGCTCCGGGCATTCCCCATGATCCGGCACAGCTCGGGCATTCCCCATGTTCCGGCACAGCTACGGGCATTTCCCATGATCCGGCACGGCTCCGCCCATTGCCGGATCTTATTTCAGCTTCGTGTAATAAGCTACCACCTTTTTCACTGCATGGATCACATCTTCCACATCGTCATCCGTCAATCCGTAATACAGAGGAATACTCATCACCTCGTTGTAATACTTCTCCGCATTGGGGCACAGTCCCTTCTGATATCCCAGCTTCTCATAATAGGAATGCCAGTAGACCGGCAGGTAATGCACCTGAGGGCAGGTATTCTCCGCATACAGCGCATCGAAAAACTGCCTTCTGTCGCAGTTCAGGTTCTCCAGATTCAGATGCAGCACATACAGATGCCAGGTCGTGTCAGACTCCGGGATCTCTTTCTGCAGGATCAGTTCCGGCATTTTGCCGAACGCTTCATTATAACGCTTATGGATTTCTTTTCTACGCTGTTCAAATGCAGGGAGCTTCTTCAGCTGGCTCAATAACAGTGCCGCCTGGAAATCCGTCATACGATAATTGAAGCCCAGCTCTACCTGCTCGTTGTACCACAGCGCATCGGTGGGATGTACCATTTCTTCCGGGTCCCTCGTAATGCCGTGGGTACGCAGCCGCATCAGATGACGATACAGCTTCTCATCATTAGTAGTGATGGCGCCACCTTCTCCGCCGGTCACCGTCTTGACCGGATGGAAGCTGAAGCAGGTCATATCTGCCAGGCTTCCCACAGGCTGGCCCTTATATTTCGTGCCGATGGCATGCGCGGCATCCTCGATCAGGATCAGATCGTGCTCCTTACAGATCTCCCGGATCTCATCCAGCTCCACTGCCTGACCGGTGAAATCTACCGCAACGATCGCTTTCGTCCTGGGTGTGATCAGCTTGCGGATGGACGCCGGATCGATATTGTAGGTCTCCGGATCAATATCTGCGAAAACAGGCTTCGCTCCCGCATATAATACACAGTTGGAGGATGCAGCAAAAGTGATCGAGCTTACGATAACCTCATCTCCCTCACCGAAGCCTGCTGCCAGCGCCGCCAGATGCAGTGCGGCGGTACCGTTACATACCACCACTGCGTATTTTGCATGGGTCAGTTCACACAGATGCTGCTCCAGCTCCTTCACCTTAGGTCCGCAGGTAATGTAGTCGCTGGTCATGACTGCTGCCACCGCGTCCACATCTGCCTGGTCAATATATTGCCGTCCGTAGAAAATTTTATTCTCTCGTACAGGTTTTCCTCCAAAAATAGCCAGTTCTTCTTTATTTTCCATTATTTTTTTCCTCATTTCCAAACAGTTTGTATTGCTGTAACCATTCAGGACCTCATTGGCAGAATCACCTTGGCACTGAATAGTTACATTCTATCATAACTCCTACGGAAAGACAACATTCCGAGTTGCGGCATAACACCGGAAAACTTTGCACTATCTGTTGTCTGTTCCCGGGGAAAATGATATAATGAGCGTTGTCTTTCATACCTATTGCCCCAAAGGAGTCTGCCATGCATAATAAAAAGTCGGCATTCCGGATGATCGCCGTTACCTTACTGCTCATCATCTGCCTGATCATATTTATCATTATCCGTTCTGTTTCTTCCCATCATTCAGACAGCTATTACTCTGATCTGCAACGGATGCGATCAGAATCCTATGAGGGTATTTTTCTGTCCATGTACAGTCCTGAAGTATTTCACGAAGAAGATTTCTCCACATTCCGTGGCCTTACGATCATCAAATGCGAAAATACTGCCAAGAGTCTGCATGATGTTGCAGACTATTTAGACACAGCATTTTCGGACAGCAGCGGGATCACCAATATCTATCTGGGTCTGGATCCGCTGGCCCTCTGGAAGCACAGCAATAAACAGCTGCGCCACTGGAACAGGGATTTGAACCAATACCTGCTGCCCTATGTGGAGGCACATCCCGAGGTCAGCTTCGAGATTCTGTATCCCGCACCTTCCATGCAATACTGGCTTGCTCAGACCGATGAGACCAGAACGCTGTGGATGACGACCTGTAAGTCCCTCGTCTCCACTCTCAACGGGTATTCCAATGTTACCATGTACTTTCCGGGAGCAACCCATTGGCTGATCAACAATCCGGGGAACTATCTGGATGACTTGCATTATAATGATACGGTAGCACAGAAACTGATCATGTTCACTTTCTGTGACGGAGCCATGGTCATTACACCGGGAAATGTGGATACCCTGGAATCCATGCTGAATGATATGATAGCGGAAGAAAAAGAAGCTCCTACGGTATATCCCGATCTGTCCGATCTGTCTGTTGTCTTTTTCGGTGACAGCGTCATCGGCAACTACACCGGAAGTTTTTCCATCCCCGGTGTCGTCAATGGTTTTTCGGGCGCACATGTGTACAACTGTGCCCAGGGCGGAGCTACTGCCTCCAAGGATCCTGCTACCGACGATCCTGCAGCTGCCATGAGCTTTGTCATCGCCGTCGATACCTTTCTGAAACAGGATCCCACTGTTCTGAGGGAAGACACTGTCTATCGTACCTCCCTGGAAGCTTATCTGAATGACGATCACCGGGGGCGCAGATTATGCTTTGTGATCAATTATGGGCTGAATGATTACTTTTCCGGCTATGCCGTGGATGATCCGGAAGATCCTTACGACACAGTGACCTACTGCGGCGCACTCCGAACAGGAATCCGCAGCTTACAGGAAGCCTATCCCGATGCGCTTATCCTGTTAGCAGCTCCGAATTATATTACCCTTTTTGAAAACGGTACAGAGCTTCACGGCGAGGCAGGCAGTACGCTGACAGCTTATGTGCAGGGCGCCGCTGATGTGGCAGACCAAATGGGCGTTCCCTTCTACGATACCTACCACCGGTTAGGCGTCACAGCGGATAACGCTGCCGACTATCTGGCAGATGCCGTACACCTTAACGAAGAAGGACGATTCCTCTTCGGAACCGCCCTGATCGCAGCACTGGATCATTCTCGTTAACTGAATACTCCCGTCCCATTCAGAGGACTGCCTTGTCTATCGTGAGCAGGAGATACTCTCCCACCGTGTCGACCACATGATAAGGAAGATCAAGATACTCCAGATCCTGTCTGTGGAGCATCAACAACCCATCTCCTGCGATCTCAGCCAGCTCATTGCCCAACTTCTCCGGATAGACATAATGATAGCGTTCCGCATACGGAAGAGACTTACGCCCATCCGGACTGTCGATCTTCCCCTGATAATACGGTGCATCTGTCCTGCAGGCATACTGGGTCAGGATCTCTGCCGCAGACTGATTGAACTGCCATCCGAGATTCCCCGTAATATACAGTCTGTCGTACTCCTCCATGCCGTCCGCTTCCGTCACCGCATTCAGGAAGTCCTTATTATAATAGTATCCGCTCTCTTCGGCATAGCTTGTAAAATATACCGTGAAGAATAAGACACTGCTGACGCCATAGGCCGCCACGATCACCGGCAGGAGCTTTTTCCATCTTGCCGCTGCCAGATCGATGCCATAGGCGCATAGCAGGAGTAAAGGATAGAAGATGATGTTGACCCGGTTGATGTTCACCTCATAAGTGATCAGTCCCACCCAGATACCGGTGATCAGGAACCCCCATAATGCCAGCATCTTCGTCTGTTCCTTCGTATCCTTTTCCCAAAACAGGCGCTTCGTGAATATTAGGATCCCTGCCAATACGAAGGGAATCGATACATGATACATAGGTCCGAATGCCCCGATCGAATTAAAGAAGATATCCGGCAGCTGCAAGAATACGTGGGAAATGAGCGCCCAGGCATTCCTTCCCAACTGTGCCAAAGAAAAATTCAGCAGCAGAATATCCGCGCTTCTCACGCTGTCCGGAAAATAGGGCATGGTGAAAAACGGTGTCTCAACCGTCATCCCAAGGTGTAGCGCATTGATTCCCAGTACGATAACTTCCGGAAGCGCCACAAGTGTGAATATTACCGCACACAGCAGCCCCTCCCGGAATTTCAGCTGCTTTTTCCACAGACACCATATAAAAAACACAAACAAAAATGCCGTGACGGAGTACGCCGCTATTCCATAACAATAAAATGTCAGACCGAAAAAGATCATGGACAAATACAAATACCGTCTTTTCTCCAGTCCCAACAGTAACAAATAAAATGCCAATAAGAATACATGTGGGAACAGGTTGCAGTCCAACGACCAGCGGCTCTGCATGAACTGCCAGGGATTCACCGCCGTCAGCGCCATCGCTACTAGCGCAATCCTCTCATTAAACAGCTTTTCCGACACTAAATATACCAGTGCAACCGCCCCACAGGATACTAGCAGCATCGGCAGTCTCACTGTCACGGTGCTAAAACCAAACACCTTGATAAACGGCACCATACAATAGGATAGCAGAACACTCATCTGACTGTATTTCCAGGCTTCAAAATGAACCGGCAGAAACGTGCCATAACGGTCAGTACCGTATTTTGATAATGCCCATGCATCCATGGCTCCCATAGCTTCATCCTGGTTGATCCCATCCGGCACTGAACCAAACCGGATACACCGCAGAATGATCGCCAGCATCAACACGGACCAGAACAGTATTTTTTTCTTCTTCGCAGTCATAGTCATCGTAATATTTAATCCTTCCGGTATTCATACTTGTGCTTATCATCCACGCTAATCTCTGCACCGATCTGCACTTCGATCACCTGCAGTTCCGTATCCGCAAGGATCGTATGCTTACAGCCTGCTTGCATAGTCAGGACATCGCCCGGCTTCACCGGCCGCTCCACACCGTCCAGAATCGCCCGGCCTTCTCCGGCAATGACCGTCCATACTTCATCGCGGAAATCATGACTGTGATAATTCATCCCATGTCCCGGATTCAATGTTACCTTGATCGTCATGCTGTGATCCTTCACATCCAGAACGCGGAAGCTCCCCCAGGATTTTTCGGCGAACATTACCCGCTGAACAAATTGATTCACGTAGGGTTTGATATAGCTCGACTGCTCCTTATCCGATACCAGGATTCCCTCCGGACTGGCCGCCACAACCATATTTTTCAATCCCATGCACAGAATCGGTACATTCAGTTCATTCACCACATGCACATTTTCACAGGTATCGTTCAGAACCCCCTGTCCAACACACTGACTGTCCATGGCCTCCGTCAGCGTATTCCAGGTACCCAGGTCCTTCCAGGTCCCTGCGAAGCGCATCACTTCTATGGCAGGCTCTTTTTCCACCACGGCATAGTCAAAACTGATCTTCTGCAACGTATCATACTTCTGAAATAAGTCTTCATAATCCGTAAAATCTATGAGTTCATGGGCGTGTTTCAGCACATAGCCTAACCGGAAAGCAAACACACCGCCGTTCCACAGAGCACCTTTTGCAATATATTCCTCTGCGGCTTCCTTCGTCGGTTTCTCCCGGAACATCGTTACACGGCTCAGATCGTCCGCCGTCTCCGGTATGATATAACCGTATTTTTCACTGGGATACGTGGGTTCGATCCCCATGAGCACAAGATTCGCCTCAGACTCTCCCGCGCGATCGCACAATGCCTGCAGCGCCTGAAAATAAGCCGTCTCCACGTAAGGATCCACCGGGCAGATCACAATCGGTTCGTCTTCCGCTACCCCCAGCACATCCTTCAGATAAGCTACGGACAGTACGATTGCCGGGAAAGTGTCCCGTCTGCAGGGTTCCACGCTGACCCCTACGTCCTGCCCCAGCTGACTGTAAATAGCTGACACCTGGGACTTGGAAGTGGCGATCGTCACCTGTGCCTCCGGGTCTACTTCCCGTATCTGACGGCATACCCGCTGCACCATGGATTCCAGACCGCCGTCTGCCGTATGAAATATCTTAATAAACTGTTTGGATCTTATCTCATTGGACAAAGGCCACAGACGCTGCCCGGATCCACCTGACAAAAGTATAATATTCATAGCTTGTCCTCTCTGCTTTTTACTATCTCATCATACCACATTATTTAATATTTGCGAATCTTCATATAGGTATTGCCCCAGGCCTTCCAATCTTCCAGCCACACGACATCCTCCCCCTCCGGCAGGATATCATAACTCGGATTCACACATCCAAGTACCAGTTTCCCCTGGTCCACGGCAGCCTGTATCTCCTCCTGTGAAGACACCAGCCGGATCTTCTCCCGGTATTCTGCCGGCAACACATAATAATTCACAATCGTGGCTCCACAGCCGTCCGATCTGATCCAGATCTCACCATACCGGTCCACAAGGCTTTTGAGAATCTTCTTCGCCGTCACACCATAATAATCCATCTCGTACCGTCCACAGGCATCACCACCTGCCAAAATATTCGTATAAGCGCTGGAACTCTGCCCCGTCAGTGCAATTCCCACTCCGTTACATCCTATGAACACCACCAGCATAGCAGTTGCAATCCTTCTCGCCCGGATTTCCGGTTGCTGCAACAGGTATCTCACTGCATAAGCCATCATCACGATCATCGGTCCATAGATAAAATACATATGCCGCCACCCGTTGTACAGATTCGGATCGCACAGCATTGCTACCAGCACCGGAATCCCGGAGGTCAGTGCGAACAGCGGATAGCTACGATCCGCGAAATCCCATTGATGCTTTCTGCCTTTAGAGATCCAGATGCCGATACTGCTCCACAGCAGAACACTGAGATAGACCGGAATCGTCAGGGCGATCAGTTTCGGCAGATAATACCATGGCAGAGGATTCGTGGAATGCACATACCATGTTCCGTCAAACAATACCTTACCGTCCATTCTGGAATATTCCGTACTGTTTGAAAGGTTCCACATCAGAAATTCCCACAAATGAAATCCCTGTCCCCAGATAGCGGGAGTTAATGTCAAATAACTCAGGAAACCGACAACTGCTGCCGTAAATCCCACGAAAAAAGTTTTCCCGCTCCACTTTTTCTCTTTCGTCAGGATCAGCAGATAAAAGCCGCCAATCATTGCAAAAACATAGATCCCGCTGATCTTCAGATTCCCGCAGAATCCGGCACAGATTCCCAGCAGACATGCATTTTTGAAATCCTTACGCTCCAAAAAGCGGATTCCGTAAAATAACATCACAATGATCAGGGACATCAATACGGAATCTTTATTGTTGTATAATCCATCCGCAAATATCCTCGGTGTCAGAAACAGCATAAGTGTTCCCAGCAGTGCCGTCCTCCTGTCCCGGAACAGCTCCCACAACAACCGATACATATAAATCACACCCAGGAAAAACAGCGCATACGTATACGCATGCCATACCTCACTCTGCAGCCTGACAGCATCCGGATGCTGATCCAGCTTCATTAACAGCAATCCACACAGATAATACGGAGCACTGCCATGATCCTTGTCCGCTTCTACGCAGATCGGATGATATTCTTCCTTCCATTGAAACCAGTTCGTGAGCTTCGGGATCCGTAAGGTCTCACCATACTGCAAGATATTCATATACAGAATTCTTTCTTCCTGATTTTCATCAAAATAAACACCTGTCTCCCGCAGGAAAAAAGCTCCAAAAAGGAACATTGCCACAAATATGCCCAGGATCGTATACCTTTTCTTCTGTTCTGTCATGGTCTGCATGTCTCCCATCCTACCGGATAATAATCACTTTTCTCTTTATTTTTTAAGCGTTTGTTATGATTCAATATAACATTTCAGATAACTGATTTCAAGGTATCCAAATGTTTTAGGAAAATAACAACTCAAAAAAGAACTCAAAAATTTGAGTTCCTATTTGAGTTCCTATTTGAGTTCCTTTAAAGAACTCAAATTTTTTAGACTTTTTTTGAGTTCCTTCGGGAAATCCTGTATTATCTTTTCTATGATCCTAACATATTGCTCCCGGGTAATTTCTAGTTTCATGCTATATTTATGCCAGTTATTATTGAATTTTTACGGTGCATAGGCACTTATTCAAGTGCGAGGTTTGAGATATTTACCTATACAATTACATAAATACCAATACCCCATGGCCGCAGCCGGCAGCACAATCACTATATAGGGAAACACGTATCTGCTCTTAGCTTCCCACAACAGACTGAATAAAACCTCTCCTATCAGAACCAATCCTAAAAAATATTCCCATTCCTGTCTTTTATGCTTTGCCAGATAAATATAATAAAATAATACTCCAATATAAATAACATTTTGCAGCTGATTCATAATTTCATAGAATATCTGATATCCCCTATCTGAGTAAAAAGCCTTCATCCATTTCGACGAAGTCGTCATATTTGATGTAAATAAAAAAGATCCATAGGTAGGTTCCAACCATTGAACTGCTGTTTTATCGCAAAAAAATTCTAATGCTCCTATAGGATCTCGCATCCATCTGACAATGGACTGCTTTATATTTAAAATAGAAAGTTCCTTACACTTATCTACATCAAAATTATTTTCCCAAAAGAGATTTATTTGATATGCATTATATGTTCCACTCCCTGTATGGTTTGGATCCTCATCCTGAAATCCCATTGCAATCACAGATATTACCGGAACTCCTTCCGATAATTGGATTTCTGCCTGATGTTCTACGCATTGAATAACTGTTTTTTGTCCAAGTATCATCAAAAGCACACAGAAAAAACTAATCATAAAACTTTTACGATTCCCCTTTAGAGCACGTAAAAATTGAATACCCAGGACAGCAATCCATACAATAATTAATGCTTTTCTCGCTGTATAGGACACAATCATACTGCTGATCATTGCAATATATACGAAAATCTTTTTCCATAGTGTCCATTGTTCATGCTCCTGCAGTACCAGTAGGAACAAAATAGCAAGCTGTAAAAAGCACACGCCAATCGTTTCACCATATATATAAAGTTCATATAAGTGCAGAGGAACATAACATATGGCAAACAGTAAATAAAAAATACATAGTCTTTCTTTGTGAAACAGCCTCCATGCAATCTCATTCCCTGTAAAAATTATGATTCCACCACAAATCGCCTGAATACATTGTAAAGTACTAACACTATAATTTCCCAAAATTCGTGTTGGTAACAAATAAACAGCACCTACTCCAAGCTGATACGGATATACATTGTAATACCAATACTTCTGTAATTCTGTGTAATTTCCTGTAAAAAGATTCTTCAAGACAACATATACATATTCCTGATCTGCTATAGGGACATACTCGGCATTTAATGCCATAGTAATTATCCCGGCCGCAGAAAAAATTGCAATTACCGCTGCTGCAATTCGCAAATGCCGAATGCATACCCGGGAACTATATTTCCAGATGATTCCTATAATTACTATGCATCCCACCACAATTCCCACTGCTTTTATCCAGTTGTCACTAACTGTTGAAACCGTTTCCGAGAAAGGAGCTAACTTTCTGCCGGTACCTATTGCTCCAATCGTTAACGCTGTAAAAAAACAAATTCCCATTATCGCAATTAACTTTAAAATTATATCCTGTACTTTTCTCATTTCTCCACCGATTTTATCCTAATTTAATTATAAATTTGCGCTTATCATGCACAGGATCGGCACAAGATTCGCATCTGACTCTCCGGCGCGGTCGCACAAGTCCTGTATTTATCAATCTGACAATTGATGCTTCTATATCTCGGACCATATTAATTCTTCACTATAATATCACATCCATCAAACAATTGCTACGGGCGTTTGCTTGTAATAATTGCGTTTTTCCACATAATATGTTATGATGTATAAGAATTTTTAGTTTTGAAAGTGAGGACGTTATGTTATTAGATGATAAATCCATTTTGATTACAGGTGGTACCGGCAGTTTTGGCAAGGCTTTTACCAAATATGTGCTGGACAATTACAATCCTAAGAAGATCATTATCTATTCCCGTGATGAATTCAAGCAATTCATCATGCAGAATGAATTCAAGCAGTATGCCGGCAAGCTTCGTTTCTTCATCGGTGATGTCAGAGACAAAGAGCGCCTGACCAGAGCATTTGAAGGTGTTGATTATGTCATCCATGCTGCAGCTCTGAAGCAGGTACCTGCCTGCGAATACAATCCTGCAGAAGCAATCAAGACCAATATCCATGGTGCACAGAACGTTATTGATGCAGCTTTGGATACCGGGGTAAAAAAGGTCGTTGCTCTGTCTACCGACAAAGCCGTGAATCCTGTCAACCTGTATGGCGGTACCAAGCTGGTATCCGATAAGCTGTTTATCGCAGCCAACGCCTATGCCGGAAGCAAGGATATCTGCTTCTCCATCGTTCGTTACGGTAACGTAGCAGGAAGCCGCGGTTCCGTTATTCCGTTCTTTCACAACATCATCAAAAATGGTGGCACTGAACTTCCTATTACCGATTACCGCATGACACGATTCTGGATCAGCCTGCAGCAGGGTGTTGAACTGGTTATCAAGGCTTTAGAAGAATCCAAGGGTGGTGAGACCTTTATCTCTAAAATTCCTTCTTTCAAGATCACAGATCTGGCACAGGCAATGCTGCCCGGATGTGAGATGCCGGAAGTAGGCATCCGTGAAGGTGAAAAACTTCATGAAATTATGGTAACTGTGGAAGATTCCCTGAATACTTATGAATATGATAAGCACTTTATTGTATATCCTCAGATGGTATGGAGCGAATCTAGACGTGCAGTACCTACCGGCAAGAGAGTACCCGAAGGCTTCTCCTACAGTTCCGGTAACAATACCGAGTGGTTAAGCATAGATCAGATCAAAGAATTACTCAAGACAATCGATTTAGAAAAATAAAAGCAAAAAGGAGCTCAATTATTGAGTTCCTTTTTTTACTGTTCTCTGGTATTGCTAGCAAATAATTTTATATTCCTTTGCAAGTTCTTCATTCAATACAGCGATTTCGATACCCCATATTTTTCGAATCTGAAGTAATCGTGCTTTTAATTCGTAAACGATCCATAGGTTTTTTCCAGCTATCACATAGTTTTCAAAAAAAGAATTTCCATTAGGCGTTCTCTTCTTTCCATATTCAGATATATGGTCTCACCTTACTTACTACAGAACCTACGTTTTAAATACATATTTCTCAATTATCTATAGAAACCACTCGCCGTGCCGCATCTTCATCATTGTCCTTAAATATTTGATAAATAACGTTGGGAATAGCATAACACTCTTTTCTATGTTCAAAAATCATTTTTTGAATATCTTGTAGTTCATCCATCGTCTTTGAAACATCATTGTTAATAATTTCATCCAGCTCTTTTAACCGCTCCATGTCTTTATTAAGCGTTTTTACGGTATCAAAAAGCCACTCTAACATTGGTACTATAAATGCAAACCTCCACAAAAGCATTGCAATACTTTCATTTTGCCACAATCCCATCACAATCACAAACGAACATAAAAAAACAATCATAATAATGCTTGACAACCGATATCTTTTTCTAAGTCCAACATCCCACGACAAATTTTCTCTTTGACATAATAGAATACTTGTTAACAAATCCCTATTATCAACCGTGGGTGTATACCAATTATACAAGCGTTCTTTTTTATCCGAGTTCTCTATAATTTGCTTGGAATAAGTTACAATATCTTGATTTACATTTTTTTGTTTACCAAAAATCCTTTCATCCCACGGCATGTTGTACACATAGACATCGAACTTTTGTTGAATAAATGCTGCTAATTTCTTTTTATCGTTAATATGCTTATCAACAACAAAAGAAAACAGCATACTGACTATTGCAAGTATATACGACACATTTTTACAAATTGATTCCTCTGGAAGGAACAATAGAATCAATGCCATAGCAAATGGCAGCCAAACAGACAACACAATCGAAATTGTACCTAATTTCTTCGCATCATTATATAATTGTCTTTGAGCCGCCAACATCGCAATGGCTTTTTCTTCATTCTGCCTCACTGCAATTCCATTAGACACATTTCTTCCTCCATTTCTTCCATTCAGATATCTGTATAATCAGGGAATGCCGGTCCTAGTATCTCTTGCCATTTAGCTATAGCTTCCTTCTGATCTTTAATGATAATTTCTAAACATACTGCTTCTACTGCCTTTTCATGCGCTGTAGATAATGCATCACTAATTTTGCACCTATCTTCCCAAGAGAAAATATTTAAATCTCCTTGCATGCCCTTGGGGTCATCTACCCGATCCAATATTGCAGTTGCTAAATACTCCAAAGTATCCCTAAACTGAAAATCTATCCACCAATTTTCTGGTGTTTCCATTGTTTCATACTTATTTAGAATCATACATTCCAATAAATACGAATTCATCTTGATGGTCACTCTCCGATTATTCCAATACTTTACCAGACGAATGAGATTCAGCAAGTTTCCATTATGTTTCTGATTTATCAATGTAGTACGGGCATTATCAATTCTAGGATCTGTTCTTTTCCAGTTTCCCTTTCCATCAGGAATCAAATAAAACTCTCCGGTTGTGTAAAAGCACGGTACAATATCAAAATTCCATGTATATGATTTCATTTTCAATGTCGTCGCTTCATGATTTTTATGAAGCTCGGCTTTATCGTAATCACTCAAATCCGATAATTTCGAAACAAACCTATTTATTACCTTTGTAGAATTCAAATAACTTGTTCCTTCTGTCAGCAGTCTATTTTTTCTATCATTGTCATCCCCAGTTATGTGAATACAGTCTATATCTTCGGAATATGTGCGACTGCCATCAGCTGATATACATATCATCAGATCAATATCATCTATCTCACGTATCTTGGTTCTTCTGGCAAAAGACCCAAACTTCAGATTCCTATCTACATAAATATTAAAGAAATCATCGTCTCCGCTAAAACCATTAATATTGTTAATTAGATTATCTCTACTGGTCCTCGCGGTCGATGTCTTTGACATTTCTAAATTCACTTTATCTCTCATAAATTCACTAAAAGCACTATCAACTGTCGTTGCCATCGTCATTCCTCCAATTCACCGTTAATTTCATCAATCCATCCTACTGAATACTCTCGTACGTTGTTAACGCACGAGAATATTCAACTTATGTTGTAAGCGACAGAAACGATAACTTTTCCTTATAAGCTCTTCTTAACAACAAAATTTGTATTCAAAAGGTTTGTCTTCCCGGTCAAGACCATTTCTGTATCTTCATACGGGAAATTATTAGTATACTCCTCATTCATTGGCGGCTTGTGTTTGAATATCATTGCAGCTTCTGCTCGAACTCTGTCTCCCGTACCAATCGGTCCAAACGAATAACATAAGGTTTCATTGTCCGATAATTCTTTTTTCCAATCCTCAAGCCTATCATGATTGGCAATTCTATCGTGAACATTTTCGGATTCACCAATATATAATAGTTTTTTAAGCGACACCGTTTTATTCGAACTATTATATACGCAAGAATATACGCAGTAAACTCCTGACTTGCTCGGTATGCTATTCTTATTTATTTCTCTCCAATAACCATCAAAATCTAAATTAATTTTTTTCATAACTTGCCTCCTGTAAAGCATTAATCTTAATTATTTTCTGTTTCTATCTATATCAAAATACCTTACAGAAAAAACTTTGCTTGTCAACCAGCCTCCATTCCAGCAATTAATATGAAAAAGTATTGCGTTATGCTACCAAAATATGTATAATAAATTGTCACATGTATTAACATATAATGTTCTACTTTTAGTTCGGGCGATTTCGTCCGAACTTTTTTCTATCTTAAGGTATAAATTGAATATATCACTCCCTTTTTGTTTTGTCAATTAATTTTATAGTTATTAATTAATTTTAGTTAATTAATTAATTATTGGTTTTTTATTTGACTGTCACGTACTCTTATGATATATTTAAAAAAGAGGTGGACATAATGGCAATTATTAAAAACAAATTACATATTGATGAAGAATTGGGTTTACAATTAAAAGATTTTAGAAATCAATTTCAAGTAAAAGCCAAAGATGTAGCTACACATATAGGAAAAAGTGCTGCATATATTTCAAAGCTGGAAAAAGGTGAAATACATCAAATAGACAAAGAAGAATTCGTTAAAATAGTTGATTTCATATCCAATTCAGAAAGTGGATACCAGTTATTTTGTGAACGTATCATTGGCACAATGGATCCAGAATCATTAGAATTTTCTGCTATTGTAAAAAATTTTGATTGGGTGGATCGTACATTGCCTATACCTGAAGATTATTGTTCTTATGTAAATACAAAAATTCGAGAACTAAACATTAGTTTATCTGAGCTCACAGATTATATAAATTCAAACGATGATTTAGATAATACTTTTTTGCAGGAACAAAAGATCAACAAAGATACCGCAGAAAAAAATACTTGGTTATCTTATTACGAAGCAGATAGTAATCATGTAAGACGAGTTTACATCATAGTAAATATAAGCGAACACGAATTGGAAGATATCATTCAGCAACATGTCATCAAAACATCATATCTTTACTTATATGTTATATTATATAATATTTACAAGCTTCAAGTACTAAACAAGCAATTAATACTTGATGAACACAGCCGACTAAATATAAGAAAAAAAACCATTAAAAAGCTTACTGATTTTAAAATCTATACATTATCTGATAAGGCAAAAGCAATATCTCAGGTCCAAAATGAAACAGACCTTGAAAATGTTTTAAATGCATTTGATATAAAGAATCAAAAGCTTACAAGAAAATTAGTAAGCTGTATTTCCTGCTTGTCCGAGCAGGATGTTGAATATACAAATAGAAAATTAGAAAATATGTTAGCAAATCTAAGTGCGGAACCTTCTTTTTCACTTGCATTTATGGCTTTGCCCACAGAGAAATTAGCAGATTTACCATATACAGCCAAAAAAAATTTTTTAAAAAATGTTAATACTCTTATTGAAAAGTGTTTAAATGCAGATAGTAATGAATTGGAAAAATTCTAGTAATTGTTATCCCCAACTACAGTTGGGGATAACATCAGCGTCTACTACACCGTCTCGCTCTCTGTCCGGTTCCCAGACTTATCAACATCCAATCCTACAAAATAAAACATTATCCACATCAGCACTACCGTAATTTGTCCCGGTGTCAATACCATTTCCAATAGTCCAAAGCACAACACCGCAATCAAAAAGGCCGCACTCATATATCCATCCTGATTCTTCGCACGGAGTGCACAAATAATACTGTACAGATATATTCCTATAAACAATATGCCTGCCGGAATTCCATAGTCACAAGCCATCTGTAAAAAAATATTATGTGCATGACCATAAAATCTACCATATATAGTATAAAATCCCTGGTTTTCTGTCGTATGCCCCTGCAGATTCAAGTGCTGCCAATAATAAGCGTAAATCACTTTTCTGGCCCACATCTGATCCCCCGACTCCGGATCCACATTATCCAACATAAAAATATTATCCGGGGAGCTTCCCGGTTCTCCCAATTCCGCTGCCTGCACTTTTATAGCTCCAATATCGTTAAATGTCCGGGCAAAGGAAGCGTACTTAATACCAAATGCTTTTACGATACGTCCTATGCTGTCATCTAGGGCTTCTTCAAAACTAATATATTTGGGACTATCCCACGGATCAAAGGAACATACACTCTTCCCCTCTACATATTCTCCTTCAAACCAGATCGGGTGATGCAATATTGTTGGTAAATAACGAATACAGCCATATACAACCGGTAACATGATACATACGCATAATGCAAGTGCTGCACCATGTAATAACCACTTATAAAATGTTTTTTTTAATACAATGTCATATTTTGTAACCAATACAATTGCCACTACAAGTACTGCCATTAAACCTGAACGGCTTCCTGTATATACCAAAAAGCTAACGCTTCCCGCTGCCATAAGAAAATAGAAAAAACGCACCCACCATTTTTTATTTTGCTGCAATGCATAAATCCATTTCAATATAAATGCGCAGAAAACAATCATATAGAATAATCCATTTTGTGTCTCACCAGAGTATAACCCTCGATACCTTACATAGTCATACGGTCGAAAACCAAATGCAATGACTTGCTGAATAAAAAACCAGGCAATGATTCCATTCAACAATCCTTCTCTGAAGTCATCCCTTCTGTCTTCTGGTATACCTATCAGGTAAAAACTTCCAAACAATAAAAAGTACCATAAAGTATGCTGCTTTTCATGCACAGACAATACCATTAAAAATAATAGCAAAAAGAGACTTGCAAAAAATGGATTACGAATTTTAGCAACAAAACCGAAGCTTTTTCTTTCCTTTACCATGTAAATAATCAAAAAGCTCCATACAGCAATATTGAATACTGCTGTATTCCATTGTCCCTTATATTCCCAAAAATACGGTTGTAACAAGCATGCAATCGTCGTAAGCACTATGCAGATAGGCAGCCATATTATGTATATTTTCTCTCTGAATTTAGTCAGTTCTAACGAAGGCAATAATAACAACGCCACCACTATTCCCGTCAGATTAGAAAAGATCATCTGTATTTCTCCTACCGCGCTCCCTCTTCTCTGATCTATCAAACCAAAAAACATAAAGCAAATCATATACCATAATTTAAGCCTGGCATTTAATACTCTTTTTTTCATCTCTCCTTGCACTCCATGACTATTTTTGAATATATTGTCCCATAACAGTGGACACATGAATTTGTGTAGCACCAGTTTTATGGACACCTACACGAAATGTATCCTCTGTTCTTAATCAGCGTTCCAATGTGCACCCTTTTTCTTGTCCACTCCTTCCAGATGTAATATTCTAATCTTAGAAATGGTGAATTTTCATGAGTAGAAAACTATTCACAAAAGGACAACAGTTACTTCGCCGCCTCTTACATCTACAGTGTTGCTGAAACAAGGAATTCTCCTGCCGTAAACGATCCATAGGTTCTTACGTTCTCGCTACACCGAACTAGCGGCTCTGTAGCACCGTAATATTCACCTATTAAAAAATGATTTGATTCAAGATTCTGTCCGCACCCCAAATTACTGGTGCACAAATTTCAAATCAGCAAAGTTTCACACTCTCAAAAGAACCGTTTAAATACTTTCTATCTAACAAAGCTGTACTCATCATCTATATTTATCCCGATAACATCGATAATTATATTTAAATCCGGATCATACACAACGATATTAATTCCATTCTCAACTTTTTTTATTTGAGAATTATCAATAATTATCTCATTTGAATCCGTTTCAGAATTATGTCTAACGCAAAAATCTTTATACTCCGTTCTAATATATTGAGACCTACTTTCTACTCCTTCTCCCCATATTACACTTCCATTTTGTTTTAGCCATATTCCATTAACATCCGTATAAATTCCAATATTATTTAAAAATGCTTGAATACACGGATCACTGGCATTACAATTTCCATCTACAGAGATCATCACCCAATAGTTTGAGCTATTTAGAAAAGATAGTAACTGATCAACTGAGTATGTTGATAAAATTTCCGAATCAGCTATATAACGGTTTACATAATCTGCGTAATCCTGCCATGAACTATATTTTTCATCACCTCTTCTATCAGATATTTCAAAATTCTCTTTGAGATAAGCTCCGATATATTCTGAAAATACTTTTGTCCCTATTGCAGTCATATGGCTGTTATCCATATAGTCTGTATTTAAATTTAAACCTATGTCATCTAAGCATAGATTACAATTTAAAAAGTCTACGCCATACTCATCTGCAATTTCTTCGGCCTTATTATATTTGCTTTGTTCATATTCACTCAGCCCATATGGTGCAACCACCACTATAATAGGAATATTATTCTCTTGTGCAAGCTCAATAGTCTTCCTATAATATTTTTCTGTTTTTGGCAACAATTCTGTTTCATAATCTACACTGCTCACATCCATAAACTCTTGCGAATTAGCAGAATTAAGCAAAACTTGTCCCTTCCATGCATCCCCATACCAATTATAATTCATATTTTGACTACCATAATCATCCATAAAATCACCCTTTTCTAGAGACGAGTATCTATTATGGTATTGTGAATAATCCAAAATAAACTCCAACTTTCTATCAGGCTCAGAGCTTACCATTATATCTTCTAATTTGTTTAGCGACCACTTCATGCCATAAGTGTTTTTAATTACTCTGCTGTCATCAGAATATTCAAAATCATATGTTGTGCCATATCCTTCTAACACAATTAACTCTGGCGTTTGTGTTTTTAAAGCTTCCTTCAAATCATAATATGAGTTCCACATTGGTTGCAATGACCCCCCCAAATCATATGATGCAATCCCATATTCTTCATAAAGTGTACCATTATTAAAATTTACAAATGAATGACTTGATCCCAAAACAAGAACATCTACGCTATTTTTTTCTAAATCATAAAAATGCGATAATGTTGATATTCCATCTGAATACTTGAAGCTAAAAATATTATTTACTCTACATAGTACTACCGAGAGTAATACGATAAAACCCACTATTCTAAATACTGATTTTTTCAAAGCATAAGTCTCCAATCAAAATTGAAAATATATAAACTGTTGTGGATCATAAGATGGGCCGTATTCTCCAAAGATAAAAATCATTACTATTAAGGCAATAATCACTAGCCATTCAAACCATGTATTTTGCTCAAATAGAAATGCGTCTATAGTTTGCTTTTTATTATATTTGATCAAATCCACAAGTAGCAGAATTATCAAAGCAAATACTAATATATTCATTTCCGCTCTATCTAACCCCAGCTTATAAATTCCTCCATTAAAAAGGAGCCATGGAGTAGGTTTTACTATTATTCTCTTTATAAACCTTAATGCATCTGTTATCGTGTCAGCTCTAAAGAATATCCATGCAAAAACCACAAGTCCAAATGTTACAACCGTCTGCAACAATTTCCAGCTTATACAGTCCGTTTTTATATTCATCTTCTCACGGATTTTTGTCTTGGATGTTTTTAATAAATCAGCTATAACTTGATATAATCCATGTATTCCGCCCCAAACAACAAAACTCCAATTAGCGCCATGCCACAAGCCACTAACAAGAAATACAATCATAATATTTACTGCTTTTCTAAGCTGTCCGCGTCTATTTCCTCCTAAAGGAATATATAGATAATCTTTAAACCAACTGCTAAGTGATATATGCCATCTACTCCAAAAATCTCTTATATTTCTTGCAAAATAAGGAGTATTAAAGTTTTCCATCAATTCAAACCCCATTATTTTAGCAGTACCAATAGCAATACTTGAATAACTTCCAAAATCACAATAAATCTGAATTGTAAATCCTATTGCAGCTATAATCAGTTCTGTACTTCCGTACATTCTATAGTTATCGAACACTGTATCAATTAATAATGCCACTCGGTCTGCAATAACCATCTTCATGAAGAATCCCCATACCATGAGGATTGCTCCAGAAGCAATCCTTCTAGCATTCCATAGCTTGATCTTTTCAATACTTTTCATTTGTGATAATAGATTTTTAGATCTTTCTATTGGGCCAGCTACCAGTTGCGGAAAAAAAGAAACAAACAACGCATATCTCGGAAAGTTTGTCTCCACCTCAACATCCCCTCTATACACATCTATAATGTAACCCAATGCTTGGAAAGTGTAGAAAGATATACCAACAGGAAGCAGCAGATCAAATTTTTTTTGAATTACCCGAATATGCAGTAAATTCAATATGGAATTAACCGACTCAATTACAAAATTTCCATACTTATATATAGCCAGTATTGCTAAATTAATAAGTATACAAACAATCACAACAATGCGTTTTTTGTTATGATTATTATTTACATCTTCTTCGGAAAAATGATGTATTATAATTCCACTGGCATAAGTTATTATAGTTGAGGCTCCTATCAGTAATGCATAGCTTGCATTCCAGCTCATATAAAAATAATAACTTGCAACAAGCAGCCACCAGCCTCTTAATTTTTTTGGTATAACAAAATAAACCGCTATTACTATCGGAAAAAAGAACATAAAGTCTGTAGAATTAAATTGCATTCTTCAATATCCCCTATTGTAAAAAAATGTACTTTATTGTTTTTGGATTTAATCCATAAACACTCATTTTAAAGTATACTCGTCCACAGAAAATACAAGCATATATTGATTTTTCGTCGTTCTTTAACAATTCTCGTATCTCCCACCTAGCGATAAAAACAAACCTCTAAAAAGTACATCTTTTTGTTTTTATACCTTGATGCATATTATGAAACTCGAAGGGGCAGTTGCCGCACAGGGCGTGAAGCTGATCTCCGAGTTGTTCCACCTGTACGGGCTTTACGATAAAACCAAAGATAAAGACCGGAAAGATTACCGTCAGCGTGAGGTCGCGCCAAAAGTTGACGCTTATTTCGCATGGGTAAAAGAATCTCTTCGAAAAGTTCCCGCCGGAGGCAGCACCTGCAAGGCACTCCAGTACAGTCTGAACCAGGAGGAATATCTCCGGTTCTTCCTGACTGACGGGAAAATCCCCATGGACAACAACACCGCAGAACGTGCCATCCGTCCCTTCACCCTTGGGCGTAAGAACTGGGTCAACGTGGATTCCATCCGCGGAGCAGAAGCCAGTGCCATCATGTACAGCCTAGTAGAGACTGCAAAAGCAAATGGTCTCCGGGTCTACGAATATCTGGAGTATGTGCTGACCGAACTGGCAGCACACCAGGATGATACCAGCCGCGATTTCCTTGCTGACCTTCTCCCCTGGTCCAATGCAGCCCAAAAAAAATGCAGCAGTCTGAAAAAGGGTTCCAAAAAAATTTAATTTAACTGTCAAAGAGCAAATCTATAGGAATCGCCAGTAAAATGGCGGTTTCTTTTATTTTATGGTACCCATGTTTGAGTACTTACGCAATCTCATTGTACAGAGTTGATCCTGCTTTTTCTACTAAAATCCCCCAAAGAACCGTTTGAATACTTACGAATCACATTCAGCGCAGATTTACTCAGTGAAGAAATCTGCTCTTCTTAACTGCTCTGAATCTGATACTTTCCTAGTGAATTATACCTTATTATTGATATACTCTTCAGTTGCATTATTCTTGGGTTTGATAATACACGGATTGCCAAATACAATTGAATGATCTGGTATATCACAGTTAACAAATGCGTTTGGCGCAATCAATACATCATTACCAATATGTATAGCACCAACAATCGTAGAGTTGATACCAATCCATACTTCATCTCCGATCACTGGAGTTCCTTTTCTTTCGCCACGATTTTCTTGTCCGATGGTTACTCCTTTGTGAATATTCACATTTTTTCCTATTACAGCTTTTTCATTAATTGTAATGCAATATGGATGTCCTATATACAATCCCCCCCCAATATTAGTTTTATAATATAAATCAATATGTTTTTTCCTTTTACATATAGAAAACAATGCTCTATATACTAGCAATAGCATTCCCGTACTTTGCTGACATTTTCTGTAGTAATATTGAAATCTAGGCATCTTCCCGGTATATCGAAAACGTCAAATCCTGCGCCTTGGCTAATTAGTTTTTTTATGCCACACTCTAAATA
>ERZ791734.762-NODE-762-length-37710-cov-6.141495_pt1 | contig 37710 bp, 50 predicted proteins | sample MGYA00509953_ERZ791734 | MGnify/ENA primary metagenome ERZ791734 (study PRJEB30046, sample SAMN00792038) | human gut metagenome | study: EMG produced TPA metagenomics assembly of the A metagenome-wide association study of gut microbiota in type 2...
TCCAGCCGGTGTGCTTGCACAGGGGGCAGCCCTTGCCGTGGCACTCGAAGCAGCTGACATCGACCTCGACGCTGGGCTCGGTGAACGGGAAGTAGGACGGGCGCAGGCGGGTGCGGGTGTCGGCACCGAACAGCTTCTGCACGAAGGTGTTCAGGGCACCCTGCAAATCGCCCAGGGTGATGCCCTTGTCCACGACCAGACCTTCCATCTGGTGGAACATAGGGCTGTGGGTCGCGTCGGAGTCGGAACGGAAGACACGGCCGGGGATGAGCACCTTGATGGGCGGCTTCTGGGAATCCATGGTGCGGATCTGGCCGCCGGAGGTCTGGGTGCGGAGCAGGAACTCATCGGACAGGTAGAAGGTATCCTGCATATCGCGGGCGGGGTGGTCCTTCGGGACGTTCAGGCGGGTGAAGTTGTGGTCGTCGTCCTCGATCTCCGGGGCGTCCGCCACAGCAAAGCCCATGCCGGAGAAGACGTCGATGATCTGGTTGGTGACCAGCGTCAGCGGATGCAGGCCGCCGACCGCGCGGGTCTTGGCGGGCAGGGTGATGTCCACGGTCTCGGCGGCATTGCGGGCGGCCAGCTCGGCTTCCTTCACCTTGGCGGCGGCAGCATCGTAGTCCGCCTGCACCTTGGTCTTCAGTTCGTTGATGATCTTGCCCATGGCGGGACGCTCTTCCGGCGCGACGGAGCGCAGATTCTTCATCAGTGCGGGGATCTTGCCGTTTTTGCTCAGATATTCCTGCCAGAACGTGGCCAGCGTCTCCTTGGAAGAGACCTGACCGAGGCTTTCTTCGGCCTGTTTGGCCAGCTCGTCGATCATTGCTTGCATGGAAATTCTCTCCTTCTCGGTTTTCTTCTTGTTCAGCGGGTAACAAAAAAGCTCCGCCCCGCTCTGCCTTTCGGCAAAGGGGACGAAGCTGTAAACTTTACTCCGCGGTACCACCCGGTTTCCGCTCTTTTTTATAAGGAGCGGCGCTCAAACGCCGTAACGGGGCGCACCGTCCCGCACTAGCAGGCTGTCTTCAGCCGTTCACGCGGGCCGCTCAGGAGCGAACTTCGGTGCACGTCTCTCTCGGAAGCCCTTTCAGCCGGTGAAGCTTCTCTCTTTGCCGGACACACTGCACGTACTTTCTCCGTCGCTGCGTTTTTGCATATCAGGTTTTCATAACCAGAAATCATCTTACCACATTTCGGCGCGGTTTGCAAGCGCAGAAGCGGATTTTGTGGCAATTTTCCGTTTTCGCTTGTGTTTTCCGCCGGGATATGGTATGCTGAGCGCAACGTTTTACTGGAAGGAGGGTGCACCCACATGGGTTGGAACGGCTGCGTTTTCTTCAAAAAAGGAAACCCTTAAGCATTTCCGGCTCGAAGTGCGCCCATTTTTAGGAATCGCCCTCTCCGTCTGCTGCGCAGCCAGCTCCCCCCAAGGGGGAAAAGATGAAGTTTGCGCAATGCCAAAGCCTCTCCTACCAGGAGAGGTGTCACCGAAGGTGACGGAGAGGTTGTACAAAGAGACTCTAAGGATGGGCACTGTTTCATCTTGTAAAAATGAAAGGTGCTTTCCATGAAATCAAACAAAAGATCAACGCTCAACATCAAGCGGCAGCTTGGCTGTATTTATACGGCCGACTTCTTCTCCGGCCTGCGGATCACCGACGCCGTGTGGGTCGCGCTGCTGGCCGCACGGGGGTTCTCCCTGTGGGAGATCGGCCTGGCCGAAAGTGTTTTCCATATCGTCAACCTGCTGTGCGAAGTGCCCAGCGGCATGGTGGCAGATCTTCTGGGCCGCAAAAAAGCCCTTGTGTCCGGCGGTGTGCTGGCCGTCACCTCCAACCTGCTGATGGCGTTTGCACCGAATCTGTTTGCCATCTGCTTCGCAATGGCGCTGAACGCGCTGTACAGTACCCTGTTCTCCGGCACCTTCACGGCCCTTGTCTACGACAGCCTCAAGACGGAAGACCGCGAGGACGAATACCTTCAGATCTCCGCCAACAGTTCCCAGATCTCCATGCTGGCCAGTGCGCTGGGTTCGCTGGCCAGCACGGTCCAGCGGTTCCTCGGCTTTGCAGGCTTTTATCTGCTCAGCGCCCTGTTCGAGGGCGTCTCCACCCTCGCCTGCCGATGGATGAACGAACCCATCGTCACGGCAGCGCAGGCCAACCGGGCCCGGCAGCCCCTGCACGACCTGCCCGGTCAATTCATCCAGCTCGTGCAGGACAGTCTGCATGTTCTGCGCACCTGCCCGCTGGCCGCGAAGCTCATCGTATCCAGTGCGATCATCTCGGTGCCCTGCTACCTGACCAAGATGTTTTTGCAGCAGCGTCTCATTGAGCTGGGCTGGCCCACCGAAGCGCTGTTCCTTCCCCTGCTGCTGGGCGGCATCGCCTGCGTCCTCGGCACCGAGGCCGGACGCCGGGTCCGGTTCCGCTCCATGCGGCGGTTCTACGCCGTCTGTGCCCTGCTCTGCGGTGCGGGCACCCTTCTGGTGGGCACCGCGCCTGCCTGGGGCGGCATCTTCGGCATGATGCTGGTGCAAGGCGTTTTGCAGGTCTACCTCCTGCATGAGATCCAACAGCTCAACGACGCCATCCCCAGCGACCAGCGCGCCACCCTCATCAGCGTGGACAGCATGGCCTACAGTCTGCTCATGATCCCCGCCAGCCCCCTCGTCGGTGCGGTCGGCGACGCCTTCGGTCAGGCGGGTGCCGGTCTCGCCCTTCTCGGCGGCCTTGTCGCAGTGAGCGGACTGGTGCTTCTGGGGCCGAAGAAGCAATAAGAGAGTGAGAGCAAGAACAAGGACCCGACACTTCCGGTGCCGGGCCCTTGTTTTTGCTGTGTATTCTTATTTTGCGATCAGCTCTTCCGCCAGCTGCTCCATCTGTGCCTCCGATGCGGCACTGACTGCCGAACGGATGGTGACGACGTTCTCACAGACGGTGATGTTCTTCATGCCCTCCAGTTCGGTGCGCATGAGCTTGGCGGCCATGGGGGCCCAGGTGCCGTTCTCCATCAGGCCGATGGTGCGGCTCTGGAAGTTCTTGGTCTTCAGATGGGCCAGCAGGTTTTCCATCGGCGGGAAGAGGAAGCCGTCATAGGTGGCGCAGGCCAGCACGATCTTTCCGCAGCGGAAGGCTTCGGTCACGGCGTAGGAGACATCGGTGCGGGTCAGGTCCATCTCCACGACTTTGGCTCCTCTGGCGCGGAGCTTTTCAGCCATCTGGTGCGCTGCTGCGCGGGTATGGCCGTGGATGGACGCACTGGCGACCAGAATCTTCTCCGGCTCTTCGGGCTTGTAGCTGGACCAGGTGTCATAGTAGGCCAGGTACTTGCTCAGGTCTCCGGTCAGCACGGGGCCGTGCAGCGGGCAGATGGTCTGGATGTCCAGCGCAGCCGCCTTCTTCAGCAGAGCCTGCACCTGCGGGCCATACTTGCCCACGATGTTCAGGAAGTAGCGGCGGGCTTCGCTGGCCCAGTCGGCATGTTCGTCAAACTTTGCCACTGCGCCAAAACGGCCAAAGCCATCGGCGGAGAAGAGCACCTTCTCGGTGGACTCATAGCTGACCATGACTTCCGGCCAGTGCACCATGGGCGCAAAAACGAAGGTCAGCGTGTGGCTGCCTAGGCTCAGGCTCTCGCCGTCCTTGACCACCACGCGGCGTTCCTTTGCGACGGCGTCCGCGCCGAAGAACTGCTCCATATACTGGAAGGTCTTGGCGTTGCCCACCACCTGCATGGCCGGGTAACGTGCGGCCAGCTTTGCGATGTTGGCACCGTGGTCCGGCTCCATGTGGGAGACGATGAGGTAGTCGGGCTGGGTGCCGTCCAGGGCCTCGGCCAGATTTTCCAGCCACGGGTCGGTGGCGCGGGCATCCACCGTATCCAGAACGGCGGTCTTCTCGTCCCGGATGACATAGGAATTGTAGCTCACACCGGTGGGTACCGGGTACTGGCTCTCGAACAGGTCGATGGTGGTATCATCCACACCTACGCCCAGAATGGCCTCGCTGATCTTTTTCACGCTCATAACAGACATCCTCTTTTCTGTTGTATCGCTGTTCCGGCGAACCGGAAATATCTACTAGGAACCTTTCCTATTGTAGCATAAGGGTTCTCATTTTGCAAGCCGCTTATCTCTCTCCGTCAGCGCGGGAGGCTCTGTCATTGCAAAGTGCGTGAAACAGTGTGGTATAAGCAAAGAAAAAGCACCTGGATTTTAACGAATCCAGGTGCTTTTTACTGGTGGAGGCGATGGGAGTCGAATCTATAAAATATCAGAAGCTCGTTATTTTTATTCATTGACATTTACGAGTCATCGTTCTTTTTGTTGGTTTGCATATCTTCTATGATATCCCGTAATCGGTCGTTAAAACTAAAAGTGGGTTACTAAAGTGGGTTACTGACCCTCGCCCAGGACCTTATCCAAAACGCCATCCAGCATTGCCGCAGTCTGCACGTCTTCGCCCTGGATCAGGTGCGCATACACCCCGAAGGTGTCCATTTGCTTCGAGTGACCGACCAGAGACTTCACAGCGCCCTCCGGCAGGGTCTTTGCCAGCGAGACAAAGGTGTGCCGGAGATTGTAGGGCGGCACATACTTGATCTCATTCGCCTTGCAATAGCGCTCCCAGCAATGCCGGTAGGTGCTCTCTGAGTTGATGCCAAACACGCTCTCCCCTGGAAGTTGCAGTTCGCGTTGAGCCGCCAGCACATCCGCTGCAATCTGCGTCAGCGCAAAGGCCCGCACCGCGTTCTGATTCTTGCCCTGCGTGGTTTTGCCGTGAACATTGATTGCCCTTCGGATACAGATCGTACTCCCCCGGACATCCTGCCACCGCAGGCCGATCAGCTCGCCAGGGCGCAGCCCCGTCACTGCCGAAAACCGGTAGGCGTTGATATACGGGTCTGTCACCCAGACGCCTTTGTAGAGCGTCGTGTTCACCGAGAACAGAACCCGCATGGCATCCGGCTGAAGGATTTCCTTTTCTTTGGACCGCGCACCTTTCGGAACGTGTAGCGCTTCCGGACGCAAGGTGGCCATCTTGCTCAACCGCATCCACTTGCAGAACGCCCGAAGGTCTGCGCAGATGTTCATCAACGACTTCTTGCTCAACCCGGTAGCATAGGCCTTGTTCACCACGGTCTGCAAATGCTGCTCTGACAGGTCTTCGATGCGCTTCCGGCCGATCACCGGCTGCACATGATTCCTCCAGCGGCTCTCCACCGGGCCCCAATTCGACTGGTCCGTGGTCAGCTTCAGGTTCTCCATCCACTGCACATAGGCCATATCCACGAGCACACGGGTGTTGACGACGCCCTCATCCAGCCAGGCATCCGCCTTCCGGTTCGCCTCCCGCTGGCCGGTGCGGCCAGGCTTGGCACTTGTAAACGTTTTGCGTTCCCCGTTCTTCTGTACTTTGATCTGCCAGCGCTGCTGCTTTTCGAGCCAGACCGCTGTATTTGTCCTTCTGTGCATATTACACCTCCGAAAAACAGGTACACTTTGACAAGCCCGCCCAAAAGAGGTATAATCGCAGTGTCGAGTGTGCGATGACCTCCTTTGGAGCGAGCCGCTTATTCAAACGCTTCGGTGCTCCAACACCGAGGCGTTTTTATTTTCGTTATGTATCAACAATATGCTATACAATTACACATTTTTGATGTACAATAAACTTAACGACTTAATCTTTTGATGAAAGGGATGATAGAATGCCCAATCGTGTTGAGCTTATTTCCGATGCTACAACAAAACAATTTTCACTCAAACTGAACGGTGTCGAAGTTGAACGGATCAAGGCATTTGCTCTGAAGGGCGATGCAAATCACGGCTTGACCGAAATGTCCCTTACCATTGATGTAGACACTCTCCATGTGAATTAATTCAGCCGGTCAATTTTGCGGCGATAACTTCTTTCGCAATATCTGCCAGCGCAGGCAATGCTATGGCACCCATCTTTTTTGCCTGAGCTTTGACCTTGCCCCAAACGGTTACATCTCTGATCTGGTCGAGGAAGCCATGCCCCCTATAGGTTAGACCGTGAACCTCAACGCTTGCTTTTCGGATGTAATGCAGTTTCTGAATATCCAGATAACCCGCATCACCTAACATATAACAGGCATAGCAGATTTCATCCTCAGTGTATTGCGGAAGCCGCGTGTGAAGCGTTTCTTCTGAGATGTAATCAGAAAGGCCAGCCGCTTCCACCTGGAGCAACACGTCTCTCAAACAGTCCTGATTTAGCGTCATTCATATTCTCCCTTGCTCCCTCGGTGTTCCAGCACCGGGGGAGTTTTTTTAGACAACCTTCTCGAAAACCATCGTGGCCTGAATCCGATCGCCACCCATCAGGCCCTTGCTGCCACCGTTTGCGGTAGTGATCGTATGGAGCCGATAGCCTTTGGCGGCCTGCTGGTTGATGACATTCTCCAGCTCAGTCAAATTGCCGGAGCCCGTTCCAATGAATTTTTCCTTCAGTGTCACCTGAAGAACAACATACTGGTATGCGTTGCCCGATGCCTCTGAGTAAGAAGATTCTTTTTGTAATGTGTCCATAAAGCCCATAGTGTGTTCCTCCTATCTTTTATCAGCGGACGGATTCCGCTGTGTCAAACTTTTTTCTCTGCCAACGTAAAAAGCTCCGCACTGCACTCACCAAGCCTTGATTTTGCGGTATCGCTCATATACGGCAGAAACGGTTCAAAAGCCTGATGATATTTTGTCGCCCAGTTCTGTTTTGCCTTTTGGGTTTTCAGGCTTTCAATTTTATCTTGATACTTTTCTTGCGTCCGGTGAATGATTTCTTCCACTGCTTCTTCACGGAAATCCATGTTCCGGTACTTCTCTAGATCCTGCGTAGTACTTACCGAAACGCCATATTTCTTGCACTCTTCCAGTTCCATCAGCCTACCAACGCAAAAATCGTATCTTGTGAAGAACGTGCCCGGTTCTGTCGTCGTCTGCAAAATCTTTGCGCTTTCCAATACCTGTTTCATGAACTGCGGAGCGAGGATCTGTGCATTTGCACAGGAGTCTACAAGGCCTACTTGCCCTATCCATTCAGGATTAGGAGAGTAGAGCCGTGCAGGTTCATTCACTTCGTTTGCACTTTCTTCTGTTGTGCAACTTTGATTTGCAATGCATGCCGTTCTCGGTCGCGCAACTGCGTTGAATACCATAAAAATCAAAACCATTACAAGAAACGGTATTGCAAAGAAGAAAAATAAAACCAGCAGAAGCATTCCTGTTGTTTCTGTTGTCGCATCCTTTCCAACCAGACACATAGTCGGAAGAATTGCCCCCACAACACACGAAGCAATCAGTTGTTTATTCGTAAGACTGGTTCTCTCCCAGTTGCCTGAGGCTGCGCTGAGATCCTGTCGAGTCTGTCCTCGTTTAGTCTGACCGAAAGCCACACGCGAGACAGCGTTGGTAGTCCTGGTCACACTTCTATCAAAGGACCTCATGGCCTGGGCATACTTTTTGGAATACCCAACAGATTTTCTATTTGACATGGCAGACTTCCTCCAACATCAGATATCCCGGCAGAGCCCCACGGCCTTGCCTTCGATTACAACGTCGTTCATGTCATCCCGGCTGAGGATGATGCTGTTGAAAGCCGGATTCTCCGGCCGTAGTTCAATGAAGTTCTCGTGCAGATAGACATGCTTCAAGGTAGCCTCTTCCCCGATCCGCACAGCGGCGATCTCTCCGTTTTCTACCTCTGGCTGGCTGCGGATCGCCACCAGATCGCCGTCATGGATGCGGGGTTCCATGCTGTCGCCCTTGCAGGTCAGCGTAAAGGTGGAGTGCCAGCGGGAAGGTACGCACACCATTTGCTCGATGTTCTCTTCTGCCATGATGGGAGTACCGCAGGCGATCCGTCCCACAAGCGGCACCACATCCATGGCTGGCATCGGCTCAAAGCCCGGCGGGATGGTGGGCTTTTTGGATGCAGCCGGGGAGGGCTGCTCTTCCCAGCCCATCAGGTAGGCGGGAGACACTTTCAGCCGTTTGGCAATGGCGTCAACTTTGTCTGTCGGTATATTGGTTACAATATTATTTTCATACTTATATACTGCCTGCTTCGATACGCCGATGTAATCGGCAAGCTCCTGCTGGGTTACATCTTGCTCTTGACGTACCTGTCGAATGCGATCACCTACAGTCACCATGAGCACCTCCTTTAATGTCTATAGTATAGCAGATAAACCGACAGTTTACAATATTTTTAATTCAATTGTCAAAAATAACTTGACAGGTTACAGATATGGTGCTATTATACTTGTAACCTCACAAGTTACAAAGAGGCAGTTTGGAGGTGAAAGTGTGGTAAACGTCAATTTACTCAAGTCGTACATGGTCAAGGCTGGCTATACCCAAAAAATGTTGGCTCAGGAACTCGGAATTTCGGAGCAAACCTTAACCCGCAAGCTCAAAAAACGTGTTTTTGGCACGGATGAGGCCTCAAAGATTGTGGAGCTTTTGAGCATCGACAATCCGCAGGCTGTATTTTTCGGCCATTAAGTAACTTGACAAGTTACATTTTCAAAGGAGGTGAAGAAGAATGAAAAAGCCTAATTTTCAAAAAACAAAATCCGCCAGAGTGATCCAAGTCATTGAGACCGTCTCTCTGGCGGGCGATGGCACGGACATACGTCCGGTATACGAGCTCCATCAGTATTGGAGCATGGACGGAAAGCTGCTGGCAAAAAGCGAGCCACCTATCAATCCGGATGACGTCGGGAAGCAGGAGGAGGCTACTGCTTAACAATCGAAACAGACTTGCAAAAAAGTTTTTCCCAAAGGCGTAAGTTTTACTCTTCCTTTTTCTGCAGAAGCTCGTACAACTTTTTTATCATCCTCCGGATGATGGTATCCCCCTTTAGGCTCTGGTTCAATCTGTTTTTTCATCGCATTAAAAATCTCAAAATCATCAAAAACACTATAAAGCTCATCTTCCGGAATATATGTAGTGTACGAGATATCAACCAGCCCTTGACGTGCCAAAGAACTCAAAGATGCAGACTGAAGAAGACTATCCGAATGCGTCATCATTTTATGATTCGCAGCAAACACATTCGATTGTGTCGTTCTAAACGTGTCATCATATAGAATGTATCTAAATTCAACTATTGGATACTGTTCCGCCTGTCGAAACAGCTCAAGATTCTCTGCATCTAGTGGAGACATTTGTGCGATCATTGCCGGAAACGATGGATGCACCCTACTCTGATACCGTTCGTCCGCAGCATTTACCAATAGGTTCTGGAACATTTCACTTATTTGCGGCTCTTCCATGCAAAATTTAGCGTTTTCAATTGCTGGACCCACCACTTGCAAACGAGGCTCAACCAAGCATTCTTTCGGCTTGTCTTCAAGCTTTTTGGTCAGCGAATCTTTGAACACCTGCAAATCGTGCTCTTGCTGAATCCGCTGTTTTTCTGCAGAGAAATGCACTCTGCCCGTCACAAGACTCAGCAAATCACCGAAAAAGCCACCTAGCTCATTTGCGCTTGGTTTCAGAAGAGCCTTTACCGGTTCATCAACGCAACTCGGCACTGCATTGATATTGAAGGTGTTTCCGCCACTTTTTTCGTCACTCATGATTTCATTCCTTTCTTTTGGAGGTTCTATGGACAAAGTCATCCTAGTTATTAAGATACTCATCACCGAGCAGAAAGTCAAATTTTATGCGGCGATTTGCTCTATTTGCGAAAAAATCGAACGTTATCTTGAAATCAATCGAAAATAAGGAGGTCAAAACCACATGAACGACTTACAAATCTTCTCCAACCCGGAGTTCGGGCAGGTGCGCACCGTCGAGATCGACGGCCAGCCGTGGCTGGTCGGCAAGGACGTTGCCGTGGCGCTGGGGTACAAAAATCCCCGCGATGCCATTACCCGCCATGTTGATGCCGAGGATAAGGGGGTCGTGAAACACGACACCCCATCTGGTGAGCAGGAGATGCTCATCATCAACGAGTCCGGCCTTTACAGCTTGATTCTGAGCAGCAAGATGCCCAAGGCCAAAGCCTTCAAGCGCTGGGTGACCGGCGAGGTTCTGCCAGCACTTCGGAAGAACGGCGTATATGAAACCGTGAAGGCCCAGCAGCATATCGAGCAACTGGAGGCCACAAACGACCGCCTGACCGTGGCGATCCAGTCCGTAAGTCAGGCTAAGGACCAGTTGGCCGAAATCATTGACATGCGGGACCAGTTCATCAAGATCCGTGATAAAAGCAAAAGCCGCTTCGTGCAGGCCAAGGCAGATTACAGCCGGGACTGCGACAGCCTGCGCCAGGCAGAAAGCCTGGTCCAGCGGGCACAGAATCAGTTGGACAGCCGCATCGACCAACTGCGTATCGTAGCCTTTGGCCTGCCCGCCTTCAATGAGATCATGAGCGAAGCACTGGCAGGTGTTTTTTCCGGGAATGCCGCTGATAAGGAGGTTGAAAAACCATGATGAAGATCGTACAGGGAACCTTCCAGCAGATCCCGTTCTGGAAGCTTCGGGCCCGGTTCCGCGAGTGCGGAATGTTTGACGAAGAGGTCGCCAGGGCCGCCGGGATCGCCAACCCGACCATGAGCCGCCGGATGCGCGGCATAGCCCCCTGGCTGACCAGCGAGATCAAGGCCGTGTGCGAGGTTGTCGGTATCCAGCGAGACGAGATTGGCAAGTACTTTTTCCCTGACATGAACAAGGAGGAATCCGCATGAAACTCAAACACTTCACCATCGGTGCCCTGGCCCTCATCGGCGCGGGCGAGATCATCCGCCGGGTCGTGCAGGGCACGGCCTGGGCGCTGAGCGTCTGGGGCGGCTGGGACGCCACCGAGGCCACACGGGCCGCACCGTGGCTCTGCGCCGCAGTGGCCGCCGGGCTGGCGATGTCGTTGTGCGGCATGTACCAGGACAACCAGCAGTACAAGCGCCAGAGCTACGGCAAGGTGGACTGCTCCGCCTACCGGCAGGACCGGAGGGGCGCATGAAAAAATGAGCCCGCCCGTGCAGCGAACACGGACAAGCCCAAAGGGTGATGGAATTTGCAAGCCCCATCACCCCGAAGAATAACATACTTTGGAGGAATTTACAAGTGGATTTTACGATCAGTCGGCGGCTGTCGAGCGGCCGCCTCTACGCCTACTACAAAAAGCGCTTTTGGTTCTGGGACGACACCCGGAACGTTTGGACGGAGAGCCACCTGATGAGTCAGAAGTACGAGCGGGAGCACTCCGCAAGGGCTGCGCTCACGCCGGAGGACTTCATGTCCGACCTGACCAGGTTCTCGCCGCTCGATGAATACGAGCTGGATTCCGTTATGGTGGATGCTCTCAAGAACGCTATTCCCTGCAAGACGGTTCCGATCGAGCCGGTGAAGGAGGAATCGGAATGCCCCGTTTCAATCCCCGAAACATCCCCGCAGAGCTGCGAATCGGCCCCGTCCGAGGCGAGTGCAAATGTTTCTTCTGTGCTTACCTCTGCGCCGCCTATGAATTGCATCCCGGATGTCTCTATCGGAACACCTTCTGGGATGAACCCGCCGGACAAGCCCCTGACATTTATCCCGGAGAACAAGACTCCGGAGTTTGATTACAGCGGCCTGGACAAGCAGACCGTGGAGGACCTGCACTTTGCTGAGGACGAGTACCGTCACGGCAAGCAGATGGCCGAGCGTGGCCTTGTCCACATGGGCAATGCCATTGCCGCTGCCCATGATTCACTGTGTAACACCGTTGTCCAACAATTGGACAACGGCCAGTTCGCAAAAAAAGAGGATACGTTCCGGGCATGGTGCTGCTCTATCGGCATCACCAAGTCAACCGCCTACAACCTGCTGCAGGTCTCTGCCCTGATGGACGGCAGCAGCCCCCGCCAGCGGGCCATTCTGGAAGCCCTGCCACCCACCCTGCTGTACGCCGTGGCAAAGCCCAGCGCCCCGGCAGAGCTGGTGGAGAAGGTCAAGAACGGTGAGGTCTCCACGAACAAGGAGTATCAGGACCTGCTGGCCCAGATCAAAGCCGAGAAAGAGCGGGCCGACACCGCCGAGGCTGAGCGGGACAAGCTGCTAGGTGCCCAGAATCGGGCTGCTTGGGCGGAAAGCCACATCCAAGATGTCGAAGCCCAGCGGGATGCCGCCCTTGCGGATGTTCAGGGCCTGACCGAGCAGAACGCCAAGCTCCAGCAGAGCTACCACGATGCAGACGAGAGCCGCATTGCGGCCAACCTCCAGCGCCAGAAAGCCGAAGCTGAACGCGACAGAGCCGAGCAGCGCGCCAAGACCGCTGAGGAATCCCTCAAAAACCAGCCCATCGCCGCCGTTGTGGACGAAGAGGAGATCGACCGCCGGGCCGCAGAAAAAGCCTGGGGCCTTGCCGATGCCCGGAACGCCGAACTGGCCAAGGACAACGCCAACCTGAAAAAACAGGTTGCGGCGCTCCGCTCCCGCATCAACGACGATGCCCAGGCAGATTTTGAGCAGGCCAACTACTGCGCCAGCCTGATGCAGGCAGCGTGGGACAACAGCAAGGCCAGCTATTCCCGGCTGGCAGGCGAGGATCTGGAAAGCACGTTTCAAACCATCTGCGGCACCCTGAACAGCATCATGGAAGAAGCCTCTCTGCTCTGCCGCCAGCCGTCGGATCATGACGGAGGTGACAGGGATGAATGAGATGTACAGTCTGGATCTTGACCGCTGCGGCCCGCCCATGGAGCCGCCCGATGACTATTATTTCCTGCCGCGCTGGGCAGAACAGGAGGAACTGATCGATGACGAATGAATTGACCGTCCGGGTGGAACGCCCGGTGATCCCAGCCATGAGCTGGAACAAGGACGAGGTCCAGAAGAACCTCGACGAAATGCTGGCGGCCTATACCGGCCGGGTCTATACGCCCGACTCCATCAAGAGCGCCAAGGCCGACCGCGCCCTGATCCGGAAGTGGAAAACCCAGCTTGGTTCGGCACTCACCGCGGCCAACAAGCTCTATACCGACCCGCTCGAATCGTTCAAGACCAGCATCCGGGAGATGCAGGCGCAGTGCGACAAAGCTGCCAATGCCATCGACAAGCAGGTCAAGGCCGTCGAGCAGGCCGAAAAGGACGAGAAGGCCGCATCGCTTCGGCTCGTCTATCAGGACTGCATCGACGAGCTGAAGCCGCTCATTTCCTTCGAACGTCTGCTGGATGCGCACTGGCTCAACAAAACATATGATCTTGCACAGGCCGAAAAGGAGCTCCGGCAGGCTGTGGAGAACATCCGAAGCGACCTTGCCTTTCTGCGGGAGACCTGCGGCATCGACCTGGAACCCTGTACGACCGAATATCTGAAGGACTTCAGCGTCAATGCTGCGGTCCGGGAACACAACCGCCGGGAGGACTCCCGGTCAGCCCAGCGGGAAGCGGAAGCTGCCCGCATCGCCGCCGAACGTGCCCGCGCCGCCGCGCCTGTCATCGCACCGCCTACCGAAGAGGAGCGGGAAATAAAAGCAAAAGCCCAGCAGAACACCCAGGCCAGCGCCTTCATCACAGCGTCCGGGCGGTTGGACTGTGAGGTCCTTCAGCAGTTCGCCGAACCTGCCGCACCCACCCGGAAACGGTACAGCTTCTATGTTGACTTCACCGAAGACGACATCCGTTGGTTCAAACAGGGTGCCGCAGAACGCGGCTTCCGTTATGGTTCGATCAAATAATTTTGGAGGTACTACTTATGGCATTTACTCGCAATGGGGCCGCAGCGCCCACCACTTCCGCACCCACTTCTACCGCAAGCCGCATGGCCTCGCTTCAGCGCACCGGCCAGACCGGTGCCGCCCTGCAGGCCGCCACGCCGTCCAAGCCGGTGGAGATCACCGCTGCCGATGGCCAGCACATGGCGGTCACGTTTGACGACGTCCGGAATTTCATCTGCGCCAAGGCCACGGACGCCGAGTGCAAGATCTTTCTCGAAACCTGCAAGCAGTACCGGCTGAACCCATTCACCAAGGAAGCCTACCTCATCCACTACGACAACAACAGCGAGGATACCCCCAGCACCATCGTCCTGGGCAAGAACTGCTATATGCAGATGGCCGAGCGGCATCCCGCCTTTGATGGTTTCGAGGCCGGCATCATCGTCTTCGATAAGGCGTCCGGCGCGTTGGAAAAGCGGGAAGGTTCCATCGTCTATGACGGCGAAGACCTGGTCGGCGGCTGGGCCAAGGTCTACCGCAAGGACCGCACCCGGCCCAGCTACGAAGAGGTCCGGCTGACCGAATACGACACCGGCAAATCGCTCTGGAAGGCCAAGAAAGCCACCATGATCCGCAAGGTCGCCCTTGTCCACGCCCTGCGGGAAGCCTTTCCGTCCACCTTCGGTGCCCTCTACGATGAGAGCGAAGTGATGGTCGATGCCGAAAGCACTGCGCGGGAAGTCGAGGACGAGACGGCCTCTTACGAGACCGGCGCGAAGGTTTCTCCCAGCTGGACCCGCATCAAGGCGGCAGCGGAGCAGCCGGATGCACTGACCGTGGAGTCCGAGGAGCCTGACGATGACCCCTTCGGAGGTGATGGGCAGTGATTCTCAAGCACAAGACCGGCGTCCTGCTGCATGGGGCCATCGCCAAAGACCCGGTCTTCAAAGACGTGGGCCAGAAGCGCGTCATGAAGTTTGATGTCAAGGCCCACAGCGTCAAGAACGATGCAGGGAGCTGGGAATGCACCTATGTGCAGGTCAACGTCTGGCACGGGCTGGATCAGTGGGACGGAATGCTTCAGAAAAACGATCCCGTCACCGTGTACGCCCGGAAGCTGGACGAGCGCGACTACAACGGCAAGACCTATTACAGCGTAGACGCTGACGACATCCAGCCGGGCGGAGCGGTGATCTTCCGTTGGATGCAGATGATCGCCGACATGATTCCGCCCGCAGAGCCTCCCGCTCTGGTCACGACCGATGAACCGACGCCTTTTGATACCCCCGCTGAACCGGAAGCGGTACAGACCGCTCTCACCGGCGCCCAGATGTACCCCGGCGAACAGCTTTCCGACTATGCTCCCCACAGCGCCGCCCCGCCTGCTGTGGGAACGCCTGAAGCGGACGCACTCATCGACGACGATGCCGACGACCTTCCCTTCTGACGTTTTACGCTGTGCTATCTGGCGATACGGGCATTCTGAGTGGAAGGAGGCCAGGCCGTGCCCATCGACCCATCCCGTGGCTTCGTTGCCTTTCCCCGCGGTCTGACTGACTGGGAATGGTACTCAGAGCCAAACACCGCCCGCTTGTTTTTCCATCTGCTGCTCACCGCAAACTGGCAGGAAAAGCAGTGGCAGGGCATCACGATCAAGCCCGGACAGCTGGTCACAAGCCGTGCAAGCCTCGCAAAACAGCTCAAAATGTCCGAACAATCTGTCCGGACGGCATTGGAGCATTTGAGAACAACCAACTACATAACTAGCCAAACCGGGCCAAAATACACCGTAATCACGATAAATAGTTACTCTGATATCATCTATCCCAACCAAGAAATCAACCAGCAAGTAACCAGCTGCCAACCAGCTCCTAACCACAACTTAACAAGTCTAACAAACCAACAAAGAAACAAGTCGTCGTCTGCGGCTGCGCCGCTTCCGCCGGACAGACCGACGACCTCACCCTTGGTATCAGAGTTTGAACAGGATATCGGCAAGCTGAGTGCCTCCGGGAAGCGGGAGCTGACGGAATACGCCGATCGGCTGGGCGCAGAGCTGGTGGGCATCATCATCCACAAATGCGCCGACGCCGGGGGTCGGAGCTGGGCCTATGTCCGCAAGGCGCTGGCCGAAGCAGAATCACAGGGGTGCAAGTCTGCGGACGAGTACCAGCGCACCCATCCCATCGGCGCGGGGCGGAATCTCCGGGTTACCAGAGAGATCCCGCCTGATGAGGGCAACTGGATGCAAAACCGGTCGTTTGAGCGGACTCTGCGCCGGATGAAGAAGAAAGGAGAAGGCACATGACCAACCGAACCTGTAAAGGCTGCCCGGATCGCCACGAGGCTTGCCACGACCACTGCGAGCGCTACCGGGCGTTGAAGCAGGAGCATGAAGCCGAGCAGTCCTACACCTACGACATGACTCACAAAATGAGCTGCTACCGGCGCACCTATGAAGATAAACACCGGGAGCGTGGCAAGAAGCGGTTCTTCGGGCTGAACGGAGGGGCGGACAGATGAAAAATGGAAACTGCTACTGCATGGACTGCATGGCGGGCATGGCACAATTCCCAGACGGCTTTTTCGACCTTGCCGTAGTTGATCCGCCATATTACAGCGGCCCGGAACGCCGGGGCTACTATGGCTCCAAGGTGAGCAGAACCGGTGTGCGTCGCCACGATTATTTGATTTCTCCAGCATGGAAAATACCGGAGAGGTCCTACTTTGATGAACTGCGTCGGGTAGCCAAACACTATATCGTCTGGGGCTGCAATTACTTTACCTATGAGTTCGCACCCGGTCGGATCGTGTGGGACAAATGCAACCAGAACACCAGCTTCTCCGACTGTGAGCTTGCGGCAACGAATCTGTTTGACAGCGTGCGTCTGTTCCGGTACATGTGGAACGGCATGATGCAGGGCAAAAGCATCACAGAAGGCTATATCATGCAGGGAGACAAGCGCCGGAACGAAGTACGTATCCACCCGACCCAAAAGCCGGTGGCCCTGTATGACTGGACTTTCCAGCGTTATGCAAAGCCGGGACAGAAAATTCTGGACACACATCTTGGCAGCGGAAGCAGCCGGATTGCAGCATACGAAGCAGGACTCGATTTCACCGGCTTTGAAATTGATCCGTTCTATTTTTCGGCAGAAGAAGAGCGATTTGCAGAGTACACGAGGCAAACGAGTCTATTCCATGCAGGGACGGGAGGAGCGGACAGATGAATTTGACCCTATACGGTGAACCCCGCACCAAGAAGAATTCCGCCCGCATCCTGCGCAGCGGCTCAGGGCGGCCATTCGTGGCACCCAGCGCCGCGTTTGAAGCGTATCAGGAAAGCTGCTTGTGGCAAATCAGAACGCCGCACAACCCCGTCTCTGCCCGCGTGAATGTGCGGTGCGTGTACTACATGAAAACGGCCCGCCGGGTGGACCTTGCAAACCTCATCGAGGCCACCACTGACATCCTCGTAAAAGCGGGCGTGCTGGCCGACGATAACAGCCAGATCGTCGCCGCCCACGACGGCAGCCGGGTGGACTACGACAAGAACCATCCCCGCGTGGAAATTGAGATCACAGAAATGGAGGTGAATACATGATCCAAACATGGACACCTGACACCGGTACACCACGCCAGCCGGAAGAACCCGGCTACAAGGTGGTCAAGGCGTGGTTTCAGAAGTGTCGGGACGATGCCGCTACGGTGGAAGCCCAAAAGCAGAAGATCCAGCGGCTCCGGGATATTGCATCGAAAACCACGCCCAGCATGACAGGGATGCCCGGTGGCGGTGGTGCCGGGGACAAGATTGGAACCGGCGCGGGTGACATCGTGGACGAGGAGCGCCACTTGCAGCAGATGGAAGTAGATTTGACAGAGCTGCGGAAGGAAGCGGTTCGCCGTGCATATGCACTGAATACTGATACCCCGCGGGAACTGAAGCAGATCGCATGTATCTGCGAATATTTTGTCAACCTGAAAAAACACCACGAAATTGCTGAAATCGTCGGCCTTAAAAATACGACAGCCGTATCTGTTTACATCCGTGATGGAATGGAAGCCCTGTCTGAAATCTGGGAATCTGTTTGTATTGGACAAGAAAATCCCTGAATTTTCGTCACGGATTTTGTAAGCTTTGCATCGACTTTTTAACGCAGTCTGTGGTCTAATGGCATAAGCGGAACCGCGCAGAGCGGTGCGCCGCTTGTTCAGCAGCCTCCGGAACGCGCGTCCTCCTTCACGGGGCAAAGCGGTGGAATTCTTTGTGTCACGTTCTGCGGGCTGCTTCTATGCGAGGTCTGGGAAGCTCTGTACTGAATCCGGCAGGTACAGGGAACGGTTCGACTCCGTGATCTCGCACCGAACGCCGCAAACACCGTATGCGGCAAATGCCTGACGCATGGACTCATAACCCGTCTGGATGGATGTGCGGGTGTGGAACCTCCTTTTCCACCTTGACCGCCCCAGTACATAAAGCGTGCACCAGAAATCCGTAAGCCGGTTCTAGGATTCCCGGCAGGATGTGCGTCAATCATTCCCTGCATGGAAACATGCGGGGATTTTTTTGCTCAAACGAGAGAGGTGGTGAGGATGACCGACAAGCAGAAGCGTTTTTGCGAAGAATACATGATCGACCTGAACGCGACGCAGGCGGCCATCCGTGCCGGATACAGCCCCAAAACGGCCAACGAACAAGCGGGGCGGCTGTTAGTAAATGTTAGTATCCAAAATTATATCGCCCAGCTTCAGGCCATGCAGAGCCGCCGCACCGGAGTCTCTGCCGACCGTGTGGTCCGGGAACTCGCGAAGATCGCATTCGTCAACGCGGGCGACCTCATCGACCCGGAGACCGCATCCGTCAAACTGGATGCCTCGCGGGACGACCTCGCTGCCGTGCAGTCCGTCAAGGTCAAGACCTTCGGCGAAGACGGTCTGGAACACGAAGTCAAGCTGGCAGATAAGCTTCGGGCTCTTGAGCTCTTGGGCAAGCATCTGGGCGTATTCAAAGAGTCGCCCGACGACCCCGCCGCAGACGCGCTGGAAGCGGCCCGTGAGCTGCTGGGAGGTGTAGACAGTGCCATTGACTGAGTTCCAGAAAGAATACCTCCGCAACTGCTCCCACCGTTGGAACGTCAAGACCGGGGCCACCCGCTCCGGCAAGACCTACCTCGACTGTGCCGTGACCATCCCGCAGCGCATCCTCGCCGCCAAAGGCGAAGGACTGCTCGTGCTCATGGGCAACACGCTGGGCACTCTGGAGCGCAATGTGCTTTCCCTCATGCGGGAGCTCTGGGGGCCGGACCTCGTGGGAGTCATCCGCACCTCGGCGGCTGGCAATGTGGTCCAGCTGTTTGGCCAGAAGGTCTATGTCCTCGGTGCCGACAACAAAAAGCACATCGCCCGCATCCAGGGTGCCGCCTTTGAGTACGTCTACGGCGACGAGATCACGACCTGGGACGAGGGCGTCTTCCAGATGCTCAAAAGCCGCCTGTCCTGCTCGCATTCCCACTTTGATGGAACCTGCAACCCGGAAAGCCCGACGCACTGGTTCAAAAATTTCCTGGACTCGGATGCGGATATCTACTGCCAGGCCTACACCATCGACGACAACCCGACACTGCCGCCGAAGTTCGTGGCCGACCTGAAGCAGGAGTATATGGGCACCGTCTATTACAACCGCTTCATTCTCGGCCAGTGGATGGCAGCCAACGGCGTAGTTTACCGCCTGCTGGCCGACAGCCTCGCCGCCGGGGATGGGCGGTTCTTCTGGCCCGCCGAGAAGCAGCTCGCCCCCTGGCGCATCCGCGTCGGGGTGGACTTCGGCGGCAACGGCTCCAAACATGCCTTTGTGGCCACGGCCATCCTGCCGGGGTATTCCGGCGTGGTGGGGCTGGCCTCCCAGCGCATCGACCCGGTGGCGCAGGATGCTGACTATCTGGCCGACAGGCTCATCGAATTTTGCATCGCCGTCTTTTCCCGCTACGGCGAGATCCAGTACGTCTTCTGCGATTCCGCCGAGCAGACGCTCATCAACCACATCCGCAACCGGCTGCGCCACTGCAAACTGAGCTGGCTGGCCGACCGAGTGGAGAACAGCGCCAAGATCCGCATCAACGACCGCATCCGCCTGACCTGCATCCTGATGGGCGGCGGGCGGTTCTGGCTGATGCCCGAAGCGGCCACCCTCCGGGACGCCCTTGCGACGGCCCTGTACAGCGGCAAGCACCCCGGCATCGACGAGCGCCTGGATGACGGCAGCACCGACATTGACACGCTGGACGCCTACGAATACACCATCGAACGCGATTTCAAGAGGTTGACCAACACATGAACATTTCCGCCTTTTTGGGCTATCTGAACAAGACCCGCGGCTACCATCTGGATGCAGACTATTCCGGCCAGATCGAGACTTGGCGGCAGTGGTGGAAGGGCAGCGTCCCCGGCGTCCACACCCGGTCTGCCGAATACCGCGACGGAAAACACACCCGGCTGCTGGCATCGCTCAAGATGCCGAAGCGGGTCTGTGAGGACTGGGCAAACCTTCTGCTCAACGACCGCACCACCTTCCAGATCGCGGACGAGAAGACCGCCGCCTATCTGCTGGGCTCGGATGAGCAGCAGGTGGGCGGGCTTCTCCGGGAGCTGCACTTCTGGGACAACGCCAACAAGCTGGTGGAACAGGCCTACTGGTCCGGCACGGGTGCGTTTGTGCTCAGCGTCACCGGCGTCAAGGGCGAGGGCGGCAGCCTGATCGCGCAGCCGGATGCCCGCATTGCGCTGGACTATGACCCGGCGTCCTGCATCCTGCCCCTGAAGGTGGAGCGGGGCGTCGTGACCGAAGCGGCCTTCGTCTCCGAGTGTATGCGGGACGGCAAGCCCGCCGTCTACTTACAGACCCACACCGGCGACACGACGAGCCGCACCATCCGGAACGAGTGGTTCGCTGTCACGGATACTGTCAGCGGCATCCCGGAGTTTTCCCCGCTGCCCGCACCGAAGGGCACCGTGGAGAGCATCACCGTGCAGGGGTCCCCGCCGTGGTTCGCGTTGTTTTTCCCTGCGGCTGTCAAGAACATTGACGGCGGCATGGGGCTGGGCATGGCGGTCTTCGCGGAAGCTCTGGACGAAGCGCAGGGTCTTGACCTCGCCTTCGACAACTACCGTGAGGACTTACGTTTGGGCCACAAGAAGATCTTCTACTCCGCCGACCTCTGCCGAAAAGTTGTGGACAAGGACGGCGTAGAACACCATATTCCGCCGGACGATGACGTGGTGAGTCAGTTTGTTGCCCTGCCGGAGAAAGCGGGCAGTCTCGACCAACAGAGCGAATACCACGAGTACAACCCCGACCTGCGGGTGGAGCAGAACCACCGGGCCGTGCAGGACATGCTCGACCTGTTCAGCTTCAAGTGCGGGCTGGGTTTTCACCGGTATAAGTTCGAGACCGGCAACATCACCACGGCCACCGAGTACACCGGCAGCCGTCAGGACCTTGTCCAGTCGGCCAACAAGAACCAGATTCCCATCGAAACGGCTCTGATCGGCATCGTGCGCAGCATCCTCTGGGCAGCAAAGAACCTGCTGGGTGCAGAGGTGGACCCGGAAACCGCCATTTCCGTGAACTGGGATGATTCCTACATCACCGACGCCGAGACCCGGATGGGCCAGATGCGGGACGACGCCCTCAGCGGCCTGCTGCCGCGCTACAAGTACCTCGCGGCCCGGTACGGCGTCAGCGAAGAGGAAGCCCGGAAGCTGGCCGAAGAGGCCCGCACCGAGAACCAGCAGCCGGAACTTAGCTTCGGCGGAGGTGCCTGATGCTGGCCCCGGACTACCTCGACCACGCGCCGGACCGGCTGGTTCTCCTTTGGCAGCAGGTGGAAGATGACATTTTGCGGGATGTGGCCCGACGCATCTCCAAGATGGAGACGCTGACCCCGACCGCCAACTGGCAGCTGTGGCGCTACCAGCAGACCGAGGCCGTCCGGCAGGATGTCATCAAGAAGCTGGCCCGCTACACCGGCAAGAGCGAATCCGCCATCCGGCAGCTCATGCAGGAAGCGGCCACGCGGGCGCTGGAAGCCGAAGACCAGATCTATCATCACTACGATCTGGAGCCAACGCCCTTTGCCGAGAATGAGACCCTGCAAGCCCTGCTGAATGCGGGCTACCAGCAGACGGCGGGCACCTTTTCGAACCTCACCGCCACCACGGCCAACACCGTCTCCGGTCAGTTCGAAGCCGCCCTCGACCGGGCACACCTCAAGGTGAGCAGCGGTGCATTTGATTACAAATCGGCCATCAAGAGCGCGGTGGACTCGCTGGCCGACACCATGAAGTATGTTACCTACCCCACCGGCCACCAAGACACGCTGGAAGTCGCCTGCCGCCGGGCGGTGCTCACCGGCGTGAACCAGACCGCCGCCAAGCTGCAAGTTGCCCGCGCCGACGAGATGGGCGTGGAATTCTTTTCGGTCACAGCCCACGGCGGGGCCCGGCCTTCCCACGCAGCGTGGCAGGGCAAGACCTACCACCGGGGCGGAGCCGTGGACTACCTCGGAAAGCATTACGAGGACTTCGAGTCCGTTACCGGCTACGGCACGGGCGCAGGGCTGTGTGGCTGGAATTGCCGCCACGCCTTCTTCGCCGTCTTTCCGGAGCTGGGTGCACCGCCTGCATGGACGCAGGAAAGCCTCGACGCCCTGAATGCCTGCGACATTGAGTATGACGGGAAGAAGTACACCCAGTACGAGATCAACCAGATGCAGCGGGCCCGCGAGCGAGCTGTCCGCAAGTGGAAACGCCGGTATCTGGCCGAGGACGCCGCCGGGGCTGATACGACCCAGAGCGCCGTGAAACTCCGCGCCGCGCGGGCCGAGCTGGCCGATTTCACCGCCAGAACCGGCGGCCGGGTGGACAGCGCCCGTACGATGGTCTCCGGGTTTGGGCGGAGTCAAAGCAGCAAGGCAACGTGGGCGGCAAAAAAGCAGGAACGGCTTGATGCCGTCAATAATGATTTGACGGAACTTCGTCAATCTGGTAAAATCAGAATGACCGGAGCAGCAGTTGTTCCGCCTATACTGCCCAACACATTGAATTTTGAGGGACATTCGTTAGAGCAGATGGCAAAACGGCAGATCAGCCTAGCTCAGGCCAATGAGATTGCTGAACATGCTATCCTTGCCATCAGCCAGCGCAATGGTACACAACATTCTTATTATTCGGACAAAGGATTTATCGTCATCAAACAGGACGGGTCTATCGGCACGGTAGGCTGGTTGGATGACGGCGGCAAACAAATCGTGGAGGTGATGAAAAAGCATGGTTTTTAACGCGACTCCTATTCCTGATCCTCTGGTGTTTTGCCCGATTTTCAACCACAAAATCGCGGACGGCCTCTGCTGGGATATCTCCAACATTGGCAATGACAGCTTGATGCTTCCGCCAGAAAAGATTCCTCCCTGTGGCTGGGAAGCAGCCCACAAAATTTGTGACCAATGCCCCGTCTACAAAGAAATGGGACAGTAACAACCAAATATCGCAAGCGTCTTTGCCCAGCCGGGCAGGGGCGCTTTTTTCATGCCGTTTTAGCTCAGATGGAAGAGCGGCTGATTTGTAATCAGCGGGCCGTGGGTTCGAATCCTGCAAACGGCACCATGCGGCGGGCGGCGCGTATCCCGCCCAAGACCGGACACTGACAGAGAACAGCGTAATAAACTGTGGTCTCACAAATTGAAAGGAGTTTTCCCCTATGAAGCGCGAAGACGTGAAGAACAAGATTCCCGGCATCACCGAGGAGCAGCTGAACTGGATCATGACCGAGAACGGCAATGACATCAACCGGGAAAAATCTGTGGCCGAGCAGTTCAAGACTCAGCTCGCCAATGCGAACGCCCAGCTCAAGACTGCGCAGGAAGGGCTCGCTGCGTTCGACGGCAAAAAGACCCCGGAAGAGTACGAAGCTGAGCTTGCCAAGCTCCAGAGCGACATGAAGGCACAGGCCGAGGGCTTCGCCTTCGACAATGCTCTGGACACGGCCATCCTGGGCAAGAAGGGACGCAGCGTCAAGGCCGTGCGGGCCCTGCTGGATCTGGACGCCCTCAAGGGCTCCAAAGACCGCTCCACCGACATCGACAAGGCGCTGGAAGAGGCCGCAAAGGACAACCCCTGGGCCTTCGGTGACACGGAACAGCAGCAGAAGGGCGCTGGCACCTACTCCACCGGTGCCGAGCACGGCACCCCGCCCACCGGGGACACCGACCCTGTCCTCTCCGCGTTCCAGGCGATGAACCCCGGCATCAAGATCGACTGATAGAAAGGAAACATTATGGCACACGAAGCACAGGTTCGTTATTCCCAGCTCGTAGACCTGAAGCTGCGGGCAACGCTGGTCAAGAAGGTCGGCGTCATCTGCAACAACCGCTACGAAGGCAGCCCCAAGGCGGGTTCCGTCAAGGTCCCCGTCCGCGACACCGAGGTCGTCGTGAACGACTACAACAAGTCCACCGGCGCGAAGCGCACCGAAGGCGACACCTCCTACATCACCGTCAACATCGACCACGACAAGGCCGTCAACGAGATCATCGACGGGTTCGACGCCGAGAGCGTTCCCGGCAACCTGGTGGCCGACCGTCTGGACAGCGCCGGTTATTCGCTGGCTCTTCAGATGGACACCGACGGCTCCACGGAGCTGACCACTGCGGGCACTGCCTTCGGCACCACCACCGCCCTGACCGCAAAGACCATCTACGAGAACATCGTGGATGCCCGCACCCAGCAGTCCTCTATTGGCGTGCCCACGGCGGGCCGCTGGCTGCTGGTCTCCCCGGACACCTATGGTCTGCTGCTCAAGAGCCCGGAGTTCATCAAGGCGTCCGACCTCGGCGACGCCGTGGTCCAGACCGGCGCAGTGGGCCGCATCGCAGGCTTCACCGTCTTCGAGGATTCCACCCTCGGCGAGAACGTGGAGTATGTGGCAGGCCACCCCAACTGGTTCGCTGTCATTGAAGAGTGGGCCGTGCCCGTCCATGTGCAGGACCTGTCCGGTTCCGGCGACTTCATCGGCGCATCTGCCGTGCAGGGCCGCAAGGTCTACGCCCACAAGGTCACCAAGCCCAAGACCATCCTCGTGAAGAAGAAGGCCGGCTAACCCTCCCCTGCCAGGGGGGCCAAGAATCAAGGAGTTTTATATGCTCTACTGTACCTACGATGATTACCAGGCCGCAGGCGGCACCCTGGAACAGGACGCCTTCGCCCCGCTGTGCGTCCGGGCCTCGAAGCTCATTGACCGGATGACCTTTGGCCGGGCCGAGGCCCACTCCATGGTCTGCGAGCGCTGCGCGGGAGACCTCCGGCTGGCGGCGGTCCAGATCATCCAGATGCTGAGCCAGACGGAGGCCGCAAAGACCTCCACCGGCTACGCACCGGGCGTGTCCAGCGTCAACAACGATGGGTATGCCGTCACCTTTGCCGACGGAGCCCTGGCCGAGCGGACCGCGGCCGAGGCCCGCAACATTCTCGCCGAGTGCCTGGGCAGCGACCCGCACGGCCTGCTGTATCGGGGGTGTTTCTGATGCAGTGCAGCGTCACCGTCGTTAACCTCGTGCACGACGTCAAGACCGAGACGGACACGCCGGTCTGCCATGTGCTGCTAGGCTGCAGCTGGCGGGAGACACAGACCACCCAGAGCGGCGACCCGCAGCGGGTGGTGCATATCCGCCTGCCGCCTGCTGCGGGGTATCTGCCCTATGCCCAGTGGGCCAGGCTCCCGCCGGGCGAAAAGGCCGCGCACTGGACCCTCAAGCGGGGCGACAAGCTCGTCGTGGGGGCCATCCGCAGCCTGACCGAGGCCGAGTATGCGGCCCTCGAAAAGACTCACGCCGTCTGTACGGTGGCGGCGGTCTCGGACAACCGGGAACCGCTGCTGCCGCATTTTCATGTAGAAGGGAGCTGAACGCCATGTCGAAGCCTGTTTTTGAGCAGCCCTACGGCCTGAAGTATCAGGTGGACGGCGTCCAGATGCAGCTTTCGTGGCGGCCCGACTTCGGGGCTGAGAAGACGGCAGCATTGCAAAAGGCGCAGTATGCCATGGCTCAGGAAGCCGCCCGGCTCATTGACCCCTTCGTGCCGTTCGATACCGGTACGCTGAAAAACAGCGTGAATCAGGCGTCCAAGTTCGATGAGGGTTTGCTGGTCTACAATACCCCCTATGCCCGGAAGCAGTATTATCTCCATGCACAAGGTTCTGACCTGCGCGGAGATACCGGGCTGCGCGGCAGCTATTGGGGCCAGAACGCCCTTGGCACCTACGGCGAAGCGCTGGCGCTTTACGCCACCCGCGCCGTCACGACCTTCTGGGGAGGGATGGGACACTTATGAGCGAGAAAGCCACCATCACGGCCATGCGGGAATGGCTCAAGACCTGCCCGCTCATTGCCGAAGAGCAGACCGAGAACGGCGCGGCCTTCCGCATCGCCGGGCTGTCCCCGGAGCCGGTGGCGGAGTTCTCCATCGAGGACAGCCCCACCGACCCCGTTCTGACCAGCTACTTCTCCGGGCGAAACATGGCGAAGAGCTATGTGTTCCTGAGCCGCCGGGAGTACAGCGAGGCCCAGAGCGTCCAGATCGCAAACAGCGGCTTCTTTGAGCAGCTGACCGACTGGGTGCTGGCCCAGAACGACCGGCATAATTTCCCCCGCCTGGAAGCCCCCAGGCAGCCCCTCAGCGTGTCCGTGACCGCGTCGGGCTACATCGTTACCAGCAGCGCCGGAAGCTGCAAGATGCAGATGCAGCTCCGGCTCGTCTATTATCAACCGAAAGGAGTTTCTGTATGACCGTTACCGAAGCTGTTACCAATTCCGGCCTGACCCCCAGCGCCAACTATGCCGGCATCGAGGAGACCGATGATTTCGTCTTCGCCGTGCAGACCGAGAGCACCCAGACCAAAAAGAGTGACTGGATCGTCTGCGCCGACCATGTGCGGGAGCACTCCGGTTCCCTGAATGCATCCACCAGCGACAACACCTACATCCGCACCGGCCCTGTGACCACCAAGAGCCACGCGCAGCGCACCCTCACCATCAACGGCGACCGCTGCCCCGGCGACCAGTTCCAGGATTTCCTGCTGTCCCATAAGATGCTGTACGGCACCGGCCAGAGCGTTATCGTGCCGTATCTCTACTTCTCCCTGCGCACCGGCAAGGGCGAAGTCGGCAAGGCCGCCATCATCGTCACGTCCGATGTCGGCGGCTCTGCGGGCGCGATCGCCACCTTTGCCGCCGACGTGAAGGGCATCGGCACCCCGGCGGAGTTCGACTACACCACCAACGCCGAAGCCTGAGTGACCTGATACCGCCTTCGCCCGCACCGGGCGGGGCTTTTTTGATAGGAGAGTTCCATGAAGATCTTTGAACAGGAATTTGATTTTTCCCCGCTGAATGCCAATGACATCGAGCGGATGGAACAGGCAAAGGCTCAGCTGGACCGCGAGACCGAGGCAGAACGCCAGCGGATCCAGCGGGAACGTGTCAGCTATGCCGATGGGCTACGCGGCCAGTGTCGTTTGCTGATGCACTTTCTGGATGGTGTGCTGGGCGATGGTGCCTCTGCCCGCCTGGACCTGGATGGCAACGACCTCGGCAAGGCGATGGAAGTCGTCGTTGAGATGACCCGCGTCGTCAACGAGGGCCGCAAAAAGTTTGCCCTGCCCGCTGGTCCCGCTGCTCCCATTCCGCAGAACCGTGCCCAGCGCCGCCAGCAGAAAAAGAAGCAGTCCCGCAGCCGCTCCGAAGGGGTTGCGCCCGCTGTGCAGATGGTGGAGCGCGTGGACGACAAAGCCGCCCGCCGGGCCGAACTGCTGCGTGAGCTGAACGCGCTGGAACATGCGTGATATTTTGTTGGAGCCGCTGCCGACCGAATGGGAGGGCCGCGCCATCGACTCGGATTTCCGGCACATGGTCTGGCTGAGCAACCAATATCTGCGCGGCAGAGCCAAGGCCGACCCGCAGGGCATGGCGCAGGAAGCCGTCCGGCGGTTCTACCGGGACCCGGTGCCGCCGCTCGAAGTTCCCGCTTCCTTTCAGGCGATGCTGAGGTTCTTCACAAGCGGCACCGAGACCGCCAGCAGCGGCAAGGGCAGCGGCGGCACGGCCACGGTCAGCTTCGACTATGCCTTCGACGCGGACTACATCGTGGCCGCGTTCCAGCAAGCCTACGGCATCGACCTGACCGTCACGCAGATGCACTGGTGGCGGTTCCGGGCCTTGTTCCGGGCCCTGCCGGAGGACACCCTCATGGCCAAGATCATGTCCTGGCGCAGCATGGATACCTCCGACATGGACGGCAAGACCCGCCAGCGGTACGAGGACCTGAAGGAGGCCTTTGCACTGCCGAAAGAACTGAAGGGAGGAAAGCGCATTGTTTCCGTTGCTGACCACAACGCCGCCTTCTATGCACGGTTCCGGCACGACTGACCAGCGTGTTCCGGTGCGCTGCCCCTTCTGCGGCAAGGCGCTGCCCGTCTGGGCCGTGCAGGACGCCGCAGCCCACGGCGTGTGGGTCAAATGCAAGAACCCGGCCTGCCGCCGGGAAATCGAGATCATGTTATAACAGCCTGTGCCCTTGTGCCCGCGCTCTGAATGAGAGGTGGACATCGTGGCAGATTTCAGCATCACCGGCGAAGTAAAGCTCAACAGCGACCCTGCAGAACAAAGCGTCAACAAGTGGACGGTCGCTGCCGGAAATCTGATCGCAGACTTCGCCAAAAAAGCGGCTGAGTCCCTGCAAAGCGTCGTCAAGAGCGGCATTGAGTACAATGCCGGGATGGAAAGCTACCTGACAAACTTCAAGGTCATGCTGGGCGATGAGCAGCTGGCAGCTGAGAAGCTGGAAGAGATCCGGAGGATGGCGGCTTCCACGCCGTTTACCCTGTCCGACCTGACCGACGGCACCCAGACCCTTTTACAATTCGGCATCGCAGCGGATGATACCACCACTGTACTCAAGCAGTTGGGCGATATTTCTCTGGGCAATGCAGACAAGCTCCAGACCCTCGTCCGGGCCTATGGCAAGATGTCCTCGGCCCAGAAGGTCACGCTGGAAAACGTCAACATGATGATCGACGCGGGCTTCAACCCGCTGAATCAGATCTGCGATGCGACCGGCGAAAGCATGTCAGACCTGTACAAGCGCATCTCGGACGGCAAGGTCGGCTTCGACGAGCTGGCCGCAGCCGTTGAGACCGCCACCAGCGAAGGCGGGCAGTTCTACAACGGCATGTTGGAGGCCAGCCAGACCGTGAATGGTCGGCTCTCCACGTTACAGGACAACATCAGAGCCCTCGTCGGCAAACTGACCGATGACCTGTTCACGGCCTTCGGCGACATCATCGGCAAAGGCAACGAGCTGGTGGTCACCTTCCTCGACGACGACAAAAAGATGCGTCAGTTGAAGGAGACCATCGGCGTTGCAACTGCGGTGGTCGCCGCTGCCGGGGCGGCGTTTCTGGGATATAAGGGTGCGGTTACTATCACAACGGCGGTGACCATAGCCCAAACAGCGGCAACAGCAGCATTGGCCGCCATGCACAAAGCTGAAGAAAGCGGTGTAAAGGGGCTGGCTGTCGCTCAGGCCGGACTCAATGCGGTTCTGAAGGCAAACCCAATCGGGCTGGTTGTTTCTCTGGTGGCCGCACTGGCCGCAGGGCTTGTCACGGCCTATCATACGAGCGATACATTCCGCACTGCGGTCAATTCTGCGTTTGCGTCCGTCCAGAAAATCGCCCAAAGCGCCATCGGCACCGTGGTGGACTGGATCAATGAACTGGTTGCCAAGATCAAGGGGGCCTCAGCGGCCCTTGCGAATCTAAAAAACGGCTTCAGCGCAGCTAAAGACGCTTACAACGAAGCCTATAATGGCGCGATGGACGACTACAACCAGTCCAAGCTCGAAAAGGCCGCAGCCAAGCGCAAGCAGCTCCACGATGAGCGCGTGAGACAGTCACAGGAAGAAGCTGCGGCGGCGAAAACCTCTGCCGCAGAGATTTCGAGCGCTGCTGAGTCGGCAGCAGCAGTGACCCAAAAGGCGGCGGAGAAGTCCAGTTCTGCGGCCAGCAAAGCCGCCTCTGAGGTGGTGAACTCCATCACTTCGACCAGCACCCAGGTGGAAAACGGCGTCACCCGCACCACTGAAACGGTCAACGAGACGCTGAAAAACGGCACCCAGCAGCAAAAACAGACGGTCACAGAGACCAGCCGCCAAATGGTGAACGGCGTCCTCTCCGATGTGAAGACCATCACGACCACGGCGGCAGATGGCAGCCAGAAGGTCACCCAGAGCATCGAGGCGGTCCGCGACGTGGTGGAAACAACGAAGGACACCCAGACCCAGCTCATCGACGGGGTGAAGGTCACGGTGAAAAAGACCACCGAGCTGCTGGCCGACGGCAGCGAGCGGATCAGCACCGTCACCACCCGGACGGGCAAGGAGATCATCGACGGCGTAGAGCGCACGGTCAAGACCGTGACCACCATCGCCGCGGACGGCACAAAGACCGTCAGCAAGACCATCGAGGACGCCGGACCGCAGTTCTCCAGCGCAGCCGAGCTGCTGACCTACCAGTTTACGGAAAAGCTCAATTCCAGCTGGGAACAGATCAACAAAGCCATCCAGAGCGATGTCATAGGCAGCATTCAGACGCTGTTCAAGGCGATCCAGGACGGCGATCTGGAAAGCATCGCCACATGGTCGGCGGCCTATTTCTGGAACGCCTGCACACAGGAGCAGCGCACCCAGATCCAGACCTTTGCCATGGACGCCCTGAGCAAGCTGTCCAGCTCGCTGTCTGGCGTGTTCCAGAACGTCGCGGGGCTGGCGTCCAGTTTTGTGAGCCAGTTCGTGCCCGCCGTTGCGGCTGCCACCACCGGGCAGACCGCCCTCAACGTGGCCATGGACGCCAACCCCATCATGCTGGTCATCTCCCTGATCGGTATGCTGGTGGGTGCGCTGGTCTCCTTTGCAAGCACCAACAAGGATGTCGCCTCCGGCTTCCAGCGGGTCTGGCAAGGCGTGGAGGATGTTATTTCGGTCGTCTTCGAAGGGATGCTCCGGTTCATCGGCCTCAGTGTGCAGGGCTTCGTGAGCGCGGTCAACACCATCATCGACACCTACAACTGGGTAGCAAAGGCCCTGAAGCTCAGCACCATCAGCCGGGTCTCAAACCCGCTGTGGGACCAGGCCGACAAGATCGCCGCCAAGCGCAAGGAGAACCAGGCAAAGCGCAAAGCATCTTCGGAGGCCAAGGCCGCGCAGGCGGCTCTGGATACCCAGTACGCCCAGGACTCCGGTGCCGCCGAGAAAAAGCAGCTGGAGGCCGAGTACGCCAAGAAAGCCGCAGAGCTGGCCAAAGCCAAGCTGTCCAGCGACAGTCCCGGAATGCTGGACGCCGAAAAGAACGTCGCGGCCGCGGACTACACCAAGTCGCTCGCTGACCTGGAAAAGAAGCTGCTGGAGGCCCAGTACAAGAAGGCCACCGCTGAGCTCAGCAAGCGGACCGAGACGGACGCTGCGGCGCTGGCCGAACTGGAAAAGCAGATCACCGAGGCGGATAACACCATCCGGTCCGGCGATCTCGAAAAAGAGCTGCTGCGGGTCAACTACGAGAAGACCCTGAAGGAGCTGGAGGCCAAGTACCAGCCCAAGAAGGACAACACCAGCTCCGGAGGCTCCGGCAGTGGCTCCACAGGCTCCAACTCGGACGATCTGGCCGCCAAGATCAACGATCTGGAAAAGAGCTATGACCAGAAACTGCAGGAGCTGAAGAACACCTACACCAATAAGAGCGAAGCCCAGAGCGCTGAATACGAGCGCAAGCTGGCAGCCATGAAGGCTGATTACGAAAAGCAGCTGGCGTCCATGAAGAATCAGCTGGCAGAGTCGAAGACGACTTACGAGAAGCAGCTGGCCGAGCTGAAGAAGCAGCACAACAGTTCTTCCGGTTCTTCCGGCTCCAACAAGCCCGCCCCCGCACCGGAATCTCCCGCGCCTACGCTGCCCGACAACACCGGGGCCATTGAGGACAACACCGCCGCCATCCTCGCGGCCAACGAAAAGCTGGCCGAGATGGTCCGGCAGGCCAACAGCCTGGTCCTCAGCGACAACATGGCTGTCTCCCGCAGCGTGGCCGCCTCCGGCACCGCACAGATCGCCGCAGCGGCCAACAGCTACCACCGCGAGGGCGATACCAACATCACCCAGAACATCTACAGCAAGGCCCAGACCGCCGCCGACCTCGCCCGCGAGACCCGCTGGGAGGCAGACCGGGCCAAGGCTACCAAGCACTAGAAAGGAGCGCCTGAATGGAACGACAAGACCACCTCATGCTCGTGACCGATGCGGGCGCGGAACTCCACCTGGGCTGGGACTACGGCATCCCCTACAGCATCGACCCGCTCAACGGCGTGGCCGTCGAGCTGCAGCTCGCCCAGGGCGTCAACCAGGTAGGCCAGACCGTGGAGGACCAGACTGTCGCGGGCGTATCAAGGGAGATCATCGCTGACTGCTGGTCGGAGCACGGCGACGCTGACGCCGAACTGCTGCTCCGGACGCTGACCTACAAGACCAATGGCACCCTCTATTTTGGCGACAAATGGTTCTGCCGGTTCGTGGTCAGCAAGACTCCGTACACCACGCAGATTCACGGGTTCCCCCGGCTAGACATGATGATCTTCTGCCCGAAGCCGTTCTGGTATTCGCTCACCGCGGCCAGCTACACGCTGGGCGGCTATACGGCAGCGTTCCGGTTCCCGGTCAACTATGCCGCACCCCACCGGTTCGGCACGAAGAACCAGAGCGCCTTTGTCAATGCGCGGAACGCCGGGGCTCTGCCGGTGCCCTTCACGGCGGTGCTGCGCAGCGATGCTGCTGTGGTCAACCCCTGCATCGTCAACGCCGTCACCGGCGAGTGTATCCGCATCCTGACCACCCTGACGCCGGGTCAGACCATCGAGATCTACCGCACCACGACCGACAAGCTGGCCGTCAAGCGGACCGAAAACCAGCAGGATGAAAACATCTTCGCGCTGCTGGATGAGGACAGCGACCTCGTGGAGCTGGCCCCCGGAGACAACCCGCTCAAGACCGACGCCGACAGCGGCGTGGGCAATTTACAGGCCACTGTGACCTTCTACCCGATGTACAGTGGCATCCTGCCGGAGGTGATCGCATGACGCTGGACGTTTTAGACGAAACCACCCTTGCCCGGCTGGGCCGCATCGAGGTCTGGGTGAGCCTGTATTGGGACGAACCCTACAACACCCTGACGGAAAGCAAACTCGAAGTCCGACCCACGCAGGAAAATCTCGAACTGCTGCGGGAAGGCCGCTGGCTCAAGCGCAGCGACAGCAACGTGCCCATGCGCATCTGCCACCGGAGCAACGAGAACCAGAATGCGAACCTTGTCTGCACCTTGTTCCCAGCCACCTGGATCTTCTCGAAGCGCGTCAGCACCGAGACCGTCAAAGACGAGAACGCTGAGTCGGCCATGCGGCGATTGGTAGCCGCGATGCAGCCCTGGCCCCGGCTGGAGCTGGGTGGCGCGGTAGGGTTCGACACCCGCTACACCGCCCAGACCTCCGGCGGCAGTCTACTGGAATATTTCACCACCCTCGGCGCGGCCTGTGATCTGGGCTTCCGGGTGGTCCTCAGCGGCAAAAACACCGACAAGAAGCTCATCTTTGAAGTTTTCAGGCCCACGGCTGACCCCAACAACCGATTCTCGACCAAGTGGGGCAACCTGCAGGGGGCCAGTTGGGCGTTTGGAGATAACGACTATGCCAATGTCGCCATCGTACAGGGCGCAGGTGAAGGCGAAAACCGCGCCACCGTGACGGTCGGCCTGACCGACGCCGCTGGTGCCGACCGGCGGGAGCTCTACGTGGACGCCCGCGACGTCCAGCCCGACGAGGAAAAGGGCGAGACCAACCAGAGCGCCGACTATTTGCAGCGCCTCATGGACCGGGGCACCAACAAGCTTCTGGACCAGCTCCGCACCGGCAGCATCGAGATCAGTCTCGACGCCGATCTTGCTCCCGGCGATGTGGCGTTCTGCACCTTGCCAGAATTGGGGTACAAGGCTACGGTCCGGGTGGCCGACGTCATCACACAAAGCCAGAGCGACGGCACTACCCGCACCCTGCGGCTGGGAACGCCGGTCTGGCACAGGCTCTAAGGAGGGATATTTTGAGCGCAATCACGACCTATCCCCTCAACGGCATCGACTACGACGCCCGCGACGCAGCAGGCTACAACGCCACCCGCACCTCCGGCGTGTACAGCGCCGAGGAGGACTTTGCGGTCACGCCCGCAGGCGGCGTCAAAGTGACCGTGAGCGCGGGGCAGGGCTGGGTCCGGCCCGCGCGGTTCGAGGGGTACAGCATCATCATGCGGGAGGCAGAGACCCTGACCCTCGCTCTCGCAGACGGCCAGCGGCCCCGCATCGACCGCATCGTCCTGCGGTTCGACGCGGCCAGCCGGAAGAGTTCGCTGCTCATCCTGCAGGGCACCCCGGACACCCAGCCCACGGCGCCGTCCATCTCCCGCACTGCCACTGTATACGACCTCTGCCTCGCGGAGGTCACGCGACCGGCGGGCAGCACGGCGATCACGGCGGGCAACATCACGGACACCCGGCTGGACGAGGCCCTGTGCGGCGTTATGTCGGACGGCGTGACCCGGCTCCCTACGGACCAGCTTTTGAAGGCAGCCCAGACGCGTATCAACGCCCTGGAGGAAAAAGCGACCAACAGCGCCAACGCTGCAGCCAAGAGCCAGAGCGCCGCCGCAAACAGCGCCGATGAAGCAGCAGCCAGTCAGAAGGCCGCCGCAGACAGTCAGAGCGCCGCAGCAGGCTCCGCGAGTGAAGCGAAAACTTCGGAGAGCAGTGCGGCTTCGTCCGCTTCTGCTGCCGAAGCATCCGAGACCAATGCAGCAGCCAGTGCAGAGGCCGCAGAGGCCAGCAAGACGACGGCTGTAAAAGCCGAAGAAAACGCAGCAAAAAGTGAAGCATCTGCCAAGGAACAGGCAGACCGCGCTGCAGCAATCGTCAGCACGGATAAGACCTTGCGCATCGACGGCGCACCGGCAGACGCGCAGGCGGTCGGCGGCGAGTTGGATGAGCTGATGTCGATGCTCGTGACCGGCAGGCTGACCTTCGGGTTGTACACTGACGCAGGCGCTGTCCTGTGCACCTCAGATGGCGCGCAGCTGACCGCAGAAAAACACATCTAACAAGGGAGGATACTATGGCAATTGCAAATGTACCGATCACGAGCCTGCCGGAAGCCACTTCGCCCAGCGCGAATGACTATCTGATTTTGCAGGGCAAAAGCACACAGAAAATCAAGTGGTCCGTATTGCTGGATAAGCTCTATCCGGTAGGTTGCATCTATCAGAGTGCCAGCTCGACCAGCCCTGCGAGCTTTCTGGGCGGCACATGGGAGCAAATCAAAGACCGCTTTATTCTGGCCGCTGGCGATACTTACGCGGCAGGGAGTACGGGAGGTGAGGCTACGCACACACTGACTGTCAACGAAATGCCAAGACACAATCACGATCATGTAATGTGGTACAGAGATCAAAAATTCGGCCTTAACGGCAGAGGTGGAGATGTTGGAAGTCTTCGGCTGGAGTTTTCGTCTGCGGAGTGCACTGATGGCATTTGCACCGATTTCAAAGGTGACTCTCAACCACACAACAACCTTCCTCCTTATCTGACCGCCTACATCTGGCGGCGCATTGCCTAACGAAAGGAGCATCTAACGATGAAAATTATTGACATCAACGGCAACCCCACGGAAACCCCCGACCTGTCTTTGGGCTGGCTGGAAGACAAGACACAGACCATCCACTATGATGCTGTGGCGGGCGTAGAAGAAGTCAGCCACTACGAGATCCTTGCCGAGTACCCAAACGGCGGCAAGGACGTGCAGAAGGTGGTGGACGTGCCCGGCGTGGAAGCAAAAGACGCTTGGGACGAAGAAGAGCAGGTACAGGTGTACCACTTGTACACCGCTGAGGAACTGGCTGCGCAGGCCGAAGCCCGCGAAAAAGCTGAACAGCAGGCCAAGCTCCCCACCACCGCCGTGCGTCTTGCTGCATTGGAAGCGGCCATGCTGGACTTGCTGGCTGCACAGGAGGTATAACGGATGATCCAGTTTTATGTAACTCAAATCAAGCTACATCAGTTTGACGGCGCTTTTACCATTGAGGATGTCCCTGCCCGCTGGCGGGCCCGCGTACAAGCTGCGCTGGACAAGGAGGCGCAGGATGGCTAAGCACATCATGGACGTTTCCCGCTGGCAGGGCAGTATCGACTGGGACAAGGTCAAGGCAAGCGGGAAAATCGACGGCGTGATGCTGCGGGTGCTGGGCAGCCGAAACGGCCAGCCCTACCCCGACCCGCAGTTCGAGCGCAATCATGCTGCCTGCACGGCGCGCGGCATCCCGGTGGGCGGCTACTATTATACCTGCGCCGTCACCTCCCGTCAGACCGAAGCCGAGCTCAACGCCCTGCGGGCCGCGCTGCGCGGGAAAACGTTCCAGCTGCCCCTTGCCATTGATGTGGAGGACGCCCGGCTGCGCTCCCTCTCCCCTGCCGCGCTCGCGCAGCGGGTGGCCCAGGCCGCCGCACAGCTCGAAGCCTGGAATCTCTACGCCATGGTCTACACCTACACGAATTTTGCGGACACCGCCCTTGCGATGGATGCACTCACCGCCTACGACCTCTGGCTCGCCGATTACCGCGGCAAGCGCCCCACCCGCCCCCACGGGATGTGGCAGTACACCAGCACAGGCCATGTGGCGGGCATCGACGGCCCTGTCGATCTGAACCGCGCCTACAAGGACTACCCGGCCATCATCAAAAAGGCAGGGCTGGGCAAAATGAAAGGAGCATAACGATGAGCAGCAGAGAATTGTGTACTTATGTCGGGCTTTTGGGTGGGGCCGTTGCGGCCCTGTTCGGCGGCTGGGATACAGCGTTACAGACGCTGGTGATCTTCATGGCTATCGACTACATCACAGGGCTGATTGTGGCTGGTGTGTTCCATACCAGCCCGAAGACCAAGACCGGTACACTGGAAAGCCGGGCAGGCTGGAAGGGCCTGTGCCGCAAGGGCGTGAGCCTGCTGGTCGTGCTGGTAGCCTGCCGATTGGACGCCATCATCGGGTCGAGCTTTATCCGCGATGCCACGGTGATCGCGTTCATCTGCAACGAGACAATTAGCATCATTGAGAATGCCGGGCTCATGGGTGTGCCCATCCCGGAAGCGCTGACCAAGGCCGTGGACGTGCTCAAGCAGAGGGCTGAAAAAACAGAATAAGGTATGGCAACAGCCCCACCGTCTCGGATGATCTCCGGATGGTGGGGCTGTTTCTGTTTATCGCATTCCGACACATATCGTCGCATTCCATCGCATTTGACACATTTCGGCAGTTTCCGGTTAAAGTTGGATTAACTGGAAAGGATGTGCAAACATGATTGACGTAAACGAAACCCTGAGCAACAAGATCGACGATGTGCTCCGCCCACTGGGCATCACCCGCAGTTTTCGCTCCTACCGCGCTCTACGGGAGTGTATCATACGCATCTGCGAGCAGGAAGACCGGCTGGAGGCAGTCCAGAAGGAACTCTACGAACCCATTGCAGAGACGCAGCACTGCAAGTGGAAAGCCATTCAGGGCGTTGTTCGCCGGGCCGCGAAGCTGGCGTGGGAAGTCAACCCGGACGCCGTGCGCGTGATGGCCGTGTACCCGCTCACCGGCTGCCCCAGCGCGGTGCAGTTCTTGGAGATGGTGTACAATGCCGTGGTGAGAGGGTAACGAACAAACGCCGCCTTGGACAAATCATCTTCTGTCCAGAGCGGCGTTTTCTTCTGTCACGAAATCCCAAGTGGGTTGCTAAGTGGGTTTCCAAAAAGAAAAGAACGCTGATTTTTAACGAATCAGCGTTCTTTTTACTGGTGGAGGCGATGGGAGTCGAACCC
>ERZ791734.774-NODE-774-length-37275-cov-21.706824_pt1 | contig 37275 bp, 31 predicted proteins | sample MGYA00509953_ERZ791734 | MGnify/ENA primary metagenome ERZ791734 (study PRJEB30046, sample SAMN00792038) | human gut metagenome | study: EMG produced TPA metagenomics assembly of the A metagenome-wide association study of gut microbiota in type 2...
GCGGACTATTTTAATTCGTGCACAATCAACGATGGTAAACTGCAGATAAATCAATCGGAAAATGAAGTGGGTATCGATATTGCATCGGCTGAGTATACCAATATTAAATTAAAGCCGGGAAGGTATAATATTGAAGCAGTATACAATGCCGAGCTTGAAGGCTTTGAGACAGCGTCATGGAGCGGTGGAAATGAAATGCCGATATGTAATATAGGGGTCACATCGGAGACATTTATACAACAGCTTGTTGGCAGCAGTTTCAACATTTATACGGGTACATCATATAATAGTGAACCTTTTTGGATTAACTCGATTACATCATGTAAAGACTTGTCTTTGAAAGTAACTTATAAGGGATACGGAAATATAACTATAGAAAAGCTGATTATTTCGGAATCAGTATATTTCAGATATGTAAGATTTTTTACAATATTTTTCATTTTCACGCTGATAAATATAATTGTATGTATTTTAAATAACATTATAAAGACTGCATTTGATAAAAAAATAATTATCGGAATTATGGCTGTGACCGTTTTTTCAAGTCTGCCGATGATATACAGATATCTGATTGTCGGACATGATTTGACGTTTCATATTGCAAGAATTGCAGAGATTGCCGAAGGTATAAAAGCAGGAAACTGGCTTATAAAGATTCAGCCTGATATGATAAACGGATATGGCTATGCAACACCCTTATTTTATCCGCAGCTTTTTCTGTATGTTCCCGCACTATTGTATGTGATTGGATTCCCGCTTCACACTAGTTACCAGATTTTTATTGTTTTAATTAACTTCGGGACATGTCTCATAAGTTATGTTTCACTTGTAAAAATATGCAAAAATAAAAATCTGGCATTTCTTGGAAGCTTTTTGTATGTACTTGCACCATACAGACTTAGTGAATTGTATGTAGCCGGGAGACTGGGCGAGATATTATCTATGATATTTTTCCCTCTGATAATATATGGTATATATAATATATACAGTGAAGAGAAAACACTTACATTTAAGAAATGCATACCGCTCATATTAGGTGTAAGCGGAGTTATGCAGAGCCATCTGGTTTCCATATTGTTTGTCGGAATATTTGCCATCATGTATGTTTTGTTCAATTTACGAAAAACATTTAAACTTAAGAGATTATGTTATCTGGCAGTATCGGTTATGGTTGTTATAATGCTTAATGCATGGTTTATTGTACCGTTTATAGATTCGATGGATATGGATATAATGGTAAACGGCGATGGGATTTTAAGATTCCAAGGCTCAGGAGTGTATCCGATACAGATGCCGGCATTGTTTTATTTTGGCAGAGGAACCAATGTTCCCATGCTGGTAAGTGACGAATTCTGCCTTAGTATGGGTGCCGCATTGATAATTGGAATTGCAGTGTGGCTATACACACATTATAAATCTGTAAATTCGGAAAAAAGAAATGAAAGTATGTTTGCACTGGGAAATATAACAGGAATATTTGCCATAATGACTATAGTATTTTCTCTGTGGATTTTTCCTTGGGATGAGATAAACAATATAAGCAGAACCATAGCCGTCTGGCTGGCTAAGGTCGAATTTTCGTGGAGGTTTTTAAGCGCAGGGACTGCTTTTGCCGCATTTTGTACTGTGTCAGGATTATATTATGCAAAAGAACTCAATAAAAGAATTTATAGTTATTCGATTATTGCCATGGCTGCCTTGACTATAATTTCGGCAGGCTTTTTCTATGCTGATTTGGCATTTGGCTCAAATGCTGCGCAGATATGCTCTAAAAATGATGTGGACGATTTCGCCCTTGGGGTAACTAATGATTACCAGTTAGCAGGTACTGATCTGGATATGTGTAAAAATAAACAGATTGATGTGACCTCGGATGCGCTTACGGTTACATCATACAGCAGCGTGGGCGGAAAAACTGAAATCGGAGTAATGAATGCAGGAACCGAAGCATTTGAAAAGGTTATAATCCCGGTGTTTTATTATCCGGGCTATAAGGCTTATGATTCTGACACAGGGGAACAGTTTTACATAGAAGCAGGTGCCAATAAGAAAATTATGGTAAATGTACCCGCCGGATACAACGGAAAAATAACAGTCAGATATGTTGAGAAGGGTGTGTGGAGACTTGCCGAAATAGTATCGCTGCTGACTTTATTGGCTTTAGTTATTACAGCTTGTATTAAAAACAGAAAAAAGACGGCATAATAGCCTGATGGAAATATAATAAAAAATTTATATGAATGGAATAAGACAGATGTATGATAAAATAATAATCGGTGCAGGCTTATATGGCTTATATGCAGCATTATACTGTGCAAAAAAGGGACAGAATGTTCTTGTGATAGAAAAAGAGCAGGACCCGTTTATGAGAGCAACATACATAAACCAGGCGCGTGTTCATATGGGATATCATTATCCAAGAAGTATATATACGGCAATGAAGTCGGCTCATTACTTTAACCGGTTTAATGAGGACTTTGGATTTTGTGTCAACAGCGGATTTAACCAGATTTATGCTACGTCTGCAGATTTTTCATGGACAGCAGCTAATGAATTTAAGCTTTTTTGCAGGAATGTCGGTATTCCTTGTGAGGAGATTCCGGTAGGAAAGTATTTTAACGATAATGTGTGTGATGGAGCGTTTCTGACCAAAGAATATACCTATGATGCGTCAATTTTAAAAGAATTTTTTATGAGTCAGTTAGAAAAATATCCAAATGCCGAATTGAAATTTTGTGAGCACATTGTCAGTATAGAGCATGATGCGGCTGCCTATTACATAACTACGGATAAAGGAGAATATTCTACCGGATATGTCCTTAATGCCACATATGCTTCGGTAAACCAGGTACATTCCATGGCAGGCTTTGACTGTTTTAATATTAAATATGAATTGTGTGAGATAATACTGTGCGAGCCATCAGAAGAACTAAAGAGAATAGGTTTTACCGTTATGGATGGACCGTTCTTTTCAATAATGCCTTTTGGAAAAACAGGATTACATTCATTGACAACAGTTACGAGAACACCGCATGATACCTGTTATGACAGACTGCCTGTTTTTTCATGTCAGGACGGAAGAACATGCAGTAAGACAGAGCTTGGTAATTGCGATATTTGTGCAGGAAAACCTGAGACCTCATGGAAGTATATGCAGAGTATGGCACACAAATACATGAAATCAGAATATGAGTTTAAATATCATAGTTCACGTTTTTCAATGAAACCGATTCTTAAAACGTCAGAGGTTGATGATTCAAGACCAACACTTATAAAAGTTATGTCGCAAAAACCATATTTTGTGAGCGTGCTCAGTGGTAAAATCAATACGGTATATGATATTGATGAGTATCTGGAGCTTGTGTGAATATTTTATTGTCGGGAGAAAAAATTATGAATGATGTTAACATAAAAGGCAGAAAGTGCTTTATCAGTGCGGTGGCATATGTACATAATAATACGAAGAGTGAATTGGAATATTTTTTTTCCAATGTTGTCAGAAGGATTAATGCCGGTTTCGAGAACTTTGAACTGATACTTGTGTGTGATGATGATTGTTATGATTATGTGAAAGAAGTAAAGCAGGGATTGACCGAATGTGGTTCGCCGGATATCATATCAGTTATAAAGCTGGCCTATTATCAGGGAGTTGAGGCTGCAATTTGTGCAGGGGATGACCTGGCTGTCGGGGATTTTGTCTATGAATTTGACAGCATTGCAGTTAATTATGATGTAAATCTGATAATTGATGTTTTTAATAAGGCGCGTGAAGGGAATGATATTGTATTTGCCGGTGATAACACGATGCAGTTATCATCAAGACTGTTTTACAGGCTGATTAATATAAACAAGGCTAAGGCTGTAAGGCATGACAAGTTCAGGATCGTGTCAAGAAGAGCTCTGAACAGAGTCAAAAAGATGAATCGCGGCATCCAGTATCGCAAATATCTGTATGTTACAAGCGGACTGCCTTATGATTATATTATGTATAAGCCTGTAAACAGTAATCGTGAGAGAAAGACAGGCAGAGAAAGTGCATACAGGCTTAATTCGGGAATAAGCTATATGATGATATACACCGGAATTATTGAAAGAGTGACTCTTATTCTGAGCGCGGTTTTTTTACTTGTATCAGTTGGGGTTGGAATATGGACGATATATTCGTTTTTTTATGATAAAAACCTTACCTCAGGCTGGGTTTCGCTTATGGGAGTAATATCGTTCGGATTTTTTGGTGTGTTCCTGCTCATAATGTTTTTGACAAAATACATGAATATTATTCTTGAGGTAAACACACGAAGACTTGATTACATCGTTGAAAGTGTTGATAAATTATAATGTGAAACGGAGAAAAAACAGATGAAGGTAAACATTGTTTTTCCTGTACTTGACGAGGAGAGGCGTCTTGAAAAGGGAATACATACCACAGAAGCTTTTTTGGCAAAAAGAAGAGATATAGATGCGGTAATAACAATTGTTGATAATGGTTCAACAGACAGAACGCCTGATATTATAAAAGAGCTTGCAGACGTGTATTCGAATATAGAGTATATTACACTCAGCGAAAGAGGATTTGGGCTTGCGTTCAGAGAAGCTGTAAAGAGAAACAGATGTGATATAATAGGTTATGTGGATGTCGATTTATCAACGGATATTCATTATCTGTCCAAAGTGATGAAGGCATTTGAAAAATATGATGATATAAGTGTTATAAAAGGTAACCGCCTATCGGGAAAATCGAAGGTAAATGGCAGAAAACCATTAAGAAATATCACCAGTATCGGGCTTGATCTGCTTATAAAATCGATATTTTTTGTAAAGGTTTCCGATACAATGGAGGGCTTTCAATTTTTTAGAAAAGATTGTATCGACAGATTGATTAAGATGTCAAGTGATGATAACGGATGGTTTTACTGTGCAGAGCTTCTCATAAGAGCCGAGAAAGCCGGTTACAGAATAGCGGAACTGCCGGTTGTGTGGAATGATGATTATGATACGAAAGTGAATGTTATAAAATTAATCAAAAATTATCTGTGCAGAATAGTCGAACTGAAACTGTCATTTGGAAGGGAAAAGCTGAAATGGATTTTATAAAGAGAATTGACTTAAAGAGAAATTACGAAAAATATAAGAATGAATATCAGGCGGCTTTTACTAAAGCGTGTGAATTGACTTCGTTTTCCGGTGGTCCGTGTGCAGATGAATTTGATGAAGAATTTGCGAGCTTTTGTGGTGTGAAATATGCAACAGGCGTGAATAATGGAACTTCTGCTCTTCAGTGCGCAATGCTGGCACTTGGAATCGGGGAGGGAGACGAGGTTATTGTTCCGGCCAACACCTTTATAGCCACTGCATGGGGGGTTACTTATTGCGGTGCCACACCGGTGTTTGTTGACTGCACACCTGATACATGGGAGATTGATGCTTCTAAAATAGAGGAAAAGATTACTGATAAGACAAAGGCTGTCATTGGTGTTCATTTATACGGTCAGCCGTTTGATTTTGGAGCGGTAAAAAAGATTGCCGATAAATATGGAATTGTTGTCGTTGAAGATTGTGCACAGGCTCATGGAGCACTTTATGAGGGGAGAAAGGTCGGAAGCCTTGGCGTAATGGGATGCTTCAGCTTTTATCCGGGTAAAAATCTATTCTGCTTCGGCGAGGGAGGAAGTGTCACATCGGATAATGAAAGCTATATAGATACAATTAATGTTTTAAAAAACCAAGGCTCGAGAGAGAGGTATCATCATGAGCGCGTGGGATATAATATGCGCCTTGAGGGGGTGAATGGGGCAATTCTTTCGGTAGGACTTTCACATTTGGATGAGTGGACGGCGAGAAGACGTGAGCTGGGAAGAAGATATCTTGAGAAGATTACCAATCCACTTATTACGATGCAGGCTCATCCGGATAATACGGAAACGGTATTTCATCTGTTCGAAATCACGGTTGAAAAGAGAGATGAATTTATAGACTATATGAAAGATAATGGAATAGGGTGTGATAAACATTATCCGGTGCCATGTCATCTTCAGGAAGCGTATAGGTCTCTCGGCTATAGAGAAGGTGATTGTCCTAATGCGGAGTATCTTGCAAAGCACTGTGTTTCACTTCCGATGTTTCCTGAGCTTACCGATGAGGAGCAGGAATATATTATTGAAAAGTGTAATGAGTTCACTCCGTGATGAATGCAGAATATCATATAACGTGGGAAAAGTGTTGTATGGTGGAGGAATACTTTAAATATGAAAATATTTTTTTATGCACTTAGGGAGTATGACGAGCAGAAATATGTGGAGAAATTTGCGGAGCAGTATTCGTTTGAGTACGGATTTACATCGGATTACCCTTCAATGGAGAATGTGCAGCTTGCAAAGGGGTATGATGCCATATCAATTATAACAAATCCTATGTATCCCGATATACTTGATGCGTTCCGCAATGTGGGGGTAAAATACATATCAACGAGAAGCATAGGCTATGAGCATATTGATATTGAGCATGCACATTCGATAGGAATGAGAATTGCACATGTAAAGTATTCTCCCAACAGCGTTGCCAACTATGCGATTATGCTCATTCTCATGGCATGCCGCAATATGCCGTGGATTATGAAAAAGGCGGACTGCCAGGACTATTCGCTCAAGGGTAAGGTCGGAAAAGAACTGTCGGCATCAACGGTCGGCGTGATAGGCACGGGAAATATAGGCAAGACGGTGGTAAAGCACCTGTCCGGATTCGGATGCCGTATACTTGCGTATTCTCTTTATGAGGATGAGGAGGTAAAAAAGTATGCGCAGTATGTGAGCTTTGATGAGCTTATAAGACAGTCGGATATCATAACACTGCATGTCCCGGGAAATGCAGAGAATACGCACCTCATTGATTCCGTTGCCTTTGAAAAGATGAAGGATGGTGTTATCATAGTCAATACGGCGAGAGGTCTTATAATTGATACACAGGCGTTGATTCAATCGCTTAAAAGCGGAAAGGTCGGCTTTGCCGCACTTGATACCTTTGAAGGCGAAGCAGGGCTGTATTATCTTAACAAGGAGGGCGAAAAGCTGGATAATGATAACATGGCTTTGCTAAAGAGCTTTCCGAATGTGATTTTATCGCCTCACATGGCGTTCTACACGGAACAGGCGGTGTCGGATATGGTTGAAAATTCGATAAGGGGACTGCTGGGAGTTGATGGCGAAGGAAGTGAGCTGGAGGTAGTGTGATTTCATAATATATGGCAGTATGAAATTGCCATAAGCTATACCTATAACCAAAATATGGATATATGAATTACCACTTTTCATACGGGTGTGATATGATAAGCACAGTTAAAAAAACACGACACGAAAACCGAGAGAAGCTTACACAGCATAAACGAAAAGGAGATTACAATTATGGCAAAGAAGCATTATTCAGAGAGAAATCTTAAGTTTGAGACATTACAGTTACATGTTGGTCAGGAGAGTCCGGATCCGGTTACAGACGCAAGAGCCGTTCCGATTTACCTCACATCATCCTATGTGTTCCACAACAGCCAGCATGCCTCCGACAGATTCGCACTCAAGGACGCAGGAAACATCTACGGACGACTTACCAACCCTACAGAGGACGTGTTTGAGAGAAGAATAGCAACACTCGAGGGCGGCGTGGCAGCACTCGCGGTTGGTTCCGGAGCAGCAGCTCTCGCCTATGCATTCCAGGCGGTAGCACATGCGGGCGACCATATCGTTGCAGCCAAGAACATCTACGGCGGTACATATAACCTTCTCGCACATACACTTCCTGACTACGGCATCACAGCTACATTCGTTGACCCGTTCGACTACGAGGCGATCGAGGCAGCTATTCAGGACAACACAAAGGCAATCGAGATTGAGACGCTCGGAAATCCTAACTCAGAGGTTGTGGACATTGAGAAGATTGCACAGATTGCACACGCACACAAGCTTCCTCTCATCGTTGACAATACATTTGCAACACCATATCTCGTAAGACCTATCGAGTACGGTGCGGACATCGTTGTTCATTCCGCAACAAAGTTCATCGGCGGTCACGGAACAACAATCGGCGGTGTGATTGTCGACAGCGGTAAATTCGACTGGACTTCATCTGACAAGTTCCCATGGCTTACAGAGCCGAACGTATCCTACCACGGCGTAAGCTTTGCAAAGGACTGCGCTCCGGCAGCATTCGTGACCTACATCAGAGCAATCCTTCTGCGTGACACAGGTGCAACAATATCACCTGTTCATTCCTTCATATTCCTTCAGGGACTTGAGACGTTATCCCTCAGAGTTGAGAGACATGTCGAGAACGCTTTAAAGGTTGTGAAGTATTTACAGAGCCAGCCGCTTGTTGAGAAGGTAAACCACCCTTCAATCTCAACAGACCCTGAGCAGCAGAAGCTCTACAAGAAGTATTTCCCTAACGGCGGCGGTTCAATCTTCACCTTCGAGATTAAAGGCGATGCCAAGAAGGCACAGGAGTGGATTGATAACCTTGAGTTATTCTCACTTCTTGCAAACGTAGCCGATGTAAAGTCACTTGCAATACACCCTGCTTCAACAACTCATTCCGAGTGCAACGAGGCTGAGCTTTTAGATCAGGGAATCAAGCCTAACACAATCAGACTTTCAATCGGTACAGAGAATATCGACGATATCATCGAGGATCTGGATGAGGCATTCAAGGCGATAGCAGATTGAGAATATCGTTGACGGCTGAATGTACAGCGGGTGCGGAGCATACTATAGGTGTGTGGCACCCGCTGTTTAGTTTGCAATTATTGTGTCGTGGTGGTAAAATTTAGATAATTGTAATAAAAAAGGAGAAAATATTATGGCTTGCACTACATTATTAGTTGGTAAGAATGCGTCCTACGATGGTTCCACCATGATAGCGCGCAACGATGACTCAGGTTCGGGGCATTTTATGCCTAAGAAGTTTGTTGTTGTAAAGGCAGATGAACAGAATGAGAAGTACAGGACGGTCATATCGCATCTCGATATAAAGCTTCCAAAGAATGCACTCCGCCACACGGAGATGCCTAATGCCGTCGACGGCGAGGGAATATGGGCTGCGAGCGGTGTCAATGAGGCGAATGTCGGAATGACCGCCACGGAGACAATCACTTCGAACCCAAGAGTTTTAGGGGCGGATCCGCTTGTCGTGTATAAGCCTGCCGCTGACGGAGAAAAGGAGGTTCCGGGCGGTATCGGCGAGGAGGACATTGTCCACATTGTTCTTCCGTACATAAAGACCGCAAGAGAGGGCGTTAAGAGACTAGGAAGCCTTCTTGAGAAGTATGGAACTTACGAGATGAACGGAATAGCCTTTCAGGATGTGAATGAGATATGGTGGTTTGAGACCATAGGCGGGCATCACTGGATTGCCAAGAAGGTTCCTGACGATGTGTATGTGGTTATGCCGAATCAGCAGGGTATAGACGATTTTGATTTTGTGGACGCTCTCGGAAAAAAGAAGGCGCATATGTGTTCTGCCGATATGAAGGAGTTTATTGAGAGCAACCACCTCAATCTCTCGAACATTGAGACGGACTGGACACATTTTGACGTAAGGTCGGCATTCGGAAGCCATGATGACTCGGATCATGTGTATAACACGCCGAGAGCATGGTATATGCTGAGATATTTCAATCCGCATACGGTGAGCTGGGACGGTGCGGACGCGGATTTCACACCATCCTCGGACGATCTGCCATGGTGTCTTGTGCCTGAGAAAAAGATTACGGTTGAGGACGTGAAGTATGTGCTCTCCTCACACTATCAGGGAACTTCATATGACCCGTATGGCGCTTACGGCGACAAGAGCATGAGCGGCGCATACCGTTCAATCGGAATTAACCGCAATGACTTCCTATCTGTTATACAGATGCGCCCTGACCTTGAGAAGGACGCTCAGGCTGTGGAGTGGGTTGCCTTTGCATCGAATGCATTCAACGTGCTGGTTCCGTTTTATGCGGATGTGCTCACGACACCTGAGTATCTTTCGAACACTACGGGAGAGGTTTCAACGGACAATTTCTACTGGGGCAGCAGAATGATAGCGGCGATGGCTGACGCTTCATACAAGAAGTCGATTTTCCACATTGAGCGCTACAAGGAGAAGGTTATGTCGAGAGGACATGAGATTATCGGACATTACGACGCGCTTCTTGTACAGGAGAGGGATGTCGATAAGCGCATGGAGTTAAAGACGGCAGCCAACGAGGAGGTCGCAGCGATGGTGAAGAAGGAGACACTTGCGACACTCGACAAGGTGCTCTATGAGCTAAGCAACCAGATGAAGAATGCGTATTCGAGGTCGGATGCATAGGTGATATGAAATTCAACATTGATACATTCGAGCTCGAGAACAGAATATGCAGGGTGTACCGTGGCGCGGGGAATGGAAGTGACATTTCCTGCGTCATTGTGCAGGCTGTGGACAAGGAATGGATTGTCGAAGAGGCGCAGAAAGAAACAGCCGTGGCAGCCGTTAAGGAGGACACACTCGGGGCGGAAGCTGAAAGTATTTTGAGAGGGAACGATGGTGTCATATTTGCCAACTTTGCCGTGGGGCGCTGGAATGATGAGCTGTCGCCGTGGAGTGCGGACGCCGTATTTAAAAATCAGCCGTTCGCAGGCGGGGCAGAGAGCACGCTTAAATTCGTCACTGATGTTTTTATTCCGGAGCTCAGGGCAAGATATGAATTACCGTTGGATATTAAAATTATAATCGGCGGCTATTCGCTTGCGGGGTTGTTCGCGCTATGGGCTTCATATATGACCGACATATTTCATGCCGTCGCGGCGGTGTCGCCGTCAGTGTGGTTTCCGGGGTGGATTGAATTTGCCACGGAGAAACATATTCTTGCGGATAAGGTCTATTTAAGTCTCGGAAACAGGGAGGAAAATACTAACAATAGGATTATGGCAAGGGTCGGCGATAATATCATGCTGCAAAAGGAGCTTCTCGACAGGCAGGGCGTACAGAGTGTGCTCGAGTGGAATGAGGGAAATCATTTCAGGGATGTGGAGAAGCGCGTCGCCAGGGGAATGTTGTGGGCGGCGGAGACTTGATTTTAATTTGTCTCATTCTGTTTACGACAGCGCCATTTAGACGGCGCAAGCCCTGTAGCCTGTTTAAACTGTCTCGAAAAATGAACGATACTGTTGTAACCGCAGCGCTCGGCAATCTGTTCGATTGTGTATGCTGTTTCGGACAAAAGCCTTCTGGCGTTCTCAATGCGGCTGTTGATTATGTCGGCGCCACATGAGATGCCGAAGGCTTTTTTATATAGCTCCTGAAAATATATTGAGCTCAAGCCGGCTTCCTTCGCAAGCTTCGGGATACTGTATTCAAGCTGTGGGTTGGCGTAGATGTCCTGTCTTGCTGAGAGTATTGCATTGTAATGAGGGATAGGCTCAGAGTTCTTTAAGTAACGGCTGTGAAGTGTTTCAAAAAGGGCGAGCATCAGATTGTCGATGATGGCATCCTTTTTGGCAAAGCCGGAGTGAAAAGCATTCGCAATCAGTGTAAAATATGCGCCGATTGTGCTGTCGAGCCCGAAGAATAACGGCTTTGCGAGTGGGATTTTGCCTGAATTGCCTGTAGCTTTTGCACATAGGGACAAAAGTATTCCATGTGTGTCATCAAAATTCACCCAGTCGTCTTTGTATTCATTTTCATTGCCGTGGTAGATTGCCTTATCGCCTGGAGGCAGCAGCACAATGCTCCCCGCCGACACCTCCTGTTTCTGTCCGTTAATGTTGAACACGGCATCGGACTTGGTATAAATCAAAATATAAAAATCCCGCTCCTCTACATGATAAATAACCTCGCCACGCGCGTGCACGGTGTTACATGCAGTATATATTATGTTAAACATAGTACCTCCATAGCACATAAAAACATATAATATGTTAAATACATGATATTATATGTAATTCCATTTTACAACCAAAATGTCATAATGAGACATAGAATAAATCAAGGGACGTTTATAAAGGAGGCTCATTATGTTGTATAAAACACCCGCCATGGGCTGGAACTCATGGAACACATTTGGCGCAGACATTAACGAAAAGCTAATCATGGAGATGGCTGACATGATTGTGTCGGAAGGCTACAAGGACGCAGGCTACGAGTATGTCATAATCGACGATTGCTGGTCGCTCAAGGAGAGAGTCGACGGAAAGCTGGTGGCTGATCCGGCTCTATTTCCGCACGGAATGAAGGCTCTTTCCAATTACATACATGGCAGGGGGCTCAAGTTCGGAATGTACTCCTGTGCCGGGTTTAAGACCTGTGCCGGATATCCGAGCAGCTATGGACATGAATTTGAGGATGCGAAGCAGTTTGCCGAGTGGGGAGTCGACTATCTGAAGTATGATTTCTGCAACTTTCCGGCGAGCGGCGATGCTAAGAACGCATACCTTACGATGGCTATGGCACTGAGAAACAGCGGAAGGGAAATCTTCTTTGCAGCCTGCAACTGGGGCGTGCAGGATCCGGCGAAGTGGATGCGCTCCAGAGGAGCCAACAGCTACCGCTCAACCGGAGATATTTTTGATGTGCCGAAGAGCTACAAGGACATATTTATGCAGCAGGCTGAGAACGTAGAAGGAAATGCTTCCGGCTGCTATAATGATATGGATATGCTGATTGTAGGCATGCACGGAAACGGCAATGTCGGAATAGGCGGCTGCACCGACGAGCAGTATTTGCAGCATTTTGCGATGTGGTCGTTTCTCGGCTCGCCGCTTATCATCGGCTCAGATATAAGAAGCATTGACGATACCAACAAGGCTACACTTTTGAATAGGGGGCTCATCTCAATCAGTCAGGACGAGGCAGACTGCCCGGCATTTATGATTGGAAAAGATGAGGGGAAGAAGTACACATTCGGAAAAATTCTCTCAGGAAACAGAGTAGCGCTGGCATTTTTCAACATCAATGCAGAGGACGACTGGTCACAGAACATGAGTATATCATTTGACGACCTCGGTATTCATTCCGAGTCGGGCATCGGACTTAGACTGACAGATGCAGTGACGGGTGAGGATTATGGTGTTTTCCGTGACGGCTACAGCACGAAGCTTGCCGTTGACGGGTGCAGAATACTTGTGGGTGAGCTGGTCAATGGATAAAATGACGGAAAAATGCTGTAAGGAATGTGGCAGGAGCCTGACAAAGGACGAGATTGCACTACACAAAAAGCTTTACAATAGAGCAGCCGAAAGCTTTTTGTGCATAAAATGCAGCAGCGGGTATCTCGAGGTGACGCAGGAGCTGCTCACTGCTAAGATAGAGGAATTTAAGAAAATGGGGTGCACGTTGTTTTCACCAAAGTAATGATGTAGAGGTCAGAATATCTTTTGACCTCTACATCATATTTATGAAAAAATGAAAAGAAAAAACGGAGTGCATTATGAAAGAGGATTTAAAAAAGAAGCTCGATTTTATCATGGAGCTGGACAAAATTAAGAACATAACAAGACAGACCTATATCGGCGACGGCAGCAGGAAGGAGAACGACGCGGAGCACTCATGGCATCTTGCGCTTATGTGTTTCGTTCTCGCAGAGTATTCAAATGAGCCGATAGATGTACTAAAGACGATGAAGATGGTGCTCATGCACGATGTCATTGAGATTGATGCCGGAGATACATACGCTTACGATGCGGAGGGAAACAAGACAAAGAGGGAACGCGAGCTTAGGGCGGCAGAGCGCATATATGCGATACTTCCGGATGAACAGGCGAAGGAGTACAGAGCACTGTGGGACGAGTTCGAGGCGATGGAGACACCGGAGGCAAAATTTGCGAATGTTCTCGATAAGCTTCAGCCGCTTCTGCTTAATGATGCCACGAATGGTATTGCGTGGGAGGAGCACGGAATAAAGGTATCGCAGGTGTTAAAGAGAAATGCGAGAGTGCATGAGGGCTCGGAGGAGCTTTGGGAGTATGCGAGGGCACTGATTCAAAGAAATGTGGATGAAGGACATCTGATTGACGGATAAAAAACAATTATGCAGCTTAGATAAAATAGTCAAGTACGATTTACCAAATCGTACTTGACTATTTTGCTTAAAAGAAGATAATAATATATATAGAAATGAAAAGAGACGAGGTGAGATTGTGTTTATCGGAAGAGAGCGGGAGCTGAGGGATTTGGATAAAATGTATGCGTCGGGAAAATTTGAGTTTGCCGTAATATACGGGCGCAGACGTGTGGGAAAGACCGCACTTATAAATCATTTTATAAATGACAGAAAAGCCATATATTTTATGGGTGTTGAGAGCAGTGAGAAGCAGAATCTTGAGAATTTCAGCAGAAGCATCATTGAGTACACCAGTGGGATAAGTGCGGATGGGATGTTTTCTTCGTTTCAGACGGCACTCGAGTATGCCTTCAGGCTTGCGGAGAATGAAAGGCTGGTGCTTGTGATAGACGAATATCCGTATGTCGCGCGCGCGTCAAAGAGCCTTGCATCCACGCTTCAGCTTTTGATTGATAAATATAAGGATAACTCCAAGCTCATGCTGATACTTTGCGGTTCGTCGATGTCATACATGGAGGACAATGTCCTTGCATACAAGGCGCCTTTATATGGAAGAAGAACGGCACAGCTTAAAATCCTGCCGTTTGATTTTGAGGAGACCTGCCGATGGCTTACCAATATGGAGGACGAGGACAAGGCACTTATATATGGAGTGGTTGGGGGTACACCGCAATATCTGTTACAGATAGACGACAGGCTGAGCGTCGAGGAGAACATAAAGGAGACGTTTCTTAACCCTGTTTCATTTTTGTTCGAGGAGCCGATTAATCTTTTAAAACAGGAGGTGCGCGAGCCTGCAATATATACCGCCGTAATAACTGCGGTTGCGCAGGGGGCAACGAGAATGTCCGAGATAGCCACCAAGGTTGGAGAGAACACGAGCGTCTGCTCCGTTTATTTAAAAAATCTCATTGATTTGGGAATTATAAAAAAGGAAATGCCGTATGGAGAGAAGGCTTCAAAGAAATCAATATATGTGATTGAGGACAATATGTTTCGTTTTTGGTACAGATTTGTCTTTGAGAACAACTCCGTAATCATGCGTGGAGCCGCGGACATTGTATACAGGCGCATATCGCCGGAATTTTCCGATTACATGGGCAGTGTTTTTGAGGAGATATGCAAGCAGTATTTATGGAAAATGCTTATAAGCGGAAGGACACCGATACAGTTTTCATCGCTGGGACGCTGGTGGGGGAACAATCCCGTTGAGAAAAAGCAGGTAGAGATAGATATTGTGGCGGAGCAGGACAAGGATACGGCACTGTTTGGAGAGTGCAAGTGGAGAAATGAGAAGCTTGACACGGAGGTGCTCGATGCGCTCATTTTAAAATCAGAGCTGTTTCCGCATAAGAATAAGTTCTATTATCTTTTCTCAAAATCAGGTTTTACAAAGGGATGCACGGAAAAGGCGGAGAAGCTTGGAAATGTCATTCTTGTGGATTTTAAAAATATCATGAATGATATTAAAAATGATGCCGGGAATGGCAGGTAAAATAAAATTTTACATTTAAAAGGTTGACGTATTTGCATGAAAGGAAGTACAATATCATACGGAGTAAGAATCCGTACACGGAAGGATTTCCGTATCAGAAGTAAAAATTATCAGGAGGTGGACTACATGGACAGTTGCGACAGTATTGGTCGAAGTATTATCTGCGGTGGCAGACATATGAATATCATGACGCAGCTTGTCAGGTGTGGACACTGAACTGCGTCTGTTTCATATTGCCTTTTTGCCGCCGCAGAATATGTGGCGGTATTTTTATGCTTAAATTGGGATAAGTTTAGGCGGACGGAATACCGGAGAAAATATTTTCAAAGGGAGGCAGTGTGATGACAAAGAAAATTTTGAGTGAACACAATTTTGTGGATGAAATTTTAAAGCTGTTCCGCACACCGATGAAGCAGGCGGAGCTGCTTGATAAATTGTCGGATTACCATGAGAATGATATAGCGGAGGCGTTCGAGGAGTTATCCGAGGAGGAGAGAAAGAAGCTGTATCCGATTCTCGGTGCGGAGCGCGTGGCGGAGATTATAAGCTACATTGAGGATCCTGATGAGTACCTGAAGGAGATTGGCATAGACAGGGCTGCGAAGGTCATTTCCTACATGGATTCGGACGACGCGGTAGACGTTCTCGATGAATTCGATGATTCGACACAGGAGAAGCTTGTTAAGCTTCTTGATGAGGATTCAAGCCACGACATCAAGATGATTCTCTCCTATGAGGATGACGAGGCGGGAAGCAGAATGACGACGAACTATATCGTCATACACAACAACCTTACGGTTCGTCAGGCTATGCGGGAGCTTGTGAAGCAGGCGGGGGAGAACGACAATATCTCTACCGTGTATGTGCTTGATGGGAACGATAAGTTCTGTGGCGCGATAGATTTGAAGGATTTGATAATAGCGCGGGAGAACACACCGCTTGAGGACATCATAAGCGTGTCCTACCCGTATGTGACCGACCATGAAAAGATAAGCGACTGCATCGAGCGTTTGAAGGACTACGCCGAGGACTCGATTCCGGTTCTGACGGACGAGGGCGAGCTTATCGGTGTAATCACGGCACAGGATGTAGTTGAGGCTGTCGATGATGAGATGGGTGAGGACTATGCAAAGCTCGGAGGTCTCACCGAGCAGGAGGATTTGGAGGAGTCGACCTTTACAAGTGTAAAAAAGAGACTTCCATGGCTCATAATTCTGCTGTTCTTAGGCATTGGAGTGTCCTCGGTTGTCGGAATATTTGAGACTGTTGTGGCGGTTCTTCCTATTGTAATATGTTTTCAGTCATTAATCCTTGATATGGCGGGAAATGTCGGAACACAGTCGCTTGCGGTGACAATCCGTGTGCTCATGGATGAGAATCTCTCGGCGGGTGAAAAATTGAAGCTTGTCGGGAAAGAGGCGCGCGTGGGATTTTCGAACGGAATGATTCTGGGAGTGCTGTCTTTTGCGTTTATCGGAGTGTACATTCGGTTCTTTAAGCACAATCCGGTGGGATACTCGTTTATGATTTCCGGATGCGTCGGATTGGCACTCATGGCGGCGATGGTCATATCGAGCCTTGTCGGTACGCTTGTGCCGATGCTTTTCCACAAGATTAAGATTGATCCTGCCGTAGCGTCGGGACCGCTCATAACAACGGTGAATGACCTTGTTGCGGTTATCGCTTACTACGGACTTGTGTGGATACTGCTCATAGATGTGCTGCACCTTGCGTAAGAAATGTCCCATATCAATTTGATATGGCACATTTATAGGGGGATAAATTAAAGCCTGCCAAGCTAATCCTTTAGATCGCGCTTAATGTCAATGTAGCGCTCTGCCTTAATTTTTTTATCATCCATAGCGTTTTCTCCTAAAGAACAAAGAATGTGCCTTGGCACATTCTTGCGCCTGCGGCGGTCGCTTGCGACATCTGCATTGTACGCCGCAGTGCGCATCCCTGCGGAGCGTTTTTGTGTAATAGGAACGAAGTTTCCTATTACATAAAAAAAGTTTTTGACCGAAATAATAATATGTATTATAATATAAGGTTACGGACAATGAAATTTAGCTGTTTAACTGAGGTGTAGTGTGATAAATAAGCCTGACAGCATATTCTTCACACCTGCAATTTGTTTCTGAGCGAAAACAAATTGCAATGCCTGCAGATGAGAAACCGCCTGCGCGGGCTTCTCACCGCCTCATCACGATAAATCGCTCGGAAATGAGGGTTAAAATGTTGATAAATGATGCGGAGAGCAGGGAGCATAAGCGGTTCAGTGCGGTATCCAGAGTAATCCAGAGCATTCTTATTTCGGCACTTATAGTGCTTGTTGTCATTATGATGATTCAGATAAAACATCTTCAGGGCACGGCGCGTGTAATAAATTATGCCGGTCTTGTGCGCGGTGCGACGCAAAGGCTTGTGAAGCTTGAGATAATCGGAGTCCATGATGATGAGTTTGTACAGTATCTGGATGATATTCTGGAGGATTTGAAATATGATGATGGCAGTTATGGTCTTGTAAGGCTCGAGGATGCGAATTATCAGGGCAAGCTTGACAGCCTTATAGACTATTGGGAAAAATTAAAAAAAGAGATTAGGAAGGCAAGAGACTGTGGCTATGAAGCCACCGATATAGTGGCAATGAGTGAGACATACTTCCGGCTTGCCGATGAGATGGTATCTGCGGCAGAGGCATATTCAAATAAAGCGGCAAAGCAGATGAGGCTTGTAGAGCTTTTGTCGGCAGTGGATATGCTTATACTGTTCCTGCTCATTATAGAGCAGTCGCTTTCTTCCATGCGGATAATCAGGAAGAACAGGATACTTGAGCAGAAGGCATATATAGATGTGCATACGGGGCTTCCTAATAAGAGCAAGTGCGAGGAGTTGTTTAGTGACATGTCATTTATAACAGAACCGACAGCTTGTCTGATGTTCGACCTTAACAATCTTAAGAGTGCGAACGATACGCTGGGACATTCGGCAGGCGACCAGCTTATCGCGAGCTTTGCGAGAGTGTTGAGAAATGTAATCCCGGCAAAGGATTTTGTGGGAAGGTACGGAGGTGATGAGTTCGTTGTGATTCTGTACGATATTACAGAGAATACTGTTAGCAGCCTCCTTACACAACTGCATAATGAGGTTATACAGTTTAACAGATGTGGAAATAATATTCCGATAAGCTACGCACAGGGCTGGGCTGTGTCGACGGATTACACGGACTGCACGCTCAGGACTCTTTTTGACAAGGCAGACCACTTCATGTATACGAATAAGGTGAAAGTAAAGTCGAAGTAGGAGAATTTTAATGAAGCGTATGGCAGATTATTCACCTGTCATACGCTTCATTATTTCATTTCCGTGGGTTTTAAGCCACTTTTCCTGTTCCGCATAACCGGGAAGAACACTTGCAACCTCATTCCAAAAGCGCGCCGAGTGGTTCATTTCCTTTCGATGGCACAGCTCATGCACCACGACATAGTCGATTACCTCTGGGGGAGTGAGCATGAGGAGACAGTTGAAATTAAGGTTTCCCATGCTGCTGCAGCTTCCCCAGCGTGTGCGCTGGTTTCTTATGGTTATACGTCCATAGGTGACACCGACGAGCGGTGCGAAGTGAGCCACACGCCCGGGAATGCAGGTGCAGGCTTTATCGGCAAGCTCTTTAATATCATTGTTTGAAAGCTTTTTAACAGGCAGTGCGTCATTGCATTGTCTGTTTTTTTGTTCCATCCTTCTAAGATGTTCCGCTATCCAATCGGCGCGGCCTGATATGAACTGTTCAATATAGCCGTTCGGAGCCCTGTGCGGAGCGCGGACGATAACGCGCATATCAGGACGGATTTCTATGGCAAGGGTTTTTCTGGAGCTTCTTATAATTTCAATTTTTATATCGGATCTGCCGATGGGGGTATTCATGGATGTTCTCCTTTGGAATGTTTTTATATAGCTTTTCTGCTGCCTTTAAATTTAATACTTATCGGTTATTATATCAAGCCGGAATGTTTAGAAAAATTTTATGAATAGCTGTTGCGGTTGAAAAGCCACGATGTTATAATAACGGCTGAAAAAAGTGTGCGCCATAACTAACTGCAAATATATCGGACTACCTGTAGATATATTGAACTATCTACAGGTGCATGCGGCTATCTGTTGGCACACACAGGAAAATACATTTATTGAATATGGAGGTACATAGCTATGAGTAAGTCAAAGATTAACTGGGGCAAGACAGGACTTTTTGCGGCGGGAGTTGCATTCGGAACAGCAGGCATAAAGCTTTTATCAAGCAAGGACGCAAAGAAGCTTTATACTAGCTGCACGGCAGCAGTTTTAAGAGCAAAGGACTGTATTATGAAGACTGTGTCAACAGTTCAGGAGAACTGCAGCGACATCTACTCGGATGCAAAGAGCATTAACGAGGACAGAGCTGCTAAGGAGGAGGCAGTTTACGAGGATTTTGCCGATGATTTCTCTGAGGTCAAGAACGAAGAGAAAGTAAAAGAGGAGACTAAGGCTGAGTAAGAGAAGTGGGACAGGGGTCTGATACCGTGTCCCATTTTTTTCTGAAAAGCAGAATGGAGCTGTTTTGTTATGAAATTTCAAATAAAACATGAGTATGGGAACAGAATGAGAATACATGTCTGTACATATCGCATGACCTGTGGGCAGGCGGATATATTACAGTACTATCTGCAGAAGCAGGCAGATATAGAGAGTGCGAAGGTGTATGACAGAACCGGAGATGCGGTCATAGAGTATAAGGGAGACAGGGATGAAGCCATAAGGCTTTTAAGAAAGTTTTCCTACGAGAATGAACAGCTCCCTGAGACCGTAGCCGGAAATACCGGAAGAAGCTTAAGCCACGAGTATCAGGACAAGCTTTTTGATAAGATAGTATTTCACTATGCCAGAAAGTGGTTCCTGCCATACCCGCTCAGAGCATGTTTTACGACATACAATGCGATAAAGTACATTGCTGCGGGAATCAGGTGTCTGTGGAACAGGAAGATTGAGGTTCCGGTGCTTGACGCTACGGCAATCGGTGTGTCGATGCTGAGAGGCGATATAGGAACGGCGGGTTCGATAATGTTCATGCTAGGTATAGGTGAGCTTCTCGAGGAGTGGACACACAAGAAGTCGGTCGATGACCTTGCAAGGACAATGTCACTCAATGTGAGCAGTGTATGGTGCAGGGCAGGGGATGAGCAGGTGCTTGTACCTGTTCATCAGATAAAGAAGGGCGACTACATAATTGTACGTGTTGGAAATATGATTCCGTTCGACGGAGTTGTAAGGGAAGGCGAGGCAATGGTCAACCAGGCATCGCTCACAGGTGAATCCGTACCTGTTGAGAAGAAGCCCGGAACTACGGTGTATGCCGGAACAGTTGTCGAGGATGGCGAGCTTGTGATTGAGGTTCAGTCCGTCGGCGGCAACAGCAGATATGAGAAGATTGTCACTATGATAGAGGAGTCGGAGAAGCTTAAGTCAGGTGTCGAGAGCAAGGCAGAGCATCTTGCCGATAAGCTTGTTCCGTACAGTCTCGGTGCGACAGGGCTTGTGTGGCTGCTGACGCGCAACACGACAAAGGCACTTGCCGTGCTTATGGTGGATTTTAGCTGTGCACTTAAGCTTGCAATGCCTGTATCGGTTCTCTCAGCGATAAGGGAAGCCGGAAACCATCACCTCACTGTCAAGGGAGGAAAGTTCCTTGAGGCTGTGGCTGATGCGGACACCATTGTGTTCGATAAGACAGGTACACTCACCAAGGCTCAGCCGACTGTGGCTAAGGTTGTATCATTCAATGGAGAGGATGAGGACGGGCTTTTAAAGATTGCGGCCTGTCTTGAGGAACATTTCCCTCATTCAATGGCGCGTGCGGTTGTGGAAGCAGCTAAGAATAAGGGAATTGAACATAGCGAAATGCATTCGAAGGTAGAGTACATAGTAGCGCACGGAATTGCCTCGGCCATAGGTGACAAGAGGGTTGTCATCGGAAGTGCTCATTTTGTATTTGAGGATGAGGGCGTAACAATACCGCAGGATAAGCAGCGCTTGTACGATGAGCTTCCTCTTGAATACTCACACCTGTATCTTGCGATAGACGGCGTGCTTGCAGCAGTCATCTGTATCGAAGACCCTGTGCGTGGCGAAGCTGTAGAGGTTATAAGAAAGTTAAAAGCTGAAGGAATTTCCAAGGTTGTAATGATGACCGGAGACAGTGAGAGAACAGCGGCAGCCATAGCAAAGAAGGTCGGAGTTGATGAGTATTATTCTGAGGTTCTTCCGCAGGATAAGGCTTGCTTCGTTGAGAGGGAAAAGGCAGCGGGCAGAAAGGTTATAATGATAGGTGACGGAATCAACGATTCACCTGCACTTTCGGCGGCTGATGTCGGAATAGCCATCAGTGATGGAGCGCAGCTTGCAAGGGAGATTGCGGATATCACAATAGGAGCTGACGATTTGAACGAGCTGGTGACGCTTAAGCAGATAAGTAATCTTCTTATGAAGAGAATACATCATAATTATAGGACGATTGTAAGTTTTAATACGCTTTTGATTGTTCTTGGTGTTGCGGGAGTTATTCCTCCTACCACGTCGGCACTTTGTCATAACACATCAACACTTCTTATAGGACTCAGAAGTATGAATAACCTGCTTCCTTAAGGGATGTATGTGTTAGGCATATAAGTAAGTCATCAAAGCAAGTAGCGAAAGCGGATTGCGAATGTCCGCTTTACAAAAATATAAAATTCAACAAAAATGCTTTATTTTCTGTGTAAAGGTACGATATAGATTATATATGGTTTATGAGCAGGAAGCGGAGCGGACTGCGGATATCATCGTTGGTAATGTACTTTAATTCGGAGGGTGATTGATATGCAGATGATTTCAGGTACGGTTAAGAACGCTGTGCAGCTTCAGGTGTTGAATAATAAATGGCAGCAGAAGAGGGATTCGGGCAAGCTCACCAAGGATGAGAGAAATGCCCGCGAGAATTGGACGAAGGAAGATTATCTTATTCAGGACATTAAGGAGCAGGCAGAGCAGAACCGCAAGGCAGAACATGATACAAGGATTGACAATAAGATAATGGCAGGAGGCACGCTCACTCCCGATGAGGAGAAGTATCTTGAGCAGAATAATCCCGAGGCACTGAAAAAATATAAGGAAATCAAGGCTGAGAAGAAGTTATATGAGGAGAAGCTTAAGAAGTGCAGAACCAAGGAGGAGGTTGAGCGGGTAAAGCTTAATACCATGGGAGAATATGCTTCAGCACTCAAAAAGGTGGTCAATGACCCGCTGATTCCGAAGAGTGAGAAGCTTGCCAAGGCACGGGAGATGCTTGCAAAGACCAACAACGTGCAGAACGTACATATAAGCTTTGTGAATTCGTCAGAATATGAGGAACTTCCTGCCGAGGGTGAGGAGGCTGTGGAACGCACTGAGGAAAGACAGGCTCAGTATGACAGTCAGATCACCCGGGACGACAGCTCAGATACAACAGAAGGAGAAGAAAGTGCGGCGGACGGCGCAGATCAGGCGGAGAAGAATGAAGACTCGCATGAGGAACACAGGAAAACCGGGAAAAAGGCGTCCTCCGTGCATTCCACAAGTGTCGCAGTGAGAACGGATATTATCATTGACGATATTAAGGATGTCTGTGCCAAGACCATTGGGCAGAGTGTGAACTTTACGATTTAATTTCTGTCTTGTTAAAGCATTTAGTCAATGTGAAGAAGCTTAACAATAAAAGCTTGGTCATCACAGTACTCTCATTGCCCGGCAGAACAAGTCTGCCGGGCTTTTTACAGCCATAAGAAGTGCAATCTCAATTCCATTTTATTACGACAAATTAATGAGGCTCATAGCGGAATACAGGAGCTGTTCTGCTGCGAAAAAAATCAATGAAATTTGATGTTTTTTCTATTGATTTCAGGAAAAATATATGATAACCTCATTGAAGATAAAAAGCAAAAAGCACGAAGAAAGGGAAAGTTATATGGAAAAGCTCAAAAAATTTATAGTTAACTTGAAGGTTGCAGGAAAATTGAAAGCATACCGCTTGACGGTGCTCACTATGACTGTCTTACTGGTGGCGGTTGCGCTTATCTCAACCTTGGTGATTCGTTCGAATATAAGGAGTATTACGAAGGTGTGGTCCCCGGCGATAGGGTGTATACAGGAGTTGGAGACATTGACCACCGAATACAGAGTTAAGCAGTATCAGCATCTTGTGGAATCGGATGCCGCTGTCATGACCGCCTGTGAAAAGGAGCTTGAGAGCATAGCAACACAGATTACGGAGAATAGCAAGGCATTAGCTGAGATAATTAATTCGCATTCAGACGCACGAAAAGGACAGGCTGATTATGATAAGGCAACCACAGCATGGGATGACTATAAGTCCTTCACGGAAGAGATAATACGGTTAAGCACCGCCGGAAAACAGGCTGAGGCATCCGAGATTATGGTAGGAAGCGCGTATGAAAAGTATACATCTTTCAGAGATCTGTTCAGTACGCTGCGTAGTGAATTCCGGGTTGAGCTGGACAGCTCTAAGCAGTCTGCCAATGTGTGTACGGTAATTATTTTTATAGTGATAATTGTGGCAGGAATTGCGATTGCGGTAGCGACAACCTTTATCGGAAAGGTAATCACAGATTCCATTACGGAGCCGGCAGCACAGATAGAAGCAGCGGTAGCCAGCTTAAGAAAGGGTGAGCTGTCCAACGTGGATATGCTCACATATGAGTCTGAGGATGAGTTCGGCGACACTGTGAGAAACCTGAAAGAGGCCATGAATATACTTTCGGATTACGTCCGTGAGATTTCCGAGGAAGTAAAATTTATTGCACAGGGCGATTTGACAAGGAACGGCGATGACATTACAGATTTCCTGGGTGATTTTTCAGAGCTTAAGCACTCGCTCCTGTTCATTTTAAAGAGATTTAACAGTACTCTCTCAGAGATTACCGATATTTCGAAGAAGGTATCCTCGAATGCCCAGGATGTTGAGAATGCATCCAAGTCCTTAGCTGATGGAGCAACGGAGCAGGCAGGAGTAATTGAGGAGCTGAATGCAACAATAGATACAGTCGTAAGTCTGGCTGCGGATACAGCGAAGGAAACGAAGAGCGCATCCGAGAGAGTAAAGGCTTCTGCAAACAAAGCCAATGAAGAGAAGGAAAAGATGAACGGGCTTCTCACAGAGATGGAGCGTATTACGGAGATTTCCAAGGAAATCGGCAATATTATCACGGATATTGAAGACATTGCTTCACAGACCAATCTTTTATCACTTAATGCTTCAATTGAAGCGGCAAGGGCAGGTGAGGCAGGAAGAGGCTTTGCGGTGGTTGCCGACCAGATTGGCAAGCTTGCATCGGACAGTGCGAAGTCGGTTATAAATACAAGAGAGCTGATTGATAAGACTCTGGTTGAAATTGAAAAGGGAAATGCCATTACAAGGACAACAGCAGACGCATTCAATCAGATTATTGCGGATATGGAGTCCTTTGCGGAAATTGCGCAGAACACAATGGAGAAGGCTAATTCCCAGGCTGATTCGTTAGAGCAGATTGGACAGGGTATCGAACAGCTTTCCGGTGTGGTACAAGGAACAGCGGCTTCCTCAGAGGAAAATACGGCAATCAGCATTAATCTGGCAGACGAGGCAGCAAAGATGCAGGATCGTGTGAATACATTCAAGCTATTCTAATGGAGACGGAAAATTATAATCTATTAGAAGGAAGGTTCTTGCTGTGATAGATGATATGTTTAAAGTACTTGGAGAGCACGCTGCAGAAATTTTATTTCAAATAATTATGGAATCAATGGATGATTATCTGTATATATTTGATCTGCAGAACAACACAATGGAGATTTCACAGTCGGCTGTGGAGCGGTTTATGATATCGGGCTGTGTCGTGACTGATGCCGCTGATGCTGTCATGAAAGTAATATATGAAGATGACCGCTGGATGTTTGAGAAGCATCTTGCGGATATATACGAAGGAAAAGAGAAGGTGCATAATCTTCATTATAGGTGGCTTGACAAAAACGGCCTGCCGATATGGATTAACTGCCGAGGCATCGTGATTGAGGATAATGAAGGACATGCGCGGTATCTGGTGGGCTGCATGAACGAGACCGGGAATAAGAGAAGAGCGGATAATGTCACGGGACTGCTGGGTGGTCCGGAATTTATTGCTTATCTGCACTCGCAGGCGGAAAAACTTTCTAAGGGCTTTTTAATTCATATAGCCATCGATGATTTCGGCTCAATCAACAGCACCAGAGGAGCAACTTATGGTGATTATATCTTACGAAGCGTAGCCGGCTGTATGAAGGAATGTCTCTCCGGCAGTCAGAGAATATACCACCTTGTGGCTGACCAGTATGTTATTGTGGATCTGGAAGCATCCTCGAAGGAGGATGCGTTAAAGCTGAAGAAAAGGATTACAGACAATATCTATAAGTTTGTAGCAGCTGAGAACTATGAAGCTGTATTTTCGGTTTCTATGGGCGTTATAGCAGCGGCGACATTTTATGAGGGAGCCGAGGAATGCCGCAGGAAATTTGAATTTGCCCTGAAGCAGGCAAAGAGCATGGGGAAGAACGGCTTCTATTTCTTCGATGAGAATGACTATGAAGCCTTTCAGAGAAAGGGAAGAATAATAGCGGCACTTCGTAATTCTATTGTAAACGGCTGTAAGGGCTTTGAAGTGTATTATCAGCCGATCGTGGATTGCCGCTCGGAGCAGATCATCGGTGCGGAGGCTCTTATGCGCTTTTCCATGATGTCTGAGGATGAACAGGTGTCTGTTTCACCGGTGGAGTTCATTCCGCTGCTCGAGGAAACAGGATTGATTATTCCTGCCGGAAGATATGTCATGAACGAAGCGGCAGAAATGTGCAGTGAAATGCAGCAGTATATTCCAGGTTTCAAGATGAATGTAAATGTTTCGTATGTCCAGATTATTCAGGGCAAGGTTGAGCATGATATATTGGCTGCAATCCGGAACAACTCTTTAAAGCCGGAGTCCATCTGCATCGAAATGACGGAAAGCGGCTTTATGGATATGACGCCATCGTTCTGCAGGTTCCGCAAAACATTGGATGACAACAATATCAATTTTGTAATTGATGATTTTGGAACGGGATATTCCAATTTTCATTGTATACGCGATATGAATCCAAGCTATGTGAAAATGGATAAGGACTTTACCGCAAAGGCAATGAATGATGCCAGAGATAATGAATTGTACAGGAATATCATTCCGCTGGTACACAGCATTGATGTCAGGATATGTGCAGAAGGCATCGAGGAAAGAGACTGGTACCTTAAAATGAAAGAAATGCAGGTCGATTATCTGCAAGGATATTATTTTGGCAGACCTTGCAGAAAAGAACAATTTATACAGCAATATACCGCAGTATCGGAATAAGACAGGGGAGTGTGAAAATTCACGCTCCTTTATATTGCCATATTTTACCATGACAGGAATAGATAATGCCTCCTGAATACCTTTATTCATCCTAGGACTGCTCATCCTTGATTTTCTCTTTCGCTTAATGTTTAAGTGGAGGACAAGATACTTATGTGTTATAATGATTCTAAAACATTCGTAATCCGCTGATTCCACATGGTTTTCGGGTCGCAAGTTCAAATGACTGATCGTGCAGACGGTAATGGCGGAATGGAGATTAAAATGAAAAAGCTGATACAATTATTTCTCATGTTTCTGAAAATAGGTGCATTCACCTTTGGCGGTGGCTATGCGATGATTGCACTTTTAGAAAATGAGTTTATCGAAAAAAAGAAGTGGATTGACAGAGAAGAATTTTTGAACATGGTGGCGATTGCGGAGTCGACACCGGGACCCGTGGCGATTAACAGTGCGACCTATATCGGCTACAGAGTGGGCGGTGCCGCGGGAGCCGCGCTGTCGACGCTTGCAGTCAGCATACCTTCATTTGTTATCATATATCTGATTTCTCTTTTCTTTGATAAGTTTTTAAGTCTGACCTATGTGGCGTATGCGTTCAAGGGAATACAGGTGTGTGTCGTGTACCTCATCGCGTCTGCCGGTGTGAGAATGTTCAAGGGACTTGAGAAAAACGTGTTCAACTATTGTGTTTTGGGATTAGTGATTATCGTGATGACGGTGTTTTCGATAACGGCGGTATCGTTCTCGTCAATATTCTATATTGTGATAAGCGGCGTGGCAGGCTGGGCTGTGTACATGCTTGGAAAGTGCGTGGGTAATTCCGGTAAAAAATGTTCTGACACGGAGGGAAAACATAAAAAATGATATATATTGAACTTTTTCTGAATTTTCTTGTTATCGGCGCGGTTTCCTTCGGTGGTGGCTACGGCATGATTTCGCTTGTCAGGGAGACGGTTTTGTCAAGGGGGTGGCTTACCGAGAGCGAATTTATGAGCTTTATTGCCGTATCGGAGTCAACTCCGGGACCGCTAGCGGTGAATATGGCGACCTTCATCGGCTCTTCGCAGGGGGGAATGTTCGGTGCGTTTATGGCAACTCTCGGAGTTGTGCTGCCATCTTTTTTCATAATACTCATTATCGCGGCAGTGCTGAAAAATATTTTAAAATATGCCGGTGTCAAGGCGGTTCTTGCAGGCATACGTCCATGCATTGTCGCCATGATAATTGCAACGGCGATAAGTATGGGGCTTAATATATTTATTGGGGTTGAGAAATCAGACGATGCCATATCACCTGACATAAGGTCAATTATTATATTTTTTATACTTATCGCGGTGCAGCTTATGTGTGGTAAGGTTTTAAAAAAGAAACTTTCACCAATACTTATGATAGTGTTCTCGGCGGTGCTTGGAATAGTATTTTTTGGATGTGGGATTTGACAATCCGGCTAATTGTACTTTTGTAATATTCGCTTATATTCTTCATCATTAATTTCTAAAACAACACCATGTTTGAAGCCATACGGGAAGTAAAATTTATCTTTTGCGGCATCTAAGCGTATATTGTCTAGTGAATTTGTGACAAATGGAACATAACCTTGTTCTTCTCGCCTATCACAACCATAAAAATCCATCAGCAGACATAGCTTGCCGTCATTAAGCCGAAATACTGTAGGAGCTTCATATTTTTCCTTTAGAGGTAGAGCTTTCATTTGTTCATCGAATGCTTCATCTCTTTTGTAAGGTCCAAATAAGTCATTTGATGTTTCATGTATAACAGCTTTTGGGGTGTCTGCGCTTTTCACAAAAAAATGGTACACATCATTCTCTTTTACAATACAGGAATCAAGAGTTTCACTGTCTTTTTTTCTAAAGAACAGCTTGGGTTCTGTGAATATTTCAAAATCTTTTGTGCAGGAGTAGTAGATAGAAAGACCACTATAATTATCATCCTTGCAGGACGATGACCAGTGAACAATATAGTTACCGCTGTTTTCGTCAAAAAAGATTCCGGGTGCCCACAAACAGCCTAATTTACCTCCACTTAGGTTAATCAACATTTCATCTGACCAGTTCACCAAATCCTTTGACTTCCACATAGCCAGACATTTACTGCCCTCACTGAAAGCATGTCGAATATGACCATGATACTTTGTTGCCTCGTTTCTTCTTAAAGCTAAATCTGTTGCCATAATTACAAATGAGTTATCAAGTGTGCGTGTTATCACAATATCCCGGACGCCCATATCACCCTTATCGGCAATAAGTACGGCATTGCCATGATTTATAATTTCCCATGTATAGCCATCTTTGCTGACAGAAAAATATACCTGTTCTCCTTCTACACCATCGGTTTCTCTAAAATGTACAAATAAATATGACATATAACCTCCTGAAATAATGAATAATATGTGGTTCTTTAGAAATTTTGTGGGTATTTAATTTTATTATATCAGTCTGAAGCCATAAAGCAATGCCGGCGTAAAAATAATTGTATGAGTAGCTGTTGTACAGACGAATGAGTTTAAACTAATTATAGTTGCATATTTCTAACCACAGTGCTATATTCATGTTGTAAAGCAACAACATGAAGGAGGAGATTACTGTGGCTAAGATAGTTGAACTTAAAAATGTTACCAAGGTGTACAAGACAGGGGAGCGTGAGTTTCGCGCACTTGACGGAGTCGATTTGAGTATTGAGAAGGGAAAGTTCGTTGTCATACTCGGTCCGTCGGGAGCGGGCAAATCCACGCTCCTCAATTTAATTGGCGGAATGGATATTCCGACAACAGGACAGGTGATCGTCGATGGCGAGGATATTTCAAAATATAATGAGGACAAATTGAGCCGTTACAGGGCGGCGACGGTCGGCTTCATTTTTCAGTTTTATAATATACTGCCGACACTCACGGTGCTTGAGAACGTGGAGCTTGTGAAAGATATAGTGAAGAATCCGCTTGATGCACATGAAGCACTCGCGAAGGTCGGGCTCACGGAGCATGAGAATAAGTTCCCGAACCAGTTATCGGGAGGCGAGCAGCAGAGAATCTCAATCGCGAGGGCGGTTGCTAAGAATCCGAAGGTGCTTCTGTGCGATGAGCCGACGGGTGCCCTTGATTCTGCAACCGGAGTTGAGGTATTGAAGCTTCTCATGGAGCAGTGCAGAAAGGGAGAAAATACGGTTATCATCGTTACTCATAACAGCCTGATTGCTGACATTGCAGACATTGTGGTGCGCGTAAAGAACGGAAAAATCAAGTCTGTTGTCGATAACCCTTCACCGAAGAATATCGAGGAGGTGGAGTGGTAATGCTTAGAAAAAAGATGATGAGGGATATATGGAAGAATTTCTCTTCTTTTATCACTATATTTATAATGACCTTCCTCGGTGTGTTCGTATTTTCGGGAATCCATGCCTACATGGATGGTATGGACTACAGTGGACAGAGATACTATGAGGAGAATAATCTTCAGGATTTGTGGATGCTTGGGGAGAATTTTTCCGGTGAGGACATGGAGGATATTCTTGCCACGGACGGTGTGAAGGATGCAGAGCGCGCACTGGTTATCAACACCGATTTGAAAAATTATAAGGATGTTGTGCTTGAGACGAATTTTGTTGAGAGTAAGAATATCTCGAGCATGCATGTGGTTGACGGAGAGGGCTTTGATTATGACAGCGACGGAATGTGGCTTGACAGCTACCTTGCGGACAATCTCGGCATCAAGGTCGGCGATGAGCTGACGCTCGCATACAAGGACTATGAGATTACGGGCAAGGTGGCGGGACTTGTGAACACTCCCGACCATGTCTACTCAATCAAGGATGAGTCTGCGATTTTCCCGACACATGATGACTACGGCTATGTGTATTTGTCCATGAGGTCGTTCCCTGAGGATTACATAAAGGATGAACTTAAGGCTGCCGCTGCCGAAAAGCTTGGCATGAATGCAGGGGATGTGACGGATGAAATATTCGACATGGCTTTTCCTGATTACAGGGCAGGTGATTACTATGTGTATAATTATGCCTACGTCACATTGAAGGACGATGCTGATGAGCAGGCTGTAAAGGCACTTTTACAGAACAATATCAAGTCGGCGGTGGCTGTGACGGGAAGAGATGCGAGTGCGTCGGTGGAGGCTTATCAGAGTGAGGTTGAGGAGGGTGCAAGCTATTCGGGGATATTTACCTTCCTGTTTCTTTTCATAGCGGTGCTCTCGGTTGTCACGACTATGCATCGTTTTGTCAAGAAGCAGAGGACACAGATAGGAACCCTGAAGGCGCTTGGCTTTAGCAGAAAAAGGATAGAAAGACATTATCTGGGCTACGGGTTTTATGTGAGTGTCATCGCCGCAATTCTGGGGCTGATTGGCGGAAGATTCATTATAGGAAATATTTTTGTAAATATGGAGGCAGAATATTTTGAAGTGCCGGATATGGTTGTGATCACAAAGCCGATTGTCTATGCAGTGGCGGCAGGAGTTGTGCTGTTGGTCACGGCAGCTACATATTTCACCTGCCACGGACTTTTGAAGGAGTCGGCTGCACAGACGCTGAGGCTTGAGGTGCCGAAGGTGAAGGCGGGCGAGTTAAAGCCCGCGGGAAGCTTTGCAAAGAGATTTTCAGTGGGTGTGCGCTGGAATCTGCGCGATATCGGAAGAAACAAGGGAAGAACGATAACGGGTATTGTGGGAATTGTGGGCTGTACTATGCTTATAGTCTGTGCTTTTGGCATGAGGGACACAATTAAGTTCTTTATAAAGTGGCAGTTTGAAGATTTATATAATTTTGAGTATAAGCTTGATGTGGAGAGCACAATATCGGACGAGGCATATAGGGAGCTGACAGACAGATACGGTGCTGCGACGAGCATGACGCTTGCCGTCGAGGCTTTTGATGCGTCGGGAAATACCTCAACCAGACAGATTGTCGTGGCGGATGCAGGAGATAAGGTGAGATATACCGACCATAAGGCAAGTGACTTCGAGCTGTCAGATGACGGAATATATGTATCGGAAAAGCTATTGTCAATCCTTGGCTTAAAGGTTGGGGATAATGTGAGCTGGTCGGTGTACGGCGAGGAAAAAATATACACAACCGGAATTGCCGGAACCTTCCGCGAGCCGCAGGGACAGAAGCTTGCGATGACAAGAGCCTATGCGGAGAGCATCGGAATTGATTACAAGGCAGACTGCATTTATACAGATGAAGATTTAAGTGAAGTGAAAAATATCGCGGGTGTATCGCTCATAACCGGAATTGCTGCCCTGAAGGACGGAATGATGTCCATGATCAGCATGATGGACACGGTTATATTGCTGCTTATGGTGGTATCCGTAGTTCTCGCTGTTGTGATTATCTACAATCTCGGAATACTGTCCTTCTCCGAGAAGCAGTATCAGTTCGCAACCATGAAGGTGTTGGGCTTCAGAAGCAGACAGATAAGAAAGATATATGTCATGCAGAATCTCTGGGTATGCGTCGTGGCAGTCATAATAGGACTTCCTCTCGGTGAGTACATGACAGCACTCATCTACAAGCTGGCGATGGGTGATAACTATGATATGCTGGTCCGTGTGGAACCAATCACCTATGTTGTTGGTGCCGCAGGCGTGTTCGCGGTGGCTTATCTGGTAAATCTCCTGCTTGGGCGCAAGGTAAAGACAATCGATATGGTTACGAGCCTGAAGGCAAATGAGTAGAAGTGCGGATAAGAGTTGAGTGGAGTGTTAAAATATTTTACTTTTTATTTACTATAACTGTGTTATAATAAAAGCAGCGAAAGGATTATAACATGGAGGTTAATTATGATACACAACGGAAAAAAGACAAGGAAAATAAGCATAAGGTTTAAACTTATGCTGCCGGTTACTGCGATTATGCTGATTATGGCGTTGGTGCTGGGGATTATGGGAAATCGTGCTGTTCTGAACGGAATGTCACAGCTTGGGGGCGAGGAGGCTGTGATGGCTGCAAAGGCAGCAGGGAACGTTGTAGACGGCGATGAGCTGGAAAGACTGTATGAGAGCGGCGGAACCGGGGACAGCTATGAGAGGATAAGGCTTGCCATGGATGCCGTGAGGCGGGAGCTGGGAGTTCTGTACATGTACACACTGTATGAGGACGGCGGTAAAATATATTATGGAATAGACACTGCTGAGGTTGATGCCTGTGAATACGGCTCCGAGTTTGATGCGACGTATGAAGAGCTTGCGGATGTGTTTGCAGGCAGCTGCTATACGGATAACGTAATCGGGAATTACGGTGATTACTCAATAATAACGTCATATGCGCCTGTTTTTAACCGTGATAACGAGGTAGTAGGAATCATTGCATGCGACTATGATGCGACGCAGATAGAAAAAAGGATTTACAGCAGTAATAAAGCCAATATGGAGGCGGCTGTGGTCTGTCTTGTCCTTGCGGTTATAGCAATGGACGTGATTGTGGCTGTGATTATAAGGAATCTCAATAAGGTTGATAACAAGATATATGATATTGTCAACAACGAGGGGGATTTGACACAGAAGCTGGATATCAGAACGGGTGATGAGCTTGAAAATATTGCCGAAAATGTCAATGAGCTGCTCAATTATATAAGAAATATAATGGTTAACATATCGGACAATTCTTCAGAGCTTAGAAGCTCCTCCGATAAGATTGCCAGTGATCTTTCAAATGCACAGATAAGTATTTCGGATATATCTGCGACCATGGAGGAGATGAGTGCATCCATGGAGGAGACAAGTGCCTCACTGAGCCAGATTAATGAGTCGGTTAATGAGACCTTTGAAGCTGTGGAGGATATCAGCAGCCAGGCAGAAGGCGGAAATGATAAGTCCCGGAGGATAATGGAGAATGTGCAGGGAATATATGACAGTGCACAGCAGGCAGGCAGGAGCGCGAAGGAAGAGACTGAGAAAATGGCTGAGAGCATGCGCAGCAGGATTGAGAAATCCAAGGCGGTTGAAGAAATCAGCAGCCTGACCGAGCTTATTCTGAGTATTGCAAAGAAGACGAATCTTCTGGCACTCAATGCAAGCATAGAGGCGGCGCGTGCAGGCGAGGCAGGGCATGGCTTTGCGGTTGTAGCCGGTGAAATCGGGGAGCTTGCGGCTAATTCTACGCAGACGGCAGGAAGAATACAGACTGTCAGCAATGAGGTTATCAATGCCGTGGATGAGCTTGCGGAGGAATCAGGAAGAATGCTGGAGCTCATGGATACTACTGCGATGGAGGGATACAGAAGGCTTCTTGATACCTGCGATGATTACAGGAACGATGTAAGCGGCATGAGTGATATGATGAAAAGCTTTGCAGACAGGAGTGAATCCGTCAAGAGCAGCATGAATTTCATACGCGAATCAATAGCCGCAGTGAATATAGCGGTAGATGAGAGTACAAAGGGAATAACCAATGTCACGGAAAAGGCTGTTGAACTTACACAGGGAGTGAACGATATTGGTCAGGAGTCACATAACAATGTCATTATATCGGATAAGCTTAATGCGGAGATAAAGAAATTCAAGCTGAGCCGGGAATAGTAAAAACAGATACAAGGGCATACGGAGAAAGCTTCGTATGCCTTTTTTTATGTAATAGGAAACTTCGTTCCTATTACACAAAAACGCTCCGCGGGGATGCGCACTGCGGCGTACAATGCAGATGTCGCAAGCGACCTCCGCAGGCGCAGGAATGTGCCAAGGCACATTCTTTGTTCGGGTAAATTGCAGGATAATTAAAAAAATATATTGCATAATAACCACTGACGTGATAATATTAACTAGGTTAGATATAACTAACATAAGTTGCACATATAATACTTCATAAAAGTACGAAGCGGAGGTTGATATGTCAGTACAGGAGTTTATGGCTTACAGACAGGGAGCAGGCTTCAGGATGCAGGTGTCTATGGAGTTGGTGCTTCACTGCGCCCCTATACTAAAGGACGTGAAGCCCGCCAACATTGTGGCTGTGACGCCGGAAAAGTTCAGACTGTATCTGCGGCTTCTGTCAGGCACGGAAATTGCGTGGCTGCTGCTTAACGTCAATAAACAGAGAGCGATACTGTATCTGTACAGACGTGACAGGCTCGAAGCTTATCTTTCCGATAAGGATATTGGGGATTTCCTTGCAGAATATGGCTATCGGGGCGGAAAGCTTGAGGATAAGCTTGCAAGGCTTGCAAAGAGAGTTGAGTGCTTTGGCGGCGGCAAGGTGAGCTTCCCACATGAGATAGGCATATTTCTGGGATATCCGCTGTGGGACGTTGAGGGGTTTTTGAAAAATAACGGGGAGAACAGTATCGGAAACGGCTACTGGAAGGTGTATGATGACCTTGCGGGTGCACTCCGCACGTTTGCAAGCTTTGACCGAAGCAGGGAAAGAGCGATGGAGGAGCTTGTACAGGGAAAGAGTATTCGTGAGATAGCAGTGTGAGGATGGCGCTACATTACATCACGTAACGGTGCATAATCGGCTAAAGGACAGCCGATAAACACATTAGTTCGCTCCGCGAACTATTACGGCTGTAAAGTACCTGCTTGCGAATTTGTTAAATTTGCACAACTGTTTATCGTCAAAATTGCGTTTCGCAAACGCCTAAAATTATGAAAAGAAAGAGAGGACAAGATGAATGGGAAAGGTTAGTATTGTATATTGGAGCGGAACAGGCAACACGGAGGCCATGGCAGACGCGATGACAGAGGGAGCGAAGGACGCGGGCGCAGAGGTTGAGCTTCTGACAGTTGATAAGGCAGATGCTGCGGCTCTTTCGGAGGCTAAGGCTTTTGCACTCGGCTGTCCTGCGATGGGAGCAGAGGAGCTTGAGGAGGGTGAGATGGAGCCTTTCATGGCAGAGCTTGACAGTCGGATTGCAGGTAAGACGATTGCACTTTTCGGTTCCTATGGCTGGGGAGGCGGCGAGTGGATGCGCGAATGGGAGTCAAGAATCGCTGCCGATGGAGCGGCTGTTTTATCCGGCGAGGGAATAATCGCCGACAATGCACCGGACGATGATGTGCTCGCGGAGTGCAGGGCAGCGGGCGCGAAGCTGGCGGCACTGGCGTAGTCTGTTATATAAGTGGCGGCAAAGTAATTTAATAAGTGAATTTTTATAGCTGAGATTAAAAAAGTCTTACGGGCAGCATGGAAAAACGATGAGCCTCTCAAAAGTCTGAACTTTTGGGGTGCATCAGTACGAGGTTGTCTGTAAGACTTTTTTTAATATCTTCAATTAGACATAGTTTATGCTATGGTTTGGGTTATCTTAAAATATATTTAATTTACTTCTTTTGTTATCTGATTTATAATTTTAAATGTAGTTCACATTGTCTGGAAATTCAATGCTTCTAAGAGTGTGATGAACACAAGGATTTTTATTCTCAATATTTCGGTTGTCGGAAAATCTCCGCAATATACCACATTACAAAATTGTATTTAAAATTTATGGGGTTGTGTTATAATAATAGAAAGGAACAGATATAATATTTGAATGGGACGAAGATAAAAATGCGATAAATAAACAAAAGCATAAAATTTCTTTTGAAACTGCGTTACATGTGTTTGATGACCTTGACTATATTGTGGTATATGATTTTGAACATAGCAGTGATGAGGATAGATATATTGCAATAGGGAGAGTTGGAGATATATTGTTTGTTGTATTTACGGAGAGAGGCGAGAACATTCGCATAATATCGGCGAGACTGGCGACTGAGGCAGAGAGGAGGCTTTATTATGATAAAGAGATTAGCAGTTACTAAGGGTCAGGAACCCACCTTGGAACAGTTAAAGGAAGTAGAGGAAGCGAAGAAATATCCTATCGAATTTGATGAAGATTGTCCGGAGCTGTCACCTGCACTTATGGAGGTATTCAAGAGTGCCGTGGTTCGGCGAAATCGTCATAAAAATGCGTAATGTATCATAGAAACTATCGAATTTATTAGCCGGTAGAAAAAGTTGAACAGCAGTGTTATAATCCTTTATAGAGGAAAATTTAAAAATATATTAATTTCTCATGGAGGATTGTTTGTTATACCGGATTTGAAGGTATTATTGTTACTTTATAAGATAGAGTGAAAAATTTATTGACATTTTTTCCATGATATATTATAGTTCAGATAGTGTTTGGATAAATAACAGATGCAGACCACCGGGCGGATTTAGGACATGTATTCAGCGTATGAATACCGGATGTGGCTCATATTTTTGAGTGATGAGAGACACGGATATCCGGTCAGGTTAAG
>ERZ791734.780-NODE-780-length-36991-cov-3.787930_pt1 | contig 36991 bp, 29 predicted proteins | sample MGYA00509953_ERZ791734 | MGnify/ENA primary metagenome ERZ791734 (study PRJEB30046, sample SAMN00792038) | human gut metagenome | study: EMG produced TPA metagenomics assembly of the A metagenome-wide association study of gut microbiota in type 2...
TAGGTAACAGTGGAAGTGTGAAACTGTAGGAATCTGGAAGGAGAACGATTATGGCAAAAGTTGGTATTGTAATGGGCAGCGATTCAGATATGCCGGTTATGGCAAAAGCTGCAGATATTTTAGATAAGCTTGGAATTGATTATGAGATGACGATCATCTCCGCGCACAGAGAGCCGGACGTATTTTTTGAATATGCCAAGAGCGCAGAAGCAAAAGGATTTAAGGTGATTATTGCAGGTGCAGGAATGGCAGCGCATTTACCGGGTATGTGTGCAGCAATTTTCCCGATGCCTGTTATTGGTATCCCAATGCATACCACATCCCTTGGCGGAAGAGATTCTTTATACTCGATCGTTCAGATGCCATCCGGTATCCCGGTTGCAACAGTAGCGATCAATGGAGGTGCAAATGCAGGACTGCTTGCAGCAAAGATTCTTGCTACTTCAGATGAGGCTCTGCTTGCAAAATTAAAAGAGTATTCAAAAGAGTTAAAAGAACAGGTTCAGGCAAAAGATGCCAGATTACAGGAAGTTGGTTATAAAAATTACTAAAAAACAACAGATTCAGGAGGAAAAATTAATGGATTACAAGAATTCCGGTGTTGATATCGAAGCAGGCTACAAATCAGTGGAACTGATGAAAAAATATGTACAGGGAACCATGCGGCCAGAGGTTTTAACAGGTCTTGGCGGATTTTCCGGTGCATTTTCCATGGAAAAATTTAAAAACATGGAGAAACCTACCTTAGTGTCCGGAACGGACGGCGTAGGAACAAAATTAAAACTTGCATTTCTTATGGACAAACATGACACGATCGGAATTGACTGTGTTGCAATGTGTGTCAACGATATCGCATGTGCAGGCGGTGAACCTTTATTTTTCCTTGATTATATCGCATGTGGAAAAAACTATCCGGAAAAGATTGCGGCAATTGTAAGCGGTGTCGCAGAGGGATGCAAACAGTCCGATGCAGCCCTGATCGGTGGAGAGACAGCAGAGCATCCGGGACTGATGCCTGAGGACGAATATGATCTTGCCGGATTCGCAGTCGGTGTCGTAGATGAAAAAGATATCATAACAGGTGCAGATGTAAAGGCAGGAGATGTACTGATCGGTATGGCATCTTCCGGTGTGCACTCCAACGGTTTTTCACTTGTCAGAAAAATCTTTGAGATGACAAAAGAAAGCCTGGATACCTATTATGATGAGTTAGGAAAAACACTTGGAGAGGCATTGCTTGCTCCTACAAGAATCTATGTAAAAGCGCTGCGCAGCGTCAAAGAGGCCGGTGTGCGCATCAAGGCATGCAGCCATATCACAGGCGGTGGTTTCTATGAGAATGTTCCAAGAATGCTGCCGGAGGGAAAACAGGCTGTGATCCGCAAAGACAGTTATGAAGTTCCGTCTATCTTTAAACTGATGGCGAAAAAGGGACAGGTAGAAGAGAAAATGATGTACAATACCTACAATATGGGACTTGGTATGGTACTTGCAGTAGATCCTGCTGATGTGGACAAAACAATGGAAGCAATCAAAGCAGCAGGCGAGACACCATATGTGGTTGGTGAGATCAAAGACGGTGAAAAAGGAGTAACCTTATGCTAAAACTGGCAGTCTTAGTATCCGGTGGAGGAACAAATCTTCAGGCGATCATTGATGCGATCAGCGCAGGGAAAATTACAAATGCGTGCATTTCGGTTGTCATCAGTAATAATGCAAATGCCTATGCCCTGGAGCGTGCGAGGGCACATGGAATCGAAGCACTGTGCATCTCACCGAAAGATTTTGAAAGCAGAGAGGCTTTTAATCAGGCATTCCTTGATAAATTAAATTCCTACAATGTAGATCTTGTTGTGCTGGCGGGATTCCTTGTAGTACTGCCGGAGATGATGATCAAAGAATATACGAACCGTATCGTAAATATCCATCCATCCCTGATCCCATCTTTTTGTGGAAAAGGATTTTATGGTCTGAAAGTACATGAAGGCGTGCTTGCCCGCGGAGTGAAGGTAACGGGCGCAACGGTACATTTTGTTGACGAGGGAACAGACACGGGACCGATTATTTTGCAGAAGGCAGTCGAGGTAGAGCAGGGAGATACACCGGAAGTATTACAGCGCCGTGTGATGGAACAGGCAGAATGGGTGATCCTTCCAAAAGCGATCGACCTGATCGCAAACGGGAAAGTATCTGTGGAAGATGGACATGTGATCATTGCGAAAGAGTAAGAAAGCTATCGGTAGAAAATGGACATACGATCATTACAGAATAGCAGGAAATGAAAGATAGTGTTTAATAACAGAGTAAGGAGCGACGGAGGATGAAAGTATTAGTAGTTGGAAGCGGTGGACGTGAACATGCGATCGTGACAAGTGTGGCAAAGAGCCCGCGTGTCGATAAGATTTACTGCGCTCCGGGAAATGCCGGAATCGCGGCACTTGCAGAGTGCGTGCCGATCGGTGCCATGGAGTTTGATAAACTTGTGGCTTTTGCAAAAGAGCAGGCCATTGATTTTACGATCGTTGGAATGGATGATCCATTGGTCGGCGGAATCGTGGATGTTTTCGAGGCGGAGGGATTAAAGGTATTTGGACCGCGTAAGAACGCAGCTATTTTAGAGGGATCTAAGGCATTCTCAAAAGACCTTATGAAAAAATACCATATTCCTACGGCAGCTTACGAAAACTTTACATCAGCAGAAGAGGCGCTTGCTTATTTAGAGACTGCAAAAATGCCGATCGTATTAAAGGCGGACGGATTAGCACTCGGTAAGGGTGTTTTGATCTGCAACACCTTAGAGGAGGCAAAAGCCGGTGTCAAAGAGATCATGGAGGATAAAAAGTTCGGAACAGCCGGAAATACCATGGTTGTGGAAGAATTTATGACAGGACGTGAGGTGTCTGTATTATCTTTCGTGGATGGAAAGACGATCAAGATCATGTCTTCTGCACAGGATCACAAACGTGCGAAAGACGGCGATCAGGGATTAAATACCGGAGGAATGGGTAACTTTTCTCCAAGTCCGTTCTATACCAAAGAGGTGGATGATTTCTGTCAGAAATACATTTATCAGGCAACCGTGGATGCCATGGCTGCAGAGGGCAGACCGTTTACCGGAGTCATTTTCTTTGGACTGATGCTGACAGAGGATGGACCGAAGGTGCTAGAGTATAATGCAAGATTCGGCGATCCGGAAGCCCAGGTCGTACTTCCGCGTATGAAAAACGACATCATTGATGTAATGGAAGCATGCGTAGATGGCAGATTAGATACCATTGATCTGCAGTTTGAGGACAATGCGGCAGTCTGTGTGGTACTGGCGTCTGACGGATATCCGGTATCCTATGAAAAAGGATTTAAAATCAGCGGTCTTGAAAAGTTTGATGGAAAAGACGACTATTTCTGTTTCCATGCAGGAACGAAGTTCGATGACAACGGAGATATTGTTACAAATGGTGGACGAGTGCTTGGTATCACGGCGACCGGTGCTGATTTGAAAGAGGCGAGAAAGAAAGCCTACGAGGCAACCGAGTGGGTTGACTTTGCCAATAAATATATGCGTCATGATATTGGAAAAGCAATCGATGAGGCAAAATAAGAGCGGCATTTTCTATTTGTTTTTTTACTTAACGACAGGGACTTCGGATTTAAAATCCGATGTGCCCTGTTATTTTTGTTTCATGATAATAAAATGTTTAGAGAATATGTATTTTATGATTTTGGGATAGACTTTTGCAGATCATGATGATATATTGTCGGCAATGACCCTGACTGGAAAGGAGATTAAATGGTCAGGAAACGCTTTAAATGATACAGAAACTTGAAAATACACTGTCACCTCCGTATAATAAATAAAGTATGTACAGCACTTAGAATATGTATCGTACATAAAACATGTTCTATGCCAAAAGTAAAATTGATAAAAACGGAGGACACATCAATGACCAGAAAAGAAAAAGCAATCGAATTACACGATAAAGGATTCAACTGTGCCCAGGCAGTTGCCTGTGCATTTGCAGAGGAGACCGGCATACCGGAAGAAATCTTGTTTGCAGCCTGTGAAGGATTCGGACTTGGCATGGGCGGCATGGCAGCAACCTGTGGTGCGGTATCCGGCGCAGTCATGCTTGCGGGATTAAAAAACAGCTGCAAAAATTTAGAGCAGCCGGCAAGTAAGGCAGATACCTATAAACTGACCAGAGAGATCACGAAGACATTTTTAGAGAAAAACGGATCGCTCACCTGTGGAGAATTAAAGGGCACTGAAACCGGAAAAGTACTTAGAAGCTGCCCGGACTGTATCCGTGATGCAGTGGAGATAGCAGAGAGTATTTTAGAACTTTAAAGCAACAGAATGACGTTAAAAAAACATGAAATAATTTACTATTATGTCAAAATACACAACGAAATAAAACGAAAATCAAAGAAAAGTGATGAAATGCACAAATAAAAAGAAGAATTTTTAAGAAAGACAGAAGAATATTGTATGTTTATCTAATCCTCCTGTTGATATAATGCACTTGTAACAAACAAAGAGTTACAAATACATTAAATCAAATGGGAGGATTTTTCTATGAAAAGAAAGGTAGTTAGTGTAATCTTAGCAACAGCAATGGTAGCATCTATGGTAGCAGGATGTGGCGGAAGCAATAATGCATCCACAAACAATGCCGGAACAACAACCGATGCAGCAGCAAGCGATACATCAAATGATGCAGCAGCTACAGAGGCAGCCGACGCAGGGGATGCAGCAGCCGATGCAGCAACAGACGCAGATGCAAGTCTTGCAGACAAAAAAGTTGGTGTATGTATTTACCAGTTCTCCGATAACTTCATGACACTGTTTCGTACAGAGCTTGAAAATTATCTGGTAGAAAAAGGATTTTCAAAAGACAATATCACAATCGTTGATGGTGCAAACGATCAGGCTACACAGACAGGTCAGATCGATAACTTCATCACAGAGGGTGTAGATGTTCTTATTATCAACCCGGTTAACTCTTCTTCCGCAGCAACCATCACAGATAAAGTAGTTGCAGCAGGAATCCCGCTTGTATACATCAACCGTGAGCCGGATGAAGAAGAGCAGAAGAGATGGTCAGATAACAACTGGGATGTTACATACGTTGGATGTGATGCCCGTCAGTCCGGTACTTTCCAGGGTGAAATGATCAGTGATCTTGGCCTTGATACCGTTGATTTAAATGGAAATGGAAAGATCGACTACGTTATGGTAGAAGGTGATCCGGAGAACGTTGATGCACAGTACCGTACAGAGTATTCTGTAAAAGCTCTTGAGGATGCAGGACTTGAAGTTAACTGCTTATCTGATCAGGTTGGTAACTGGCAGCAGGATCAGGCACAGCAGATCGTAGCAAATGCCCTTGGACAGTACGGTAACGATGTAGAAGTTGTATTCTGTAACAACGATGCAATGGCACTTGGTGCTTTACAGGCAATCCAGAGTGCAGGACGTACCGTAGGTACTGATATTTATCTGGTAGGTGTTGATGCATTATCAGAGGCATTAGAGGATGTTCTTGCAGGAACCATGACAGGTACCGTATTTAACGATCACTTCTCACAGTCCCACAGTGCAGCAGATGCAGCTATCAACTACATCACAGGCGCTGGCAATGATCACTACATCGGATGTGATTATGTAAAAGTAACAAAAGACAATGCACAGGATGTTCTTGACATGGTTAAATAATCTGTAAATAGAACAGGGTATAAAAGTGGTGCGGGTGCATATGGCACCCGCTGCCACTATTCATAAGAATTATGATCAGACTGCAGAAATGCAGAAATGAATGTATGAAATAAAAACAGGCAGATATATATTCTATGAAAAATGAAGTGTGCTAAATAGCACAGATATGAAATAGGAACATAATTGGCAGAGAAGTAAGCCAAATGATATAAAGGAGGAGAAACATGGCTGAGTATAAACTGGAGCTTAGGGGTGTGTGCAAATCTTTCCCCGGTGTCAAAGCACTTGACAATGTACAGTTATCACTCCGTCCGGGAACCGTCCATGCACTGATGGGGGAAAATGGTGCAGGAAAATCAACCCTGATGAAATGTCTGTTTGGTATTTATAAAATGGATGCCGGCGAGATTATTCTGGACGGAGAAAAAGTCGAGATTAATAACCCGGATGAGGCAATGAAAAAAGGAATTGCCATGGTACATCAGGAACTGCAGCCGGTACCGGCAAGAAGCGTTGCAGAAAATATGTACCTGGGAAGATTCCCGACAAAGTGTGGACCATTAAAAGTGATCGATCATAAGAAAATGTATGAGGATACTGCAAAATGGTTAAAAGAAGTAAAAATGGACTTTGATCCGAAAGCACAGCTTGGATCTTTATCCATAGGTCAGATGCAGTCCGTTGAGATTGCAAAGGCAGTTTCCCAACAGGCAAAGGTTATCATCTTTGATGAGCCGACATCATCTCTTTCTGATAATGAAGTAGAAGCATTGTTCCGCATCATGAATGATTTAAGAGACAAAGGTGTGGCAATGGTCTACATTTCACATAAGATGGATGAGATCAAACGAATCGCTGATGATATCACAGTCATGCGGGATGGTACATATGTTGGAACCTGGCCGGCAGCAGAGATGACCACAGATCAGATCATCACAAAGATGGTTGGCCGTGAGCTGACAAATGTATATCCACCGAGAGAAAACAAACCGGGTGATGAAGTGGTTATGGAAGTAAAAAATCTTTGCTCCATCCATGCAAAATCATTCCAGAATGTAAGTTTTCAGCTCCACAAAGGAGAAATCCTTGGATTTGGTGGACTGGTAGGTGCACAGAGAACAGAATTGATGGAAGGAATCTTCGGTATCCGTGGTATTGCATCCGGTGAGATCTATATGCATGGCAAAAAAGTAAAGATCAAACATCCAATCGATGCGATGAATGCCGGAATCGGACTGATCACTGAGGATCGAAGAGGAAACGGTATTTTCGGATGCCTGTCTATCAAAGATAATGTAGGTGTATCTATCTACAATAAATATCTGAATGCAGGATTTGTTTTAAATCACAAAAAGATCAATGAGATCGTAACAAGCAGCATTAAAAAATTAAGTATCAAGACTCCGAGCATGAAAGAACATATTTCCAATCTGTCCGGAGGTAACCAGCAGAAAGTAATCGTTGCAAGATGGTTAGCCAATGACCCGGATGTTCTGATCATGGATGAACCTACCCGTGGTATCGACGTAGGTGCAAAACATGAGATTTATGAGATCATGTGCGACCTGGCAAAACAGGGCAAAGCGATCATTATGATTTCTTCCGAGATGTCAGAGCTTCTTGGAATGTCAGACAGAATTTGTGTTATGTGTAACGGAAAACTGACCGGTGAAGTGAAGGAACCGGAAGATATGACACAGGCAAAAATTATGGAATACGCAACAAGATTCTGATGCGATAGGAGGAGACGAAAATGGGAAAGACAAAACAGCAGAAAGTAAAAGATTTTTTGATTAACAACGGGGTTATTATTGTAATGTTCATTCTGGTAATCTATACTGGTTTGACATCCAATAACTTCTTCACAGGCAACAACTTAATGAATATTCTTATGAATATGAGTTCACGACTTGTCATTGCACTTGGTATTGCAGGATGTGTTATCACCGCAGGATGTGACCTTTCCGCAGGACGTATGATTGGTTTCGGTGCATGTATTTCCGGTATGTTGTTACAGCGTCTGGATTATTCCGGTAAATTCTTCCCGGATATGAAACCATTGAACGTAGTTTTAGTAGCGATCATCGCAATGCTCATCTGTGCAGCATTTGGTACAGTAACCGGTATCTTTATTGCATACTTAAATGTACCGCCTTTCATTGCAACCTTAGCAATGATGGAAATCGTTTATGGTATTGGACTTATCGTTACAAACGCAACCCCTCTTGGTGGATATGTTGAGGCATATACCAATGTTGCAAACAAAAAATTTCTCGGAATCAACTACCTGATCTGGATTGCAATTATTGTGGCAGCGATCACATGGTTCATTTTCAACATGACACGTCATGGAAAATATATGTACGCAATCGGTGGTAACCCACAGGCAGCAGAGGTTGCAGGTGTTCCGGTGAAAAAGACATTGATCTTAATCTACATGAAAGCAGCAGCTATGTATGGTCTTGCAGGATTCATGCTCGGCGCAAAAGCAGGTGGTGCATCTGTTCAGACCGGGTATGGTTACGAAATGGAAGCAATCGCAGCATGTACGATCGGTGGTGTATCCGTAACAGGTGGTCGTGGTAAAGTTTCATCCGCTATCATCGGTGTTGCAGTATTCGAGTTATTGAAGGTTGCTCTCCAGTACTTAGGAATGAATGCAAACGCACAGTACATCGCAATCGGTGTTGTAATCTTCGTAGCAATTTCTCTGGATATCAGAAAATATATAGCAAGAAAATAAAACATACGGTATAATTCTTATATCGGACTGTAAAATAACGGCTGGGTGTTACAGACCAGCCGTTATTTTTGCTTAGTAAAACAATGGAGGAAAACAAGGATTATATGACAACAGATCAGATTTTAGAGACAGCAGGGATACCATTACTTTTATTTGTGATTTTGATCTATTATGGAATGCGGTTATGGTTTATGAAAGATATCTCCGCCATCCGAGGAAAGAATAAACCACCGGTAAAAGACGAAGAAAACTATGCAAAATGCGCCGGAAAGCTGATGTTCTTTTTTGCAGTGGCAACACTTGTCATGATGCTTTTATTATTCTGGAACACCTATGTGGCAGTGGCAGAGATCATTATCTGTACGGTGATCCTTGGAATTTTATGGCATAATATGAATGCAAAATATGGAGACTAGCGGAAGAAAATGTGAAAATATGATTTTTTCATATTGGAATGGAGAATAGAACACGATGAATTTATATTCGGTATTATTGGTGGATGATGAGGAAGAAGTATATTCTGTCATTATGAAAAAGCTTGACTGGGAAGCGATGGGGTTTCGTATTGCCGGGTATGCCAGAAATGGCGTCGAAGCATTAGAGATGGCAGAGGAAATCCAGCCGGATGTTGTGATGACAGACATCAAAATGCCATACATGGACGGACTGACCTTAAGCAAGAAATTAAAAGAACTATATCAGAAAATAAAAATTATTATTTTTTCCGGGTTCGATGAATTTGAATATGCAAAAGAGGCAATTAAGATCGAGGCGGAGGAGTACATTTTAAAGCCGATCAATTCCAATGAACTGCGGGAAGTGTTTGAGCGTATCAGGACAAACCTTGACAGAGAGCTTGATGAAAAACGTAATATCGAAAAACTGCGCGCTTATTATATGGAGAGTCTTCCGGTATTGCAGGAAAACTTTTATACATCATTGATTGAGGGAAGAATTCCGGCATCTGAGATTGAAAAATATTTGAAACAATACCAGATACCGTGGAGCGGTCCATATTATGTAGCGACGATCTTACATATCAGCACACAAGATCCACAGCTTGAACTCGATCCGTTTTTGCTTGGAATGTCAGTAAAACAGCTTGCGGAAGAACAGTTTGTGGACAAGTGGAGATCTAATACATTCTTTTATTTGGGAGACATTCTTGTGATCACGCAGCTGAAAGATACCGCAGAGATCACAGTTTATACCAATGCAATGGATAAGTTCTGTAAACTGGCGAAGCGTGTCTGCGGAGCAAAGGTCACCGCTGGAATCGGAGCAATCTGTGATGAGATCGCAGAGCTTCCGGCTTCCTATCAGGGAGCGCGCAATGCGGTTTCCTACCGTGTGATTTATGGAAATACAAGAGCCATTAATATTGCAGAGATCGATCCACAGGGCAGTGCAGAAGAACCGTGGGAAGAACAGTCGATCGGGAATATCTTAAAAAAGATAAAGACCGGGGATGAGAGAACCTTAAAAGAAGCAGTGAAAGAGAGCGTTACACAGTTATCCGGACGGGGGGCATCACTGCAGAAATACCAGATATTTATCACGGAACTTATTGCTGAGATTTTCCGGTTTGGTACGCTCAATGGACTGAATCTGGATGAAATCTTTGGTGGCACCGGTGATATTTACCGGGAAGTTATGCAGATGGAATCACCAGAAGCACTGGAAAGCTGGCTGTTAAAGACCGGATGCCAGATGCAGGAGATGATCCAGAATGGCAGACAGGATACGACGAAATCATTTGTGACAAAAGCGATCGAGTATGTCAGGGAACATTATGCAGATTCGAGTCTTAATGTGGAGAGTGTATGCAAAAATCTTTCTGTGAGTACAGCATATTTTTCCACGGTGTTTAAAAAAGAAACCGGAAAAACTTTTATCAATTATCTGACGGAGTACCGGATGGAACAGGCACTGGATCTGCTATTAAATCAGGATGAGAAAACATATGTTATTGCAGAAAAAGTAGGATACTCAGACCCAAATTATTTCAGCTATGCATTTAAGAAACAGTTTGGAATGTCACCTTCAAAATACAAAGCAGAAAAAAGGAAATAAATTTGTCAAACATCAGGAAAAAAATAAAAGAGATAACTGCATATATAAGACATTTGGTAAAACCGCACAGTATTCAGGTGACGATCTCTATTTCGTTTACGATCCTTTCCATCTGCAGTATGTCATTTCTTGGCGTCACGCTCTACCGGCAGTTTTCAAACAGGGCGGAGACGATGACGATCGAGAGCACAGGGCAGCTTTTAAATCAGACCGCCATCAATCTGGAGGATTATCTCAGAAATATGCGTCGTATTTCGGATACCATGTATTACAGTGTCATCAAGAATAAAGATCTTGCCAGTGACACGATGGATGAAGAAATGAATCTTTTGTACGAAGCAAATAAAGATAATCTGATCAGTATTGCCTGCTATACAGGAGATGGGCAGCTTGTGGCAGCGGTACCTGTTGCAAATGAAAAAGAGCAGGTGAATATCATAACACAGCAATGGTTTACCGATGCGGTCGGTCAGATGGAGAATCTGCATTTTTCCACGCCGCATGTGCAGAATCTGTTTGATGATCCAACCTACCGCTATTACTGGGTCGTATCCTTAAGCCGTGCCGTTGAGCTGACAAGTAACGGAACATCGACGTTGGGAGTACTTTTGGTCGATATGAACTACAGCAGTATTGAACAGATTTTAAAAAAAGCGAATGTTGGAAATTCTTCGGAGTATGTTTACCTGATCGACGGAAAGGGTGAGATCATTTATCATCCGAGACAGAAGCTGATCTATACCGATCTTTATCAGGAGAATAATATCGAGGCAGCAGGGTACGAGGATGGAAGCACGGAAGAGATTTTCCAGGGGGAAAAACGCCTTGTTACGGTAAAGACGGTCAGTTATACCGGATGGAAGATCGTCAGTGTTGTGCCAATGAGTTCCTTTGATATGGGAATGACAGGCACAAAATATTTTGTGATCATGCTAGTGACAGTATCTATGCTTGCGGTGATCCTTTTAAATCAGCTTGTGTCTGCAAGTATTGCCATGCCGCTGAAAAAATTAAATAATTCGGTCAAGGAGTGGGAGACCGGAAATATGAACCCGTCTATCTATATCGGCGGATCTATGGAAGTGGAACATTTAGGGTGTACACTCCGTTCCACGGTGGAACAGATCAGGCAGCTGATGCAGGATATTGTGGTCGAGCAGGAAGAAAAAAGAAAAAGTGAACTCGATGCGCTTCAGTCGCAGATCAACCCTCATTTTTTGTATAATACACTTGACTCGATCGTCTGGATGATCGAGGGAGAACGGTATGAGGATGCGGTATTTATGATCACACAGTTAGCGAGTCTTTTCCGTATCAGTTTAAGCAGGGGAAAAACAGTCATCAGTGTGGAAGATGAGCTGAAACATGCCAGAAACTATATGAATATCCAGAAAGTACGCTATAAAAATATTTTTGAGGTACGGTTTGATATAGATCCGGAGATCCTGCAGTGCTGTACGGTAAAACTGGTGGTGCAGCCGCTGCTTGAAAATGCGATTTATTATGGCGTGGAATGTATGGATGGAGACGGAGAAATTGATGTCAATGGATATCGCAGGGAAGATGATATCTATATTGAGGTCAGAGATAACGGACTTGGAATACCGGAAGATGAAGTGGAACAGCTTTTGAAGGAAAATAACCGTGTGCACAAACGTGGATCTGGCGTGGGACTTTTGAATGTACATAACCGGATCAGGCTGCGTTTCGGTGAGGAATATGGTCTGGAAATAGAAAGCGAGCCGGATGAGGGAACCACAGTCAGAATCCATTTGCCGTATATCGTCTATACGCCGGAGGAGCAGGAACGGTTAGAGTCAGGGAGAAAACAACTATGAAGCGGACCGGAAAAAATAATTTGATCTATTTAATGGCATTGATTTTAGTGATCATTGCATTTATTGCGTTTGCGACATATGGGATGCTTGATGGCAGCAAGGATGAGGAATGGTATCCGGTATCCGTGATCGTAGAAAACAGCAGCAGTGACAGATTTACATCTTTTCGGGAAGGACTTGAACGAGGAGCGGAAGATTATCATATCCGTTTAAATGTGGTTTCAACAGGCGCATTTTCCGGTATTGAGGAAGAGTACCAGATCATTCACAGGGAGATCGATAATGGAGCAAAGGGCGTGATCGTTGAAATGTGTGACAGCAGCAATTATACGGATGATTCTGCTGTGGAAATCGGTTCTGATAAGATGATTCTGGTGGAAACGGATGTGGAAGCTGAGGGAATGTATGCAGCAATTCTGCCGCAGTCTTATGAGATGGGGGAGGCAGTTGCCGAAGCTGTTATTACGGATTATGGGGAAAAACTTAAAGATACCCGTATAGGAATTCTTGCCGGAAACTTAAAACAGACTGCCGGACAACAGTGCCTGAAAGGTTTTATGGACAAAATAGAGTCTGCCGGGGCATCCATTTTATGGAATCTGTCTGATGAAGACAATGTAAATAATACATTTGAATGGTGCCTTGAGAAAAAGAGGGTAGACATCGTGGTATCATTAGATAATGACAGAACGGAACAGGCTGTTGATTATCTGCAGGCGCAGGAACAGACAGAATTTGGACTGTATGGAATTGGCTGCTCAGAAAAAAATGTGTATTATCTGGATAAGGGTGTGATAGGAGCGTTGGTCGTACCGAATGAGTTCAATATCGGATATTTAAGTGCGGCAGCGATCGCGGGTCAGCTGCGCGAGCCGTTATCTTCGGCAAAAACAGAAAAAGTCGGGTTTCTTACGATCACAAAAGATAATCTGTATGACGAGGAAAATCAGAAAATTTTATTTCCTATCGTGCAGTGATATACAAATGGAGGGTAGATGTAAATGTGTGGAGCAGAAAAAGTCCGGCACATGTTGATGGGGGAACAAGTCTTGAAGAAATGGAAAAAAAGTAAAAAAATGACCGTGGCTTTTGGTGGAATTTTAGTCATGAGTGTGGTAATTGGCGGCTGCGGCGGCAGGGAAGATGCCAAAAAGAGCATTAAGATCGGCATATCTGTTTATGATCAGTATGATACATTTGTATCAGAAATGATGAAAGATTTTAATGATTATGCGACAAAAAAAGAAGAAGAGACGGGTGTTGCGATCAATATCGACACTTACAATGCATCGGCAAGCCAGTCGACGCAGAACAGTCAGGTTGAAAACATGATCACGGAGGGATGCGATGTGATCTGTGTCAATCTGGTGGACAGGACGGATCCTACCGCAATCATTGATCTTGCGGAAAAAAACAATATTCCGGTTATTTTTTTCAATCGCGAACTGGTGGAGGAAGATTTAGAGCGCTGGACGAGGCTTTATTATGTCGGAGCGCAGGCATTTGAGTCCGGTATCATGCAGGGAGAGCTTGCAGCGGAAGCATTTCTGACCGATCAGTCACTGGATAAAAACGGAGACGGGATTTTTCAGTATGTGGTGTTGGAGGGCGAAGCCGGTCATCAGGATGCTATCGTCCGCACGGAATATTCGGTCAGCACAATGATCGACAGTGGAGTGGAAGTAGAAAAGCTGGGATATGCGATCGCAAACTGGAATCGTGCACAGGCGCAGACGAAAATGGCACAGCTTATGTCACAGTTTGGTGACAGCATTGAACTGGTCATTGCCAATAATGATGATATGGCGCTAGGTGCGATTGATGCACTCAAAGCGTCCGGTCTTACAAAGGATGAATGGCCGGCGGTCATTGGAATCGATGGGACTGATGTAGGATTAGAGGCGGTCAAGAATAAAGAGATGATCGGAACGGTCTATAATGATAAAGAAGGCCAGGCAGATGCAATGTTAAATCTTGCATATGAGCTTTCCACCGGAAGTGATCTGTCGGATCTGAATCTGATCGATGGAAAATATATCCGTCTGCCTTATGCGAGAGTGACCTGTGATGATGTGGATTCGTATATGGAAGGAGATACAGAGTAAATGCTTTTGAATAATGAAAACGTGGACTATCTTTCGGAATGGCCCGCCCATTATTATGAGATTGAGGATATTAATGAACGTGAACGCATTCTGCAGCTCGCAATTGAACAGAAGTTAGATCCGGCATTGGATGAAAAACGCCTTTTGATTTTAAGAAAGCGCTTTGGAGATCATCCGGCAGAAAAACGTGCGGATCTTTTTCTGCGCGCATGGATGATGATACAGGCAGCCAGTGCAGGTGGTGTATCCTTTTTTCAGAAAAAAAGACAGAAAAAAGAACTTTGTGGATATCTTATGCAGCTCGGTATCCGGACAGATGAGAAACAAAATGTGGAAAAGGATGCTGATGTGGAAGATGTTTGTGGATATATACTTGAGGAAGAGTGGAAAAATTTTGCATATACCTATCTGGCATCCTGTACCGGAAGCAGGGCGTACTGCTCCACATTGTTTGGTATCGTGCCGATCAAAGATGCAGCAGTTGCAGAAAAGATCGCACAGGACATTGATCTTGTGACGAAAGATTACCCGGCAGCATTCGGACTCGAAGAGGCGGTCCGCCCGTTCCGCAGTATTATGGTGGATGCATTCTGCCAGTATATTCCAAATGGGGAATCAGTCTGGAAATCGATGCATGAATAAAAAATGTCTGAACGGCCATCTTTGATGGGAAACACTGGACTTTTTTTTCATATCATAGTATAGTAAAGCATGTTGAACCTTGAAAATTGAATAAAAAGTATATTATTTTTTATGTTCAGATACGCGGTCTTTGCGCCCGTATACCGGATACATAAATGTGACAGCAGATCTGCCGGAAGGATATGCAGTCTGTTGTCTCCTTATTAGCGCCATGCACCTGTGGAAAATGCATAGGAAGGTTCTGTGAACAGACATTGTGATATGTTCAGGAATTACCTGTGTTTCAATCAGCAGGTTAACGAGGAGGAGAGTGATCGAAGATTCGGCGGATGCTCTCCCGTACACTCCCGGTGCGAGATATACCGGCAAATATGCAGGTGACTGCAAAACAAATACGGTATAAGGGAGAAGATAACCTGAAAAATATTTTTGCTGTCAGAAGAGGATCTTCTGACAGTGGAACTGGTCAGGAAAAATGAGTGTACCGGTGGGATTGTGCCGGAAACAGTTGATAGATAGAAAAGAGGAAAATTTATGTGTGGAATTATTGGTTATACAGGTAGTGAAGATGTAAAAGGAGTGTTACTTGATGCGTTAGAGCTTCTTGAGTACCGCGGATATGACAGTGCGGGAATTGCTTTGGCAGATACTGGCCTGAAACAGACGAAAGTTTATAAATGTGCGGGAAGAGTAAAAGATTTAAGAGCCATCTGTGAGTCAGAAAAACTGATCACAGAGTGTGGAATTGGTCATACCAGATGGGCAACACACGGCGGTGTCAATGATACAAACGCACATCCGCACCAGGTTGGAAAAGTGACTCTGGTACACAATGGCATCATTGAAAATTACAGAGAGCTGATCGCCGACTATGAACTGGAAAGTGTTTTAAAATCAGAGACAGACAGTGAGGTTGTGGCTGCACTTTTAAATAAGTTTTATACCGGTGATCCGGATGAAGCCATCAAAAAGACAGTTTCCAAATTAAAAGGAACATTTGCATTAGTGATCTTATTCGAAGATCATCAGGGCGAGATATACTCTGTCAGAAATGTCAGCCCGATCGTCGCAACACTTTGCAAAGAGGGGGCTATGCTTGCATCTGACCTGACAGCACTCTGCCGTTTTACCAACCGCTATTTTGTTGTTCCGGAGTATCATATTTTAAAACTGGCAAAAGATGCCATTGTCTTAAAAGATTTCAATGGCAATCAGGTGGAGCCGGACTATCTTGAAGTAGACTGGGAACTTAATAATGCCGGAAAGAACGGTTATCCGTTTTATATGGAAAAAGAGATCATGGAACAGCCGGATGCGATCGAGCGTACAATCACAAACCGCATCACAAGTGGAATGCCGGACTTTACGGCAGACGGTGTGCCGGATGAGATCTTTACACAGTGTGAGCGTGTCAACATTATCGCATGTGGAACTGCAATGCATGCCGGTCTTGTGGCACAGGCACTGATAAAGTCGATTCTTCATATGCACATCGATGTCGATATGGCATCCGAGTTTATGTATTCGGATCCGGTCATCGATGAGAAATCATTAGTCATCGCAGTTTCACAGTCCGGTGAGACGATCGATACCTTAGAGGCAGTCAAGTATGCAAAAAAACGTGGAGCGAAATGTTTATCCATCATCAACGTAAAAGGATCTTCCATTGCGCGTGAGAGTGATTATGTGCTCTATACCAACGCAGGACCGGAGATCGCCGTTGCAAGTACCAAGGCATACACGACACAGCTTGCTGTATTTTATCTGATCGTGGCAAAAATGGCACAGCTTCGCGGTGTCTTTTCACAGGAAGAGACACAGAGTTTTATCCGTGAGCTGCAGCGCACGCCGGATGTCATGAAAAAAGTGTTAGAGGGACGGCAGGAGATCCATAAACTTGCCAACAAGGTGTTAGAGGCGAAAGATCTGTTTATGATCGGCCGTGGACTTGATTACTCTATTTTGTTAGAGGGTTCTCTGAAGTTAAAGGAGGTATCCTACATTCATTCTGAGGCGTATGCGTCCGGCGAATTAAAACACGGACCGATCGCACTCATCACGCAGGATACGCCGGTCGTTGCAGCAGTGACACAGGAAAAATTAATGTCAAAAGAGCTGTCAAATATCAAGGAGGTACGGTCAAGAGGTGCGGACATCGTGCTCTTTATCAAGGAAAGTCTTGCAAAAGATATCGACCGTGCATATGATACCTTCCATCTGCCGGATATGCAGGATGAATTTATGGTAATGCCGGCATCCGTGGCACTGCAGTTACTTGCTTATTATGTTTCTTCCGACAAGGGATTTGACGTGGATAAGCCAAGAAACTTGGCGAAGGTAGTGACGGTGGAATAAGAGAAGCAAAATAAAAAGATATGTGGAAAAGTGTCCGGAAAGGGGAAAAAGACCGCGTATCTGAGCATAAAAAAAGATTGGGGGAAGCCGCACAAAGTATTTGGTGTGACTGCCCCCATTTGCATTTAGACCAGTTCCGCGATGCGCGACACTGCCACATAAATTTCAGAAATTTTATACCAGGTACGGTAGTCAATGACGCCGGTGACCGGCAGACCGAAGACACGCTGGAAGACCTCGACAGCCTCTCTTGTGGCAGGTCCGTAGATTCCGTCCGGTGTAACTGTCGGAATCGCCGGATAGGATCTTGAAATCCGTGCAAGTTCCTCCTGGATCTGACGCACTTTTTCGCCGGTCGAACCGATCGTAAGGTCGACTCTCGGCCAGGAAGCCGGGATGCCGGATACTTCTTCTGCCGTGTTGATGTACATGTTGTTTCCATAATAGTAGCGCAGAATTTCGATTGCCTCATAGTTCTGGTCACCCAGGTATTTGCTGCCCCACTGACTCAGCCAGTTGCTGCAGGTCACACGTTCCCCATCGCAGTACTGCGTTAAGATTGGCTGGCTGACGTTTGGCCGGGATAAAAAGTTCTGGAACATTTCATCCACGATGTCGGAGATGCTCTGGAAAATGTTCCTGCCGTAGGTAAATTTCTGGTCGTAGGCGGTGGAGGAGGTAATCGTGAAACTGTAGCCTTTGTTCCGGTACCACTCCGTGTACACCCGGTTTAATGTAAATGACATGATTGCAAGGATATTTGCGCGCAGCGTCGCATCCGGCCAGGTGGAATAGATTTCGCTGGACGCTACATTTTTGATGTAATCCTTGTATCGCACATAATAATCGCGCGCAGTCGTATCGTTTGGCGGACCGTCATGTACCACGACATATTCCGGCACCACGACTCTGCTTAGGACGATCTCCCCGGTCTCGGAGATCGGCTTGATCTCAGACTCTGCGATTTTCGGTGGAAAATCGCCCCAGAGGGTATTGACCGGGATCACGATCGTGTCTACCGGGTTCCCCGGTGCATCCACCTCATCCATTCGTACTTCCTGAAGCGACAGCTGCTTCGAAAACAGTTCAATTCCCGACACAGTAAATGGGCGGAATCCTTCAGCATTGACCTGAATACTATACTGCGAGAATGGCTGGTTTTCGCCTGGCTCCATTGAGTATTCAAGCGGAGGCGTACGAAGCGTAATTTGTTCGGACATACCGGATGCATCTGTATTCACCTCCTCAACGACACTGTCCGGATCACCGGAATAGGAGATCGACACGCGGGCATCCGGGATGGGACGGTTACTTCCTCTTGCCGTAACATGGATTTTTAATTCACCTGCATCAATATTATTTTGTGTATAGGCAATATCTGACATGAAAAACCTCGTAAATTCATTCATTCTATTATATGATGCAGTCTGTCAAAAGGTGTGTTTAAATTGTTTGTGTGAATTATGTTATTGTTCACAGGCAGGCATTTTCTGAACTGAAAATGCCGTATGATACAGTGGTGGCAGCAGATTTTGCCGATTTGGAATGCGAAGCATCGGCAAAATCCGTTACTGGAACGAGGCGAGTGAACAGTAACTGAATTATAAAATAATGGAAGGGAAAATGTGGTTTATGATTTGTCAATTAACGAAAACAGAGGTATAATAATTATAATTGATGTACTGCCACAGGAAAACTATCTGTGGCATTATTTTTTCCGAAAATCAGATATAAGGTAACAGAGATATATGGCAAATTATAAAATGATCTTACAATATGATGGAACACGTTACCGCGGGTGGCAGGTGCTTCCGGCGGAACTTACGATACAGGGAAAGTTACAGGATGTTTTGAGCAAAATGGCAGGATACCAGGTGGAGGTTACCGGTTCCGGCAGAACAGATGCAGGCGTGCATGCAAAAGGACAGACGGCTAATTTTCATCTGAGAGAGGAATGGGATGAGGATAAAATTTTATTTTATCTGAATCAGTACCTTCCGGAAGATATTGCAGTCTGTGAAGTAAAGAGAGTGGATGAGCGTTTCCACAGCAGATATCAGGCAGTGGAAAAGACCTATCTTTACCGGATCCATACAGGAAAAATACCGGAGGTATTCGAGCGCAGATATGTTTATGATTATACGGAACCGCTTGATGTAAACCGCATGAGAAAAGCGGCAGAGTACCTGTGTGGAACACATGATTTTAAATCATTCTGCGGCAATAAAAAAATGAAGAAATCCACGGTTCGGACGATTTCCCGGATACAGATCAAAGAACTACCGGGAGAGATACAGATCTATTATACCGGAAATGGATTTTTACAGAATATGGTGCGCATTTTAACCGGTACATTGATCGAGATCGGAGATGGAAGAAGAACTCCGGAGGATGTGTCAGAGATCTTAGAGGCAAAAAACAGGGAAAGAGCAGGATACACGGCACCGGCATGCGGGCTGACATTGCTTGAGGTAATATATGGAAAAATGGTTTGTAATAAATAAAGGCGCTGATTTTGCAGGAATTGCAAAACGTTTTGGGATAAGTCCGGTTACGGCAAGGCTGATCCGGAATCGTGAGGTTATGGGGGATGAGGCAATCGCAAGATACTTAAAAGGCGGAATTGGGGAACTTTACGATCCTTATTTACTTTTGGATTCGGACCGGTTGACGGATATATTGGTGCAGAAGATCAGTGAACAGAAGAAGATCAGGGTCATAGGCGACTACGATATTGATGGGGTAATGTCGACTTATATTCTTTACAAAGGAATCACACGCTGCGGTGGCAGTGTGGATTTTCAGATACCGGACCGGATGAAAGATGGTTACGGAATCAACGATCATCTGATTGAGCAGGCAGATGAGGCGGGAATTGATACGATCATTACCTGTGATAATGGAATTGCAGCGATAGGCGAGATCGCGCACGCTAAAAGTCTTGGAATGACAGTTCTTGTCACAGACCATCATGAAATACCATATACGGAGGAGAGGGGAGAACGCCATTATAAAAGAAGTGAGGCGGATGCCATTGTAAATCCAAAGCAGATGGAGTGTACATATCCGTATAAAAATCTCTGCGGTGCTGCAGTTGCCTGGAAAGTGATACAGATCCTCTATGAAAAATGTGACATTGCGGTGGAGGAGTCCTACGATTTTTTGGAAAATGTGGCATTTGCGACGGTCGGGGATGTGATGGATCTGACGGATGAGAACAGAATCCTGGTAAGGGAAGGATTAAAGCGGATCCATACGACCATGAATCCGGGGATGCGTGCATTGATTTTACAGAATAAATTAGAGCCGGAACAGATCAGTTCCTATCATTTCGGATTTGTGTTAGGACCATGCATCAATGCAAGCGGACGATTAGAGACAGCGAAAATTGCCTTAAATCTTTTCCTGCAGGAGGACGTAAAAAAAGCATCGGAGATCGCAGCGGAACTGGTCGATCTGAATGCGCAGCGAAAAGACATGACGGCAGAGGGCGTAGAACTTGCCATGCAGCAGGTGGAAGAGGGAAATACGGGTGAAAAAGTCCTGGTTGTCTATCTGCCGGATGTGCATGAAAGTCTTGCAGGAATCATTGCAGGAAGAATCCGGGAGGCGTGTCATAAACCGACTTTTGTGCTGACAAAGAGTGAGGATGGGGTTAAAGGCTCCGGGCGCTCAATCGAGGCATATTCGATGTATGAGGAACTGTGCAAATGTCAGGAATTATTTACAAAATTTGGCGGTCATCCGATGGCAGCAGGACTTTCCCTGCCGGAAGCAAATGTAGAGATTTTCAGGGAGAAAATAAATGCCTGCTGTGGCTTGACAGAAGAAGATTTTATTCCTAAGATAAAAATAGATATTCCCATGCCCGTCGATTATCCAGACATTCCGCTGGTAAATGAACTGTTGTTGTTAGAACCATTCGGGAAAGCAAATGTAAAACCTCAGTTTGCGGATAAGAATCTTGGAATCGATCGTGCGGTTGTAGTCGGGAAAAATCAGAATGTATTAAAACTGACACTTAAGACTGAACGTGGAAAATCCATATCTGCTGTTTATTTTGGAGATGTGGAGGAATTCCGGGAATATTATGGAAGAAAATATGGGGAAAATGAAGTGCAGCAGGCATTCCTTGGCAGGACAAATGGAATCCGGATGTCTGTGGTATATTATCCCGAGATAAACAGGTATCAGGGAAATGAAAGCATACAGATTGTGATAAAGAATTATCAGTAAATGGAGGACATATATGTTTGGTGGAAAGAAAGAGAAGGCACTGCAGGACGAACTCTATACGATCAAGAAACAGATTGCAGAATACAGTGATGAATTAAAAGAAGATTCTGTGCAGATGACAGCATCCCGTGTCCAGATGGAAGAAAATATAGAAATTCTTGAGGAAAAGTTAGAATGTGTGGGTGAACTGGCAGAAGAGAGCTGCAGAACAGGAAAAGAACTGTACAGTACATTCGTTGAAGTACATAATGCTGTGGAATCTTTTGAGGCAAATCATTCCATTTTTATTGGACAGGTGGCAGAGCAGAATGAAAAGATCAAAGAAGTTTTTGAACAGCACAAGGCGTTAAAAGAACCGTGTGCACAGTTAGAAGAAAGTCTTTACCGTGCTTCGAAAGAGCAGGATGGTCTTGGAAATGTGACAGCTGAACTGGAAGATGATGCAAAAAATATGGGAGTGCTTGCATTGAATGCGGCAATCGAAGCAGCAAGAATGGGAGAGAATGGAGAAAAATTCCTTCATGCTGCGGAGGAGATCAAAAATGTGGCACAGCGGTATGAAGAAAGACTAAAGGCATTATCAGAACAGATCGACGCGATGGAAGAGGCGCAAAAAGAAATCAAAGAACAGACTGCACAGATCAATGAAATGCAGGCGGGTATTACATCGATGGTAATGAAACTGTACAGTGACAGTGCACAGAAACTTTCCATATATGAAAATGGACAGACTTCCTTAAGGGAGCACATGTCCGGCAACGCAGTACCGGCTGCGGATTTTATAAAACAGGCCGGGGAGGATTTCTTAAAACTCGGGGATGAGGCAAAAGTGCAGGTTACAGCACTGCGTGAAGAAATCAATGCAAAAAAATCTGCTGAGGATGAATTGGAAAAGATCTATAATGGATGTAAAGCACTTTTGGATATGGAGTAAGTAATCTGTAATGAAATATCTGCATGCAAAACAGTCAGCGGCATAGTAAAGAGCAGTATAGAAATGAGGGAAGAACTTATATGGCAAAAGAAGAACAGATGACGTATTTATCTGCGAATGGAACGACAAAGATCCATGCGGTAAAATGGATGCCGGAGGATGGAAAGTATAAGGCAATTTTACAGATCACGCACGGCATGATCGAATATATTGAAAGATATCATGAGTTCGCAGAGTACCTGACAGAGCGCGGATTTATGGTTGTTGGCCACGATCATTTAGGGCATGGCGCTTCGGTAAAAGATGAAACAGAGTGGGGATATTTTGCAGAAAATCCGAGTGATACGCTTGTTGCGGATATGCATAGCCTGCGAACAACAGTTCAGGGAGAGAATCCGGGGATACCGTATTTTATGATGGGACACAGCATGGGTTCTTATATGCTGCGAAAATATCTGTGTCTGCATGGTGAAAATTTAAGTGGAGCGGTCATTATGGGAACTGGGTGTGTGCCGGATGGCACCATGAAATTTGGTATGTCGCTGTGTAAATTTTTAGCCTTTTTCCGTGGCTGGAATTACAGAAGTAAACTGGTGCAGAAACTTTCCTACAGCAAGCCATACCACAAATTTGACCTTTATGGAAAAGATTATACCAACAGCTGGCTGACAAAGGATGTGGAGCATGTCAAAAAATATTACAGTGATCCACGCTGCACGTTTCTGTTTACATTAAACGGGTACTATGGGCTGATGGAAGCGGTATATTTTGACAATCAGATGGATAATATAAAAAAAGTGCCGAAAGATCTGCCGGTTTTCATGGTTTCCGGGGCAGATGACCCGGTTGGTGACCTCGGTGAAGGGGTAAAAAAAGTTTATCATATGTACAAAGATGCGGGTGTGGATGATCTGACCTACCGTTTGTATGAGACAGACCGTCATGAGATATTAAATGAGACAGACCGCGATCAGGTTTATGCGGATATCTGTGCATGGATGAGTGTCAGAATTGCGCAGATATAAAATATAAGATAGATTTACCTGCATAAAATATAAAGCAGGGATGGACAGTGTTAGTGAGGATTATTATGAGAAACAAAAAAGTAGTTAAAATATTATGTGTGATACTTGCAGCAGCGATGCCTGTTTCCTCCGGTGTGGGTGTGCAGGCAGCACAGGCAGGGGCAGTTGCAGCGACGGCAGATCAGACAGATGATGTGCAGAATGCAGCAGAAACTTCGGCAGAGGATTCTGCGCAGAATGCAGATAGTGACGATCTGGAAGGTTCCATTCAGTATTTGGATGATTCGGCTCAGACAAACAATTCTGATGCACAGCAGGATGGAAATGCGACATCAGACCAGGCGTCACAGGATATCAACGGAACGATTGTGCAAAACGAGGACAGCGATAATGTCACAATCAAGGCAAGTGATAAACCGTACCTTGCGCTTGGAGCAGATCTTAATGATTCTCAAAGAGCGACGATTCTTTCTATTATGGGCATTGATGCGGCAAATCTGTCAAATTATGATGTGGTCTATGTGACAAATGCAGAGGAACACCAGTATTTAGATTCCTATATTTCATCCTCGCAGATTGGAACAAGATCGCTTTCTTCTGTTGTGATCGTACAGAGGGATAAGGGAAGCGGATTAAACATTTCCACAACAAATATTAATTATTGTACCGTTGGTATGTATAAAAATGCGCTGACTACTGCAGGGGTAACAGATGCAGATATTATTGTAGCAGGACCAACTCCAATTTCCGGAACGGCGGCTTTAGTAGGCGTATTAAAAGCATATCAGGAGATGACAGGAAAAGAGATCAGTGATTCGGTAGTTGATACGGCACTCAATGAACTTGTGCTGACCGGTCAGTTAGAAGATTCCTTAAAAGGTGTCTCCGACGCAGAAGTGGAAGAGTTTATTGCGTATATCAAGGCTCTGATTGCAAAAGATGACCTGACGGATGATGCCGGGATCAACGGTGCAATCGATGAGGCGTGTGAAAAATATGGTGTGACGTTATCGGATGATGAGCGTCAGCAGATCATAGATCTGATCAAGAAGATCAATTCACTCGGAATTGATTTAAACGGACTTGTGGATTATGCGGAGTCTTTGTACAATTCGTTTAAAAACGGAGATGGAAGTTCAAATAGCGGTATAGCAGCGGCTGTCGGTGGATTTTTTAAATCGATCATTTCTTCTGTGGGAGATTTCTTTAAAAAGATATTTTCATAATAAATATATAACGAAAAGAGGAAGCGTATGTTAGAGAGAAAAAGAAAGTTAGACTGTGCAAATGGACGTGAAAAAGCAGATCTCGTATTGAAAAACGGAAATGTGCTGAATGTCTTTACGGAGGAAGTGTTAAAAGCGGATGTTGCGATCTGCGGGGACACGATCGTAGGCGTAGGTGAATACGAGGGAAAAGAAGAAATCGACTGTACCGGGAAATATCTGGTGCCGGGCTTTATCGATGCGCATATGCATATTGAATCCTGTATGGCAGCACCGGGAGAACTTGCCAAAGTCCTTGCGAAGGCGGGAACAACGACGATCATTGCCGATCCGCACGAGATCGTGAATGTCAGCGGAACAAAAGGAATGGACTATTTCTTAAAATGTGCTGCAAAACTTCTGGTAAACGTATTTTTTATGGTGCCTTCCGCAGTTCCTGCAACGGATGTGGAGACAAACGGCTGTGGTGAATTTCTTGCCTCTGACATGATGAAATATGTGGATAATGCAAGAGTACTTGGACTCGGTGAGACCATGCGTTTTATGGAGTGCTGTGAGGGTGAAAAGAGAATGGCAGACAAGTTAGAGCTGTTTGCCAAGAAACATATTGATGGGCATGCGCCTGGAATCCGAGGAAAAGAAGTGCAGGCATACCGTCTTGCCGGTGTGGAAAACGATCATGAGTGTTCTACCGCTGAGGAAGTGCTCGATAAACTCCGTGCCGGACTGCATATCTATGTGCGAGAGGGAAGTGGTGCAAAGAATTTAGAGACACTGATCAAAACAATGTTAGATGCAGGTGTATGCTTAGACCGCTGTGCTTTCTGTACGGATGACAAGCATGTGGAGGAGATCCGCAAAGAGGGACATATCAGTACCTGCATCCGCAAGGCGATTGCACTTGGCGTGCCGGTTGCAAAAGCCTATAAGATGGGAAGTTATCAGGCGGCAGAGTTTTATGGATTGAAAAATTATGGCGCGATCGGTGCGGGTTACCGTGCAGACATCGTATTTTTAGATGATTTAGAGCAGGTCAGACCGCTTGATGTCATGAAGGACGGACGTATTCTGACAGAGGAAGATTATGCGAAAGATTATTCCGTTCCGGTTCCGGATGAGCTGCTTCATACCGTTCATGTGGGAGAGGTCACCAAAGAGAAAATCAGGCTTTCCTGTGATGGAAAAACGGATGTGATACAGATGAATCCGCACCAGATCGTGACCACGCATCTGGTGGAGGAAGTGCCGGCAGAAAACGGATATTTCAAATCGGATGGTGTATACAACAAGATCTGCGTGGTAGAGCGTCATGGAAAGACAGGGGAGATCGGTGTTGCGCCGCTGAAAGGGTTTGGCGTCAAAGGCGGCGCAGTGGCGACTTCCGTTGCACATGATTCCCATAACCTGATCGTTGCGGGCGATAATGATGAGGATATCCTTGCAGCAATCAAAGGTGTGGAAGAAAATCAGGGCGGATATGTTATCGCTTCCGGTGGAAAAGTCGTGGATGTGCTTCCGCTTCCAATCTGCGGTCTGATGAGCGAAAAATCCTGTGATGAGATCACGGAAAAAGTGGCGGACATGTTGGAGGAAGCAAAGAAACTTGGCATTTCCGAGGACATCGATCCATTTATCACGCTTTCCTTTATGGCACTTACGGTAATACCGGAGATCCGTGTGACAGAGCGCGGCGTGTATCTGTTTGGTGCGAAATAGTAAGGCAGTTATAATTTTTTGTATATGAAAAAAGAGATATGATATCGAAAAGTGTACCGACCCCAAAAGTTAGACCTAAAAATCTAACGATTGGAGGCCGGTATTTTTATTGCTTTATTTGTTTCATATAAATTCAATGAAATCTCAATATCTTGTAATCTTTAGAATTCCTTAATAATATTTTCCATAAAATAAATGTTGACAAATTATATTATACGAAATATAGTATTAATAAGAAAATAATATTAAAACAGATAGAATATTATAAAGAAAAGGAGATGAGCGTATGGTATTTAATACAGGAGCCGCTCTCTTAGACGCGATCGTGTTAGCTGTTGTGTCGAAAGAGGAGGAAGGCACCTATGGCTATAAGATCACACAGGATGTACGAAAAGCCATTGATGTATCAGAGTCCACTTTGTATCCGGTGCTCAGGAGACTGCAGAAAGACGGATGCCTTGAGGTATATGACAGAGAGTGCGGAGGCAGGAACAGGCGTTATTATAAGATCACGGAACCGGGGCAGGATAAGTTAGTTGAATACCGGAGAGAATGGGAAGATTATTCCATGAAAATATCAGCATTATTTTCAGGAGAGGAGCTTTAGAGGTTATGAAAAGAGAAGAATTTTTAAAACAGTTAGAACAGCTTCTGGATGGAATATCAGAAGAAGAAAAAGCGGATGCGCTTGCGTTTTACCGCAGTTATTTTGAAGATGCGGGCGAGGAAAATGAAGAATCTGTGATAGCGGAGCTTGAGTCACCGGAGAAGGTTGCCCAGAGCATCAAAAAGAATCTTGGCATGGAAAAAGAGAATGGATCTTATGGCATGCCGGCGGATCAAAATCCGGAGTGGAATAAGAACGATGATATGTTTGTGAAAAGCGAAGAGGTGCCAAAAGAAAAGAAAGGTGGATGGAGTGCAGCAGCAATCGTATTGGTGGTTCTTACATCACCGTTCTGGCTGACATTGCTTTTAGTCGTGGCATCACTTCTTCTTGCGGTTGTTGCGACTTTGTTTGGCATTGCGGTTGCAGTGGTTGCAGTGATGGCATCACTTGTGTTTGCAGGTTTCCTTTTGATTGGTTTTGGATGCAGCACTTTATTTACCGGTGGAGTGGCTGTCGGACTTGGACTGACCGGAGCAGGACTTTTGGTATTGGGACTTGGAATCCTTGCAGTACTTCTGGTTGTGTGGGTGTCTGGCGTATTCCTTCCATGGGCAGTCAGGGGAATCATCGGTTTGTGTAAAAAACCGTTTGAAAAGAAGAAAGAAAGTGGGGTGGCAGCATGAAAAAATTCACAAAAATTATGTTAATCATTGCAGTGTCATTGCTTGGTGCAGGACTGATCTTCTGCGGTGTCAGTACTGCGATGGGGGCTTCTGTATGGCGTATGGCAAAGAATGGAGAACTCCGGTATGGAAACTGGCATATTGGTCCGGTGGGACTTTATTATAGCAGTGCTGATGGAGATGACGAAGAAGATGATGATATGGATGATTTTGATGAAGATGACGATGATAGCGATGACGATGATATGATAACAGATATCGGTGATATGGAGTTTTCTACTGAGGTACCTGCAGGTGGAGCAGACAGCAGCTTTGATGTCTCTTCCATTCGAAATATCAAGCTGGATATTGATGCAGCGGAAATTACAGTCAAAGAACCGGATGACAGTACGAAGATCCGCGCTGTATTAAAACACGGTAAGGAGAAATATTATTCCTGCAGATTAGATGGTGATACATTAAAAATTAAATACGATGCAAAAAAACACTATTATAAAAGATCGCCGCAGATCATTCTGTATCTGCCCAAGGGAAGTTATTTTGATGAGCTGAATTTTGATATCGGTGCTGCAGACATGAGCTGGAAAGATTTTGACAGCACTTGTAACAGACTGATCGTGGATGTCGGTGCTGGTAATTTTGAAGCAGAGCAGTTTCAGGTATACGGAAAGATGGATGTATCCGTAGGCGTTGGAAATGTGGAGATTACAGACGGTGTAGTTTATGGTGATGTTGCGTTAGACTGTGGGGTTGGCAATTTTTCCATGGAGGGAAGTGTTGAGGGGAACCTGAAAGCAGACTGCGGCATGGGAAGCATGACACTCGATTTAAACGGCGAGGAAAAAGAGTATAACTACAAGCTTTCCTGCGGACTTGGTTCGATTGATGTGGATGGTGAAACTTACTCAAACATCAGCGGAGATAAAGAAGTCAAAAATGAAGGGGCAGAGAAAAATATGGAACTTGACTGTGGCATGGGAAGTATTGAAGTGGATTTTGAGTAGACTAAGATCCTGTGTCAGTTGACAATTAAGGTGCAAATCATTATGATAAAAATGACGTCGGCGTACAATCGTTGTACATCGGCGTCATTTTTGTAGTGTTTCTCAGACCAAAGAAAAACAAAACAATGCAAAAATGGGGGATCTATGAATAAAACAATCAGAATCGTACTTTATGTACTTTCCATACTGACTGTGGCGGGCGTGATCGCAGCGGCAATTTTAACCGGCGGCCAGGCAAAACCGGCGTCTGCGCCGGGGGCGACGGCAGAAGAGGAGCAGGCGGATATGTCTGATGCGCAAACCACTCTGGATGGAGCAGCCACAGCGGATGGAAGTGGAATATCGACGGATGGTGCAGAAACGGCAGGTGAAGACGGAAGCATATCAGAGAATGCAGCCACAGCAGGTGAAAATGGAAGCATATCAGATGATGCAGCCACAGCAGGCGAAACTGCGAATCAATCAGATGATACAACCACAGCAGCTGGAACTGGGAGTGCATCAGATGAAACAGCAAACAAGGATAATCAAAAAGACTCCGGCGATACAACCATCATCCTGACCGGTGATGTTCTTTTTGCAAATGCTTTCAAGGCAGCCTACGATGCCGGCGGGATCGAGCGTGTCGTCTCACCGGAACTGTTAGAACAGTTAAAGGCAGCCGATATCCTGATGGTAAACAATGAGTTTCCATTCAGTGACCGCGGGGAACCGATGGCAGATAAGCAGTTCACATTCCGGTGCAGTCCTTCCTATGTAAAGGCATTAAATGAAATGGGTGTGGATATTGTATCACTTGCAAACAACCACACGTTAGACTATGGAAGAGCGGCGCTGTCAGACACTTTCAGTGCATTAGACGGAGCAGGAATCCTGTACGGTGGTGCCGGAGATTCGGTGCAGCGTGCAAAAGAAGTGCAGATTATGGAAGTAAATGGAAAAAAATATGGATTTATCGCTGTATCGCGCGTGGTACCGTCTGCTGATTGGAAGATCGAGAGTGCTGCGCCGGGAATGTTTACCTGTTATGATGCCACAGCACTGATCGAAGTGATCAAAGAAGCAAAACAGACCTGTGATTTTGTGACGGTATTTCCACACTGGGGGACAGAGTACAGCGAACAGCCGAATGCCGTGCAGCGTGAACTGGCAAAACAGTGCATGGATGCAGGTGCAGATCTGGTTGTCGGAGCGCACACACATTGTCTGGAAGGAATCGAATATATTGACGGAAAACCCGTGTTTTACAGTCTGGGTAATTTTATTTTCGGACAGAATATTGACAGATCCGCAGCTGTGAAAGTTACAGTGATAGAAGATGGAACAGTTTCTTATGCGCTGATTCCGGTCTATGCATCGGACGGGCAGACAAAACAGATGGATGCGAATGCGGCACCGGGGTTGTTTTCTTATATGGAGAGTATCTCGGACAATGCTTCGGTAGATGCAGCGGGAAATATCAGTGAAAAATAGTATAGGAGGAATAGTATGAAAAACAAAATTTTGGGATTGCCAAAGGCGGCTGTGATTGTCATTGGCATTGTAATTACGGCGCTTTTTCTGGTGCTGATGAACCTGGTTGGAGGAGTAGTGGCACATCTGACATCCATTACAGACAGTTACACGTTACAGCTGATCGCCGAGATCGGTGTAGCAATCTATGCAATCGGTATGCTGTTTCTTATGGGATATCAGCAGTCGCTTAAGAAAACCGGTGTGGGATTTTTAAGAGGATTTTATATCGGTGGTTTTATGGTTGGCTACTGCGTGTATGTGGCAGTTGCACAGTTATTTTTGCAGAGTGTTTCCGGTTCAGACGGAGTGCGTTCTGCCGGTGGGATCATCATTTACATATTGACAATGTTTTTCGTAGGCATGAATGAGGAAGTGATCATGCGTGGAATCGTGTTGAATCTTTTTGCCGACCGTTTTTCAAACACAAGACGGGGTGTACTTGCAGCCATTATTTTATCCAGTGTGATCTTTGGCGCTGCACATATCCCGAATGTGCTTTCCGGTGTGCCGTTATCCAGCGCATTGATCCAGGCACTGCAGGCAACATTGCTCGGTGTGCTGTTTGCAGCGATCTATCTGCGCAGCGGAAATTTATGGATTTGTATCATTATTCATGCATTTGTTGATTTTGGCGGATTAATGGCGAGTGGCATCTTTGGAAATGGTGATATGACAGATATGATCGGCAGCCTTTCTGTGTTAAATCTTGTAGTGACAGTTCCGCTGTTTTTGGTTCCATGTATCGTATTACTGCGGAGAAGCAAGTTAGACGAGATTGTGGAAATGAGAGAAGGTGAGATTATCATCCCGTCAGAGCGTGAGGGAGAAAATATTGCGACGGTATCATTAGTTCTTGGAATCCTTGGCATTGTGACAGGGTTTGTGGGATATGGAGCAGGATTTGGTCTGGTCGGTCTGCTTGGTGCAATCTGTTCGAAAAAGATAAAACCACAGCAGAACGGTACGGCAACCGTTGCATTGATCACTTCAATTATCGGACTGGTGATCGCTGCACTGATGATTACTGCAATCATGTTTCTCATGCCGGTTTTAAGTGATACCAGTACACTTGAATCCATTATGAATCAGTGATTCTGTCTGGGTGAGGAATGCTGCCTGCGGTACTGATGCGGGGAAACACCATATTTTTCTTTAAATGACCGGATCAGGTGACTGCAGTCGGCGTATCCCGTCTCCTGACTGATATAATTTAAGTCAAAATTTGTAAAAAGAAGCATATCTTCTACTTTGCACAGCCGGATAAATTCAATATATTTTTTACAGGACTGCCCGTAGATTTCACGGAAATTTTTGGCGAAATGTGAATAACTCATATGACAGAGTGCGGCAATATCTTCTACGCGGATATTTTCACAGGCATGGCGGTCAATATATTCCGTGATGGTATAGATCGTGTTTTCTTTTGTGAGTGAAGAAAAATAACAGTCAGTATCGAACCCGTCATCGCGCCAGATGCGAAGCAGCCAGGTCAGAAGTTCTTTGACCTTTGACTGCAGGATCATCTGATACCCATACTGCATATTTTGCATTTCGCGGACACAGTCGTCAAATAAAGACTGTACCGGAAGAGAGTGGAGTATCTCCTCCGGGAAATAAATATCAGCCTGCTCGTTATTTATGGCATTGTTAAACAGTGCACTGTAATTCCAGCTTCCACCGGTAAGTGAAGCGGAAGAATCCAGCTGGCTTAGGTCAAATTTTAAAACATAATACTGCAGAGGGGCATCGGACACTGCATGGACAGAATGAACGACGGAGGGGAGAAAGACGATCATGTCACCTTCGTTTACAATATAACTTTGTTCATTCTGATACATCAGGGCGGTGCCCCTTGTCACATACAGGATTTCCATAAAATAATGCCAGTGTGGCTGCACGGGCAGCCATTTTTTCTTCATATCTAAAAAGAAACATTCGTAAGGTTTGTTCAGTTTGTCGGTATATTCAAATAAAGATTTCATATGCGGCTCCATAAAAATAGATTTATGCAATTTTTAACTTGAAAAATTATAGCAGATATATATGACGAATGCTATATTAATGGCAGAATCAGTAAAATAAATGTTATATTTTTAAGAGTGCATTGAGAAAAGGGAGGAAAAAAATATGGAATATATCTGTGGGGTGACTTTTGCACCGTTTGCGTGTGCCGGGGCTTTTTTTAAACCGGGGGCAAAGGAGAGCCTTGCCATGATGAAGGAGAGAACCGGCGCAAATTTCGTGATATTTGTGCCTGGAGGGTTACAGGAGACACCGCAGTCGGAGGAGATCTGCTTCACATCAAAGGCGACGATGGAAGATGACGAGCTGATCGCTATGATTGAATATGCAAAGGAAATAGGGCTTCGTGTGGCATTAAAACCGACCGTAAACTGTAAAAACGGGACCTGGCGGGCGCATATTAATTTTTTTGATGAAGATGTTCCATGCGAACCAAAATGGGGGAACTGGTTTACATCTTATACGGCATTTCAGCTTCATTATGCAAAGATCGCAGAGCAGTATGGCTGTGAAATGTTTATTGCCGGCTGCGAGATGGTGATGAGTGAGCATCGTGAAACGGAATGGCGCAGACTGCTTTCGGATATCAGGCAGGTTTATCACGGACTTCTTTCTTATAATACGGATAAGTATCAGGAGCACCGGGTAAACTGGTGGGATGCTGTGGATGTGATATCATCAAGCGGTTATTATCCTTATGGTGACTGGGAAAATCAGCTGGATCGTATTGAAACCGTGGTAAACAGATTTCAAAAACCGTTTTTCTTTGCGGAAACAGGATGTATGTCGGTAAAAGGTTCCAAAGAGGTGCCAAATGACTGGTGTGTAAGAGGTGATGCGGATCCAAAGGGTCAGGCAGAATGGTACGAAGATATGTTTACGGCGTGCAGTAAAAGAGACTGGGTAGGAGGTATGGCACTCTGGTCCTGGGATGCAAAGCTTTATCAGGAGCGGAGTGCAAAGACCCGTATGGACTATGAAATTTATGCAAAGCCCGCAGAAAAAGTCGTAAAAAAATATTATGATATTTTTAATAAATGATGTTGATGTCAAAAGCTGATTTTTAAATAAAAATAGTCAAAAGGTTAAAATTAGTTTACAATAACTTAAAAAAAGGTTATAATCCAAAATATAATAAAAAATGAATCGCAGAAAAGTAAAGGAGAAGAAGAATGAGCAATTACATGGAAACTTACAAACAGTGGTGCACAGATCCATATTTTGATGCAGATACAAAGGCTGAGTTAAAGAAGATCGAGGGGGATCAGGCAGAGATCGAGGATCGTTTTTACAGACAGTTAGAATTTGGTACCGGTGGTTTAAGAGGCGTGATCGGAGCCGGAACCAACCGTATGAATATTTATACCGTACGTCAGGCAACACAGGGACTTGCAAATTACATTATTTCCCAGAATGGACAGGAAAAGGGTGTTGCAATCGCACATGACTCCAGAATTATGTCCCCGGAATTTACCGAGGAGGCAGCACTCTGCTTAAATGCAAACGGCATTAAGGCATATGTATTTGACAGCCTTCGTCCGACACCGGAGTTATCTTTTGCAGTCCGCGAGTTAGGATGTATTTCCGGTATTGTAATTACAGCAAGCCATAACCCGAGAGAATACAACGGATACAAAGTATACTGGGAAGATGGTGCACAGATCACACCGCCTCACGACAAAAATATTTTAGCGGAAGTTGCAAAAGTAACTTCCTTCGATCAGGTAAAGACCATGGCAAAAGAAGAGGCAGTTGCAGCAGGCCTTTACAATGTGATCGGTAAAGAGATCGATGACCGTTATATGGAAGAACTGAAAAAACAGTCCATTCATCCGGAGATCATCAAAGAGATGGCAAAAGATATCAAGATCGTATACACACCGCTTCACGGAACTGGAAATCTTCCGGTGCGCCGCGTGTTAAAAGAGCTTGGTTTTGAGCATGTATATGTAGTGCCGGAGCAGGAAAAACCGGATGGTAATTTCCCGACCGTTGCATACCCGAACCCGGAGTCACCAAAAGCATTTGAACTTGCATTAAAACTTGCAAAAGAAGTGGATGCGGACATCGTTCTTGCAACTGACCCGGATGCAGACCGTCTTGGCGTATACTGCAAAGATACGAAGAGTGGCGAGTATGTGACATTTACCGGAAATATGTCAGGTATGCTGATCGCGGAATACATTTTAAGAGAAAAAACAGCAATGGGAACTATGCCGAAGAATCCTGCACTGGTTGAGACAATCGTTACAACCGATATGGCAAAAGCGATCGCAAAAGCTTACGGTGTAAAACTGATCGAAGTTTTAACCGGATTTAAATATATCGGAGAGCAGATCAAATTTTTCGAGCAGCAGAATACTTACGATTATGTGTTTGGTTTAGAGGAAAGCTACGGATGCCTTGCAGGTACTTACGCAAGGGATAAGGATGCCTGTGTTGCAGTCATGATGTTATGTGAGGTTGCTTCCTGGTGCAAGAAGAACAATATGACCTTATGGGATGAGATGCTTGCCATGTATGAGAAATACGGCTATTACAGAGAGGGACTTGAGACAAAGACCTTAAAGGGAATCGACGGAGCTGCACAGATCCAGGAGTTGATGAGCAATTCCAGAAAAAATCCTCCGAAAACACTTGGCGGATTTGATGTGCTTGCAGTGCGCGACTATAAAGAAGATACCAGAAAAGATACTGTGACCGGAGAAGTGACAAAGACAGGTCTGCCGGAATCTAACGTACTTTACTATGAACTTTCTGACAATGCATGGTGCTGTATGCGTCCGTCCGGAACAGAGCCGAAGATCAAATATTACTTTGGTGTAAAAGGCAGTTCGTTAGAAGATGCAGAAAAGAAACTTGCCGTGTTAAAAGAAGACTTGCTGAAATAACAGGAGGAAATACAGCATGGCAATCACATACTTTGAAAAAGAACGCATTTTCAAGCTGGATACGCCAAACTCCAGTTATGTGATCGGTATCGTGGATAAAGAAAACTTTGTCGGTCATGTTTATTATGGTAAGAAATTAAGAGATGCAAACATCGCGTACCTGCTCCGTACAGGAGAAGGACCGTTTGTGCCTTCGGAAAATAACAGGGAGCGTGTTTCTTTTTACGATACATTTCCGATGGAATATGCCGGAAACGGACTCGGAGATTACAGAAGAAGCAGTATCTCAGTAAGAACGGCAGGCGGACACACCGCAGTGTCACTGTTTTATGTTTCACATAAAATCTATGCAGGAAAACCGGGACTTGCCGGTCTCCCTGCAACATTTGGGGACGAGAATGCCTGCGAGACATTAGAGCTTCTCTGTGAGGATCCGGTACTTGGATTGAAAGTAACATTGCTCTATACGGCATTTTCGGATGTGGATGTCATCACAAGAAGCGTGCGGATCGAAAATGACGGCGAGATGTTGTATCTGACGAAAGCACTGTCTTTCTCCATGGATATGGATAACCGTGATTTTACACTTCTTACGATGCATGGTTCCTGGGCGAGAGAGCGTATGTTAGAACACCGCAAAGTAAAAAAAGGATTTATGGGTGTGGAATCCGTAAGAGGTGAGTCCTCCCATCAGGAGCATCCGTTTATGGCACTTGCGGCAGGAAATGCCGACCAGTCACAGGGCGAAGTATATGGCATGCATTTTGTATACTCCGGCAACTTTATTGGACAGGTCGAGTTGGGACAGTTTGATACCGTCCGTGTCGGCATGGGAATCCATCCGGAGAACTTCTGCTGGAAGTTAGAAAAAGGTGACAGTTTCCAGACACCGGAAGTTGTGCTGGTTTACAGTGACACCGGATATGACGGCATGACACACCAGTTCCATGAACTTTACCGGAACCACCTGATCCGCAGCGAATATAAGGATAAGAAACGTCCGATTTTGATCAACAACTGGGAAGCAACTTATTTTGATTTCAATACAGAAAAATTACTTTCCATTGCAAAAAAAGCAGCGGAGCTTGGCATCGAGATGTTAGTCATGGATGACGGCTGGTTTGGACACCGCAACGATGACTCTACGAGCTTAGGTGACTGGTATGTCAACGAAGAAAAATTAAACGGTGGTTTAAAACATCTGGTAGATGAGGTAAATAAGCTTGGATTAAAATTCGGTATCTGGTTTGAGCCGGAAATGATCTCACCGGATTCAAAACTTTACGAGGCACATCCGGACTGGGCAATTCAGATTCCGGGAAGAGAGGGATCTCTCTGCAGAAATCAGTATGTACTTGATCTTACCAGAAAAGAAGTGCGCGATTATGCATATGAGAGCGTGGCGTCGATCTTACGCAGTGCAAATATTGAGTATGTCAAATGGGATATGAACCGTCAGCTTTCTGACATCGGAAGCTATGGACTTCCTGCAGACCGACAGGGTGAACTTTATCACCGTTATGTACTGGCAGTGTATGAGATGCAGGAGCGTCTGGTAACAGAGTTCCCACATCTTTTACTGGAAAACTGTTCCGGCGGTGGGGCACGTTTTGATCCGGGTATGCTTTATTACAGCCCACAGATCTGGTGCTCGGATGAT
>ERZ791734.781-NODE-781-length-36911-cov-10.608313_pt1 | contig 36911 bp, 31 predicted proteins | sample MGYA00509953_ERZ791734 | MGnify/ENA primary metagenome ERZ791734 (study PRJEB30046, sample SAMN00792038) | human gut metagenome | study: EMG produced TPA metagenomics assembly of the A metagenome-wide association study of gut microbiota in type 2...
AAGCCCTGGATAAGGCCAAGAGACGTCTGGATGCTAATGTAAACTTTGATCTGACGATGGAACTTTTGATGCTGGAGATCAAGGAGAACGGATAACAGAAAGACACGAATAAGTAGAAAGTGAAATGGAAAGTGAAATTATTTTACTTTCCATTTCACTTTTTGAGTTTTAGATTTCATATTTTGCGCATTTGATTTCACTTTCTTGCATAAAATAAAATATAATGTTAAAATTTAAAATGAAAAGGAGAAAAGTAAAATGACGAAGGAAGAATTGTTAAATAGATTACAAGATATTCAAAAAGAAAAATGTGAATCAGCAACTTTGGAACTAAAGAGTGCGGAAAAAGGATGTACACAGAAACTATATGATAGTTTGTCCAGTTTCTCCAATCAGGATGACGGAGGTACCATAATATTTGGTATTGATGAAAAGCAAGATTACAAAGAAGTTGGGGTATATGATCCGCAGGATATTCAGAAAAAGATTAATGAACAATGCTTACAAATGGAGCCAATCGTGCGGCCGGTAATGACAGTAGTGGAAAAATCGGGAAAATTCTTTGTGGCAGCAGAGATACCCGGAGTAGATATTGCAGAAAGACCGGTATTTTATAGAGGAAAAGGACGCTTGAGAGGTTCATATGTACGGGTTGGTGACAGCGATGAACCTATGACGGAATATGAAGTGTATAGTTATGAAGCATACCGGAAAAAGTATCAGGATGATATCAGGGAAGTTCCAAGAGCTACGATGAGAGCATTGGATAAATCCGCGTTAGAGCATTATATGATACTTTTAAAAGAGGGAAAAAACAATTTATCTAAAATGCCGGATGACAGTATTCAGGAACTCATGAGTATTACACGGAATCATGAGGTGACTTTGAGTACCATATTGACGTTTTGCCCATATCCGCAGGCGTATTTTCCCCAACTTTGCATTACCGCGGTTGCTGTTCCTGGAACAGAAATGGGAGAAGTAGGAGAACAGGGAGAGAGATTTCTTGATAATGAACGAATAGAAGGAAATATTCCGGAAATGTTGGAAAAGGCAATTCGTTTTGTAAAAAGAAATGGGAAAATAAAGACTATTATTAATGCTGTAAATGGAGCAAGGGAGGATCGCACAGAATATCCGGTTACTGCGGTCAGGGAGGCTGTGATCAATGCTTTGGTTCACAGAGATTACAGTATTCATACGGAAGGAATGCCGATACAGATATTAATGTATGAAGACAGAATGGAAATTCGCAATCCAGGAGGAATCTACGGCAGAATTACCGTAGACCAGTTGGGAAAGATGCAGCCGGACACAAGAAATCCTGTGTTGGCATTGGAATTGGAGACATTGGGAATTACGGAGAATCGATATTCCGGAATCCCTACAATACGAAAAGAAATGGAAAAGTATGGATTGCCCGAGCCGGTGTTTGCGGATGAAAGAGGAAGTTTTATTGTTACTTTTTATAAAGAAACTGTGGAGAGTTTAACGGAAACGGATGAAGAGACCGAAAGGCTGCTTTTGTTCTGCAAAACTCCAAGAACCAGAAAGGAAATTTGTGAGTATCTGGGACTTTCTTCCGGAACATATGCTATGAAAAAATATATTCTTCCATTAGTAGAAAGCGGCGAAATCAAGCTTACGATTCCTGAAAAGCCGAAGAGCCATAAACAAATGTATTACAGGGGATAACGGCCATAGTCAAATGGATGGAAGGATAAAATACTATGATCAGAAATGAAATGGGGAAAAAGAGATATATTATCAATATGATCTATGGAAATATTATTTTTCTATGGATATATTACATTACCATCTTTTCCGCTATGAAGGGATTTTCGGAACTGCAATCATTCATACTTTTGATAGTTGCAATATTTATGGGAGCATTGCTGGATCTGCTACTTTTGGGACGATATGCACGTAACTGGAGAAATATAGTAATAACAATCCCACTGATTCCGGGTGGATACACCATTTACACATATTTGTATTATAGGAGCGATTGGTGTAAAAAGGTGTTGTGCGTGGCGGGGATGTTCTGGGGATGCTATGTGATTGTCCTATTTGTGCGTAGAATAAAAGAAAAAGCAGATTGTCGAAGAATTATTTTATCCAGAATGAGAAGAGCCTATTGGGGAGCAAAATATGTGGGGGCATTGGTTTGTACAATGGTCATTATCATTGCTTTAATAGATACCTGTGTTTCGCATAGAAGGTTGGGATGTGTATTTGGGATAGAAGCAACGGCTTATAATGATGAAGATTCTCTGGCAGCGAATATGGAACAGGTACTGAAAATGCAGCCTGAGGAATATTCCAAACTAACTGTTGACGAAAAAGTGGAATTGCTGCAGGTGATGGCAGATATACAGGGAAGATATCTGGGGCTGGACCGAAGAGTGACGGTGAAAACATCTTCATTGGAGAATGATAGATTGGGATATTACAGAGATAGCACAGCAGTGATTCAGATAGACACAGAACATTTGTCGGATGATCCACAAAGCGTACTTGAGACGCTTTATCATGAAATGTTCCATGCAGCACAGCACCAGTATGCGCATATATATGATCAGGTATCGGAAGAAAATAAGAAATCCTATTTTCTGATGGATGCGGAAATATATGCGGAGGAGATAGAGAATTATGTAAATGGAGAAAATGATATTCTGGAATATTACTCACAAAAATTGGAGCAGGATGCTCGTGCACATGGGATTATAGATGCACAGCAGGTGTATGACAGAATAGAGGAATATCTGACAACACAGGAAGAAAATGCAGAACCTGCGCAACAGGAGGAGACAGATGTAAGTGATGGGAATATATTTGCAAAAGAGGAGCCACTCGTTAGCAAGGAAACATTTTATCGTGGAGATACGGTTATGCAAATTCAGGATTATGAATATGATGAGCAGAATCGTTTGACAATGGAGAATATTTATCAGCTGGATGAAAACACCGGAGAAATGGGGTTATCTTTTCGGTATGACTATGCGTATGATGACGACTTTTGTTATCAAAATATGACTTATACAAATGAAAACAACAGGGTGGCAAAAACAATTTTGGATGCCAATGGAAATGCAATACTTTCACAAGAAATAATACGGGGAAATTTGTATTCGCAAACGTATTCTTATAAATATAGTATGAATACGGAGAGTAGAAAAGAAATCTATTGTTATGCGGGAGAGGGCAAAGATTTTTTTTATTATGATGTGACTTTATACAATCGTCATGGAGAACCGACTTTCCAACTGGTACAAAGACCTGATAGCAGCATTTCGGTATGTAAGATAGATTATGAATATAATGATGAAAACCAGTTGGTTCGTATAACGAAAACATACAGAGATGGAGAGAATAGAGAGTCTAGCGATGATACGATTGTGGAGAGCAATTATACATACGGAGAAGACGGGGGGATGGAAAAAGAAGTTTGGATGTCCTGTACTGCGGGAAGTACAACTCATGGGGAAACAATATTATATCAGTATGACGAACTGGGACGGGAGATACGGAGAGAAGAGCATAGTCTGACGGATGAAGATACCATATGGGTAAAGATGACGGATTATAGCACATAAATTAGGAAAATATTGAAATAGAAAAATACATGCGTTATAATAAATATGTCAATATTATACAGGATTTAAGTTAACGGAATCAGGTGAAATTATGATGGCGGATTACTCAAAAGGCTATACTGTGGCGGAAGATCGGGCATTAGATGAATTAAAGGAGGTAATAGTAAAGATAGCTAAGGTTCGTCAGCAAATTTTAAAGAGTAAAAAAGAGATGGAAAATTGCAAGCTTGTAGCTTCATTTCATATATAAATAAACTGAAGGAGGAAAGTTTTAATGAGCGATTCTAGAGGAGAATTATTGGAGAAGAACGTGAAGATTATAGGTGAGAATAATACACCAGTAACAATTAAGAGCCTAATAAGTGATAAAGGTGGGCAGGGAGATGTTTATCTTGTTAATTACAGAGGCAATGATTATGCAATGAAATGGTATTGTAAACATCCAGATGATGTGATTGGTGGTGCACAACACGCTACAATATCAAAAATATATGGTGAAAAGAAGAGACCAAGCAGTAGATTTATATGGCCACTTTTTATGGTTACAGAAGAAAATCCTGCGAAAGGAAAACGTTTTGGTTATTTAATGAGTTTGCTTCCGCAAGGTTATAAAGAAATGGAAGATTATCTGAGAAAAGATGCGGATCCAAAAGCAGCCAGATTCAAGAGCTATAATGCTATGTTGGTTGCTGGTATGGGAATTACAAAAGCGATGCAGGATTTGCATATGAAAGGATGGTCATATAAAGACTTGAATCCTAAAAACTTTGCTATAAATCCAGAAACCGGAGATGTTTTAGTCGTTGATAATGACAATGTTTCAGTTGATGGTGATTTGTGTTCTGTTAAGGGAATGAGGGGATACATGGCTCCTGAAATTCCTAGAAGTGATTATAAGCTGAATCCTTCAATGGAAACGGATAGATACTCTTTGGCGGTTGTTCTTTACAGATTATTCTTTGTTGATCATCCAATGGAAGGAAAAATATGGGAAAACTATCCTTTGTGTACGGAGAAAGTTGAGGATTACTTGTATGCTATAAAACCTATCTTTCATTTTAATCCTAAAGATGATTCGAATCGACCTACAAGTGCATACGCACCGAATGTAAGCGGAAGATGGAAAGCAGAATCTTTGTTTTCAAAAGAACTTAGAGATACTTTTATAACAGCACTTACTGATGGAGTAGAAAAACCAGAAAAGAGACCCTCAGAATTGGAATGGATATCTGTGTTAGCGAAAACTAGGGATAGACTTATTCGTCTAAATCCTGAAAGAGAACAATTTGTTAACTTTGAGAATCGAGCATCTATACCTAATAGATGTTTGGCAATGAAAATAGGTAGTAAATGTATTGCTCTCTATCCACAGAAAGCAATTTATGAGTTCACAATCACTGGTGATACAAAACAGTACGCTAAAGTCGATGGTGGAATTGTTTATGATAAGAGGATTGATAGACTTACTTTACGAAATTTAACAGAGCAAATATGGCGTTGCTATTCTCCAAAAACAAAACAGTTGACTGATCTGAGCAAGGGACAGGAATTTCCGTTAGAACCAGGAGTCGCAATTGAGTTTCATAGGGAGAATCCTAAGATTATCGGGGAAATATTTGATCCACTTAAGAAATAGGGAGGAAATAATATATGGACACAAATGTATTTGATAGTAATTTTACACCAGGGATTGGAAACCTCCCGACACAAGGTTGTCAGAAATTGTTAGTAGCCATATTCGTGGTAGACGCGAGCAGAAGTATGGAAAATGGTCGAATTGGTGCAGTTAATAATGCATTGAAAGAATTGAAATATAAATTGTCTGAGATACAGAGTGATAATAATCTTGATTTAAAAGTCGCTATTATGAGCTTTACATCTTCGGCGCGATGGGAAGTAGAACTAACCCCGATTGAGGAATTAAATTTCAATGGAATACAAACCAGAGCAGGATTGACTCAATATGGAACTGTGTTTCATGAATTGAACAAGGTTCTTACAAAAGATAATTTTATGAAGCATACAGGGAAAATAGCACCACCTGCAATCATGTTTTTAACAGACGGAGAACCGGACGACGATTATAACTATGATTTAGATCAGCTCTTGAAGAATGCATGGTTTACAAATGCATCAAGAAGTGCTGTGTTGATAGGTGATGCAATTTATAATGATTCTGCACGCCGAGCAGTAGCACGCTTTGTTAATAGTGAGGCTGATGATATTGTTGCTGCGGAAGACAGTACAATGATTATTCAGAAGATTCAGATTGCAACGTTACATACGATTCAAGGAGAACCGTTAGTTGACCCACAAGGAATAGGTGACGCACCTGCTCCTATACCTCAACCTCAACCATCCCCAGATACTGATCCATTTGGAGGAACAAGCGGACAGGATAATCCATTCGGAGGAACAAGCGGACAGGATAATCCATTCGGAGGAACTAGTGGGCAGAATAATCCATTCGGAGGAACAAGCGGACAGGATGATCCATTCGGAGGAACTAGTGGACAGGATAATCCATTCGGAGGAACAAGCGGACAGGATGATCCATTCGGAGGAACTAGTGGACAGGATGATCCATTTGGAGGAACAAGCGGACAGGATGATCCATTCGGAGGAACGAGCGGACAGGATGATCCATTCGGAGGAACAAGCGGACAGGATGATCCATTTGGAGGAACAAGCGGACAGGATGATCCATTTGGAGGAACAAGTGGTCAAGGCGATCCATTTGCAGGCAATCCCTTTGATAATTGATAGTCAGTTAGGAAGGAGATTTTATGGATAACGATTCTATTTACATTTATCCAGATAAGTCTCGTATGAATATGAGTGGTCAATTGTATAATTGTACAGACGGCGATGTAGATGGGCTATTCCGCAATTCTGTTAATGGTGAATGTGTTTGTGTTGGAGAACATACAATTGATGGGATGGAGCAGTTTGACAAGCTGAGACGGTCAATAGATGATAGCTTTTTTCAAAAAGATGATATAGAAGTATTATCGGATGATGAGCTATATGATTTGGAGTGTTATGCATTAGAAGTATTTCATAGTGATGATAGATTAAACAGTATAATATATCCATATACATTTGATATTCAAAAAGACTTAGAAGGAAAAATTGTATTATATACAATTAATGAGGTCCCAGAAGATTTTAGGAGTAAGTATAAGAAATATACCAATGTTGTTTTTGATTCTAAATTTGCTATTAATGTTAGATTATCGGTAATAGCCAATATTTTAGATGTTTTGCAGGCATTAAATGAAAAGTTTAATGATTATTTTAAGTGTTTAGATAAAGATGCAATATATATTGATGTTGAAAGTGGTGACATAAAAATATTTCTAGAGAAATTGATTGCATCACAGGGTGGAAAGACAGAAGAAAGCATCAATACCGATATAGCGTATATAGTCTTTGAATTGTTGTGTATGGCAAATCCTTATGATGGTAAGAAAACGTTGGTTGAGTTTCCTTTGCTTACATATAAATCGAAAGAACGTATAAATTATCAGATCAAAGAGTTTGTGTTTGCGGACAATGAAAATGGTGTATCAAAGTACATTGGAAAAGAAATGGTAGCAAGATGGAATGCTTTGCCACCAATTATTCGTAACGTTTTGGAAGATAATCTTGATAAGGGTAGGACTTCCATAACATATGACACAAATGACTGGATTTTCGCAATTAGAAAACTAAGAGATTTACTTGTCTTTGTAAACCGAAGTTTTAGATTCTGTAATCCTGCTGAGAAAAACCAAATTCTTTTTTTTAGAATTGATGAGTTTCTTGTCCCTATATGGCCGAGAAAAGCAGTATACGGTTACCATGTTGGAGAGTCTGACTATTTAATGTCTCGACAGGTGATTTTAGGAGTAAATCAGGAGGGAAAAGTTGTTAACCATTCTACTATGGATATATTTCTTAGATTAGAAGATAAGATGGTAAAGGTAGAAACAGGAGAAGAATTCTTGCCTGAAAGTGGCATGGAAATTTTAGTGTATAATAAATGTATTACTATAACTAACGCAAGTGAGTAATCTTATGCAAAAGAAAAAGGAGGGGAAAAAACTGAAAAATATTATTTTTTTGGTAGATACTTCAGGAAGTTTGTATAGTAATAAGATTTCCTCTGTTAATGCAACTTTAGTTGAGTGCATGGGTGTTATTAGACACAAAGTAATGAATAAAACTGATTTAGCAGTGTATTACGGCGAATTCAATGAAAATATGAATCCAATAGTTCGACATAGAAATATTGTTGATGAAAACATACCTAATTTTGAAACAAAGGAAGAAAATGGATTTTACAAGTTAACATTATTTTCAAAGCTATATGACGGATTGGCGGATTTTTTTGAGGCTAAGAAATATGAGGAAGGTGATTTCTTAATTATTTTGCTTACGGATGGAAAAGCGATTGATTCTATGCGATATGAGGCGAAACTTAATAGAACAAAAAATATAAAACAGTTTCGTGATGCGATAAAAATCGTTGCTAGAGTTGGTGGAAGTATCACATCATCTTCGCAAGATTTATTTGAATTTGTTGATAATAATGCGAATCGGATTATTGAGATATCCAGTTTGGCAAATGAATTAGACTCATTGATATTTGATGGAGATGAGGGAAATAGTAGTGATTCATTTTATAATTCTATTTTTAAATAATTTCAAGGAGGATAATTGAAATGGGAGATAACAACAAAGAGGTATATACACCGGGGATTGGTTCCCTTACACAGCAGGGTACTGGGAAATTGCTAAACATAATTTTTATAGTAGATATTTCTGGTAGTATGCGAGGTGAAAAAAGAATAGATGCTGTTAATGAGGCATTTACTCAAATGATTCCAGCCTTAAGGCAAATACAAATGGATAGCATGTCAGAGTTTGAACTTAAGATTTCGATTATGACATTTGATCAGGATGCTAGATGGATTGTGAATCCTACTCCTATTATGGAATATGATCATAATGATATTGCATGTAGTGAGTGGGTAACATTTTTTAGTAATGCGTTTAGAAAATTAGGTGAGAAGCTTACTAGAAAAGAATTTATGGCGCACACAGGAAAAATTGCACAGCCATATATTATGTTTATGACTGATGGAGAACCTACTCCAGATGATAATTATGAACCTGAGTTGGACGCCCTTCTTGAAAATGGATGGTTTACTAATTCACAAAGATTTGCTGTATTAATTGGAAAAGATGCGATTAATAGTACTAGTGCTAGAAATGCAGTAAGCAAATTCGTATCAAATCCAGAAGAAGGTATTATTAATGCTGCTGATGCTGCAACAATTGCTGCTGAGGTACAGGCAAAAACAATTCATACAATTCAAATTGCTACAAAACATGGTGTTCCGACAACTTGCGATGGTTCTGATGATAGCTTTGGAGGAAATTCTGGCGATTCAAGCGATGATTTCGGAGGATTCGGAGGATTCGGAGGATTTGGTGGTTTTGACGGATTTGATGGTGGCTTTGGAGATGGTTCATTTATCTAATTGCCCTCCATTTAAGGCAGATAAGTGAGGTGATACAGGTTTGCAATTAAAGGCATTTGATAGTTCTCATAAAGGTTATTCACATGTGAAGACTGATAAAGAATGTGAGGATTATTCTATTTCATATAATGATCCCGATAATCGTTATTATATTGCTGCAATAAGTGATGGACATAGTGATAAAAACTGTTTTAGAAGTTCAAAGGGTTCAAGGTTTGCATGCGAATCGGCAAAGGAAGTGTTAATTCGCTTTTGTGAGACGTATTTGGAATCCGGTATGGATTTTGATAACTTAGGAGATGAAGATAAAGAAAGACTAAAGAAGAGTATTAAGCAGTCATGGGATAATAAGGTTGAACAGGATTTGGCTGATTGTCCTATAACAGAAGAAGATTTAGAACCATTATCTGAAAAGGTTAAAGACTATTATAGTTCAGGGAGAGCACTTGAAAATATATATGGAGCCACTTTTTTGGCGACAGCAATTTGCAAGGATCTGTGTATTTTGCTACATATCGGTGATGGTGTAATTTTATCAATATCAACTAAAGGAGAATACGAAGAACCTATAATTTATGACCCTAAAAGTGAGACTGGTGAACCAGCATCAATTTGTAATAATGATTTGTTTTCACGAGAATACGCGTTTAGATGTGAGTTCCTCAAAGAAATCCCGCAAGCCGTTTTCTTAACTTCTGATGGAATTGGTGATTCGATGGATGATCTATCTATACGTGAATTTGTTTATACGTTGTTAACTAAGTTTAAGGAACAAAGCGATGATGATAGAACTGATTGCTTAAATGAAGCACAGCAGACATATTTGAATAGTTGTGTTTCGTATTATGCTGATAAGGGGCATGGTGTTGAGGATGATTGTTCAATTGGTGGTATATATACGCAAGATGCGGATATTCCTTTAGTTTCTATCTCAATAGACGAATCATTGTCATTATTAAAACAGGCGATTGAAGAACATAATAAACTTGTAGAAGATTACGAAAAACGAAAAAAAGACGTAATTAAAGACATTCTACAACTAGAACAAACTGCAGAAAAATGTTTTACTAAGAATGAATTAAATGAATGGTTTGCATCAAAAAGTAAAGTTGAGGAATTGAGGCAAATTCTCAATAATATTGTGAAAAATGAAGAAGAAAAACAAAAAGCTTTGATGCAAAAAATAGAACGGTGCAAAACGTATGTTGAAAGAGCTGGTGGAGATGCTGATTCTATAAAATTGAGTCAGATTACAACGGTTGATTCTAATATCCTTAAAGAAGATGAGACGTTCGTATCATTTAAAGGGGCACAGTTAGATTTAAAGAAAAAGAAAGAAGAAGAAGACAAAGCGTCTGAAGAATTAAAAAGTGCAAAGGAAGAAAGAGACAAAGCTGATCTAGAATATAGGTTGGCAACTAGAAAAGTAGTTGAAGCTGAGAACGATGAAATGCGTAAAAAGGCAGAACAAGATGCTGTAGATTCAAATGCTAAAAGGAAGATGGTTGCTGAAAAATACGAAGCCCAGCAAAGAGCTACAGATGCTCGTAGAAAAGCATCTGAAAAGAGCCAAAATGTGTTTGTTTCAATTTTCCAAAGTATTCAAGGTGGTTCTAGTAAAAAGAATAAAAAGGATTAAAAAGAGGTGATAATGTGAGCGGTCCAAAACTCAGTGAAGCTGAATTAGAAAGATTAAGACAGGAACAACTAGAAAGAGAACGACAAGAAGCATTAAAAAAACTTATGGATGCTCGCAGACAATACACTGGTGTATGTGATGAAGTTAGGTTGATTAAGAATTCATTGCTTCAATCATTTAACAAAATAGATGCTGTATATAGAAGTAATATTGAAAGTGAAATAATGACACTTTTAAATGATGTTGCAGATAAACCAATCATGTCATCGAATCCTGAAGATTATTTATCTGCAACTAAAAACTTATCTGGCAGGATTAGTTCTTGGAAGAGAAAGATTGAGGTTATACTATCAAGTGCTCAAGATAAGATAAACAATGAGAATGATATATCTGATAGGAATGCCTCACTTCAAAGTATTTCTCTAGATGATTTGAAATGTACTGGCGAGATTGAACCTATGTACATTGATTTTTCTTGTCAATATGATATGGAATATATCAAAAAAATATTGCTTGAAGCAAAAAAACACTATGAGCAGAGAATAAAGTCGCAATCCGAGCCTCGTCTTTTATCGTTTGACAAAAAAGCGCTACAAGCAATTTTACAAATGTTAGATAAATCACTATCTTTGGACGAAGTAAAAAAACGAATTCAGCAGATTACCAATGAAGAAGAAAATCAAATTCGATTATTGAAACAGTTCGATGCTTGGTATGAAGAGTATGAAGCTATTTCAATGATTTTGGGTATTGTTCCTAAAGAAAAAGATGAGATGAAGCTGGAAATACTCAAAAATGAAATTGATAATCTTAAAAAAGAATATAAATGTCGCGATGAGATGGATTTTATAGCGGATCAGATCAATGAGGTTATGATTGAACAAGGGTATTCATTTGTTTCGTCTAAGGTTTTAACCAAAAAAGATATGGGTGAAACAGAGTATAGTCTATACCAAGATGAGGATAAATCCGGAATCGCAGTATACACGGATGAATCTGGTGCTGTCATGATGCGAATGACAGTTCTTGGAGATGGGAATGAGATAACCGATGCAGACAGGGAGTTTAGCTATCAAAGTCAGATAGATTTCTGTTCTCGACATGCTGAACTAGTTGAAGCCCTAGCTGAAAGAGGCGTGTATCTTAAACAGAAAAGTTATCAAGCTCCAGATCGCAAACATACTTATAAAGTTAATGTATCAGATCGGATGTCAACTTCGAGTTCCACAACGACGAGTAAGTCCAATTCAAAAGTACAGAAAGTAGATAGGAGGGCTAGAAGACGTGGCGGAAACAAAAAGATGCGTTCAATGTAGTTATGATAATCCCAGCAATCAAATATATTGTTTAAAATGTGGAAAGTTTTTAAGAAAAAATAACGATAGCGTGGTAAGTAGTCCTAATATATGGACTACACCAGCCACAAAATTGAGTGGAGTAGGCACTAATGTAATTAATAACCCTAATAGTAATAATACAAAAGATTATAAGGTAGTTATTTGTCCACAATGTAAACAAGTAGAAAAAACTTCAGATAGTGTTTTGCCAATGACTTGTTCTAGTTGTGGATATTTTTTTCAGATTGGAGTAGATAAAATAATACTTTTTAGCGAGTTGAATAAACAAAAAGTATCATCTACTAATGATGTAGATAAAAGAAATGATGTAAATGAGGTTCTAGATGAAGACCTTAAGATGAAGAGAATTAAGAAAGTAAGAAAAGAAGATACTTCATCATTGAGACTAATTGTACGTTCGGATTCATCCATTTTACCTCAAAAGATTAATCCATTGGGAGATATTATTGGCTTAAATGGTACAGTGCTTAAACAATTAAAAACAGAATCACAAATAAAAATTAATCGCACTCCAACAGGATGGTATATCGAGGTTCTTGAAGGGGATTGTATCGTTGGCAACGTACATATGAATAAGATGGTTCAAAGAAAATTGGCGCATGGGGATTATCTTGTTATAGGGAAACATCAGATTTTTGTAGAAATAACGGAATAAAAAAAGGAGATATATATGACCGAACAATATATTCCTGGCATAGGAAATTTGGGAACTATACCAAGACAAAAAAACTTGACTTTATCATGTTGGTTGACACTAATAACAAAATCAATGGGGATATTGTTAATGATAGGATTAAAGATGTATTAGCATCTATTAAACAAATTCAAATGGAAGAATTACAGGAATTGTCGGTAGTGATATCAATTATTACTTTTGCTGAAAATGCTAAATGCATAGTGGAACAAGTTAAAGTAATTGATTATATTCATAGTCCCATAGTTTTTGACGGTGTAAAAAAAAGATTTAGTGATGCATATGCATTATTAAATGCAAAACTAACTCGGAAAGAGTTTATGAATCATACCGGAAGAATTGCGCATCCATATATATTGCTTATAACAGATGGAAATCCTATTTCAGATGACAATTATGACTCGGAATTAAAAGCGTTGCTTGAAAATGGATGGTTTACTAATTCACAGAGATTCGCAGTGCTAATCGGTGATGCAATTAAAAGTACTAATACTAGAAATGCAGTAAGTAAATTTGTTTCAAATACTGAAGAGGGAATAATTGAATTAGATAAAATAGAAAGTGTTTTAAACTATTATCGACCAATACATATAGGACCAAGAGTACAGAACTTTCCTATCAGCAATAATCATGTAGAAGATTATAAAGATGCAACTGCTTCGGTTAATGATTTTGGCGGATTTGGCGGATTTGATGGTGACTTTGGAAATGACTCATTTATTTAATAAATAAAAGTAAAATGATGATTTATGCGTAGCTGCAATTAGTTTTGGGAAAATAGCATTTAGGTGTTGTAAGATGATGAATTGAAGACGTTGCTAAAGAGATTTGAGTAACGGCATATAAATACTTCTTGGGAGTGTGAAATAATGGCGGATATTAATAATGATAAGTGGGTCACATCTGGTGGAAAATCAATACATATAAAATCACTAATGGAAGATACAATTGAGGATGAGATATATGATGTTAAATATGAAAATCTCAGTTGTGATCTATTGTTAATCTACACAAGACATTTTATTTTTGATAAAACGGAAGCAAATTGGATGAATATATTATCTTGTGACTTGCAAGATTATTTTTTAAAAACGATTGATTTTGCTCGGTGCATAGATAGTGCTGATCTTTTTAGGAAAGATTCGTGGGGCGTATTATAGAAAAAAAACCAGAAAAATACTATCAAATATCAGAGTTATGGAATGAAGATATTAGTAGAAGAATTTTTTTTACAGATGCGACTTTTATGTTTAAGGCATGTTTAAATATAAGTAAAGCCATTAGAATTGCTCATTATAAAGGTTTTGTTTTAAAAGGTAATATTTATAATAAGGTATACATTAACCCTAACAGCGGGGATGTTAAGATATCTCCGGAACTTCTTGTACTAAATGATTATAACATATTAAACAGTGAACCTGCAGAGGAGTGGTGTCCTTCATTTTGCATACATGACGGAAGATATTATAAACCAAGTATAGAAGTTGATGAATATCTATTGGCTTTAATTATATACAGGATAATGCTTATTAATCATCCAATGGAAGGTAAAAAATGTTTAGAATGCATAGGGTCATTATCGTCAATTTATACATTTGATCCGAATGATGATAGTAATAGACCAATTTATTTTTGGGGAAATGATGCATTAGTACGCCAATGTTTAATTCCAAATACAATAAAAAGCTTATTTGAAAGAACTTTTGTTAAGGGCAAAGTTTCTCCGAGATATTTAGTTCCAGAAATAGAATGGATTGAAAAATTAGAGTCTTTAATAAATGGTATTAGTTCAAATGATGAAAAACATATTAAACTAAATAGCATTATTTCACTATATTCCGATAAAAGAACTTTAGATGTTAAAGTCGGAAGGTATGAACAACAATTTGCTGATCAAGAATCTTTCTTTGGGGTTATCCCTGGAGATTATAAGTGTGCTGTATTCTTTTATAATGAGGAAATCATTGATAAATGGATAGTGATTTATAAAGACTATGTTATTGCCCTTACAGAAGAAGAAAACAATCAGTTGGTGAGTATGTTTAATAAGCGTTATATTATGAGAGATTCTTCGTATTTATTTGAACAATTTGATACATTTGATGTATATGGAGATTCGGACGATTTTATAGTTGCGAATATATTACCATTTGAAATACTTTTAGATAATAAAGAAGTAATACGCTTGTCAACAGATAAAGTTGACGTTATAGATACGTTTTTTTGGGGGGTTATTGGGTAAGAATGATATTTTTACAAATATTACATATGCAATAGAAATCTATAATGGCTTGTTTTATTTAAGGATAAATTATATAGAAAGAATAAATAAGTATTTAATTAGTTACAGAAAAGAATTATTTAGCGGATTACAGGGATATAAAGAATATTCAGTTGCTATAAAAGAATTAATTGATAAGAATCAAATACAAGTTGTGGATGTTATCAACATAGATGAAATCTTTGAGCCTCTTGCTAAGAATAGTGTAGGTGGTAAAAAACATAATATAAAAATATATAGTTTTAACGCTACAACGAGGAATCTAGAGTGTGAGAGCTCATTATGTCCAGTAGATTTCGGTTTGTTAAAGAGTATTATAGTGAAATTTAATGACAATGACTATTGTAGAAATGCGTTGAATGAATTTAATAAACGAGAAAAGGAATTAAGAGCGAAGCAAGAGGATAATTGGGCGAGTGGGCCATTTGGATCATTAAATTGGAGTGGAGGAGAGTCTGATGGTTTTATATGAAGACGTTGAATTGACAACAATATCAGGTGAAAAAGTTGAACTGATTAAGCCATTACATAATGGTGCTCATTGTAATGTCTACAGAGTAAAATATAATGGAGAGTCTCTTGTCTTAAAATGGAAAGAAAACGAAGATTTTAAAATCGATAGTCAATATTTTGAAACAATCAAAAAACTTATAGAGCAGTATGAGGTTTTTGATGAATTTATTGGTCTGCCAATAGCAATTGTAATTAGTAAGAATTCAGATAATTATTCCAACAAGTTTGGCTATTTGATGCGAGAAATTCCAGCAAATTATCATTGTTTAAATGATTTTTTTAGATGTGAAACAGATCTTAAAGCCGCCCGATTTTCATCATATAAAGCACAACTAAATGCAGCCATTATGATTGCTCGATTTATGCAAAAACTGCATATGAGTGGATATTCAATGAATATAGAACCCGAGGATATTTTAGTTGATGATAAGACTGGAAATATCAATATTATAAATAGCGAGAAGGTATCTGTGGATATGTCATTTGGATATAAGTTTGATATACGATACATTGCTCCAGAAATTCCTAGAAGTGATTATAAACTGCATACGTCTATGGAAACAGATAGATATTCATTAGCAGTTGTATTATACAGATTATTCTTCATTGACCATCCAATGGAGGGAAAGCTGTTTGTAAAATATCCTCTGATTACTGGTAATGTGGAAAAATATCTTTATTCAATAAAACCGGTTTTTCGTTTTGATCCAAATGATGAATCAAATCGACCGAATGAAGTTATTGCGCCTAACGCATTAAATAGGTGGGAAATTGATAATTTGTACACAAAAGAGTTACGAGAGACATTTATTAGAACTTTTACAGAAGGAGTAGATAACCCAGAAAAGCGGCCATCTGAGCGAGAATGGATTTCTATTTTTACTAGCATTAGAGATAAACTTATTGTTACCAATGAAAATAGAGAACAGTTTGTTGATTTTAATATTCGTGATTCTATTCCTGTTGGCTGTCTTATGTTAAAGGTAGGAAGTAAAAAAATCGCTATATATCCGGGAAAGGAGATATATGAGTATTCTGTGAATGGAAACTCAAATGGTCATAGTAATATTGTTGGGGATATTGTAGATAACGGTGAAGAAAATTGTTTGTCACTAAGAAACCTTTCAAATTATATATGGCGTTGCTATTCTCCGAAAACAAAACAGTTGACTGAGTTGAGAAAAAGACAAGAATTTCTCTTAGAACCAGGAGCCGCAATAGAGTTTCAGAGGGAGAATCCTAAAATTATTGGCGAGATAATCAATCCACTTATGTAAAAGGACAAGTAACAATGTATTTAGATAGAATTTTATATCCAGTTACTTCGTTGGGACCAGGAAAACGTTTATGTATATGGGTATCAGGATGTAACGCACGTTGTGAGGGGTGTGCTAATCCAGAATTATGGACACAAAGACCTGAGCAATTCATTAGTGTCGAGAATTTGGCTTTGGCTATTAAAAAAAGTGTAATGGGCAAAGAAATAGAAGGGATTACTATTTCAGGTGGTGAGCCATTTGATCAAGCGGTAGACGTTATAAAGCTTCTTAATCTATTAAATTGTAAAGTGGATATATTGGTATTTTCTGGGTATTTATACGAAGAAATAAAAAATGATATTACTAAAAATATGTTACTTGAAATGATAGATGTATTAGTAGATGGAAGGTATATAGAAGAATTAAACGATGGAAAATCAGCTTTGAAGGGATCGTCTAACCAATGCATTTACATACTAAATGAAAAAAAAGAAAAATTGTATGATGATTACTTAAAACAAGGACGTCAGATTCAAAATTTTGTATATGATTATAAGACATTGTCTGTTGGGATTCATAAGAATGATATTAATACGAACGAAAACAGAAGTTAATGATTGATGGGGGTAAATGAATATGGTTAATGCTCCTAAAATTAGTACACTTCTTCCACAAATTTCAGAGAAAATTTTGCATTTTTTTATTTTAGTAGATTCAACTAAATGTATGAAATCAAATGGAGAGGTGGAAGTATTTTCTGTAGCTTTGCAAAATGCGATTCAGGAACTTATACGGATGCAGGAACGAAATGAAGGATATGTTTTCAAGATTTCAATAATGACGTTTGATCAAGATATAAAGTGGATTTCGGATTCCATAGAAGTGGCTAAATATGAGTATTCTTCTATTAATGTGTGTGATTATTCACAAGCGAATTATGCAAAAGTATTTACAGAATTGAATAATAAGCTAAAAAAGAAAGAGATTATGACAGGTAGAATTGTAAAGCCATTTATTACACTTATTATGGGCAGTGAGTCTAATGGTGATAATTGGGAGCAACATATTTCCGATTTATTAAAGAATCGATTGTTTGTATTTGCTCATCGAATTGTAATACTCGCGGGAGATGATTGCTGTAATAGTACAGAAATAAATAGAATTGCGAAGATATTTGTGGGTAATGGGGAAAATATTATCAGCGGAATGGGTGAAAGGACGTTGGTAGATGCAATAATTCAAGAAGAAACTCGTAGAACGAATCCTCATCAAAAAAAGATTGAATTAAACACGGAAGAAGAAAGTGATAAGTCTTATGGTGACGAGAACGTTCAGTATGAGTTATGTGATAAATGTTGGGAAAATGATGATTTTATCTAACTTGATTTATTTTGATATATAAGTATAAGAAAATGGAGATGAGGCATTTTGATTGAAAGAAGCAAATGGCAGAAAGAGCTAGGGGTTTTTGGAAAAATTGTAAATACTGTCGTTCTTACAGGTAATATTTCAGATCAATATCCTGTTGTAAATGAGAAAGAACAAAAGATACAAGGATTCTGCTCGTTGGAAGTTTATGTAGCAAGGACTTGTTTAAGCTTAGGTTATCAGGCGGTAGTTTTTTATAATCTAATTGAGGGATTTCATACAATTAATGGTCTTCAACAAAAAGTTGATGTGATGAATTTGGTTGAAAATATTGTATTGCAAAATGCTAATACTCAAAGCGGGCAAGAAGGAAATCTGAATTTAACAAAGAGAAAAAACATACAAGGCCAGGATTCTTTATTTGCTGACAGTATGGAAGATGCATCACATATTATTGACTGGATACTTGTTAATAGTTGCACTCCTATAGCAATTGTTGTTACTTTTTCTTCAAGAATGTCTGCAAGACCTGATGATTTGGATATAAATGAAAGAATGACATTTATGCATTTTCAAGAAGGCGCAGCAAATGCAAAGAAAAATTCGGTAAGTGATAATAATGGAAATAATGTTGTACTTTCGAATCAGCTGTATCTAATAGCAGATAAAATTAACGATTTACCGGCATGGTATTATCTTGCACATCCTGCATTAAAAAATATAGAAATACCAAAGCCTGATTTTAGAATGAGGAATCAGATTGTAAGCGGATACGCAACGAATTTCCCGGGTTTTTCGGCCGCATCTGTGGAGGAAAAAAAGACTTTTGTAGACACTTTTGTTGGTTCGTCAGAAGGTTTTACAACACAAGATATTGCAAGAGTTTTTCAATTAGCTAAGATAGGTAATCTTTCGATAGGAAATGTAGATAAGGCAATATTGCTATATAAACATGGAGTAACAGACAATCCTTGGTTGAAATTAGAATCATCAAGGCTAGCTAACGCAGAAAAGCAGATTAAAAGTAGGGTTTTAGGTCAAGACAATGTAATTAAGTCTGCAGTTGATATTGTGAAAAGAGCGGCAATGGGAATGTCAGGTTTGCAACATTCGAGTTCTTCATCAAAGCCAAGAGGAATTCTGTTTTTAGCTGGTCCGACAGGTACAGGTAAAACAGAGCTTGCAAAGGCACTTACTGAATTGGTTTTTTTAGATGAAAGAAATATGATTCGATTCGATATGAGTGAGTATCGCCAGGAACAATCCGATCAGAGACTTTTAGGAGCGCCTCCTGGGTATGTTGGTTATGAAGCAGGTGGACAATTAACCAATGCAGTAAGAGAACATCCATTTTCGGTATTATTATTTGATGAAATTGAAAAAGCTCATCCTTCTGTGTTGGACAAGTTTCTCCAAGTATTGGAGGACGGTCGTATCACAGATGGTAGAGGTGAAACGGTATACTTCCAGGATTGTTTGATTATATTCACAAGTAATCTTGGCATGTCAAAACGGTCTCCGGATAATCCTACATTACGAGTCCCAAATGTCTCATATGACGAAGACCGAGATTATCAAGTTGTACACGATAAAATACTATCAGGCGTTCGAGAGTATTTTAATGATGAATTAGGTCGTCCTGAGTTATTAAATCGAATCGGAAATAATATACTTGTATTTGATTTTATTAGGGAGGAGAGCCTTAAGCCAATTATTTCTAAACAAATAACCAATATTTCGAAGAATTTGTGGGTGGAAAAGCATATTCAATTAGTGCTATCGCCTCAAGCAGAAGATGATTTATACAATCAAGCAGTATCTGATTTGCCTAAAGGACAAGGAGGAAGAGGAATTGGTAATATGATTGAGGAGATGCTTATTAACCCTCTTGCTAGATATATGTTTGATAACAACGTTATGAAAGATTCTATGATAACTGTTGAAAGTATATATAAAGAAAATGGAGTTTCTGAAATAAAGGCAAGGTTAGCATAAGAAAATGAGAATTTCAATTCCTCCAGGAACGGAGGTCAAGGGTAGAAAAAGTAAATATGTAGTTGAGAATATCATAAGTATAAGCGATAGAACTACTACAGTAGAATGCCGAGATAGTCAAAATAGAAAATACAGATTAAAAATTTTTGATGGTGAAAATTCTATTGGTAAGGATTCATATTATTTTTTCGCTGAAGTTAAGACACGAGGATTGTTACCATTAGTTGACTGTGGAGAAGTATCAAATAATCAATTTTATGTATTTAATGATTATGATGTACAAAGCGTTGATAAACAAGTAATTTCTATAGATATGCTTGTGCAGAAAATTATACCACAAATATCATATGTTATTAGTCAAGTACATAGTAAGAGGTATTTATTAAGGGATTTAGCTAGAGAGCATATATTATTTGATGCAAATATAAAAGAAGTCATGGTTATTGGATTAAGTAATTTTGTTAAGGTATCTGATAGAGCTACATCAACAAAAGAACCTGGCTATGGACAACATTATTCGTATATTGCCCCGGAAGTTGAAAAATATGGATATAGTCCAGCTTCTGACTATTTTTCACTTGGTACTTTACTGCTAAGCATAATAAAAGGAAAAAATATAATACAAGATATTTCGCAGGATAAATTCTATGAAGGGCTAAAATATGGAAAGGTTCCAGGAATAGATGTTAATCATTTAAAAAACACACCTCTTAATATGTATAGTGTTGAGGATAGAGTTGCGTATCTTATTTTGGGATTACTTCTTCCGGATCCAAATCAAAGATGGGGATATGGTGAAATAAAGTGTTGGTGTAATAATCAAATGATTCCATTAGTTCAGAATGGAGACAAAATTATTTATCAATATTCGCAACCGCTGTTGCTTGATGGAAAAAAGTGTTGGAATGATAAACAGATATCTGAAACCATCTCAAAGAATAGTAAATTATGGAATAAACAAAGTTATAAAAGTATATGTGAATTTTTACGTGATCAGCAGTCAAAAAAATTAGGGAGTATTGAAAGATTTGATCATGATGATAATGATAAGTCAAAGATTTTCAAGACCATATATACTTTATATCCTGCGATAAATGGTTTGGCTTGGAATGGTGTATTATACAAGGATACGCAACAACTAATTGAGAAGATAAAAGGTGGAACATTAAGCAGTAGTGAACTTCAAAGTATTTTAAGGACTGGCTGTCTTTCATTTTTTGAGGAACTTAGGGCAAAGCACGGCTTGGCAGATACAGTTGATATTCGAGAAATCCAGATAATAGAAGATATTGAAAAATCATCACCTGGAGAAGGCGCTAGTAGATGTATTTTATTATTTACTCCAAGTAAACAAGCTAGATACTTTGAGGTTGAAGGGCAAAAGTGCGGTAATGTATCAGATTTGCTATCTGCTTATAAGAAAGACATGACAAAATTAAAGGATAAAAGCGAACAAATATTAAAGGATTCAACATTTCAAGCTTGGCTATGGGCTAAAGGTTATGAGCAGATGGGAAGTGAAGCCATCAATAGCATAAATGCAAATCAGAAGAATGCTTTTCCTATTTTGTTAACTGTATTGGAAACATGTTCTGAAAATGATGAAGAAAGAAAAGCTGTTAGAGAAACATTTGTCAAGTATAGTGACTTAGCTCCGATAGCGTGGTTGTTCTCAAATGTTAAATATTATGCTGATAGATCAAAGCTCAATACAGGCTTATACGATCGATTTAGAAATACTAGGATAGATTTAAATAAAAGTGTAATTGAACTAAATCAGTTTTTATCAAGTTATGTACGAGACTATCAGCAGTTTGTCCAAAATACATTAAAAAATCCATTTATGCTTGAATTTGGAGGAGAATACATTTCATATGATTTTGAGCCAATGTATGAAACAGGTTTTTTTTGTGAAAAATGGAATGATTTATTAGATGTATGTCCAGCTTTTTTATATAGCGTGAATGGAAGTATTGATAATAAAAAAATACGAGAGTGGCTTAGCTCATGTGGTGAGAAACAAAGGGAAGTATTAAAAACAAAATCTAGTAGTATAGACACAAAGGATACTTCAGGTGCTTATGACTATTTAGATAAATGTAAGAAGAATCTAAATTCTGCGATTATCATGGTGATAATTGCGACGATTCTTATGTTTGTAGGGTTTAATTATTCGGTTGGTTTTTCACTCCTAAGTTTTGCATTTGCAATAATTTACCCAATATTGTCTACGAATTGGTATCATCAAAAAAAAGTTAGAGCGGAAATATGGTACAGGACATATAGCCAACAAGCTGATGCGATAAGCTCAATAAATGCATTGATTAGACAAGTGAGTGAAAGGGAAAATGATATATATAAAAGAATAACAAACAGAAGTAGTTCCAAGTGTATTATAAAATCCGATGATAAATCAATTAATTCGATTTCATTAGAAGATCCAGATGCTCTTGATTTGACTATAGGTCAAATAGTTCTTGCATACCTATCAACGTTTGGATATGTGTTATTGACTACAGCTGTATTAGGTTATGTATATTCATCGTTTGTTACGGCTTGCTTATATGCATGTATTTATGGAATAGGTGCACCGTATTTGTTTAGAAAAAAGAAATTTATAAATAGTTGTTATGAATGGACAATAACTACATGCATTGTAGCTGGAATATCTATGTTTGGTGGGGTGACATTTGGAAATACATTCTTGGCAACGATGAATTGGATCCCAGTAGTTATTGTCATTGCGATTATAGTATTTATGATTATATCGTCGTTTTAGGAGGTGCTCTTTGGAAACAATAGAATTACAACAGAATTTACAAAGATTAGATGCCTCTGCTAAAGGATTGTGGAATGATATTAGTAATCTAAATAATCAAATTACTGAATGTGAGATGCAAGCAAACCAATGTCAATATATGGCTAACATGATTATGTCGAGCATATCGGAGGATGATGATTATACAGTTAAAATGGAACAAGCAAGATCCTATATGAATCAAGCTGATCAATATAATAGAATGGCGATGAATTATGAAAATGAAATTGTCACGATAAAGAGTGAACTTCGAAGTTATATAGGGCAGTACGAGTATTACAAAAGTGAGTGTGAAAGCAACATACAAAACTTAAATATAGCAATACAAAAGTTAATGGCTGTTCCAAATTCGAAATACAGTGGTGGTGTTGCAGATGCTCTGGCTAATGCCAAACAAAAACTGCTGCAAAATAATAGATACCTAGAAGGTTGCATAAGCCGAATTAATTCTATTCAGCAGATATGTGGATCTGCTGGAGATAGTAAACAGAAAGTGCTAAAGAAATATTAATAAATATATAGCAAAGGAGATTGTTGATATGGCAAGTATGGATTCACATGTAAAAAAAGGGACAGATATTCAGAGTGATATTTCAAAAGGTGTTGAAACTATCCAAGAGATGGGAAAGGAGTTTCAAGGAGTAAAGGATGCGTTGCAGGGAATGCCAGGTGGTCTAGATGCAGATTTGACAGCGCTTATTCAGAATGTTGAGACTCAAGGAAAAAGCGAAGTTTCTGCAGATATTGAATCAACCAAGAGTTCGGTTATTGATCAAGCTAAGACAACGGCAGATACATTAAAATCGGATGTGACTACTAAAATTGGAGAGAATACAACAGCAAGAGGAAAGTTAGATGGAATTACTAGCAAGTACGGAAAAGATGCTGTATCACAGGCTAAGACTGCGATTGATGCAAATTCGCAAAAGGGTCAAGATTTAATAAAAGATTTAGAGGCTGCAATTCAAAAAGCTGATAGTGATGTTCAGACCGTAAAAGGTAATATTTAGTTGATTTGGAGGAAATGGGCGATGGGGTCAGAGATATTTACATTAAAGAAAATACCAGATTTAACATTGGCTCAATATAGTGCTGAGGAAAGTGGTGGTGTAGATGAGGTTATTCATCAGCATTCTCTTTTCTATAGACAATTAAATCGTAAAGGAATTCTTTTTGATGAAATATATCATTTAATCTATTTATATAATCCATCTGCAAATCCAGGAAATAGATTGAAGATCTATTTTAGGGTTGATAGTGAAAGCGCGCCAGTATGTATGGATGAGTTTATGAAAGCATCGCCTATATCGACATACTTTAAGTTCGAAAAGGATATACCAAATGATAAATTATTAAATGCTACATTTTCTTGTAGAGCGACAATTGCAAAACAAGATGGGATGGTCATGTCTTCCTTTATAGACAAGAATATGTCCTATTACACTGTGAATCCATGGAAAGCAAATGAGAAAGCTAGACTAATTGGACTATTCCGAATGATGCAGAGACTTCAAAAACCAGTTGCTTATGTGGTTTCTTTGAAAGCGGTTGATCTGTCTGAAAGTATGAGAGAATCCTTTAGATCTCAGATTCAATTTATACGTACGGCAGAGAAAGCTAACATAGGAAATAGAGATGAAAATGCTGAACAAACACTAAGAGTGTATGACAAATTTTTGGAGAGTCTTAGAACAAATCCACATTTTATATGCAGAATTAGTGCGTATGCCAATAATGAGGCATTAGCTAAAATGATATTAGATTCAGCATCTGCAGAAGCTGTTGAAGAAGGTAATTATAGAATTGTATGTGAAAATGGGCAATATCGTCCGTTAGTTCCAGAGTTATCGTTTGGTGAATATTGTATACAAGATGCTCCTAGGGGAATGAGAAAATGGAATAGTTTATTCTTATTGAAAGAAGCAGTTTGTTTTTCTATGTTTCCAGTGTTATATCCAGGAGAAACAATTGAAATTCCGAAAGAATCAGCTCCAATATACGAAAAAGATGGTTTGTATCTTGGAAAAGATAATAGCGGTTATGATGTGTATTTTCCACTTAAATTATTACCTAAGCATGCTTTATTAGCCGGTGTTCCAGGTAGTGGTAAAACATATAGTATGTTACATTTGTCTTCACAATTAGCCGGAATAAAAAACAATATACCTATTCTTGTACTAGAGCCAGCGAAAAAAGAATATAGAGCTTTGGCATATAATAAAGATCTTCCAGAAATAACGATTTTTTCGCCTGGAGGAACCGGATCGTTTCCTCTGAGAATTAATCCGTTTGAATTCCCAATTGGCTATAAGTTATCGGAACACATTACGAATTTGTATCAAGTATTTGAAGGTGCATTTGATTTGACTCCCCCACTTCCTATTTTTGTAATGGATGGAATTGAAGAGGTGTATAGGGATCATGGATGGTATCCGTTTGAAGTAAATGATGGGAAACATACTTATCCAACAACTCAAGAACTTTTTGACAAGGTAGAGGCTATCCTAGAATCAAAAAAATACGAAGAGGATATAAAAAATAATTTGATAACATGTCTTCAGACTAGAATTGGTTCATTATTACGTCGTGAAATGGGAAATGTTTTTAATGTCTCAAGTTCAACAATTAGTCCTGAAGAGTGGTTAAATGTCTCATGTGTAATAGAACTAGAATCATTAGGTTCGTATGCAGGTAATTTTTTAACATTATTACTTTTAACAATAATTCGTGAAATGTTAAAACAGAATCCTAAGACATCAAAAGAGAAGCCAAGACATGTGATTTTTTTAGAAGAGGCGCATAATCTAATTGGACCAACAACGGTGGCAAACTCAGAAAATGGTGATACAAAGGTTGCGTCTACCAAATACATAGTGGACATGCTAGCTGAGGTTAGAGCGTTAGGTGAAGCTATCGTTATTGCTGATCAGTTACCAACCGCGCTTGCACCACAGGTTACAAAAAATACTTCGTTGAAATTAGGACATAGAATTACTGCTATGGAGGATAGAGAGATGTTGGCATCTACAATGTCTGCAGATGGAGTTCAACTGGAAAAGATGGGTACATTTCAACCAGGACATGCTTTATGTATGTATGAAAATATACAAAAGCCATTTGAAATTCAGATATGCGAATATGGTGCAAGGTCTGAATCTCCTAACAACGAAGAACTGTTAGAACTGCTTAAGACAAGGAAAATATATAATACAATTATGGAAAGGGATTTCCATATTTTAATACAAAAGTTTGATGAAAGAAGAAAGAAGATAATCTCAGAGTGTGACAACATATTAGCAGGGAAAAATAATATTGCTAATGATTTTGTCAAAATTAAGGATTCAAATTGGCAGGGTGCTGAATTGAAGTATGCGTTGATTACCTTGGAGGCAAATGAAATACAATATTGTCGTGAACTAGAAAAAACATGGGATTCTTGGTTGGAACTTATTCTGGAAATAAATGAATATGCCAAGATGAATGTAGTTCAACGTACTTCGGCGAGAAATTACTTATTGGAATCACTTAAGGAATTTTTAAGTATGGCAGATTTGTTTTGTCATGACTTTCCAGATGAGTGTGAAGAGATACCGGTTAGATTGGATCCAATATATGGAAGATATGTTAATAAGATTTCAGAGGCTATATCTTGGACAAGACAAGGGTAGAGTGGTTTCTTGTAAATATATTTGATAAGGACGGTGAGGTATAGATGGGATATGACTCGATTAAAATGAGAGTCGGAGATTATTCTAAAAGTAAAATAGAAAATGATGAAGAAGACATGATACTAAGCCGAGACGAAATGCAACTTGATACTGTGTCGCAAAGTGTATTTAGTTTAGATTCTGATTTACAAGATAAAATTAATTCTGTTCGAAAAGAGTATGAAAGTGAAAGGGCTAGAATTGATGGTAAGAAAGTAGAACTTGATGCTGAAAGAGAAGACTTGTCTAGTTCGATAACATCTGAGGTGGGTAAATTGTCAGAGGCTGATAGTAAGTTGGAAAAAGTAGGAACCATGAAATATGGGAAGGCAGCTGACACCGCCAAGAAAAAGTGTGAAGAATACATAACCCAATTAGAAGGACTCTTAGATGAATTAGGTGGAGAATATTCTGCAGATATAAGTTGTGATACACAAAGAAGTTTTACAAGGAACGATACTACATTAGAAGATGGCGATAGTATACAAGGAAGAACGGATAATCAATTTGCAAGTGTAAGTAATCCAGTATATGGTAATGGCGAATTCACACCTTTGTTAATGACAGCTCAAACAATTCAAACTGTTTTTTTAGCAGGGAAGGAAGTTGACGTATTTGATCATCCTTTTGAGCCAAATAATTATAGAATCTGTAATCAGGGAAGTGCATATCCTACAGGACCACAAGGAACATGTGGGTGTTGTTCTTGTGGAACAATAATCAATAAGTCTGGTGGAAATACCAACGAGCATGAAATTGTGGCTTATGCATGGAATAATAAACTTTGCTCTGATAGTGGAGGAACTAGTCCAAGTAGTTGGGTCGATATTTTGAATGGTGCAGGTATTAATAGTCATGATACTTCAGGTGCAGCATTACCAGAACTTGCGGATTATGTTGAGCAAGGTCACGGAGTTATTATTGGGGTAAGTGCATGTACATATAATCCACAAATGTATGGTCATTACTTCCCGGGTGTTGCAGATGGACATGCTTTAGTGTTAGAAAGCGTTATAAGAGATCATAGGACAGGTGAGATTCTGGAATATGTTGTTTCAGACTCTAACGGAAAAAGTAGAGATGATGCCTGTCATCGTGTTCCAGCGAATGTGTTAGAAAAAGCATTCTCACGTAAACATAAAGCGTCTGTTGTTACAACTGATGTTATTTGGTAGGAGGTTTTTATGTTTGAAGATAGATTTCAAAAGGTGTATTCGCAAGTTGAAATAGAACTTGCCCAATCATTTCCTGTTGTAAATTGCAATTGCGAAATACTATTTTTTTATACTACTGCGCCGCATGATGAGTACAGCTTTATCGTGAATAAAATAGAATATATTTTTGCAAGAGATATTAAAACAGGTGATCTTAAAAGAGTTGAATTGAATGAGATAGATAATAATTTGATTGAGAAATGTTGTGGTGAGATTATCAGACCTTTAGTAATGGATGATGAAGCATATGAGGCTGAGGACTCTTATTATAAATATTATGAGGATATATACGAGTTGATATTAAATGGTAGGGATATTGATTTACAAATTGTAAACGAGTTGATGAGAGCTTTTGATAGACTTATTCCTGATGGGAATTTAAAAAATTTATATAAACTATTGGGGAAACAGCTTTTTGAATTAGCATAACTAGGAAGGTGTGAGAGGATGGATAAATTATTAGCAAATAAGCCTAGACAGTTGAATGATGAGAGAAAAGAACTATTTGCTTTGATAGATAGATTTGCAAACAGCATAAAAGAATATCAAGGTGGATATGCACAACTAATAAAAAAAGCAAATGATGATATTAATGTGCGTGAGAAACAAAAAGCTCAAGCACTAAAAGCTATGTCTGATAGCCAGAATACTGAAAAAAATAAGGCTGAAGCCGAACACGCTAGCAAACTAAAAACATTAAATAGAAGAATAGAAGAAACCAAGGCTCAAGCCACAAAGAAAATAGAAGATTTAGAAAATAAATGTCGAGATTCTATCAGCAGTGAACAGAGTAACTTAAATGGACAAAAAAATAGTGATGATAGAAAAATAAAAGAATATAGAAACATATTAGCAGAAATAGAAAAATCTATAACTAGAGTAAAAACTATTATGGGAGATACTTTTACTGGCGAATCAAAGTTTGAAAAGGTGAGTAAAAGTATCAAAGTGGACCCCACTAATGTTAGTGACTCAAAAGCTGCGCTTAGCTATTTGTCTAAGGATTCTATTTATAGTGCTGAAAGATTAACAGTAATTGTTCGTGATATAACGGAATCTTTACCTAAAAAGATAATCTTCAACAAAAAAAGGACTGAAGCAATTAAGGAATTGCTTGAATTAAAAAGTAATGTTGAGGCTTCAATTAAGATAATTGAGAAAGAAATAAGAAGCGCCCAGCTTACAAGGGATAGAGCTTTTGAACAGAAAACAAGGAGTATAAGGGAGACTTGTAATAGAAATAAGCAAGATGTAATAGAAAGACGAGATAGAGATGTAAAAGTGATTCGAACTGAAATAGACAGAGAGAATGGAATATTTACAAATAAGCTCCAAAGTTTAATAACAAAGCAAAAAAAGGAATATGGTGAACTTAAAAATCATCACGAATCACAAATTTCAACTGCGAAGAATAACTGGAAAGCACAAATTCAACAGTATAATGACATGTTTGTTAAAAGAATGGATGAAGATTATCCGGCAGATAGAATGAATGCATGGATTAAGCAGTTTTGGTATCATCCAAGAAATGTTGAACAATATAAAATGATTTGCGATGATGTTAATTTAAATGTTTTGATTGGAATGGCTCAGATTGATATTTCTGAATGGGTTGCAGGTCCAACAGCGAAGGTAGTAGGAGGTGTACTACTTAAGTATGCTTTATTATTCGGTTTAAATAAAGAAGAAGCAAACGAATCGCTCAATCGAAGAATTATTAGATTGCCGTATACTATCTCTATTGAGAATGGTGATTCTGTTCTTTTTTCTCATGATGAAGCGTCAGGGGAAAGGGCTAACGCAATCTTAAATTCTGTAGCAATGCGAATGCTGAATTCAGTATCTGCTTGCATGATGCGATTTATACTTTTTGACGAAGTTGGCTATGGTTCATTTAAGGAATTAAAATCTATTGATCCAGCGGAGTTTAATACACAGCGCATGATGGTTAAAAGTATAATATATGGGGAAGGAAAGAATGAATCCGAGATGAGTTCATTGCTTTCAGAACTTGATAATTCTTTTTCTAGAATTGAAGGACAGAGGAGCAATTATTCATCAATTCGTGAGTTTAACCAAAATAATCCGCTGAGTAAAAAGAATTATCAGCCTATATTGATGTCAAATTATCCAAGTGGACTTAAAATAGAAGGATTTAAGATTTTAAGTAAAATAGTGTCAAATTGTTCAAAGTGGGGTGGAACTGTTTTTTTGGCGCAACCTGATAATATGACAAGTTCATTAAAACCAGAATTGTTAAGTGCAAAAAGTGAACTTGATAAAAAATTGTTATCTTTTAGAATTGAGAATGGGAAAAAAGAAATTGCTATATTAACTTCTTCTTCTTTATGTGAAAAAAAGGCAAAGATTTTCTTATATGGACTTCCAAATAAGGATATTAGAATGAATGATATAGCTCCAGATTTACGTAAGAGAAGTGTTGAAGCAAGCAAGGTAAAGATTAATTTAACTGATGCAGGAGATATTTTTCTTCCAAAAGAGAAATGGTTTAAGGAAAATTCTGATTATGGTATTTCAGTTCCAATTGGATATGAAGAGAATGGTATTCCTTATGAGTTACAATTTGATGATGCTCATGTAAATGCCATTATAACTGGAAGGACAGGTTCGGGAAAATCGAATTTGGTGCATGCACTAATAATGGGTACACTGATGCGATATTCTCCAGAAGAAGTAAAGATTTATCTTATCGATTTCAAGAATGCTACAGACTATAGTGTTTACGCTAAGAGGTATTATTTGCCATCATTTGCATCAATTAGCCTTGCGGATGATCCAGAATTCGCGCTATCGATTTTGGAATCAATAGAAAAAGAGGTAAAGAATAGAAGTAGCGTAATATCTGATTCTGATACAAAAAAGATTGGAACGTCGACGAATAGAAAATTATGTAGAATATTGCTTATTATCGATGAATTATATGTATTAGCTGAAAAAGCATCCGATGAATTAAGAAAGCAAATAATGGATAAAATTGATACGCTGACGCATCAAACACGAGCTTATGGTATACATACGATTGTGTGCGGACAAGATTTGAACAAGCTTGAACGATATGACACAATTATGGAACAATGTGCTACTAGAATTGCATTACATTGTTCAGACGAACAGGTACAGGGATTATTTGGTGATGATGGAATAACGACTATGCACTCCATAGATTCCGATGATAGAGGAACAGCTGTATTCTCATCAGATGGCGGAAAAACATCAGGTAAAGAACGAACAGTTTTGGTTGAGGATGATAAGCAATTACAGATACTAAGTGATATTTCAGATTACTATTTGAATGAAGGGAGATTGGATAAAACAATTATTGTTCATAGTAAGATTAAAGACAATCCTAATAATCCTTTACAGTTATTTGTGAGTCATGGAACTCCACAATATGAAGGAATATGTATAGGAGAACCTATAATCTTAGGTGGAAGCAATACCATTAGTCCATTAGGGAATGTATGGGTTGCTGGAGGTAATGTGAGTGAGAATTCATATCACGCAGCTCAAAGTGTTACATTCTTTAGCCTTTATTCCATTTTACTTAATAAAATTAAAAATGGTAATGTGACTATTTTATGCAGCAATTGTGCTGATCAACAAACTAGAAATATTGAGGATGAAGAAAAAGATTTATTTGGACAATTGTCTGTATCATATCCGAATTTGTTTAATTACGACAAAGGGGAAGGCCTTTATAAGACATTAGACTTGATACTAGATGAAGTTGATAAGCGAAAAAGTGATGCGCAAAGATGTAAAAATGAAGTATGGTGGTTTGTTGTTAGACCAGAAATGATAAATAATCTCTCGCAGACCTTTGTAACTGACTTTAAAGAATTACTTTCTGCAGGACCTAAAGTTAATATTCACGTTGTTTTATGGAATTATGATGTGAAGCAGGCGCAAGAATTGCAAATTAACAGAAATATGTTCTCAGAACGAATTTGTTTAGAAATGAACAGTGATGATATGCGTGCTGTTAACGGAACCGAATTAAAACCTGCTCCAAATGGTTATAAGGTAAGTGTTGTAGGAGCAAATACAATTAGATTTCGTGCATTTGATCTTCCAGAAGGGCTTTGGATGAATCAATTGTTTGAAAGATTAAATCTGATAGATAGTGGAAGATGAATCTACTATTGTGAATATTCTTGTGCGCTGAAATCGCACTTCCGAAAATTTGGAAATCGGAGTTTCGGTACTCGGAAATCGTCTATTTTGTGCTTGATGACTTATCCATTTCTGTTAGGATATTTGTCAAGACCTTGCCGCATCTGCGGTGCGTAGCAGTCTTTACAAATGTCTCAACAGAAATTATGATTCGGCATGCACAAGAGCGGATTTAAAAAGTGATTTCCATATCACTGGACAAATGATGTAAAACAATCTAGAATATTCAAGTAAAGTTATTCAGCAAAACAAGTAGCTAATTGAGTGAGGGTAAAATATGCCAAATATGCAAGAGGCAATTGAAAAAGCAATTCAGATATTTGGTCTTCAATTATTAATGGATAAAGATAATTTAATATTCATGTTAGAAGATTTAGTTCCATATTTACAAGATGATTTAGCTTATATTGAAAAAATGTATAGTTTGGAAGTTGGTAGAATCTTATTTGAAAAATGGAATGCATCAGTTAAGTCTGAATACACATTCTCTGATGTGAAGTTATTTTTATCAGAAAATGAAGGCTTTAATGATAAATGGATTAAAAAGTTTATTTCATTTTTTGATGGTTTAAATTTAGCACAATATGTTAAAGGGAGCCTTTTATCTGAAGAGAATAATAGTCAAATTGTTGATGACTCAAGAAGAGAGAATTTAAGGATCCAGGGTCAGTTTGAAGAAAAATGGAAAGAAATTCTTCGGAAGGCGATATTGAAAAAAAAAATCAATTATTTTTTCAACCTGAGATACCAGAGAAAAAATTAGTGAAGTTATTAAACCGTCAGAAAAGTTTAGATATAACAAGAGAACAAGTTATAGCGGTTTTGCTTTATGATAATGGAATATGGGGAAGCGATGGAATCGTACTATCAGAATATTATATGTTGGAAGTATGCCCAAAAGAGGCGATTGGTATTCCGATTGCAGATATTAAGGATGTGAAAACATACCTTTCGGGGAAAGGCGTTGCGATTAAAGTATTGTTAAATGATGGTACGATTATACCAACAAGTATATCGTCTGAAAAATATAACATTAGTGCTATTATGGAATATTTACAAGGAGCTATGAAAAAATGTCGATGATAAAAATGGGAAGTATAATTACATTAGAAAATGAAGATGAATATCTTATATTGGAACTGCTTGAAGATAATGGAAAAGAATATGCATATGCAACCGAAACCGGAAAAAATGAAGAAATAAAAGGACACTTTGTTGTCTTTGAGATTGTGAAGGAAAATGATGAAGAGTATGTGCATTTGATGTCTGATATTGATAAACAGGTAGTGTTACTAGAAAAATTTCAGAAAAAATTATTGATAAAATCTAAAAAACAAACAAAAATAGGATATATTACGATTACGGTTGTACTTGTGCTGTTTGCATTGTTTTTGTTTTTAGCATTTCATTTTGGATCTGTTTTACGTGTCGTTTTTACTGCTTTGTCGCTAATTATGTGCGTGCAGATCATTTCAATTGTCTATGCTATTGTTAAAGGAATTAAACAACAAAGAGAAATTAGAACATCTATTACTAATTACGAGAAAACAAATTGGTAATTTATAGATTTAACTAGGGTTTATGATACAAGAAAAATTCATTTTTATGCGAATTGATAAAGAGATATATTTAGTAGGAAGGAGTTGATGTCTTTTGAGACATCTGATATGTGCATGCAAAGTTTTCAAGATGCTGTGATGAAAGCAATAAATATTGGAAGTCCTAATATTCTTGAAAACAAGCATTTGTTTTTGAATATTATTGAGGATTTAGTTCCATATCATGAGAATGATTATAAATTTCTAAAAAAGACATTAGACAAAGATTTAGGCGCTATACTCAAATCAGCATATGAATCTAATGAACAAGTGGAACAGTATTTTCAAGATGTTTTAAATTATCTATTAGAAGAGGTGGGCTTAAGTGAAAAAAAAGCAACTCAATTTATGGATTATTTTGCCTTTTTAAAAGGAGAATGGGTTGAAGACATTCGATTATCACAGAATATTAGTGATGGTCAAAATTTGTCTATAGTAAATAGAACTGATAATGATAGAGATTCTGCACATAGTATATTAAAAAGAATAGAAGAGGATTTAGAAAAAGGTAATGTTGTGGGAGCTATAAAGATATTTGAGAGTTCGGAGTGGCTGCTGATTTCTTTAGAAGACTATGCATATATTTGTTTACTCATAGGAGAATCATTAGAAGATTACGACCCTAAAGATGCAATGATTTACTTTAAAAAGGCAGCAACTAAGGGCAATTTTAGAGCGATGTTTTTACTTGGATATATGTATGAAAATGGAGAGGGTGTTACCATTGATTTAAGTAAAGCTGCTTATTATTACAAACTTGCTTCAGATAATGGAAATCGAAGTGCACAGCATAACCTTGGGTGCTTTTATTATTTTGGGAATGGTGTTAATAAAGATTATCAATTGGCATTTGAATATTTTCTTAAGGCAGCACAACAAGGAAAAGCTGATTCAATGAAAAATATTGGAGTAATGTATGAGCTTGGACAGTATGTCGCTCAGAATTATGAAAAGGCATTGGAATGGTATAAAAAAGCAGGGGAGAATGGTGATTATGATGCAGAGGGGTATTATAGGTTATTAAGCAAAAAAATAAAAAATCCCCAAAGAGAGAGATGAGGTGCTCCCTCAAAGTTAGACTTTTTGAATCTGTACACATGGATTGCTGAGGAAAATACCCCACTCAAAACAAGGAAAGAATACAATCCTCCTAATTATACTCGCAATCCTCCATTCCCTGCTATGAACTTGCTCAGATTGTTTTTGCATAGTCTAGTGTAAGGGAAAATGTATGTGTATACAAAAAGTGTATTATGCTGGTGGTTATTTGCAGGATGAATCCTGCGACGCTTATTTCGGCGAAGATTATAACTTCTATGAAGGAAATGATTTCGACTACAACAGAGATAAGCTCAAAGGATGCATTGCTGGAGAGAATTATGAATATATACATCGCTTTCCCTACATGGAAGATTGTGAAAATTTCAGGTATCCGATTTGCAATGGATATATTCGCAAAAGTGAAGAGGGAAAAGGCTGTTATGAGGTATACGAAGTAGACAGCACAGAGAGCGGAATCTATTATGAATGTATTGGCTGGCTTGTGCCCGGGCAGGCCACTGATTCCAAGGGAATACGTCGGAGTGGATATGATATTTTGGGATGGAGACCGGAATATGCGGGGTGGATGTGGGTAGGTTTTACAGATGGAATCCCCGCAGTTGGAGCAGCCTATATCCTCCTGATGCGAAATGACAGCTATTTTTGGAAAAAATCCGAAGTCTTGTATTATCAGGGAAAACGCTGGAAGATAGGGGAGCCCAAGCCGACCGGGACCCCGGACAGAGGCACCAGATTCCGACGGAAAGATACTTCTGTTTAGCAAAAGAAATGTGTGTGGAGAAGCAGATATGAAAGCACTTGTGATACCGGATGTTCATTTAAAACCGTATATGTTCAAGGAAGCGGCTGAATGGATGAGAAAAGGTGTGGCGGATCGGGCAGTATGCCTGATGGACATCCCGGATGACTGGAACAGGGAATATGACATTGAATTGTATGCGCAGACTTTTGACGCGGCGATCTCTTTTGCAAAGGAATTCCCCGACACTCTGTGGTGTTACGGGAATCATGATCTATGCTATCTGTGGAATGAGCGGGAATCGGGATACAGTCGGGCGGCAGCCTATACGGTCAGAAATAAACTGGAGGAACTTAAGGAGGCATTGCCGGCCGGGAATCAGATTCGGTACATACAGAGGATCGATGATGTATTGTTCTGCCATGGCGGCATCTTACAGGCATTTGTAGAGGAAAATGTGAAAAATACAGACTCTGTGGACCAAACCATCGCAGAGATAAATACCATGGGACCGGAGCAGCTATGGTGCAGTGCCAGCCCCATCTGGTACCGCCCGCAGTATCATCAGGAGACAATGTATGAAGAAGACAGCCTTTTACAGGTTGTTGGACATACACCGGTGGAGAAAATATACAGAAGCACCAATGTGATCTCCTGCGATGTATTTTCCACCTATCGTGACGGACACCCCATCGGAACACAGAAATATCCAGTGATCGACACCGTGGAAAAAATTTTATGGAAAGAAGTATAAGCAGGCCGGATGATGAAAAGACCTTGACATTTCCGCTATTCCGGTATTATCATATCAGAGTAAAGGCAATGAACGTGCACAGTAAGATTCTTTTTTCCTGACAGAGAGGGAAGTTCACCGGCTGAAAAGCTTCCTGAGGTTCAAGCAGAATCGAAATTCCCACGCGAGCCGCATACCGGAAGAATGGAAGATTTGGTAGGGTATGACGTTTCCTCACTCGTTACGTGAGTTAAGAGTCTTATCGTGAATGTAAAGATAGCTTCAAGAAGTTTTCATTTTTCACATAAGGAATTTGGGTGGTACCGCGGATATAAAATTCGTCCCAATGGGGTGAATTTGTATGCGCGGTTTTTTGTAACTATTCAGAGCCAATGGCGAAGCAGCCTCAATGAGCAGAGAACAGGTAAGCCTGTTCTCCAAGTAAGCATCGCAGATGCGATTTTGCGAATGAGGCTCTGAATAGTTACAATATGAAAATGCAATACACACCCAGGCACAAGTAAAAACACGTGTGCAACAAGGCACAGTGTGCAGAATAGCACACAGAAATGAGGAGTAAGATGGCAGATTTAAACGAATTGAATGAAAAAGTCG
>ERZ791734.789-NODE-789-length-36564-cov-16.367033_pt1 | contig 36564 bp, 23 predicted proteins | sample MGYA00509953_ERZ791734 | MGnify/ENA primary metagenome ERZ791734 (study PRJEB30046, sample SAMN00792038) | human gut metagenome | study: EMG produced TPA metagenomics assembly of the A metagenome-wide association study of gut microbiota in type 2...
TTTTCGAAATCCGTAAGTGACAAGACAATTTTTTAGTCATAGCTCACGGATTTTTGATATATTGGCAGGCAAAATATGATTTCTAAATAACCAGACATAAGAAATATTATGGTCATACATCAATTTGAGGTATGGGAAGTCTTAGTTAATAATATTACAGATTAGAAAGTATAAAAGCTCGACGGTTCTGAGAAATCTGCAGAACATCCATTGCCTGTTCAGCAGAGAAGTTAAGGGATTTCATAATACTGCGAACATTGTCTAAAAATAGTTGATTTTGAGTTTAAGCCAACTTATTGAAATTTTGTTGGTTTTATGGCACGAAAAACAGACTATTGGAATTCGGTGTGTCAGACTAAATTCCATCAGCCATATTTAAAAATGTTAAATGCTTATTTCCAGTCTGACAGCAGATTTCGATCGGTTAATTGGTTGCCTTCAATATAAAGATCCAACGCTTGCAAAAAGTTATAAAAGGTTATAAAATAGAATAAAAGTTATAAAAGGTTATAAAACAAATAAAAAGTTATAAAAGAATATATTTGATGTTGGGGTCAAAATAACTTTTGCCCCCAACTGATGCTACGGATTGCTTCATTGCAAAGCAATTCTCGCAATCCTACAAACACCTCCAATCCTGCACATTTGCAAGCAAATCTGCTTCTTGTCGGTGTTTGGCGGGTCAAGCCACCAGATAACAATTTGTATGCAAACATACATTGCTATCTGCTTTTGACCCTTGCATCATATATTTGCAATAATCTCATAAATTTAAAAAAGCAGGGAAAGGAGACTTAGTCGTGAATAATAATCCATTTACTCTGGCCTTTGGAAAGAAACCATTACAATATGTGTCCAGAATTGTGCAGACAGATCAGATCGTGGAAGATTATGTGGCAGATCCCGTAACCAATCAGATATACATGGTTACAGGAGTCCGGGGTTCAGGAAAGACGGTGATGATGACCAATATTGCGGGGATTCTTTCCGAACGAAATGACTGGATTGTTGTCGAATTAAATGCGACCAGAGATTTGCTGCAAAGTCTTGCGTCTAAGCTATATGCGGTTCCGAAGCTGCATGAATGCTTTTTGAAAGCCAGACTGGATTTTTCTGCGTTCGGTCTTGGAGTTACTATTGAAAATGCAGCACCGGTGACGGATGTAGAAGATATGGTAGCGAAAATGCTGGATCAGATACGGAAGCAGGGAATGAGACTGCTGATCACAATTGATGAGGTGGTATACTCAGAACAGATGAAAGTATTTGTGAGTGCTTTTCAGATTTTTATGCGGCAGGACTATCCAATCTTCTTGTTAATGACAGGATTGTATGAAAATATATATGAATTGCAGAATGATAAGTCGCTGACCTTTCTATATCGGGCACCGAAAATTATTCTGGAGCCGTTAAGTCTGACAGCAGTGTGTCAGCACTATATGGATATATTCCGGTTAGACAAAGAAAGTGCAGGAAAAATGGCTGCGCTTACGAGAGGATATCCGTTTGCATTTCAGGTGCTTGGATATCTTTACTGGGAACATCGGGATACAAAAACCGTGCAGGAGATATTGCCGGAATATGACCAATATCTGGAGGAATATGTATATAGTAAAATATGGTCGGAAATGTCGGACAAAGACAAAGAAATTATGCAGCAACTGGCGGAAAGTGGAGAAATCAAGGTAAAAGATCTCAGAGAACAGCTGGAGATGAGCTCGGAGCAGTTTTCCGTGTACAGAGAGCGGCTGAAACGAAAAGGCGTGATCGACACAAGAAAATATGGAAAGATTTCCATGGCATTGCCAAGATTTGAAGAATTTATCCAAATGAGAATGTTTTAATAGACGACTAAGACTTCCTGCGGCCGGGAATGGAATCTGCCCATAATATTTCTTATGACAAGTACCTTTGAATATGATTTTTGCCTTATAGATCCTTTAAAGCTCTGGGAGACTGTGTTTGAAAATTGTCTTGTCGCATTACGGTTTTCGAAAAATCTAAATGCTTTGCTGTTTCGATATTTGATGAACGTGTCTTCCCGTACTCGCCTCAGGGTGGGATTCAGATGTTTCAAGGGGCACTTGCGCTCGCCACTACTTGCACCTTGTTGTTTAAGGTGCTATGTAGTGCTGCGTAGCGCAGTGTAGCGGGAGCGTGCCCGCTGAAATAGCTGAGCCCACCCCGGAGGCTCAGTCGTCCAGACACGTATTTCATCGAAACATTGCAAAGCAAAGATTTTTCAGAAAACCTAACGATCTGCGTCAATTTTCAAACACAGTCTCCCAGAGCAGTCAAACTTCAGAGGCAAAAATCATAATGCAATTTTCCGAACATAAGAAATATTATGGGTATACCTCAATTTTTTTGGCGGGGGCAGGAAATTTTAGCAGATCAATTTAAGAGAAAATCAAAACAGGCACCCTTGCGGGTGCCTTCATCATTCTTTCGTTTATTCCCAATCCATTAACTTCTTAGCGGCTGCCACGACAAGCTCGGAAACCTTCTGATGTGTTGCTTCCGTAGGATGCCAGAAGGTGCCGATACCATCCTTTTCCTCGTCCTGCAGTGGAAGCTGCAGATACTTGATGGCAACATCCTCGTTGGCTTTGGAATATTCCTTGACGGCATGCTGAACCGTTGAGCAGAGCGTCTGGTCCATGGTGCCGAGCATGCACAGGATCTTTGCCTGCGGGTGCTTCGCATGAATGTTGCGGAGAAATCCCTGATAGACAAGACTGAAAGCCTTTTTGCGCTCCGGATAATTCTTCGTATAGCTGGCGTCGTTTGTACCGAGATATACGGTGATCAGATCCGGCTCAAACCGCGTGTGATCCCATTTCTCCCAAAGAGAAGGAGGTTCGTGAAAAAACTGCTGGCAGCAGCCGGCGTCCGTGTACTCGTAGAGCATCGGGACAAGCCAGGAATCATCTGCCTGATCGCCATCGCCGATGTATGCCGAGATCACCCCCTTGCCATTCCAGGCAACGATTTCGAAATCGGTGTCCAGTGCGCGGGCGGTCTTAACGGAGTAAGACTTTGTCGGGTCCTCTACGGCTGTATTGTGAAGCTCATCGGAACCGCTTCCCTCTACGCCGTAGCCGCAGGTGATCGAATCACCAATGATCTGAATCTTGCGTTTCTTCGGTGCAGGTGGCGGTAACAGCTCCTCCGTGTCAATGATTAGCTCCTCAATACCGCAAATGGCATATTCGGGCTCGCTGTATTTCATGATCGTAACAGTGACCGTCTCCGGTATCTCTGATTCGAAGAGATCCACGGTCTGTCTCAGCCCGGTCAGCTCCACGCGCTTCGCAGGTTCGGTCGCATCGTTGATAAAAATACCGATCCAGGCGTGGTGTTCCTCTGGCCAGTCCGCCGGATCAGAAATGATCACAGCCTGTGCTTTCTGACCGGTAAAACAAAAAGATATGGAAGTGGCAGAGTATCCCAGATAACGGACATTATCGCGGAAAATTGTTCTGCCGCTGACTTTTACATGATCTTCGGTTGGCAAAAAATGCATTTTGTCCTCCATTCTGAAGTGATCTTCGTGAAATATGTACGACTGCAGTGCTTGAAAGAAAGAATACACAGTCGCATATATCTATTTTAACACCTCATAAAAAGTATGACAAGCAGATTGACACATATTCCGTCAAATGATATCATGGAGATTGGTATAGCGAAAGTTATCTTCGCTGTACTTGTGGTGAAATTTAGAAAAGAGAGGTTTTAGAAATGGGATTACTGCAGGACTGGAGAGAGTACGCATATGGCGTAGATATTAATTCAAAGGCAGGCCAGGCAATCTGGGCAAAGTATTTTAACGAAGAGAAGGCTGTATATGAGCAGCTTCTGGCGAATCCGGAGGAGGTTGTTTCCGGCACCGTGAAGGAGCTCGCTGACAAATATAACATGGAATTGAAGTATATGGTTGGTTTTCTGGATGGTATCAATGAGAGCCTGAAGACACCAAATCCGATCGAGGATATGGATGAGAACACACAGGTAAGTCTTGATATTGATCTGGAGCAGCTTTACTATCACATGGTAGAGGCAAAGGCTGACTGGCTGTATGAGCTTCCGGCATGGGACGAGCTTTTAACTGCAGAGAGACGGAAGGAACTCTATATGGAGCAGAAGAAATCCGGTACGATCGTTAAAGAGAAGAAAGTGGGCAGAAATGATCCATGTCCATGCGGCAGCGGCAAGAAGTATAAGTTCTGCTGTGGAAGAGCTTAACAGACGGAATCGGAAGAATGCAGAGCAAAATAAAAGCCATCCATGAATGGATGGCTTTTAAATATCATTTACAGTAACTGCATCTGGACATCTTTTGTTAATACATCCGTGTAGCTGTAAGAAACCGTCTGGGTTGTGGAATCCAAATCATTCACGATTTCAACCAGAAAGATGCTTGGATATGTTTTACAAATGGTTCCTTCGGTGATGTCAATCTTATGTCGACCGCGATTTGAACGGATTTTAACTTTGCTGCCAATATTCATACCTACAGAACGTCTAACCTTATTGATATCGGACTGACTCATAGTTTGCCTCCTTTGATTACGGGATTGTCATGAATCAAAATATGGGGGATGATTCGATAACAATCGTTAGCAGTACAGTAAAATGTTACCACGAAACCGTGAAAAAGTCAATATTAGGCACTATATGTAGATGTAAAAATTGTCGTTTATAACAAAATATAGGGAGTAAGAAAATGCAGCATATCATGATAGATCTGGAAATGAATAAAATAGAAAAGCAGTGGCGAGGCAAGAACAAGCTGTCCAGTGAACTGATAGAGATCGGAGCCGTACGAATGGACGATCACTTTGAGGTGGTGGATACATACCAGAGCTATGTGAAGCCGGAGTTTGGAACGATGGATGCCGTGATCATTGATCTGACAGGGATCACTGACGACAAGGTCAAGGATGCACCCGGATTTGCCGAGGCAATGGATGATTTCACCGAGTGGATCGGACCGGGGGAGACACAGTTTTATTCCTGGAGTATGTCCGACATCCGTCAGTTCCAGCACGAAGCAATATTTAAGAGTTATCCGGGAACGATCATTCAGCAGATGGAAGAGAACTGGACGGACTTTCAGGAGGAGTTTCGGAGACTTCTGGGACTTCACCACCGCATCAAGCTCTCCTATGCCGTATCGGCGGCGGATTATGAGTTTCAGGGGGCACAGCATACGGCACTGGCAGATGCGGTTAACACCGCAGAGATCCTGCGGTTGTCAAAGAATCCGGAGCGTTTCCGGACGGTGATGAAGCCGGTGCTTGATCTGGTCAGCAAGGAGCGCAAGGAGCAGACGCTGATGGATATGTGTCCGGATTTCTTTGCCGCATTTATGGACGCAGCAGAAAAGGACGCCGATGAGAAAACGGATGGGACGAAAGCAGATCAGGCTGACTGACCTTTCGCGAGAAATGAGTCTGTGAAAAGATCGGGACGACCGGGCTTTCAAACCAGAATACCCAAATGAAACAAAAAGGGCAGAGGAGCTTGCTTTTACAGCAGGAACCTCTGCCCTTTTTGGGATAATCTCTTAGGAGTTATTTCACAACAGTAAGACGAAGTTTTGCCTTATGTCCGTTGTAGGTTTTCACCGTTAATGTGGTATTTCCGCGGTGGCGGGCTGTCACACGCCCTGTCTTCGATACCCGGGCAATCCTTGGATGGGAAGAATGGAACGTCAGCTTATTGCTGGCGGAACCGGAGGAAAGCTTTACCTTAAGTGTGAAATGTCTGCCTTTCTTCACGGTTTTCCGGTTCTTCGCCGGTTTAAACTTCACCTTGGAAGGGGCTTTTTTAATATTGAAACGATATAAGTGGGAGGTTTCTCCGTCAGATACAAGGATGGAAGATTTGCCGCGTCTTCGCGCGGTAACCTTGCCGGATGCATCAACGGTCAGCAGCGATGGATCATTGCTTGTGTAGCTTGTATAGCTGTCAGGAATACGGTAGGTTTCGCCTTTGCCGAGCTTGATCGTCTTTACAACAGAGGGCAGTTCGGCAACATCCCCTGTGGTGTTCGAGGTGAAAGCCTTAACGCATACATTGTTGTAGCCGACAGCGGCTGTATCAAGCCAGCGCATCGTGCTGTCCGAAGCGGAAGTCTTTTGCTTCGTGAACAGATAGCTTTCGCCAAGACGGGAGCCGTAGCTGATATTTAAAGAGGAATCCGTGCTGTCGCGCCCCTCCAGCGGAACATATACCTTTGTAGAGCCGGACTGGACATAGGTCACAACCACAGAGAACTTCTCGCCGGCAGCAAGATTGACCGGCGTTGTCAGCGTAGCTGTATGGTAACCGTTCTGCCCTGCAATGCCGGTAGTCGTGCATTCGCTCACCAGCATACCGTCGGTCGGATCGGAGCCAACGCCGCGGTAAACCTCGATCCGGTAAGGCTGATTATCGGTCAGCGTATAGAACGACACGGCCTTTAAGGTCTGATCAGAAGTACCGTTTGCCTCAAAGATATTGGCAGCCTTCAGATTGTGGGAATTGGAATAGTTTGCGGTTCCCCAGCCGAATCCGTCATACTGGTAAATGTGGTCGTAATTGCCGGCAGATTCTACCAGAAAACTCGAGCAGTCGCAAATGGACTGATCATAATAGGAAAGCCAGAAATAACCGTTATCCCCGGAGGCGGTACCGTAGCTGTTGGCAATCAGCCATGCCCCGTTGCCGGCTGGCGTTCTGGAGAAATTGGATGCAGAGAAATTGTCATCCCATCCAACGATCGTGACGCTGTGGTTCGCATTTTTCACGGCCTGTGCACCGGAATAGTAGGTCTGGTAATAAGCGTGGCCATTTGCAGACGGATGAAGAAATGTTTTGTCAAAAAACAGCGACACAGACATTGCCCCATGATCCAGAATAGACTGCTTCATCTTCGGGATAATGGATGCATCTGTATAGTAATACTGCTTGCCGATCGTATATTCATCGTAATTATAGACATTCTGCAGATGTGCGTAGGAATCATAACGCAGGCTTCCCTTCTGCACCATGGAATATGCCATGGAAGTCACGTCAGAGGTGGTGGCGCCGGAAAACGGAGCCGTGCTTTCAAGCTCCGGACCGGACCATTTCGCCAGCGTGAAGGTCGCGAGGATTGCAGAACCGCCGTTATCATAAGGAAGAGTACCGGATACACTGCCGTATGCAAACGGATTTGGGAAAAACGAAGTATTTGTATCGTTATCTGCAGAGGAAATACCATCCCAATAGGTAGGATCCTCGGCAAGTGTTGACGGATGATAGGAAAACCATGCAAGGTGGCTTTCTGAAAAATCAACGGAATCCGCCGGGAACAACCCGTTCTTGATACAGTTTGACTCGATCGTCTTGATCGCTGAAAATGCCCAGCAGCAGCCGGTAGATCCCTGATCCCTGATCGGGGTGGTAAGTCCCTGCTCCCGCAGATCATAGCGCACAGGAAGCTCAGAAGCCTTCTTCAGACGGCTTCCGGAGGCATCTGCAGACTCGTCCGTATAAACATTGCCGGAGACATCCTCGAAATGAGAACGCACCAGGTCATTGTCGGTTGTCTCATCCACACGCGAGATCATCTGGTCTATGGAGTCCGTGGATGCCATGACCGATGACGGACAGGATGTTACGCACAGGGACAGACCCAGCAGAGCTGCAAGGGCTGTGTTCCTATATGTAATGGTACGATTTATTTTGATCATAAAAGAATCCTTTCTTAATATAAATAAACAACACATAATGCCACGGATTGCCTGACTGCGACCCGTTTATGCTCTTTGCACCATTTTATCATTAAAGGAAACGAATGAACAGTGGAGGAAATATTAAGATTTTGTGAAGTCAAATAATTCCTTAAATTTCTCACATGGAATGTTACTATGTACCCATCCTATTTCTTATGTCCGAGAGGAATGACATGATTTTGTCTGCCAAAACACTTGAAAATCCGTGAGTTGTGGCTAAAAAATTGTCTTGTCACTTACGGATTTCGAAAAGCCTAATTGCTTTGCTGCTTTGATTTTTGATAAACGTATCCTTCCGTACTCGCCCCGAGGGGGGATTCAGCTGTTTCGAAAGGCACTTGCACCCGCCGGTACTTACGCCCCAAGTTATAGAAATATATCTATAATTTTTTTGACATTTGGGGCGTTATGTACCGCTGCGTGGTGCAGTTGTAGCGGAAGCGTGCCGTCCGAAACAGCTGAACCCACCTACGGGGCTCAGTCGTACGGATACGCATTTATCAAAGCATTGCAAAGCAAAGGCTTTTCAGAAATCCTACTGATCTGCGTCAATTTTTCAGCCAGAGCTCACGGATCAGCTTGTTTTCCGAGACAAAATTATTATAGTATTTATCGGACATAAGAAATAGGATGGGGACATATCCCTTTTTTGAGTGATAAATTTAAGTAATAATCTGAAAGAAACATTGTAGAAATTGTACATATCTATTTTTGTATAAAACGTAAATAAAATGTGAATGTTATTAAAAGTAAACAAAATATATTGACATAGAACAGGGAAATGTTACAATATAAACAAATATTGCGTGGGAGAAAACTGCGATAAAATATTTTCGAGAAAGGGGGAACGAGGAGGGGTAATTGAAAAAAGAAACAATGAGATAGAATCACAGGAGGTATATTTATGAGACTTAAGAAAGCGATTTCGTGGCTCTTATCTGCAGCCATGGTATTGTCGATGACTTCTCTGCCGGCAACGGTTAAGGCGGCAGACACGGAGGCAGACCATCAGCTCGAGAGCCCACAGTATATTGTGAGCATCACAGGAACCGATCTGGTCAAGGCGGGTATGGATGAGACGAAGATGCAGGCTTTGATCGACGGCGGCAAGGGTAACGCCACATTTTATGTACATATGGGAAAGGCAGATGCTTATTCCTGGCTGCAGTCCCGGAGCGGATCTGTCAATGCATTTGATCCGGATCATATGGAGGCAGACCATTATGTTGAGGGAACCACCGGAACGGGTGCTTCCAACAAGTATCTGACAGCAGCCAAGTGTACCATGCAGAAGAACAACAATTATCCGATCCAGATCAATCAGGATGATGAGCCGATCGGTAACGTCGGAACCGGTAATTACGCATTTCCGGCAAACGGTATTACTACAAGTAAGATCCAGAAGGTAGCAAACTGGTCTCTGTCCGTTGCGATCAAGACAACGAACACAGAGGCAACACCGTTAGGTATTATTTTTAGCGATGGCACAAGCGTCACACTGAACACAGACGGTACGATCGCCGGTGTCAATGACTTCGCGAAGCCGACCTGCGAGAACACTACACTGGATGGTTCTACAGCAGCACCGGAGCGTACTCCGATGATCAAGATGACGGCAGCACAGGCTCGTGAGAACCTGAAGAAGTCGATTGATTATCTGAGCAGCATGGATACCAGTGGATATCAGGAGGCGTCCGTACAGAAGCTGCAGGATGCGCTGGTAACTGCACAGGCAGCATATGACAAGACAGACAGTGCCAATACCGTTTATTTCTCAGCAAGAAATGCACTGGAGAAGGTACACTGCAACATGCTTTTCAAGGATAGCACAGAGCAGAGCAATCCTAAGCCATTCCGTGTGCTCGACAAGGATCAGGTGATCGCTGAGATGGGCGTTGGCACCAACCTTGGAAATACCATGGATGGTCACTCAGGCTTCACACCAAGTGAGACAGCATGGCAGGGACAGGTAACTACCAAGAAGTATATGAAGGCACTTCATGATGCCGGATATAATACAGTTCGTATCCCGGTGACCTGGGGTAACATGATCAACGAGGACGGCTCCATCAAGGAAGTATGGATGAGCCGTGTACAGGAGATCGTTGACTACTGCGTATCTCAGGATATGTATGTTATCATCAATACGCACCACGATGATGTAGCAAAGGACGGCGGCTGGCTCAATGTCGGTGCCGATGATATCGATTCCATTGAGAAGAAGTTCGAGTTAGTATGGAAGACCATCGCAAACCGCTTCAAGGATTACGATGAGCATCTGATCTTCGAGTCTATGAATGAGGTATCCTGTCTCGATTACGATGAGAGCATGAAGAACTCTGCTGATGCGGTAAACTATGATCGTCCGATCATCATGAACTTCAACCAGTTATTTGTGAATGCCGTTCGTTCTACCGGCTCTAACAATACAAAGCGCTGGCTGGCAGCCGTTGATCACTATGCATCAACCGGCACAAGCACTGACTTTGTAATGCCAACCGATTATTACAACACAGACAATCCACGTCTGATGTTTGCAGCACACAGATATTCCAAGTCAACCAACGTATCCTGGACTTATGCAGAGGCAACCGAGATGGTAAAGAATCTTCAGGATATGTACAAGAAGTTTGGTTCTGATTATCCAATGTATTTAGGTGAGTACGGAACCAGAAATAAAAAGCTTGCCGGTTCTAAGACAGGCTACAATGATGTTGAGAGAGCTTACTATTCTGAAATCATCAACAGAGCATGTCAGGTTAATGGCATGGTTCCGTGCGTATGGGATCAGGGCTACGGTCAGGACGATGATCCGTTAACCAAGGAAGGAATTTTCTCCTTCTGGAATCGTGACGAAGCAAAGCCAATCTACAAGACGATCACAGATGCGATGGCAAGAGGAACTCTTCTGGAAGCATCCGCAGCCAATAAGAAGGGCGATTACAAAGATATTGTAAAAGACCCTGAAGTAAAGGAGATCACAGAGCTGACTCCGAGCAAGACATCCCTTGAACTCACAATGGGTGAAAGAGAGACGATCAGTGCAGTAGCAGCACCGGAGGATACCAATGATGTTGTTGTATGGAGCACAGACGATGATAACGTTGCGACGGTATTCAACGGCATGGTTCATGCAAAGAATATCGGTACAACCACAATCCACGTAGCTTCCCTGAGTGGCTCCGTTTCAGAGGATATTGAGGTAACAGTAAAGCGTACACCGAAGACAGATGACTCAGCAACAGAGATTACCACAGATGCTGATTCATATATTGTAAAGCTTGGACAGAGCGAGACGATCAAGACCTCCCTCGTCCCGGAGACAGCAACAGAGACACTTACCTTCCGGTCTTCCGATGAGAAAGTAGCAATCGTAAATGATTACGGCGTAATCTCACCAAAGGCAATCGGTAAGACATATGTGATCATCACTGCCTCCAACGGTGTGACCAAGACAGTTCCCGTAGAGGTTCAGCCACTTGTTGACCCAACCAAGTTAAATGTTGCCGTAAATGTTTACTACAACAGTGCAGGAACAGGCGGCAATTACAATTCCATCGAGCATGGTTCACCGGTCGTGGTAAATGGCGATGGAACCTACACAGCAAGCTTTGATCTGGAAAAGGATCTTTCCGATGCAGGAAAGAATGCAGGCATCAAGGATATCAACCAGGTAACAGCAATCTATTTGCAGGACTATGATGTGACTGTTGGAAATATTGCAAAGTCCAATGTTGAGAATCCAAAGCCAAACAAGATCATGATCAAATGGGAGAAGATCCTTGTCAATGATCAGGAAATGACAATTACAAAGAACGGCAGCGATACCAATGGTAAGGCTGCAATGAATGGAAACAAGTTCGATACAGGTTCTCCGATCAACGGATGGACAGGATCTGATATTGAAGAGGCAACACAGGATAAGTCACTCCATGCTGCAAGCTTCACTGTTCCAAACCCAACGAAGATCAGTATTACCTTTACATTAACAAATGTGAAGTTCCGTGACACCGGAAGCAAGGATGTTGATGCAACTGAGATCACCGGTGATCAGGACGATGTCAGTATGATCCTTGGTGGCGAGGACAAGGAGCTTTTCGTAAATGTGGCACCTGTTGAGACCACCTCTAAGGTAACCTTCGTATCAAGCGATGACTCTGTTGTAGATGTTGACAACACTGCAGTTTCACCGGTTGACGGTATCGCAACGGCAAGCCTTAAGGCAGTTGGAATCGGCGATGCAACCGTTACTGCATACACAAGCAATGGTCTTTCTAAGACATTTATGGTTCATGTGGCAGAGAAGGAGGAGCCGGCTCCAACGGAATCGCCGGAGCCAAGCGTTGCTCCTAGTGCAAAGCCAAGTGATGCACCTGCACCATCCGATACACCTGCACCGTCAGATGTGCCGACAGCAGTACCGAGCGCGGTTCCGACAGCAGTACCGAGTGCAGTACCAAATGCAGCACCGTCACAGGCACCAAACGGAAACGGTACTGTAACACCGGCTCCGACTAAGGCACCGGTTGTGAAGAATGCATGCAAGAGCGTTAAGGCAAAGAAAAAAACAGTTACAGTAAAGAAGGGAAAGACTGCAACAGTTAAGTTTACCGTGACTGCAGCCAACAAAAAGCTTGCTACAACCGATAAGCTGAAAGTAACCGTAAAGAATGCAAAGATTGCATCCGTAGTAACCAAGAAGACTTCTGTAAAGAAGGGTGTTGCAACCGTAACGGTCAAGGGTAAGAAGAAAGGAAGCACCAAGCTTACCGTTAAGATCGGTAAAAAGTCAGCAAAGGTTACGGTCAAAGTAAAATAATTCTTCGCTAAGATTCCAAAGGATTCAAGCAAAATTACAGAAGAGGATTGCCGAAAGGCAGTCCTCTTTTTGCAATTCTTAACATTTTATGAAACGGGGGAAAAGAATTGTAAGAAAAATAATTATGTGCTATCATGGGTATATTTAGCAGACCGTTCATACAATGCAATGTAGCGTGGACGCTTCAAAGAAAAGTTTCAAAGTGAAAATGATATCAGGAGGAAAAGGTAATGAATCTATTCAAAGACATACTGAGAGGTGTTGTCATTGGTATCGCCAATGCGATCCCGGGAGTTAGTGGAGGCACAATGATGGTTTCCATGGGCATTTATGACAAGCTCATCTACAGTGTGACGCACTTATTTAAACAGCCGGTCAAGAGCATCAAGACACTGCTTCCGTATTTTATCGGTATGGCGATCGGAATTGTCGGACTGGCATTCGCCATTGTGGCAATGTTTGAGCATATTCCGTTTCAGACATGCATGTTATTTATCGGTCTGATCCTTGGCGGTGTACCGATCCTTACCGGACATCTCAAGGGAGTCAGATTTAATCTGTCACACGCTGTTGTATTTCTGATCTTTTTCGGTTCGATCATTCTGTTACAGATATTCGGCGGACAAGGATCAGACGTTGCACTGACAGTGACACCGATTTCTCTGTTTAAGCTGGTGCTTGTCGGTATCGTGGCTGCGGCTACGATGGTCATTCCGGGAGTGAGCGGGTCCATGATGCTTATGACGATGGGGTATTATTATCCGGTGATCGGCAGCGTAAAGGACTTTATTACAGCGTTGGTCGCATTTGATGCACCAAAGATTATACACATTTGTATGATTCTGATTCCGTTTGGAATCGGTGTGGTTGTCGGTATCTTTGCAGTGGCAAAGCTGATCGAGATGCTGATGGATAAGTATGAGGCGTTGACCTACTGTGGTATTATGGGTCTTGTTGTCGCATCACCGGTGGTGATCCTGATGAGTGCTCCGCTTGCCGGAATGTCTGTTGTGACAGTACTCACGGGAGCAGTCACATTTGTGGTTGGCGTTGTGATCGCGCTCTGTCTCGGCAAATAACAGAAATGGGGGTTGATGTGTATGGAGGAACAGAAGGATTTGCATCGTCGGATCCTTGTTAATCTTGGGATAGCACTGGCAGTGATACTGCTTCTGGTCTTTGTTGTGCCGCCGCTGATACGGCTGCTCATGCCGCTTATTGTGGCGTGGATCGTAGCAATGATCGCCAATCCTATCATTCGTTTTCTGGAGAAAAGAATCAAACTGATGCGTAAGCATGGTACAGCACTTGTGATCATACTGGTTCTTGCGGCGATCTGTGCGGCATTCTATGGTCTGGTGGTGCTTGTGGCAAGCCAGTTCAGCTCCTGGGTAACAGAGCTTCCGGGTGTTTATGACTCTGTGACGCAGAATCTGCAGCAGCTGTTCCAGACTCTTCATCACAAATGGAATATTATTCCGGCTGACTTTAAGCTTGCTTTTGATCAGCGGGAGAATGTGCTGGACAGTTACATTCAGAAGGCAATCGACGGTCTGTTGAAGATGGTCAATTCCGGATCTTTGTCTAAGGTCGGCTCGCTGGCAAGTTCATTGATGGACTTTCTGGTTTATACGATCTTAACGATCCTTGCGTCCTACTTTATGACGGTTGAGAAGGATCGTTTTTCGGAAATTCTCGAGAAGAATACGCCGGTTGGCATTAAAAATCTGTGGGGTAAGATCAAGAAAATATTTGTCCGTGCGATCGGTGGCTATTTTAAGGCACATTTTCAGATTATGATCGTGATCTTCTTTATCACGGTGATTCCGTTCGCATTCATGGGGATCAGCTACAGCGGTCTCCTGGCAGCGGTGATCGCTATCGTGGATTTTCTGCCGTTCTTTGGAGCGGGGACCGTGCTGGTGCCGTGGGCAGTCTATCGTCTGGTGACCGGCTCGTATAGCTATGCTGCGGTATTGTTTGTGCTGTATATCATTGTGCTTATCGTGCGTCAGCTTCTGGAACCGAAGCTTATAGGAGACAATATCGGTGTCAGTCCGTTTGAGACACTCGTCTTCATGCTGATCGGTTACCGGCTGGGTGGCATGCTCGGACTCATTGTCGGCATTCCTGCAGGGATGATCCTCGTAGAATGTTACCGTGAGGGAATGTTTGACAGCTATATCCGTGGGATCAGGATACTGGTGCGGGACATTAACGAATATCGTAAATATTAGTAAACAACCTCAATTTTTGCCACATTATGATCGTCTGTTTATGTAAAAAAGCATTGCACTTTGTTAGTCACGGAGTGCAATGCTTTTTGTATACCGAAGCTTTCATATAACAAACCGGCAAATCCACTCTTTCGGAGCGGATTTGCCGGTTTGTTCACAAGCTGATTGTTCGTTTGATTATTTATGTGTGTCCTGGTATTCCAGAGCGGCACCGACAAATCCCTTGAACAGTGGATGCGGTCTGTTCGGTCTGGACTTAAACTCAGGATGTGCCTGCGTAGCGATGAACCAAGGATGATCCTTTAATTCCATCATCTCCACGATACGTCCGTCCGGTGACAGACCGGAGAAGGTCATACCTGCCTTTAACAGATCCTCACGATAGTAGTTGTTGACCTCGTAACGATGTCTGTGTCTCTCATGGATCATCTCCTCGCCGTACAGCTCATAAGCCTTGGAGGACTTGTCCAGAACACATGGGTAAGAGCCGAGACGGAGTGTACCGCCGATATCCTCGATGCCATCCTGCTCCGGCATCAGATGGATAACCGGATGTGTGGTCTGCGGATCCAGCTCAATACTGTGTGCATCGTTGAAGCCGACTACATTTCTGGCAAACTCAACGATCGCAAGCTGCATGCCGAGACAAAGACCGAGAAATGGGATCTTATGCTCACGCGCATACTTGATTGCAATGATCTTACCGTCGATGCCGCGGTCACCGAAACCGCCCGGTACCAATACGCCGCTGACATCGCTGAGAAGCTCGTCTACATTGCCCTCGTTCAGATCCTCGGAAGGGATCCACTTGATATTGACATTGCTCTTGTGTGCGAGACCGCCGTGTTTTAAGGACTCGACAACACTGATATATGCATCATGAAGGGAAGTATACTTACCAACCAGAGCGACCGTTACGTCTTTCTCGAGATTCTTGATCGTATTGACCATGTTCTCCCATTCGGTAATATCCGGCTCCGGACAGTCAAGCTGCAGACACTCGCAGATTACATCAGCGAGGTGCTCCTTCTCCATGGCAAGAGGTGCTTCGTAAAGTGTCTCCACATCCAGATTCTGGAGAACGTGGGATGCAGGTACATTACAGAAGAGTGCGATCTTATCCTTTAAGCCCGGCTCCAGAGGATGCTCGGTACGGCATACAATAACATTCGGCTGGATACCCATGCCCTGCAGTTCCTTAACGCTTGCCTGCGTCGGCTTCGTCTTCATCTCGCCGGAAGCATGCAGATAAGGAATCAGAGTTACATGAACCAGTGCCACATTCTCATGACCCATATCGTGCTGGAACTGACGGATCGACTCGAGGAAAGGCTGGCTCTCGATATCGCCTGCAGTACCGCCGACCTCAATGATCGCAATCTGTGTATCAGGACAGCCGTCATTGCGATAGAAACGGCTCTTGATCTCATTTGTGATGTGTGGGATGACCTGAACTGTGCCACCGCCATAATCGCCGCGGCGCTCCTTATTCAGAACAGACCAGTAAACCTTTCCGGTTGTAACATTGGACTGCTTCGTCAGGCTCTCATCGATAAAACGCTCATAGTGTCCCAGATCAAGGTCTGTCTCAGCACCGTCGTCGGTAACGAAAACTTCGCCGTGCTGTACCGGGTTCATGGTTCCCGGATCGATATTGATATAGGGATCAAACTTTTGCATTGTCACGCTGTATCCGCGCATTTTCAAAAGACGTCCCAGTGAAGCTGCTGTAATACCCTTTCCAAGACCGGATACAACACCGCCTGTAACAAAGACATATTTGACTGCCATGATTTTTTCCTCCATTTGTAGTGTGCATTGATTAGTATCAGAAAAATAAAAAACTATTTACTAGTATACTCCAAAACATAGCCATGTTTCAATTCTTTTTTTACAGAATTTTCAGATTTATCAGATTTTCTTCACAGGTTGATATATTGATTTATGGGAACACTACATTTATAATGATGATTATGAGGTTAATTAGGAGGAAACGAAATTGGAGAATAATACAAACCGACCAAACGGCGGGGATGATGACCGCCAGAAGAAACAAAACCGCCGGGGGATCATTATCTGTCTCGCAGTGGCGATAGGAGTATTCATTGTATTTTCCATGATGAATCGTCAGGTACAGCAGATGACGAACCGGGAGATTACCTATGATAAGTTCATCCGGATGTTGGATGATGGACAGGTTAAATCGGTTACCCTGACTGCCGACCGGCTTAAGATCACGCCGAAGAGCAGCGGCAACAGCGTATATCAGGTGACTTACTATACCGGCATTATTTCCATGGACTACAGTCTTGTGGAACGTTTAAGCAACGCCGGCGTTGAGTTCAAGAAGGATCTCACGGACAACAGCTCCAGCATGCTGTATATGCTGATGTCCTATCTGTTCCCGGTGCTTCTGCTCTGGGGCGGACTGTTCCTGATCTTCCGCCTGATGTCACGTAATTCCGGTGGCATGATGGGGATTGGCAAGAGCACGGCGAAGATGTATGTACAGAAGGAGACCGGTGTGACGTTTAAGGACGTTGCCGGTCAGGAGGAAGCGATGGACTCTCTGACAGAGATGGTCGACTTCCTCAATAATCCGGGTAAGTACACGGAGATTGGTGCCAGACTCCCGAAGGGAGCACTGCTCGTAGGACCTCCGGGAACCGGTAAGACACTGCTTGCCAAGGCAGTTGCCGGCGAGGCGGGTGTGCCGTTTTTCTCCCTTTCCGGATCGGATTTTGTGGAGATGTTTGTCGGTGTGGGAGCTTCCCGTGTGCGTGATCTGTTCAAGCAGGCACAGGCGATGGCTCCGTGTATTATCTTTATTGACGAGATCGATGCGATCGGTAAGAGCCGTGACAGCCAGTATGGCGGCGGCAATGATGAGCGTGAGCAGACATTGAACCAGCTTCTCTCTGAGATGGATGGCTTTGACAGCTCCAAGGGACTTGTGATCCTCGGTGCAACCAACCGTCCGGAGGTGCTTGATAAAGCACTTCTTCGTCCAGGACGTTTTGACCGCCGTGTCATCGTCGAGAAGCCGGATCTCAAAGGTCGTGTGGATATCCTGAAGGTTCATGCCAAGGATGTGCTGATGGATGATTCTGTTGATTTCGATGAGATCGCACTTGCGACAAGCGGTGCCGTTGGTTCCGATCTTGCCAATATGATCAATGAGGCAGCGATCATGGCAGTAAAGGCAGGAAGAAAGGCGGTCTGCCAGGCGGATCTGTTTGAGGCGGTTGAGGTCGTGATCGCCGGTAAGGAGAAAAAGGACCGCATTCTCGGCAAAGAAGAGAAGAAGATCGTTGCTTATCATGAGACCGGTCATGCACTCGTTACTGCATTGATGAAGCATTCCGAGCCGGTGCAGAAGATTACGATCGTACCGAGAACCATGGGTTCCCTCGGCTATGTCATGCAGGTTCCTGAGGAAGAGAAGTATCTGATGAGCAAGGAAGAGATCCTGACACGGATCACGACATTGTTCGGCGGTCGTGCGGCAGAGCAGATCGTGTTCGATTCGATCACGACAGGAGCCTCCAATGATATTGAGCAGGCGACCAAGCTTGCAAGAGCAATGGTGACACAGTACGGTATGTCAGAGAAGTTTGGTCTGATCGGTCTGGAGTCCATCCAGAACCGTTATCTGGACGGCAGGGCAGTGCTTAACTGCGGTGATGCTACAGAGGCGGAGATCGATCAGGAGGTTATGAAGATCCTCAAGGAATGTTACGCAAAGGCAGAGGAGCTGCTTCGCGGCGACAGAGAGGCACTCGACAAGCTGGCAGAGTTTTTGATCGCACATGAGACGATCACCGGCAAGGAGTTCATGAAGATCTTCCGTCAGGTAAAAGGGATCACCGATCCGGAGGGAGATCTGTACGAGGCACTGGTGCTTGACGTGGACGGTACACTGGTCGGTACGGACAAGCAGGTTTCCGAAGCAACATGCGAAGCCATCATCGAGGCACAGCAGCGTGGCAAGACTGTGGCGATCGCATCCGGCAGATCCATTTCCGGAATCCGCCGGACAGCGGCGAAGATCCGTCTGGAGCAGTTTGGAGGCTATGTGATCGCATACAACGGTACGACGGTTATTAACTGTAAGACCGGCGAGTGCATTTACAACCAGACCCTTGATCATGACATGATCAAGCCGGTTTACGAGGCGGCGAAGGAACTCGGTCTTGGAATCACCGTATATCACGATGAAGAGAAGGAGCTGTTAGCAGGTAATGGTGTGGATGCCTATATTGAGGCGGATGCAAAGGCGTGTGACATCACGATTCGTGAGGTTAATGATCTTGTACGTGCGATCAACTTCCCGGTCAATAAGCTTCTGCTTTCCGGAGAGCCGGAGAAGATGAAGCAGGTCGAGAAGCATCTTTGTGAAAAGTTCGGAGACAGGCTCAATGTATTCCGGTCCGATCCGTATTATGTCGAGATTCTGCCGAAGTTCGTAGACAAAGCCGTTGCGGTCGATAAGCTGATGAAGTTCCTTGATATCAGTAAGGACAAGGTGATCTGTGTCGGTGACAGCTTCAATGATCTTCCGATGCTTCGTTACGCAGGCAAGGGTGTTGCGATGGGCAACGCACAGGAGGAAGTCAAGGAGGCGGCTGATTATGTGACAGCCTCCAACGATGAAGACGGGATTGTCGAGGTCATTCGTAAGTTCATGACGCCGCAGAAGGATGAGGACGCGGATCCCTCTGACAGCTTGTAAACCATAGATAAATATGATAAAATAACAGCCGGGACAATTCGCTTGTCCCGGCTGTTATTGGCTAACTTACTAATTATTTCGTTTACAAATGCAGATAGATAGATCAGGAGATACTCATGCGTAAATTCATCAAAAGATATATTGCCGTGTTCATGGCGGCATGTGTAATACTTGGAGGCTGGAATGTTCAGGAAGGTACGGCTCAGGCGGCAACCTTCAGTGACATCAATCAGGACAGCGTATTTTTGAAGCAGCCGGGAGGCAGCAACCTTTGTACACTCGTTGCAGCAACGATGATGGTGCGCCGCGGTGCGATGATGAACGGCAATGACAACTGGGCGTCGATCTCCACAGACATGATGCGTTCGGCAGCTTGGGTTGAGGGAATCGGACTGAAGTGGAACTTTACCTGCGGAAGTGTGACCGTGGCACATGATTCCTTTTCCGGCACGGCAGCAGATCTGCAGACAAAGCTTTCCGAACATCCGGAGGGCATTGTGCTGTATAAGCAAAAGTCTGATCAGCAGCATGCAATCCTTGTGACAGACTATACCGATGGCGTGTTTTACTGTGCAGATCCATCGGGAGCAGTTGCCTCCGGTAGGATTCCGCTTTCTTCGGCGAGCATTACGATCGAGGCATCCAATTATATCTGGTATATCAGCAGCCCGACTCTCTATCTGACAGACTCCTCAGGCAATCAGATTCCGCATGTCGTCGAGACGCCAAAGCCTACTGTCACACCGAAGCCGACTGCTGCAGCCACAGCAAAGCCGACGGCGACGCCGAAAGCGACAGCTACGGCAAAGCCTAAGAAAACGAAAAAGCCTAAGAAAACGACAAAGCCAAAGACAACAACCAAACCGAAGACAACGGCAAAACCGAAAAATACAGAAACTGCGAAGCCGTCTGCCACAGAAAAGGCAGAAAAGGTGAAAGCACCCGGAAAGGTCAAGGATGTTGTTGTTAAGAATAATAAGAAAAAGACATTAACCATTACCTGGAAGAAGACGTCAGGAGCTAAGGGCTATCAGCTTCGTTTTGCAACAACGAAGAAGATTCCGGGGGGCGCTGCATCGGTGACACTCACCGGGCGCAGAGCAGCACTGACCGATCTTTCCAAAGGCAGTGTCTTTTATGTGAAAGTGCGTGCATATAAACTAAACGGCAAAAAGAAAGTGTACGGTTCATATAGTGCCGTCAAAAAGGGAAAGGTCAAGAAGTAAAAGTGTTTAATATTGAGGAGGAGCTGAAAAAGCTGCCCGGAAAGCCCGGCGTGTATCTGATGCATGACGCGAAGGATGCCATTATATATGTGGGAAAGGCAATCAGTCTGAAGAACAGAGTACGGCAGTATTTTCAGCCAAGCAGAAATGTTTCACCAAAGATTGAGAAAATGATCTCGCAGATCGATCATTTTGAATATATCATTACTGATTCCGAGGTGGAGGCACTGGTGTTGGAGAGTAATCTGATCAAAGAACACCGTCCCAAATATAACACCATGCTCAAGGATGACAAGAGTTATCCGTTTATCAAGGCGACTGTGGGAGAGACATACCCGCGCCTGATCTATTCCAGACAGGAGAAAAGGGATAAGTCAAAGTATTTTGGACCATACACAAGCGCAGGTTCCGCCAGAGACACGCTCGAGCTTCTGCGCAAGATTTACCATATCCGGAGCTGCAGACGTGTCCTGCCGAGGGATACCGGAAAGGAACGTCCGTGCTTAAATTACCATATCGGACAGTGTGATGCGCCGTGTCAGGGATATATTTCCCCGGAGGATTACAGAGAACATTTCAAGGAAGCACTGAAGATCCTGGAGGGAGATTATTCCGGAGTGCTTTCGTATCTTCAGGACAAGATGACGGCGGCAGCCGAAGCGATGCAGTTTGAGGAAGCCGCACAGTACCGCGACCTGATCGAGAGTGTCCGCAAGTCCTCCGTCCACCAGAAGATCACTGATTTTGATGGGCTGGACAGGGATATCATTGCGCTTGCAAAGGATCAGAGCGAGGCAGTCGTGCAGGTCTTTTTTATCCGGGAGGGCAGGATGATCGGCAGGGATCATTTCCATCTGAACGGTGTGGACGGTTCCAACAGACAGGAGATCCTGCAGGCATTTATCAAGCAGTTTTATGCGGGGACACCTTTTATTCCCAAGGAACTCATGTTAGAATATGAGATAGAGGATGAGGAAGTGATTGCACGCTGGCTCAGCGAGAGGCGCGGTGATAAGGTCCGTATCATTGTTCCTAAAAAGGGACAGAAGGAACGGCTTGTCGAGCTGGCGCATAAGAACGCGATGATGGTTCTGGAGCAGGATGCACAGAAGATCCGCCGTGCGGAGGAGCGTACGACGGGAGCAATGCAGGAGATCTGTTCGTGGATCGGTCTCACCGATGTTCACCGTGTGGAATCCTATGATATTTCCAATATCAGCGGTTTTCAGTCGGTCGGATCCATGGTTGTTTTCGAGGATGGATCGCCGAGAAGGAGCGATTACCGCAAGTTCCGTATTAAGACCGTGCACGGACCCGACGATTATGCCAGCATGCGGGAGGTGCTGACCAGACGCTTTCAGCATGGACTGGACGAGGAGAAGAAGCTGGCGGACGAAGGGCTTTCCGGCGAGGAAGGCAGCTTTACGCGATACCCGGATCTGATCATGATGGATGGTGGTAAGGGACAGGTTCATATTGCCGAGGAGGTTCTTGACAAGCTGCAACTATCCATTCCGGTATGCGGTATGGTCAAGGATGACAGGCACCGGACCCGTGGTATTTACTTTCATGGGGAGGAGCTGCCGATCAATACCGGCAGCGAGGGCTTTCATCTGATGACCAGGATTCAGGATGAGGTTCACCGGTTTGCGATCGAGTATCACCGTTCCCTGCGCAGCAAGGTACAGGTCAAGTCGATCCTGGATGACATTCCGGGGATCGGAGAGAAGCGCCGCCGCGCACTGATGAAGAGATTTGGCTCCATAGAAGCAGTACGGAGCGCAGATATAGAGGAGTTAGCACAAACAGAAACAATGAACATGGGGGCAGCCACGAAGGTCTATGAGTTCTTTCATTCCACAGAGAACCATCCGGAGGGCAGCTTGCAAGAAGGAGAATAGCATATGGCAGAGACTTACAGCGTATCACTGGAAAAGCTCATTGAGCAGATGGAACTGGAAAATGTCACATCCGATGTGGATGTATCGCGCATCGACATCGTACAGACCGATGTAAACCGTCCGGCACTGCAGTTAGCAGGCTTCTTTGATTATTTTGACTCCGGAAGGATTCAGATCATCGGTCATGTCGAGCATACCTACATGGAGCAGAAGGGATTGGATTACACGCTGGAGATGATGGAGATCATCATGGCGGGCAGCGAGCGTCACACAAAGCCGCCGTGCATCGTGTTTTGCCGTAATCTTCATATTGACGAGAAGCTGGTTCAGCTTGCCAGCAAATATCAGGTGCCTATTCTGCGCACCCCGAAGGAGACCAACGCATTTATGGCAGAGGTCATCCGCTGGCTGAATGTCGAACTGGCACCGCGCTGCAGCGTGCATGGCGTACTTCTCGATCTTTTCGGAGAGGGTGTACTGATCATGGGCGAGAGCGGCATCGGTAAGTCTGAGGTTGCGCTGGAGTTGATCCACAGAGGTCATCGTCTTGTATCTGATGATGTCGTAGAGATTAAGAAAGTAAGTGATGCTTCCCTGATCGGAAGCGCACCGGACATCACCCGTCATTTCATCGAGCTGCGCGGTATCGGTATCATCGATGCGAAGACATTATTTGGTGTAGAGAGTGTAAAGAACGAGCAGGAGATCAATCTTGTCATCAAGCTCGAGGAATATAATAAGAATCAGGAATATGACCGTCTCGGTCTGGAGGAGCAGTACATTGAGTTCCTTGGCAACAAGGTCGTATGCCATTCCATTCCGATCCGCCCGGGTCGTAACTGCGCGATCATCTGTGAGTCTGCGGCAGTCAACTACCGTCAGAAGAAGATGGGCTACAATGCGGCACTCGAGCTTTACAACCGTGTCACCAACAACATTGCAGAGAAGTCCCAGAAGAAATAAGTACAGACTGGGGATTTTAAATGGAGGGGTATTTATGAAATTTGTCAAATCAGATGATTTAAAACTGGGAATGCGTCTGGCAAAGCCAATCTACAACAGAGACGGTGTTATGCTGTATGAGCGCAATTCCAAGCTGACCAGACAGGGTATCGTCAGTATCCAGAATTTCGGATTAATCGGGGTGTACATTCTGGAGCCGGCAGAGCCTGTTCCGCCAATGTCACCGGACGACATCGAATTTGAACGCTTTCAGGCAATGGCGATCTTCACGATTCGTGAGATTCTCGATGCCGTCACAAAGCAGCAGGAAGCAAAGGGCATGTATCAGTTTGCCAACCAGATCATCCGCCGCTACGGAAGCCTGAACCATAAGATCAGCTTTGTACAGAATCTGCGGAGCAATGAGGACTATGTATATAAGCATTCCCTCAACACAGCCATTTTGTGTGCGCTGATCTCACACCGGATGGATATGGAGTTTAAGCAGCAGCTCGATATTGTTGTCGCTGCACTCCTGCATGATGTGGGAAGCCTGATGATCCCGGCGCATATCTACCGCAAGCGGAAGAATGAGATCACGCCGGAGGACGAGAAGAAGATCCGCACCTATCACTATGCGGCGATCCAGCTGATCGACAACGATTACGATTTGGATCCGGAGATCAAGCGCTGTGTCAGGGGTGTGATCAATGATCTGCATGATACCGGCAATGACGATGCGACTGCACATCATTCGCTCAATATAGACATATTAAAGACGGCGTATGCATACGATTCCATGACGGCAATGAACTTTGAGGAAGAGCCGACATCCGAGATCGAAGCGGTACGCACACTGCTGAACCCGGATAATGGCTACGATCAGGAGGTCGTTGCCGCACTGATCGAGAGTATCAATATTCTGCAGCCGGGAGTCTGCGTGGAGCTGTCCAATGGGGATAAGGGACTTGTCGTTGCCGGCAATGACAGTGATGTGCTTGCACCTGTGATCCTTTCCTTCCGGGACAATGTTCTGTACAATATGGCAGATCACTATGTGGCACAGCAGATTCAGATCCGGGATATCATGAAGACTATGGACAACCGTTATGTCATCGACAACGATCTGCTGATCAGTTATCACGGCAAACCGGTTCACATGGGGGAGAAACTGACACACAAGAATTTTTAAAGGACAAAGAACATGTATATTATAGTAGGATTAGGAAATCCCGAGCGCCGCTATGACGGAACCCGCCACAACATCGGGTTTTCTGCGGTGACGGCACTTGCCGATATCTACGGGATTTCCATGGACATGAAAAAGCACCGTGCGGTGTGCGGCAAGGGCGTGATCGAGGGACAGAAGGTCATCCTTGCCATGCCGCAGACATATATGAACTTAAGCGGAGAGAGCGTTCGGGAACTGGTCGATTATTATAAGATCGATCCTGAGGAGGAGCTGATCGTCATTTATGATGACATCAATCTGGCACCCGGCAAGCTGCGGATTCGTCCAAAGGGAAGCGCAGGTGGTCACAATGGAATCAAAAACATCATTGCTCATCTGGGAACACAGGTATTTCCGCGTATCCGCATCGGCGTCGGTGAGAAGCCGAAGGGCTGGGATCTGGCAGATTATGTGCTGGGACGTTTCTCCAAGGAGGAAGAGCCGGTTGTTAGAGAGGCTCTGGAGAAAGCGGCGAAGGCATGCAGTGAGATCATTACGGAGGATGTCACCTCTGCCATGAACAAATATAACAACAAGTAATCATCCGTAGATTAACAACGGAACAGAACGAGAGGACAATCATCAATGGAAACCCTATGGAAACCTCTGGAGGAGTTAAACGCCTACGGCGGAGCCAGAGAATGCATTGAGCGCGGCAGGATGCCGGTACAGATATCCGGCTGCATCGATGGTCAGAAGAGCCATCTCATCAGCGGTCTGGCACAGTCCAAAAAGTGGACGGTGATCGTAGCTGCCAACGAGAGAAAGGCGAGAGAACTTCTGGCAGATTATCGGATGTACGACAAGGAAGCCGTGTTTTATCCGGCAAAGGACGTCATCTTCTACAGCGCCGATGTACACGGCAATGCAGTGGAGACTGAACGACTAAAGACAATCAAATCACTATTCGATCAAGAGGGCGGCACAGTGATCACCACCATGACGGCGGGGATGGAATATGTGCAGTCCTTATCTGTCTATAAGAAGTCCTGCAGGCGTCTGGAAGAAGGGGGACAGGTTGATCTCGAGGAACTCACCCGCAGCCTGGCAGATATGGGCTATGAGAGACAGGGTCAGGTTGACGCTCCCGGCGAATATTCCATTCGCGGCGGCATTCTGGATATCTATCCGCCGACCGGGGAATGTCCGTACCGTATTGAACTCTGGGGAGACGAGATCGACACGATTCGTTCCTTTGATGTGGAAAGCCAGCGCTCCATTGAGCGCGTATCAGAGCTTGTGATCTTTCCGGCGATGGAGATCATTCTGACGCAGGAACAGATGAGGCAGGGATTTGCAAAGATTGCCAAAGAACAGAAGAAGCTGCAGGAGAAGTTTAAGAAGGCAAAGAACTTCGAAGCCTTCAATCGTCTGGCCGACACGATGAAGGAATGGCGGGAGCGTGTAGAATATACCCGCAGCGGCACCGGTCTGGAAAGTTTTTTATTATACTTTGATTCAGAGGCAGGCTCCTTCTTTAATTTCTTTGATCCGGCGGAGACGTTATTTGTTGTGGATGAGCCGGTGCGATGCCGTGAGGCGATGGAGGCGGTCGAGGCAGAGTTTCGGGAAAGCATGGAAAGCCGTCTGGAAAAGGGACTTTTGCTGCCGGGACAGATGGAGGTTTTATACAGTGCCGAGGCGGTCAGCACGATGCTCAGCCGGAAAAGCACGTTGTATCTGACAATGCTGGACGGACTCCCGAAGGATCTTACTGTACGGGAAAACTATCATCTGCAGTGTCAGGCGATTGCTTCTTACAATAAGCATTTTGAATTGCTGGTCGAGGATATGAAGAAGTGGCGGCAGCAGGGCTATCGTATTCTGATGCTCTGCGGTTCGAGAACGAGAGCAAAACGTCTTGCCAGTGATTTTGGGGAGTACGATCTGCCGGCGTTTTACAGGGAGACGCTCGACAAGCCGCTGCAGCCGGGCGAGATCATGGTAAGCTACGGCAGGCTGTCGAAAGGCTTTTCCTATACACAGCTTCGCTTTGTGGTTGTGACGGAGAGCGATATCTTTGGCGCTAAAAACAGAACAACAAAGAAACGACAAAAGCAGTACAATGGAAAGATCATTCCGAGCTTTAACGAGCTCAATGTCGGGGATTATGTCATCCATGAGAACCACGGACTCGGCATTTACCGCGGCATCGAGAAGATCAAGGTAGACAATGTTGCAAAGGACTTTGTAAAGATCGAGTATGGCGACGGAGGCAATCTTTATGTGCCGGCTTCATCGCTGGATGTTCTTCAGAAATACGCCAGTCAGGATGCCGCCAGAAAGCCAAAGCTTAACAAGTTAAATACCGTCGAATGGAAAAAGACAAAGACGCGAGTCCGCGGAGCCGTAAAGGAGATCGCCAGAGAACTCGTCGAGCTTTATGCGAAGCGGCAGGAGCAGCCCGGTTACCGGTTCAGTCCGGACACTGTCTGGCAGACCGAGTTCGAGGAAATGTTTCCGTATGAGGAGACGGCGGATCAGCTCGATGCGATCGCTGCCACCAAGCGCGATATGGAGAGCGGCAAGGTTATGGACCGTCTGATCTGTGGCGATGTCGGTTACGGTAAGACAGAGGTTGCGATCCGTGCTGCCTTCAAAGCAGTCAACGACAACAAGCAGGTAGCCTTCCTGGTGCCGACCACGATCCTGGCACAGCAGCACTACAATACGATCAGGGAGCGTCTCGGTGATTATCCGATCAATGTGGAAATGATGTCGCGTTTCCGCACACCGAGCCAGCAGAAAAAGACGATCGAGAAGCTCAAACGCGGTGAGGTGGACATTGTGATCGGTACGCACCGCCTGTTGTCCAAGGATGTGGCATTTAAAGATTTAGGCCTTTTGATCGTGGACGAGGAACAGCGCTTCGGCGTCACCCACAAAGAGAAGATCAAGCAGATGAAGGGCGATGTGGATGTCCTCACACTCTCTGCAACACCAATCCCGCGGACGCTTCATATGAGTCTCGTCGGGATCCGTGATATGAGCGTACTTGAGGAGCCGCCGGTAGACCGGCTTCCGATCCAGACCTTCGTTATGGAGCACAGCAGCGAGATCATCCGCGAGGCAATCAACCGTGAGCTTGTGCGGGGCGGTCAGGTGTATTATGTTTATAACCGTGTACACAACATTGACGAGGTCGCATCGGAGATCTCCGGGCTTGTGCCGGATGCCAACGTGGCATTTGCGCACGGTCAGATGAGCGAACGCGAGCTGGAGCGGATCATGATGGGCTTTATCGAGGGCGAGATCGATGTGCTGATCGCCACTACCATCATTGAGACGGGACTTGATATTTCCAATGTAAATACGATCATCATAGATAATGCCGATCAGATGGGACTTTCCCAGCTCTATCAGCTTCGCGGCCGCGTCGGACGTTCCAACCGAACCGCATATGCATTCTTAATGTATAAGAAGGACAAGATCCTGCGGGAGGTTGCAGAGAAGCGTCTGGCAGCGATCCGGGAATACACGGATCTTGGCTCCGGCATCAAGGTAGCGATGCGCGATCTCGAGATCCGCGGAGCCGGTAATCTGCTCGGTGCGGCGCAGTCTGGTCATATGGAGGCGGTCGGTTATGAGCTTTATTGTAAAATGCTCAGCGAAGCCGTCCGTACCATGAAGGGAGAGCAGCCGGAAAAGGAAGATTTAGACACAAATATCGATCTGCAGGTTGACGCATTCATTCCGGCATCGTATATTAAGAGTGAATATCAGAAGTTGGATATGTATAAGCGCATCGCTGCTCTGGAGAATGAGGGTGAACGCTCCGACATGGAAGACGAACTGATCGACCGGTTTGGAGACATTCCGCATGCGGCGCAGAATCTGCTGCGGATTGCCGTGCTCAAAGCGGCAGCCCATCGCAACGGAATCTTGCAGATCGCACAGAAACCGGATGGAATCCGGTTCTATATGCAGCCGGATGCCGTGCTTGACGTGGCAAAGATACCGGCAATGATCGAAGCCTTCGAGGGAAAGCTTCGTTATATCTCCGGGAATGACGCCCATTTCCTGTACATTCAGAAAGCGCTGGAGACAGGGAAGAGTACGGCGGCAGTGACCGGTCGTACTGCGGCGAAGGAGAAACGTTTACAGGCAGAGAGAATCTTTGCGGCAGCAGAAAGTGTAGTGGAAGCAATCGCCGGAGTCGGCGGTAGCGAAAGGGGAACGAAAGGAACAGGCTTTGCCGCGGCAGAGCCGGCAGACGCATCAAATGCGAAGAAATGAGGGTAATATGATACAGAGAAAACAATGGATGTCAATCCTGTGCATCGCCATGGCAGTGATGGTATTATTCACCGGCTGCGGCAAAAAGAAAACATCAAAGCTGGAGAAGGACGATATTTCTTCCGGTACCGTTGTCATGATGGTCGGGGATTATCAGGTACGCTACAGTGAAGTCATGGCATACTGCTACTTCCTGAAGTGTCAGTATGAGGACAGCTTCGGCAAGGAGCTCTGGAACTACAAGCTCAGTGAAAATGAAACAATCGGAGATCAGGCAAAGCAGGAAATCGTCAACATGATCACGCAGCTTAAGGTCATTTCCGGCGTGGCACAGGAGCAGGAGGTCAGCCTGTCTGCGGACGAGCAGGACGAGGCACTTCGCCAGGCGGAAAGCCTTGTGCAGAATGCGACGGCAGCCGACAAGAAGACATATTCCCTTTCCGTACAGAAAATCAGCGAGATCTATCAGGAGAACCTTCTTGCCGAGAAGATGTTTTATGTGGCAACCGATGATGCGGACACCAACGTATCCGATGAGGAGGCACGGCAGGCAATCCTTGATAAGAAAGCAAAGACAGCGTCCGGTGCGGCAATTGGCACAGAGGAGGATGAGACTGCGATCACACAGGATATGATCAGTCAGCAGAAAGAGGTCATCATTCAGCAGCGTCAGTCAGACATGTTTGTCAAGAAATATAACCAGTGGCTGCAGGACAAGAAGGTTGATATCAATCAGAGTTTCTGGAATGATTTTTCCCTCTAGGAGAATGTCATTCCGGATCGTTTTGAAGGTGCAGCGTGTGGAGAAATTGTCTGCGGGAAAGGCTGTTTACAGCCGGGAGCAGATTTGTTATACTGAAAGTTAGGACAAAGAAAGCATAGGGACGAAAGAGAGGAATGTCAAATGGTGAAAGCAGAGCATGTTAATCCATTTATCTTATCCGTATGTAAGGTGGTCAAGGATGTGTGTATGATGGATCTGACCATCGGTAAGCCAGACGTGAAGAAGGAGGAGTATCCGGAGGATGCCTCTATCATTGAGCTTGGACTGGTCGGAGCACTGCAGGGCAAGGTGATCTTGAATATGGAGCATCCCACGGCATTGGAAATCATATCCAAAATGATGATGCAGCCGGTTGACACGATCGATGAGATCGGTCAGAGCGCGATCTCCGAGCTTGGTAATATGATCGCAGGCAACGCAGCGACCGTATTTGCCAGCAACAACATTCTGATCGACATCACGCCGCCGGATTATTATGAGGGAGGCCGGTATCAGGGCGAGGGGTGCCAGATGTTAAGCATTCCGTTCCGCTCGGACGCGGGAGCCATCTCGGTGGACATTTTTATAGCAGAATAACAGAACTGTCTGCATACAGATCTGACACAGCATGTCAGTATTGCCGCGGCAGGATGATACAGGGATACAGCCGGCAGCAGATGCATGTCGGTTTTCTTCCGTTTCATAAGAGATAATAACAGATAAGAAAAGAGGATAAACATGGCAGGATTTAAACGATACCGCAAGGACGATCCGGTTTCGTATTCCCTCGGGATTACGTTGACCTTTGAGCTCCTTCGTTACAAGACAGAATATGTCAATAAGGTCTACGTCCACTCTGCAATGAAGGAGGGAGAAACCTACGACAAGCTTCGACGGATATGCGGGGAGGCAGGCATCCCGATCCGGCAGACGGACAAGATCTTTCATGTTCTTTCCCAGAAAGAAAACTGCTATGTGATCGGAGAGTTTCGCAAGTTTGAGGATGTGCTTGATCCCAGGGCATCCCACATTGTACTTGTCAATCCGTCCAATGCGGGCAACATGGGAACGATCATGAGAAGTGCACTTGGCTTTGAACTTAATCAGATAGCGATCATCCGCCCGGCGGTCGATGCGTTTGATCCGAAGGTGGTCCGCGCATCCATGGGAGCGATCTTCTCCACGCGGTTTCAGTATTTCGACAGCTTCGACGAATATCTGGAGCAGTTCGGGGAGAGAGAATTATATCCGTTTATGCTGCAGGCAAAGATCACTTTGCCGGAGATCAGTCCATCCGGAACATACTCGTTGATCTTTGGCAACGAGGCAACAGGACTTCCGAGAGAATTTCTCGATATCGGAACCTCTGTGATCATTCCGCATTCCGACCGGATCGACAGTCTCAATCTGCCGATTGCTGCAAGTATCGCCATGTATGCGGCACACAGTGCAGCCCGCCGGTAGGTGTTGACAACAAATGTATAATATATTATAGAAGAAAAGCAGTCCGGCATTTGCATAGCGAAGAGCCGATTCAATAAAAGAAATGGAGGATTATCATGGCAAAGATAGACATTATTTCAGGATTTTTAGGAGCAGGAAAGACCACACTGATCAAGAAGCTGATCGCGGAAGCATTTCCGGGCGAGAAGCTGGTACTCATAGAGAATGAATTTGGAGAGATCGGAATCGACGGCGGTTTCTTAAAGGAAGCCGGCATCCAGATCACCGAGATGAACTCCGGCTGTATTTGCTGTTCTCTGGTAGGAGACTTTGGTGCCGCCTTAAAGGAAGTGCTTGAGAAGTATTCTCCGGACCGTGTTATCATTGAGCCGTCCGGCGTTGGTAAGCTTTCCGATGTCATCAAGGCAGTACAGAATATCGGTGATGGCGTGGTGATCAACAGCACCGCAGTCGTTGTTGATGCACAGAAATGCAAAATGTATATGAAGAATTACGGGGAGTTTTATAACAACCAGATCGAATATGCCGGCACAGTTATCTTAAGTCGTACCCAGAAGGTATCTGATGACAAACTTGACACCTGTGTCAAGATGATCCGCGAGAAGAACGATGAGGCATCCATCATCACAACACCATGGGATGATATTAACGGCAAGAATATTCTTGAGGCAATGGAGAAGGTAAACTCTCTCGAGAAGGAGCTTATGGAGGAGCATGAGCACCATCATCATGACGGAGAATGCTGCTGTGGACACCATCATGACCACGACGAACATCATCATGATCATGACGGAGAATGTGGCTGTGGACACCATCACGATCACGAGGAACATGAACATCACCATGACCATGACGGAGAATGTGGCTGTGGACACCATCACGATCACGAGGAACATGAACATCACCATGACCATGATGGAGAATGTGGCTGCGGTCATCACCATGACCATCACGATGGCGAGTGTGGCTGCGGACATCATCACGACCATGAGGGCCATCATCATGCAGACGATGTGTTTACAAGCTGGGGCGTAGAAACAGCGCATAAGTTTACAGAGGACGAGCTGAAAGAGATCCTTGACAAGCTTGCAAAGGGCGGCGAGTACGGAGAAGTGCTTCGTGCCAAGGGTATCGTTACTCCTGCAGAGGGCGAGTGGTTCCACTTTGATCTGGTACCGGAGGAGACAGAACTTCGCCGCGGCGCGGCTGATTATACCGGACGTATCTGTGTGATCGGTGCAAACCTGAACGAAGACAAGCTCAAAGAACTCTTCCACGTATAAAAGCTGCTTGACTAAGAAGAATAGAACGATGCAGATGCCGCAGAGCAGCACGATATGTGAAGCGTGAAAGATACACAGTGCATTTCATTGCGGCAGGTCATCTGCGGAATGGAGATTAATATGTTTGGAAAACAGAAACAGGAGATGATGGTATATGTCATCATGGGCTTTCTGGAGGCAGGAAAGACAAGCCTGATCAGAGACCTTCTGGTGGACGAGCTGTTTGATGACAAATCAAAAACACTGATCCTTGTATGTGAGGAAGGCGAGGAGGAATATCCGCAGGCATTGTTGGATCAGACACATGCGGCTTGTGAATACATTGAGGACGAAGAATCTTTCAATGGCAAAGTGATCGAGAAGTTCCTTAAAAAGCACCGCCCGGACCGCATCATTATCGAGTACAACGGAATGTGGCCGACCGTGCATATTCCGGAAATGTATGATTCTCTGGAGGAAATCTGCTTTGACAGAGAAGTATATTTCCAGACCATCGATGTGGTAAATGACGAAACATTCTTATTATATACCCGAAATATGCCGTCCATGATGGTAGAGCATTATAAGGTGTCAGAGATGGTCATCGTTAACCGCTGTACCGTGGAGAATACCAACAAGAATGCGATCCGCGGAAGCGTCAAGGCAGTCAATCCGCGAGCACAGATCGTGTATGAGTCAGAGGATGATGCCTTCTATGAGATGAAGGACGAGATGCCGTTCGATGTCAATGCGGACGTGATCGACATCAAAGAGGATGACTTCGGTCTCTGGTATGTCGATATGATCGATCATCAGTCCATATATGATGGCAAGACACTGCATCTGACCGGACGGATACAGAAGGCAAAAGGACTGGAAGCAGGTTATGTAATATTTGGACGCCATGCAATGACCTGCTGTGCCGATGATGTGCAGTTTATCGGTTTCCTTTGTAAAGCAGATGACTGGTCCGGTTTTGCCGATGGCAGCTATGTCACGATCACGGCAAGACTCGAATTTAAGTTCCGCAAAGAGTACGGAGAAGAGGGACCTGTATTCTATGCCGAAGAGGTTACAGCCGCTCAGAAACCGAAAGAAGAACTCGTATATTTCAATTAGAATAGTCATTTATTGCGCTGTGTTCGCCTGCAGGATGGACGCAGCGCTTTATAGTAAATTTTTCTTGTGCAAAATATACTATAAAAATAAAGGAAATGAAATAAAATTATGGAAAAAGTACAAAATATTTCAAAAATGTGGCGTTCTTGGACATAAAATACAAAAATGACCGATTCGGATTGGTAAATTTGTATATATCTTATTTGTTGAAAAGTTGATATTATATTATGCGTAATGGAAGTGGTATAGCTGTCGGCAGTTGCGGATGCCGAAGGTTATGTTCACTTCTTAAAAATCAAACATACCCAAAACGATATTGGGGGAAATTTTAAGGAGGAAAAGAAATGAAGTTAACAAAAGGAATGAAGAAAGCTCTTTCCTTGCTTCTGTCTGCTGCTATGGTAGTAACAGGAGTAAACGTAACTACAAACGCAGCAAACGCTGCAGATGAAGTTCCATCATTCACATGGTGTAACCAGTATGTAGGCTGGGTTGACGCTCAGACAGAGGTTGTTCTTTCAAAGGGCGATGCAGAGTATACTGTTGAGGTTGATGGTGCAGCAGGTAATACAGGTTTCACGAACTTAGGATTTGTTGCGCAGGATGAAACATCTCCACTTGGAATCGTTGTTAAATCTATCATCGTTAACGGAACAAAGTTTGATACAGACTGGACTATCAATATTAAGTCTGATACTAAGAACGGTATGTACAACATTTGGAATAACAAGATCACAAAGGGTGAGAAAGTTTATGTTAACGGAGAAAATGATATTTTCTTTGATGCAGATGGTAATGGACTTTCTTATCGTGAGAACGGAGAGGTTAAGAACATTGAGACTCTTTCATATGTACTGGATGTAACGAACACAGGTTATACTCCTGTAGAGTCTACAGAGCCATCTGAGAATCCGGCTACAAAGACACCGGCTGTAACAGAACCTGCTAAGGTTACAACAACACCGGCTGTAACAACAGCTCCATCAGCAGAGCCAACAGAAGCACCTACAGATCCTCCTGCAAAGCCTGCACCGGCTGGTCTTGATAAGGGTCATCAGGCATACCTGATGTACACTGACAGCAACTGGAATTGGGGATGCTGGAATACAAATAAGGGTGAAGACGCTGTTGTAACCGGTAACGGTACATATACAGTATCTATCAAGAAGTCTGATTTCAAGTCTACTGATGTAGCTGAACCGGCTAAGGGTGCTACAGTATTCTGTGTAGATATCTCTGGACTTTGCAACTCTGATAAGATGGACGCTTCTAAGGCAGCTATCTCTAACGTTATCATCAAGGCTGATGATAAGGTATTCAAAGCTGACGAGACAAAGATGTACGAAGGAGACATCGAGGGCAAAGGCAACTATCGTCTTGAGATCTGCAACCAGTATGGTTGGGATAAGACAGGCGATTTCGTTACAAAGGATGAGTTCGATCCTAACGGCGAGTTCGGTTTCGAGGAGTCTCTTTCTGTAACATTTACTGTAACTGGTATCCAGGAAGGTAAGACACCTGAGAAGGCATTCATAACAAAGGACGATGCAGGCGAGGATATCTCTGTAGTATCTCCAGTAGGTGTTAGAGCAGCTGAGGCAGCTAAGATCACTCCGGCTCCTAAGGCTACAGCTAAAGCTCCTGTTGCTAAGACAGCAACACCAGCAGGCGTTAAGACAGCAACACCAGCAGCTGTTTCTACAAAGTCTGTACTTGGTACAAGCAAGCTTACAACCGCTAAGAAGATGGTAGTAGTAGCTCCTGGCAAGTCTGTAAAGGTTGGATTCAAGGCTACAGCAGCTAAGAATACATCCGGTGCAGCAATCGTTAAGGCTACAACAGCTTCTAAGAAGGTTGCAACTGTAAAGGTTAAAGGTAAGAAGGTAACAATCAAGGTTCCTAAGAAGGCTGTAAAGGGTGCTTCTACAACAGTTACTCTGAAGTCTACAAAGGCAAATGGTAAGGCTATCTCTGCTAAGATCAAGGTTTATGTCCGCAACTCAGCCAAGAAGGTTAAAGCAGCTAAGAAGGCTATCACCGTTAAGAAGGGTAAGACAGCTAAGTTGGTTATCAAGGCATCTAAGGTTCAGAATAAGAAGAAAGCTTTCGTTGATACAATCACCGTTAAGGGCAAAGTTCTTAAGCTGACAAACGTTAAGTATGCTAAGGGTAAAGCAACTCTTACTCTGAAGGGTGCAAAGAAGGCTAAGAAGAAAGCCGTTACTATTAAGGTTGGTAGCAAGAAGGTTAAAGTTAAAGCTACTGTAAAATAATAGTTCACTTCTATTACAAATAAAAGAGCTTTCAAAAGGAAAGGGGATGCCCGTCGGGTGTCCTCTTTTTCTGTTCTGTAAACCGTACCGGATCCCTCTTAATGCTGTCGGATTACTGACTAAGACTTCCCATACCTCAAATTGATGTATGGGAAGTCTTAGTTACTGAATAAAGCGATTTTACTGATGAAGCGAATATTTCTTTGTGTGATGTCCGGTGAAGGCGGAGGTAGTGATAATAGAGCTGGGGGCGATAACGTATCATCCATCCCTAATTGCTCGGGAGGAAAATTCGCTGCATTTGCAAAAATTAACAGAAAGTTTACGAATTATCTGCCGGGAGATTTTACCCATTTGATTGTGGAATCAAAAAAAATCAGAATTATTTTTCTGCAATTCAGGAAATAAAATAGAAAATCGTGTCGATTCATCAAGAAAACCGCAAATTTTTATGTGCCGTAAAGCCAGTGTTTATGCGGGCTCCGGTAAAAACAAGAAAAAAATCGAAAAAACTTTCAAAAAAGTGTTGACAAGTTATGGTAAGCGTGATAATATATATCTCGCTGACGCAGAAAAGAGTCAGTCAGAAACAAGCG
>ERZ791734.796-NODE-796-length-36326-cov-5.465330_pt1 | contig 36326 bp, 29 predicted proteins | sample MGYA00509953_ERZ791734 | MGnify/ENA primary metagenome ERZ791734 (study PRJEB30046, sample SAMN00792038) | human gut metagenome | study: EMG produced TPA metagenomics assembly of the A metagenome-wide association study of gut microbiota in type 2...
TAATAATTAATGGTTTGGAGAGCGTCACTTTGTCATAAATTCAAATCAACAAACCCGAATTTTGCAAACCTTAATTTGCAAGCAGTCGCTCCACCAGCTTCACGCACTCCGCCGCATCCTTGGAGTATCCATCGGCACCGATCTCGTCCGCGAAACTCTGCGTAATGCAGGCGCCGCCGATAATAACCTTACTCTTACAGCCCTTCTCCTTGCACAACTGTACGACATCCTGCATACGCATCATCGTGGTCGTCATAAGTGCAGAAAGTCCAATGATTGCCGCATCCTCTCGGATTGCCGTATCGACAATATCCTCACACGGCACATCCTTGCCCATATCAATAACATTGTAACCGTAATTTTTGAGCATAAGCACGACAAGATTCTTGCCGATATCATGGATGTCACCTTCCACAGTTGCGATCACAAGTGTCGGCATCTGACCGGCATCCTCTCGCCGCTCCAGCATCGGCTCGAGATAATCGATTGCTTTCTTCATCGTGTTGGCGCTTCCGATCAACTGCGGCAGGAAGTACTTCTTCTGGTCAAAAAGCACACCGACTTCATTGATTGCTGCGATCAGATAATCATTGATGATGGCATCCGGCTTCATTCCGGCATCTAAAGCTTTCTTGACTTCATCGATGATCGTTCCTTTATTTCCTTTGAGGACAGCGGTAAAAATCGGATGATCCTTGATTGCATCCCCAGTACTGCTCTCCTTCTTTTCCTGTCCCTGCTCCGGTGTCTTCTTGACAACAACCGTCTCATACTCCGCTTTCTGCTCCGCCAGACGATTCATCCGCTCAATGTAACGGATGTCGCTATCCGGTCTGTGAAGCAGCATGTCCGATGCAAAAGCCGCATTCATCAGAAGTTCCTGGGATGGATTGGCGATTGCCATCGTTAATCCTTTACAGATTGCCATCGTTAAGAAGGCAGTGTTGACGTACATACGCTCCGGCAGTCCGAAGGAGATATTGGAGAGACCACAGATGGTCGGCAGAAGCCGCTCATCCTTGCAATACGCGATCGTATCGTAGCATTCCTTTGCTGCGTCCGGGTTCGCACCGATTGTTGCCACAAGTCCATCGACAACAATATCCTCATGTGCCATCCCCATCTCCATCGCACGATCGTACACCGTCTCGATAATGCGCTTTTTGTCCTGGGCATCCTTCGGAAGTCCTTCATCAGAAAGCGGAAGGAGTACGAACATCGCACCATATTTCTTTGCAATCGGAAGCATCTTCTCAATCTTCTCACTCTCCAATGAAATCGAGTTGATGAGCGCGCGTCCCGGGTAAATGCGCAGCGCTTCTTCCATGACATCAATGTGGCTTGTATCAATGCAAAGCGGACAGTCCACAGTCGAAGACACTTCGTAGATAACCTGCTTCATCATCTCTTTCTCGTCGATGCCGTTCATTCCCATATTAATATCGAGGATGCGCGCACCGTTCTCCTCCTGCGCCATCGCCATCTCGCGGACAAGATCCAGCTTGCCTTCGCGAAGCTCGGCCTGCAGCTTCTTTTTACCGGTCGGGTTAATGCGCTCACCGACCACGATAAAGCCGCCATCCAAAGTAATCTCTACATTTTGGCGCTCCGATGCCAGGATTCTTCTGTGCTTTGTAAGAGGCTTATGGATTTCCATTTGCCGTACCGCATCTGCGAGTGCACGAATATGTTCCTTTGTCGTTCCGCAGCATCCGCCGACGATTGCAGCGCCCGCCTTGACCAATGTGACACCTGCCTCAGCAAATTCTTCCGGGGTCATACGATAGACCGTTTTCTTTCCTTCCAGTTCCGGAAGTCCTGCGTTCGGCTTTGCAATCAGGGGAACCGTCGAATACTCTGCCATCTTCGCGACAAGCGGAACCATCTCCATCGGTCCGGTCGAGCAATTGACACCGATCGCATCTACGCCAAGTGACTGCAATACCACGACTGCAGTCTCAGGTGGCGTACCAAAAAGCGTTCTTCCATCCTCATTGTAAGTCAGTGTCACCATGATCGGCAGATCACATACCTCACGGATCGCCAGAACCGCCGCACGACACTCCTGCAGACTCATCATTGTCTCTACAACGAACAGATCCACACCAGCCTCTGCAAGCACGCGTGCCTGCTCCTTATATACTTCCACAAGTTCTTCAAACATCAGCTCGCCCATCGGGAAAAGCTGCTGTCCGGTCATCGTCATATCTCCGGCAACCAATGCCTTGCCGTCCACCGCCTGCTTTGACAGTTTTACCAGTGTTGCATTGATTTCTACCAATCGGTCCTGTAATCCATACTCTTCAAGTTTGATCCTATTTCCGGTAAATGTCGGCGCATAGACAATGTGCGAACCGGCTTCCACATATTCACTCTGCATCTTAAGCAGCACATCCGGATGCTCCATCACCCAGTTCTCCGGGCAGACACCGATTGGCATACCTGCTTCCATCAGGTTCGTTCCGGTCGCTCCGTCCAAGATGATCGGACCTTTTTCATTTATCAATCTGGCAAACTCTGCTTTTGTCATTTCATTTTCCTCTTTTTCTATACTTCTGGGGCGTTTTATACGCCTTTATTGCTTTCTCGCCCCACCTCGCTTTAGATGCGGGGCTTATTTCACTCTTTTATTGTTTCTTAGCCCCGCCTCGCTTAATGCGCGGAGCAGAGCACATGTCACTTGCAGAATTGTACATTTGTATATATAATGAGTTACGTTTCAAAATTTATTTACAATTTATTGATTCCACAGATTGCTCCAGCTTCGCATTCTTGAATCATCTTAACGCATAATCAGGAAGGTATCAACCATGAAAAACATAAAACTTGTTGCGCTTGACTTAGACGGAACGCTTTTTAATAAAGAAAGTATCATCAGTAAGCGCAACCTTGACACGATAAAGAAAGCAAGTGAACTTGGCATCGCTGTGGTTATCTCAACCGGGCGCCCATTAAACGGATTGCCGTTTGACCAGATCAAGGGAAGTGGCATTCGCTACGCGATCACCGCGAACGGAAGCGCGATCTATGAATTGGAAACGAAAAAATGTCTGCGCGAGGAGGCGATGGACGAGGAACTGTTCCTGCCGATCGTCGAATATCTTCTGACAAAAGATATCCACATGGATGCCTTCATCGGCGGCAACGGCTACAGTCCGCTGCAATGTGTAAAAAACGGGGAGCGTCTCGTTGTTCCGGAGGCCTTAAAACACTACATTCTGCACACCCGCACGCGTGTGGAGGATCTGCCGCAGTTCATCCGCGATAACCATCTGAAGGTTCAAAAAATGACACTCAATTTCTATCCGGACGAAAACGGTGTCTATAAGGGCCGCGAGGAAGTCAAGCAATATCTGGAATCCAATCCGGGCGTCACAAGCGTCTGCGGTGGCTACCACAATCTGGAATTCACACGTGCGGATGTCAACAAAGGCGTGGCTTTACATGCGCTCGCCAAAATTCTTTCGATCGAACCTGACGAAACGATGGCGATCGGCGACACAGAAAATGACCTTGCGATCATTAAAGCTGCAGGAATCGGTGTTGCGATGGGCAATGCCACACCAGCCGTCAAGGAGCAGGCGGACTATGTGACGGATGACAACGAATCCGACGGCGTGACCACTGCCATGGAACATTTTATTCCTGCCTTAAAATCGTAACGCTTCTCTTCAGCGCATCCACGCAGGCATCTACGTCACGTTTGGTCGTATCGCGTCCCATCGTAAAACGCACACTGCCTGCGGCATAAGCATCCGGCACACGAATCGCCTCAATCACATGGGAGATCCGTGTCTGTCCGGTGTTGCATGCCGATCCGGCGGACGCGCAGATTCCCTCTTCCTCCAATAAAACCAAAAGTGCAGTCGCATCGATCCCCGCAAAGCTGAAATTCACATTACCAGGAAGCCGCTTATATGGGTGCCCGTTCAGGCGGGACTGCGGAATCTCATGCCGCACGCGCTCCACAAAATAGTTGCGCAGGCGAATCAGCCGGTTTCTTGTATACGGCATCTCATGCGCCGCAATCGATAGTGCTTCCGCCATCCCGACAATTCCTGCAATATTCTCCGTTCCGGCACGCTTCCCCCGCTCCTGACTTCCACCATGTATGAAAGAAGGAAGATCCTGATCCTTTCGCACAAACAGAAATCCAACCCCTTTCGGTCCATGAAATTTGTGTGCACTCGCACTCAGATAATCCACCGGAATGCGCGACATGGAAATCGGAATCTGCCCCACCGCCTGCACCGCATCTGTGTGGAACGCAACGCCTTTTGTCCGGAGAAACGCACCGATCTCTGCGATTGGTTCGATCGTTCCAATCTCATTATTTCCGGTCATAACCGACACAAGTGTTGTATCGTCACGCAATGCATTCGCCACATCCTCTGCCCGGACAAGGCCATAATCATCCACATCCAGATAGGTCACCTCGTAGCCAAGACTCTCTAAATACTGACAGGAACGAAGAATTGCATGATGCTCGATCTTCGTTGTGATAATGTGCTTTCCTATATGTTTCTTCTCCCCCGCCACATTCTTGATCACCCAGTTGTCCGACTCACTGCCACCGGATGTAAAAAAGATTTCCTCCGGCTGCGCATCAATCACCCGCGCAATCTTTGCTCTCGCACCCTCAAGGACGTCATGCATCCGCACGCCCATCTCATAAGAAGTGGACGCATTGCCGTACTCCTCCCTGAGGTAAGGCTCCATCGCCTCGCGCACCTCGGGCAGCATCTCCGTCGTAGCCGCATGATCCATATAAATTCGACAACTCATATTTTGTGCCCTCTCTTCATACAATAGTTACCAATCTTTTCCCTTTGGAGTTTCTCTTGACGCTATCTTCCATCAAAAAAAATCCACTGATCACCGGTACTCTCCTGATGACCGCCGCCGGTGTCTTAAGCCGAATCATTGGCTTCTTCTATAGAATATTCCTCTCCCGCACGATTGGTGCAGAAGCACTTGGAATCTATCAGCTGATCGGGCCTGTTTTCAGCCTCTGCTTTGCGCTGACCGCCTCCTCGATCCAGACATCCATCTCCAAATTTGTCGGCGATGCGATCGGTGGCTGTAAGGACTCCCTCTGCGGCGAGAAAAAAGCGCGTGCCTATCTCATCCTCGGACTCGTTCTCTCCTGCGGTCTGTCCATCCTCACCGGAGTCTTCATGTACTTGAATGCCGACTGGATTGCTGTGCGTTTTCTCGGTGAGGCGCGCTGTGCCCCGCTTCTTGTGCTTTTAACCTATTCGCTGCTTCCATGCTGTATCCACGCCTGCATCAACGGTTACTATTACGGCAGGAAGAATGCTTTCGTCCCATCTCTCTGTCAGCTCATCGAACAGATCGCGCGCGTCGGAAGTGTCTGGATCATTTTCCAGATCACCACGGAAAAAGGCATTCCTCTTACTGCCTTCCACGCAGTCTGCGGTCTTGTGATTGGTGAATGTTTCGGACTTCTCGTGTCCATGAGTGCCCTGCTTCGGGAAAAACGCCTGCCTCGCGGCTCCTATACTTCAGATTCTATATGTAACAGCACCATGACGCACGCCTTCCTTGCAATGGTCATTCCACTGACGATCAACCGTCTGTCCGTTGCTTTCAGCACCAGCCTCGAAAATCTTCTGATTCCGCAGAAGCTGCAGCTCTACGGATATACGCAGACAGATGCGCTCAGCATCTACGGCATCTTAAGCGGTATGACCCTCTCCATCATTCTGTTTCCGTGCGTGCTGACAAACTCGCTGTCCGTCCTTCTTCTTCCGGCGATCTCCGAAGCAAGGGGACGCTCCAATGAAAACCAGATCCGCCGTACAACGCAAAAAGCAATCCGCCTGGGATTGCTTCTTGGTTTCGCTTTTACGATTCTGTTTTTATTTACCGGGGATATGATTGGAAACAAACTTTTCCACAATGCGCTTGCCGGACGCTTCATCTGCCGCCTCTCGTGGCTTTGTCCACTCATGTATATCACCAGTCTGCTCAGCAGTATCCTGCACGGACTCGGCCGCCCAAAACAGGTGCTTTTCGTCAATCTGCTCGCCTGTCTGATCCGCATCGGGATGATCTGGTTTCTTGTGCCGGCGTATGGAATCGGTGCTTATCTGTGGGGACTGTTATTGTCGCAGGTGTTTGCATCGGTGGCATGTATGTGGCTGCTGCGGGAATTTCTATAATTTTCGTGCATTGTATTGATATTTTTGTGCAATCAGTGTACAATACAATTATCAAATGAAAGGAGTGGTACTATGGCTAAATCTACAACAAGCAATATTAGCATTCGCATGGATAGTGATCTAAAAGCAGCCGCAGAAGCTTTATACGAGGAACTGGGTATGAATCTCAGCACTGCATTCAATATTTTTGTTCGTCAATCACTACGTGAGAGAGGAATCCCATTCAAAATCACCGAAGGATCTCCAACCCATGAAACCGTCTCTGCTTTGCTGGAGGCAGAAAGGATTGCAAAAGACCCTAACGTTAAGGGATACCATGACGTGGACGATCTTTTTGCAGACCTTGATTCATGACCAAATATGAGATCAAACACACCACACAATTTAAAAAGGATTACAAACTCGCCAAACGCCGTGGACTAAATATTGATCTTCTCAAAGAGATTATTTCCAAATTATCCAATGGTGAAACCCTAGATCCAAAGTATAAGGATCATCCCTTAGCCGGTAACTGGATTGGACACAGAGAATGTCATCTCCAACCAGATTGGCTTCTCATCTATCGTTATGACGATGATATTCTGGTGCTTACACTTACCCGCACTGGTAGTCACAGTGATCTATTTAGTTTGTAAAAAAGCCGGAAAGCAAACGCTTCCCGGCTTAAATTCATATATCCGCAACCAGATTATACTCTTGAAAGGTACTCACCTGTTCTTGTATCGATCTTGATCACATCATCCTGCTCTACGAACAGAGGTACATATACAACTGCACCTGTCTCAACAGTTGCAGGCTTTGTAGCACCTGTAGCTGTATCACCCTTGAAACCTGGCTCAGTCTCTGTGATCTGAAGCTCTACGAACAGAGGTGGCTCAACTGCAAATACGTTACCCTTGTGAGAACAGATCTTAACCATCTCGTTCTCCTTAACAAACTTGAGTGCGTCACCGACACTGTCCTTTGTTAAATCGATCTGGTCATAAGTCTCTACATCCATGAAATGATAGAAATCATCATCAGCGTACAGATACTGCATATCTCTACGATCAATGTGTGCTGTAGGGCACTTCTCAGTTGGACGGAAAGTCTTCTCAACTACACCACCACTGACAATATTCTTTAACTTAGTTCTAACAAAGGCTGCACCCTTACCTGGTTTAACATGCTGAAATTCAATAATCTGATAAATATTACCCTCGAGCTCGATGGTAACACCGTTTCTGAAATCTCCTGCTGAAATCATTCGATCTTCCTCCTTAAATTACGAGTAAAAACTCTCTCGATTAACAATTTTACTATAAATTGGCATACTTTTCAAGACTTAATTTACTATTACAGTTCACTCGTACAGAATTCAAATTGACACAGACATGCCTGCATGTATGCGGCAATCTGATTCTGTACGAAGGGAGCGCCTTTTTATGAGCAAAAATAGTAGCGAAGCTACGGAAAAGCCCGGAACGGGCGTTTTGCGAATGGCGCTTGTGAACTGTGATAATTTACCTGCTTGAAAAAAGAAAACTTACTACGCCAGATTTCTCTTCTCAATATCAGAGATCATATCAATTCTCGTCTGATGACGTCCACCAAGGAACTCTGCATCCAGATATGCCTTCACGATATCCTTTGCCGTCTCGATTCCGACGATACGTGCGCCGAATGCGATAATGTTGGCATTATTGTGCTCCTTAACAAGATGAGCGGTTGTGATATCCGAGCATACTGCTGCACGCACACCGTTGACTTTGTTCGCTGCGATCGAGATACCAACACCGGTTCCGCAGATGAGCACTGCACATTCCACTTCTCCGTCCGCAACCGCACGTCCGACTCTCTCTCCGATCTCCGGATAATTACAGCTTTCCGTTGTGTCAACACCGTAGTTTACAACCTCGTGTCCGAGTCCTTCTAAATATTCCTTGATCTGCATCTTCATCTCAACTGCTGCATGATCATTACCGATTCCGATTTTCATATTACGTTCCTCCTGATAATCCCTATTTTCGTATTTATTTATCCCCTAAAGCAGGGGTTTGTTTCTCTTCTTCACAATTCCTCGTCAAATCAAAAATATATGGCACAACGTACACGTTCGCGCCACTCATTCATTCTAGCGCATCAACACACTTTCGTCAAATAAAATACGGCCAGTTGTGTGCGATCCCGAAGTGATAATTTTTCAAGAATCGTACTGATATAATTGCGCACGGTTCCCTCGCTTAAGAACAGTTCCTCCGAGATCTCCCGATTACTTTTTCCCTTGCCAACCAGGGAGATAATCTCCTGCTCCTTTTCTCCAATATCATAGGAAGCATAGTTAAATTCTGCCTTCGACTGCATCAGCACCGGAATACGGCTGACAATCTCTCCACCGAACACGCTTTGCCCGCGCTCTACTGCCTGAAGAGCCGGAACAAGCCCTTCAAAATCCTGTTTTAAAATATAGCCTTTCGCACCGAGATCCAATGCCTTAATGATATATTCGTCATCCGAGAACGTCGTCAGAAACAATATCTTCGCCTCACGATCCTTCTCTAAAATCTGCTCCGCAGCCTCAAGTCCGCTCATCGGTTTCATCTGAATGTCCATAAGCAGGATGTCCGGCTTCTCTCTTTCATATAAGGCAACCGCTTCCGTTCCGTCATTTCCGGTTCCGACGACTGTAATTTCTTCATTTGCTTCCAATATCGTTTTCAATGACAATGCAACTAATTGATCATCATCCACAATTACAACTTTCATCCCTGTATTTCTCCCTTCTTCGGCACAGAAATATGTATCGCAAACCCCTTTTGGATCCGAAACGATATCGTTCCGCCAAGTGCCTCCACGCGCTCCCTCATATTGGAAAGACCGATTCCGCCTACTGTTTCTCTCTCGATCCTGCTTTCATCCACCGCAATCTGCGTCCCATTATCCTCCACCAGCATCTGATAGAATCCCGGATGTTCGCAGAAATACAGCGTTACACGCGTCGCATTGCTGTGGCGTACCACATTGGCCAATGCCTCCTTGACAATCGCCAAAAAACAATATTTCACGTTACGCGGTATCTCAGCCGACATATCATAGGTAAAAGCAATCTCATACTTCTCCTTAAATTCATCGGTCACTTCACGAAGCGCCTGCTGCAGATCCAGTGACTCATTGTGCAGATCATGCACACTCTCCCTGATATTGTTCATTGCCTGCGAAAGCGTATCATTGATGGCAGTCAATTGCCCGTGCAGGGGATCTTCCTTATAGATTGTCTGAAATGCTCCCATCTGCAGAATACTTCTCGAAAGCATATGTCCCACATTGTCATGAATCTCGCGCGCAATGCGGTTCCGCTCCTGAAGTGTTGCAAGATGAATCTCATAATCCTGCTTTTCCAACAGATCCTGCTGCCTTTTTTGCATGACAAGGCGAAGCTCCGTGGATGAATCCTTCAGATGAATGACTTCCTGCGCCAGCCGCAGGCTCCTCTTGGTACGCACGGAAAGAATTGCTGCAAGTATGAGTGCAAAGCACCATAGCAGAAACCGAAACAGTTCCATCTCTCCCTGCGCCAGCCACACGCATTGCATCAGACCACCAATTCCTGTGATCACGCCCGCTTTCCATGAGCGCATCCGCACGCAGTCATATACAAGAAGCGGTAGAAATAGCATCAGTGCGTGATCCGGCATCGCAATTGCCATCACAATAAATGCACCCATCTCCATATAACGCAGCATCTCTTTTGACATTAGATCTGACACCGACACATACAACAATGCAATCAGCACAATGATGACCGGGCGCACCCATCCGGACATTCCTGCCATCAGGAAAATGCCAAGTGCATACAATATGATATTATCAATCAATCGCTCCCTCATGTTTTTTCCCTTACGAATCTACCCTATCCTCGTTGCCAACTCTCTCCAGAAAATTTTAACACATCCAATACGAAATCTCACGCATTGAACATAACTTTGCGGAACTTTGTGACAAATGTCATCTTCTTTTCTGACATCCGACACTACCCGATTCTTCCATCTTCCGTTATGCTATGTATATCAAAGCAATTGCGCGGTTTCTGCAGTGGCTTTAGCTGCCATAAAAACCACACCATCGCTCATATACACCAAATAAGGAGGCAATTATGAATACGGTAGTAAAAATTGAGAATCTGGTCAAGCGCTACAAAGAACTCCTGGCACTTGATCATCTGAATCTGACCATAAACGAAGGTGAAATCTTCGGACTTCTGGGTCCGAACGGCTCCGGCAAGACAACCACGATCAATTGTCTGCTCTCCCTCTTGTCTTACGACAAAGGCAATATCGAGATCTTCGGGCAGCCGATGCGTCCCGACAACTATGACATCAAGCGTCAGATTGGCGTCGTCATGCAGGATGTCGCCGTCTTCAACGAACTGACCGTGAAAGAAAATATCGAATGTTTTTGCAGTCTTTATGTCAAAGACAAAGCATTATGCAGGAAGTACGTCAGGGAAGCAATCGAATTCGTAGGACTGGAAGATTTTGCCGACTTTTACCCGAAGAAACTCTCCGGCGGTCTCTTACGACGCTTGAATATTGCCTGCGGTATCGCCCATAAGCCGAAGCTCATCATTCTGGATGAGCCAACCGTTGCTGTCGATCCGCAGAGCCGCAATAAGATCCTTGAGGGTATCGTGAAACTAAACGAAGAAGGTGCTACCATCATCTACACCTCCCATTACATGGAAGAGGTCGAACAGATCTGCACACAGATTGCGATCATGGACAAAGGCAAAAGCATCGCCTTAGGAACGAAGGAAGAACTGATTAAGATGATCAGGAAAAGCGAGATCATCACCATCGAGCTTCCGTTTCTATCCGTGGAAGATCTCGCGCAGATCCGCGCGTTACCGCATGTCTATCAGGCAGACTACAAGGATCACACCTTAACGCTCCTCTGCGACGGCGGCAAACACAATCTCATCCGCGCCTTAAACTACTTACAGGAAAAGGATCTTGCGATCGGCCATGTGTACTCGCAGCTTCCGACACTCAACGATGTCTTTCTGGAAATCACCGGAAAAGCTTTACGCGATTAGGAGGTACTTACCATGACAAATTTTAAATATGCGCTGTTGCGTCTCATGCGCAATAAGGCGAACCTGTTCTGGATCTTAGTATTTCCGATCGTTTTGGGTTGTTTCTTCAAGATTGCCTTTTCCAATATTACCGCATCGGAAAGCTTCCACACGATTCCGGTCGCAGTTGTAGAGGGCGACAATGCAGATGCAACCGCCTTCCACACCATGATCGAGCAGCTTTCCGGAGATTCTGAGGATGCCATGCTTAGCGCCACCTTCTGCGACGATAAGAAGGCGCGTACGCTTCTTGAAAAAGGCAAAGTGGATGGCATTTTCTACACAACTGATACGGTGGAACTTGCGGTCAACTCGGATCTGTCGGATGCCTCGATCAACCAGAGTATCTTACAGTCACTCCTGACACAATATTATCTGAACCGCGATCTGATCGTGCAGATTCTTACGACCAATCCGGGAAATATCGAATCACTCGTCGATTCCATCGGACAGTCTGTGGATACGAGAAAAGAGGTGTCTCTCACCAGGAACAATATCGACACTTACGATCAGTATTTTTACAATCTGATCGCGATGGCGTGTCTGTACACAGCAATGGGCGGTATCAACCTTGCAATCAACAATTCCGCCAATCTGTCTTCACTTGCCGCACGCAAAACCATTGCACCGGCAAAACGCGCTGCACTGATCGGCACAGAGCTTCTCGCCATCATTCTGTTTGAATCGCTTTTAAATGTGGTTTCGTTTTTATTTATTGTTACTGTCCTGGGAGTTCATATGACAACACACCTTGGATTGGCAATGCTTACGATACTGATCTCTACGACCTTCAGCATCACGTTCGGCATGTTCTTAGGATGCGTCGGACCAAAATCCGAAGGCGGCAAGACAGGACTCATGTTTGCCGTTGTCATGCCACTGTGTTTCTTAAGTGGATTGATGATGGGAACCATGCGTATGGTCGTCGAGAAGTATGCGCCTTTTGTCAACCGGATCAATCCGGCGGCACTGATCTCCGACAGCTTCTATGCGCTCAATAACTACGATACGCTGACCAGATATACCGGCAATATCCTGACATTGCTTCTCATGACCGTACTCTTTTTGATTATTTCGATACTTGTAACAAGGAGGAAAACATATGCAAGTCTTTAAAACATTTGCCAAAGTTGCAAAGAAAAAATTTCCGAACACGATTACATACTTTGTTGTATTTTTCGTTTTGATCGTTGCAATGTCTTTTCAGGCTGACTCTTCCTCCAGCAAGCAGTTTCGCGTATCATCGGTCGACATCTGCCTGATCGACGAGGATCAAAGCGGGGCAAGCCAGGCATTGTGTGACTATCTTGATTCGATCCATCACCGTGTAACGCTTGACTCCTACGACCGCGAATCGTTGCAGGATAATCTCTACTACTATCAGATCGGGTATATTGTGAAGATTCCGTCCGGTTTTGAAGAACGTCTGCGATCCGGTGATTACAAGAATCTTATCGAGACCTGCAAGCGCCACGACAGTGCAAGCGGCTACTTTGTGGACCGCCAGATCGATGCATACTTAAACTCTGTAGCTGCCTATCTTGCAAACGGTTTTTCCCTGCAGGACGCACTTGCTGACACCAACCAATCTTTGGAAAGTGTACCGCAGGTTCGCAGCATCCGTTTTGCAGACTCCGCAGAAAGCAGCGGAACACTGATGTATTATTTCTTCCAGTATCTTCCATATGTTGCGCTCATGATCCTGATGTGCGGACTTTCACCGGTACTGATGACCTTCCACGAAAAGAAGATCGATGCACGTATCCACTGCAGTGCCCTTGCCAACATCCGCATCAGTTCACAGCTCGGACTCGCCTGTTTTGCCTATGTATTTTTCATCTGGATTGTCTTTTTGGTGGTTGCATTCGCATTAACCGGGCCATCCCAGTTCTTCTCTGCTGCAGGACTGATGTGTATATTAAACAGTGGCGTTTTCATGCTGATCGCCACAGCGATTGCATTACTGCTCGGTTCCTTTAACCTTGATATGAACATCGTGAATATGGTTTCCAACATCCTCGCCTTAGGTATGAGCTTCTTATGCGGCATCTTTGTTCCGCAGTCCATACTCGGCGATAAGGTTCTTGCAATTGGCCGCTTCCTTCCGGCTTACTGGAATGTACGCGTGATCAATATGCTCTCACCTTTCTCGGATGATACACTTTCCATGCCGACTTACTGGATGTGCATCGGCATTCAGTTGCTATTCTTCGCAGCGCTTTTTTCCGTCTATCTGGCGGTAGAGCACCGCAAGGCACGCTAGGATTTCCGCTTCACATGCAGCTTATAGAAGAATAACACAATTGCTTCTAACCTTCTTTTCAGAACGATCTGAATTTCTTCCTTCGGGTGGATCGGCTTCACAAGAATCGTACGGATACCTGCAAGATTCGCACCGCACACATCGGTAAAGATCTGATCGCCGACAAAAAGCGTATTGCTCGTATCCGTTCCAAGCTGTTCCATCGCCTTACGGTATCCAGCCGGCTTCGGCTTACCCGCTTTATAGATATACTGCACATGCACTGCATCGTTGAACATCTTCACACGTGGTTCCTTGTTGTTAGACAAAAGCATGCATCGGAACCCAAGCTCCTTAAGATGCTTAAACAAAAGAATCGCCCGCTCATCCGCAGGCGCTCCATGAGGTACCAGCGTGTTATCAATATCAAAGATAATACCGCGGTACCCTTCTTTATATAATTTATCAAAATCAATCTCATATGTGGAATCTAAATACTCTCCAGGATACAAGAATGCACACATAACTCTCTCTCCTTGAACACGTTACAAATACTAGAGTGTGAAATTCTCTCCGGAACGCAGATTCTGCTGCGCAGCAACACTTGCTGTCTTGGTCACAGAATCGTTGCTTCCGACAAAATACTGGTACTGCTGGAGCACCTGATCCTTGCCAAGATCGGATACTGCTTTCTGCACATCCAGATTCTCGATATCACTGTCACGCCCCTTAAGCTCGTATGTCGCATCCGGACGATACGTCTGTGCAAAATCATAGGAACCGAAATTCTGTTCAACCGGAGCGGCCGTAACAGTTGTCTGTGGCTCCTCTACCTGCTGTAAGGAGAGTGTATCGGCTGCTTCGGCAATCTGTGTATTGCGAAGTGATTCCGCTTTTATGGAATTGTAATCATAGAATCCTGCGTAAGGACGAATTCCTGAGATATTCATACCCTTCTCCTTTCATTATTGGACGCTGCATGTCAACTTTCTTCGAAAGTTAACATATTTTATACCAGCATTTTCTTCAGCTCATTCATGAATGTATTGACATCCTTAAACTCACGGTACACCGATGCAAATCTTACATAAGCAACTGCATCGAGATCCTTTAACTTATCCATCAGGATCTCTCCGATCAGAGAACTCGGAATCTCCTTCTCCTCACGGTTGAAGATCTCAATCTCAACATCATCCACAAGCTTTGTGATCTGTTCTGCGGAAATCGGACGCTTATGACAGGCAAGAAGCACACCGGCTTCAATCTTCGTTCTGTCATACTGCTCACGATTGTTGTCCTTCTTGATAATGATCAGCGGGATCGTCTCAACTTTCTCATATGTGGTAAAACGCTTGCCACAATCATCACAGAGACGACGGCGGCGGATGGAATTGTTATCATCGGCCGGTCTTGAATCAATTACTCTGGTATTCTCGCTGCTGCAAAACGGACACTTCATCGGTTGCTTCCTCCTATTACACTACAGACTATATAGAAATAAGTATAACTTTCTCAGATTTTCTTGTCAATCTTTCTTATATCTTATGTCGCATTTCTTTCTCATTGAACTCTACAAGTATTATATCGGGTCCAATTCGAATAACTTTAGCCCATGGAATACAAAATTCGCTGTCTCTGCAAAAACATCCAAGATATTTTCCAGGTCCCGGTATGATCAAAGCCTTAATATCCCCACATTCCTTGTCAAATTCCAGATCACGCACATTTCCAAGACACCTGCAGTCACTGACGTTGACGACCTCTTTTTCACATAAATCTGAAAAACGCATAGAACCACCTCCTGAGATGATTCTATGCATTAAGGGAAGATTTTATATATGAAAAAGTTGTTACGAACGTTTTATTCCTTTACACCACCGAGTGTAAGTCCTGTTACGAAATACTTCTGCAAGAATGGATAGATACAGATGATCGGCAACATGGTAATAATCGTTGCTGCCGCACGAACGGATGTCGGCGTTACGGTACCTGCCGCATTCTTCATTGCCTCAACATTGGTTCCATTACTCGTTACGGATGATAACAGTTTCATTAACTCGTACTGTAACGTTGTCAGCTTGCTATCCATACGGTTGTATAACATTGCATCGAACCAGGAATTCCACTGGCCGACTGCGACGAACAAAGCGACCGTTGCATACACCGGCTTACAAAGTGGTGAGTAAATCTTTAAAAAGATTGTAGTATATCCGGCACCATCAAGCTGTGCGGATTCCTCTAAACTGTCCGGGATACCATTCATGTAGGTACGGATTACAAGCATATTGAATGCACTGATCATACCCGGGATAACGTATACCCAAAAGTTATTTGTCAGTCCCAGTCCCTTGTATAACAGGAACGTTGGGATCAGACCACCGTTGACATACATCGTGACAACCCAGAACAGTGACAGCTGCTTCTTGAACAGGAAACGCTTTCTGCTGACAATAAATGCGAGAATCGCATTGGCGATCAGTGCGAGCACAGTTCCGATAATGGTTCTTGCAACCGTGATATAAGCACCTGTGATCAGGTTATCTTTCTGAAGTACGGTAATATAGTTTTTCCATGTAAATTTTCTCGGTATCAGATAGATGCCGCCTCTTAGAGCATCGGTACCGTCATTTAAAGATATTGCTAATGTATTTAATACAGGATACAGCGTGATGATCACGAACAGAATCATAATGATCGCGTTCACAATCGGGAATATCTGTATCTTTTTTTTCTTAACTTTCATAGTTTCTGCTGCCATTATGTAACCTCCTTAGAACAACTGCTCTTCACCATTACGCTTTGCAATCTGGTTTGCGATCACGATCAGAACAATACTTACAAAGCTCTTAAAGATACCGGCTGCGGTTCCGATTGCGAAGTCGCCCTGGCTGATACCCCATTTCAATACGTAAATATCAATTGTCTGTGATACTTTCTGTACCAGACCGTTTCCTAACAGGTACTGAACCTCGAAACCTGCATTCAGTACGTTTCCGACATTCATCAGAAGCAGAATGATAATGGTTGGCTTAATGCCCGGAAGTGTAACATGCTTGATTTTGGCCCATCTGCCTGCACCGTCAATCGCTGCAGCTTCGTATAGTGACGGGTCGATCGAAGTAATTGCCGCCAGATAAATGATTGCGTTCCATCCGGTTTCCTTCCACACATTGGCAAATGCGACAATCGGCCAGAAATAACTTGTATGTGCGAAGAAGTTGATCGGCTGCGAAATAATATGGAAATTCATAAGTAACTCATTCACGATTCCGCCACCGGATAACATATCATGCAGGATACCGGTTACAATGATCCACGAGAGGAAATGCGGCAGGTAAGAAATTGTCTGTACCACCTTTTTCCCACCTCTGGATTTGATTTCGTTTAATAAGATTGCAAATACAATTGCTGTAACAAAGGTTACAACAAGGTTGATGACACCCATTGCAAGAGTGTTTCTGATTACCCGGATAAAAGTCATATCCGAGAATAAAGTACGGAATTTCGCTAATCCTACAAATTCTGAGTGAAAGATTCCAAGTCTCGGTTTGTAATTTTGAAACGCCATTGCCCAGCCTGCAAGCGGGAGATAATAAAAGATCACTCCGTAGATTACCATGATTGCAGACCAGAATAACAATACCTTCTGGCGTTTAATCTCTTTCCAGGTAATCCTGGTTTTCGGCTCTTTCACTTTTTGTTTGGATTTATTTCTCACTATAGACATGACCTCACTCCTTTTTCAAACAGGCAGATGAAATTTTCATAACATCTGCCTGCTTAAAATCTCATTCTCTATGTATTATTCGTATTTTGCTGCGTCAGCGACTCTCTTGTCGAGCTCTGTCTGTAACTCGCCAAGGAATGCGTCCGGATTACATGCATTGTATGCATCCATATAAGTAGCCCATGCACTGTCAAAATCACTTGCCATAACAACCTGTGGAAGCTGCTCATGCTTAACTTCAGAAATCTTGTTCCAAGCCATACCACCCTCTGTGTCGGTTGTGAAGTTATTGGAGAATGACCACATTGGATACCATGGTCCCGGTGCCTCGCTTGTTCCAAGCATCTCAACATAAGTCTCAACACCGTATGCAAGGAATGCCTTCTTAATATCCTCATTTAATCCATCGAAGAATTCAGCAGGCTGTCCGCTTGGCTTTGTTGCATTGATACCGTCATCACAGGTTCCGTCATACTGTGGGAAGTATGAGTAGCTGCATGTATGAGAAGCCTTGTAATCAGTCTGTGCTGCCTGTAATCTCTGCTCATCGGTTCTGAAGAAGAGACCATCTTCGCCAACCTTGTAGTCAACACCCTCTTCACCCCAGAAACGAAGTGTGTGGATGTCATCGGAAAGAAGATCATCTACGAACTGTAAAGCGCCTTCTACATCATCACAATCTTTTGTAATTGCAAGTCCGTCACCTACGTTTAATACTCCGCCGGAGTTATGCCACTGGTTCTTGCGGCCATCGATGGTTACCGGTACCGGAATGTAGTCACATCCCTGTTCATCAAGACCTGCAGCCTTAATTGCATCGCCTGCTGTATAAGCGAAATCCCACCACTGATCGATCATACCAAGAACTCGTCCGGTAGAAAGTTTAGCAATATACTCGTCATATGTCTGTGTGAAGGACTCTGGATCTACGATACCCTTCTGGTACTCTTCATTTAACTTCTTAAAATACTTAACAGCCGTATCGGATGTGTTGTAATCCATAACCTTTAATGTATCAGGATCAACCATGCAGGATCCGTCGTTTGGATAACCATCTAAGAACTGTGGAGCATTCTCTAAGCAGAAGTATCTCCAGTCCTCACAGAGGATCGTGTATGGAATGTTCTCTGTTCCGTCTTCCATCGTAGGATTTGCTGCGTTGTACTCTTCGATCAGATTAAAGTAATCATCCATCGTCTTGATTTCAGGATAATTTGCCCACTCAAGAACTCTCGCCTGAATCCAGAATGCTTCATCATTGTGCGTACAGGTCTTCTCTTCTCCCTTGATGTTGGAGAACTGTGGAATCCAGTAGATGTGTCCGTCATCCTGACGTAACTGATCCCATTCCTGCTCGGTGAAGAAATCCTTGATATTCGGATACTTGTCAATATAATCATCAAGCGCTACCAAAGCGCCGGCATCATATAACTGAGGCATTCCGTTTCCACCACAGATAAAGTCCGGATACTCATCTCCAGCAACCAGTGTTCCGATTGCCTCTTCTGCTGTCTGTCCGGTCAGCCAGGTCTCTTTTACCTTGACTCCGGTCTTCTCAGCGATAATCTGCTGGATCTCATTGTCATCATTGATCTCAGATCCCGGTACTGCGAAGAATGCGGTAAACTCTTTGATTCCGTCTCCGTTTGTTGCCTTTCCCCCCTGAGTCGATGAATTGCTTCCGCCTTTATTTCCACAACCGGCGAATAAGGTTGCTGCCATTGCTGCTACGAGCATGACACTTACAATTCTCTTTCTTTTCATAGATTGTAACCTCCTTCTTTATATTAACTATTTTACTTTTTTTACCTTCTCAAACAATCCGACGAACTATAGAACGAAACAGGGCAAATTATAGTTCATACTGACGAACTATAATTTGCCCTGTTTCAAGTGTTCTGTTTCTATTCTCCCTGCTGTATCTGCTTCCTAAATTTGGCCGGTGTGCATCCTTTCACCTGGATAAAGCGGTTCACGAAGTAGTCAAGGTCATGATACCCGACCTCCTCCGCGACCTGAATGATCTTCTTGTCCGAATGGATCAGCAGATCCGCGGCCTGATCCATCCGGTAATTGTTCAGATAATCCTTAAATGACACCCCATACTTCTTACGGAACAACTGCCCGAGATAGGCACTGTTGACGTAATATTTTTCACTTAAGCTTTTCAAAGTAATATTATCCGCATAATTCTCCTTCACTTCTTTCTCGACCATACCGAGCACACCTCTTGATACGTTCTTGCGAAGCTGCGAGAGATAATCACCGTACTCACACGCAAAACGCGTCAGATGCGACTTACTGCCACGCATCGTTCCGGTCTCAAAGCTGCTCTCTGAGATCAGTCTTAGAATCTCCTCCTGATTGACTTCGTCATCCTGCTCACTCGCAAGATGCACAAGCTGGAACAAAAGATAATTGATATTGAGTGTCATCGACTCTCCGTGAATCCCTCTTTGTCCCATCTCTTCGTAGAAACGATCCACGGCTGCACGGATTTCAATATGATTGTTCTGTTCTACTACCTTGAGCAACTCATCGAGGCTCTTTTTGCACAGAACCATTCCATCCGCAGATACATGCACTTCTTCCTCATAGATATAGATATCCTTCTTTGCACGGAATCCCTGAAAGGAGCGAAGTATACATGCATTTCCGTAGGATCTTGCGATATTGCTGATGTCTGACACCTGCTTTCCGACCAGCATAATAACCGGGCGTGTAAGATTCTCGTTTAAGTAATCCAGCAATTCTTTTAAGTATTCTTTCTCTGAAAGGTCTGCTTCCTGCGCCATGTAGGCAAAAAAGATCAGTCCCACATCATAGATTTTCTCATCCGCCGACATATCAAACACACAATTTGGCGCATGCTCCTTCAAATACGCTGTGCAGCTTTCATACATGCTTCTCTGAAACTCGCGCATCTCCTGATCCGAGATATCCTCTTTCGCATTACATTCTGCCATCTGGATTTCCACATAACGCACGCCCTCTCGGCACTTCATATGAGAACAGACATACTCCAGATTCGAAGCATCGTATTTTCCTTTAATCAAAGAAATCAGATGCCTTGCGAAATATGCTTTCTCCATCTTCTGATTATTCTGCTGCACGCGATCCTCCTCGTCGCGCATCGCATGTACACGACTCAGGAGCTTCAAAAGAATCTCCTTATCGACCGGCTTTAAGAGGTAATCCGTGCACTCGTTCTGCAATGCACGCCTTGCATACTCAAAATCCGCATATCCGCTTAAGATGACAAAATATGCATTCGACAGATTCTCCTTCCGGATCACTTCCTGCAATTCCAGTCCCGTCATCACCGGCATCTTAATATCCGCAATAATGAGATCAACCTTCTCCTTCTGTAAGAACTCATATGCCTCCCGACCATTGGCGGCAGTCCCTGCGATCTCAAACCCCTCCTGCTCCCAGTCGATCAGTATTTTTAATCCCTGTATGATAAACGGTTCATCATCCACCAGTAAAACTCGTAACATCTTCTTCCCCCTTATTTTGAAACACTACCTCACTTACTTTTCACTGCGTCCGTCTTCTATCTCCGCCGTAGCACTGACACACGCAACATACTTCACCGGAATCCGGATGGTTACCCATGTTCCCGCGCCCTCTTCGCCTTCCAGAGAAAATTGCGCGGTATTTTCGGAACACATCTTAAGTCGGAGACAGGCGTTTAACATTCCGACACTCTTCTTATTTTTAAGCATCTCGATATCGACGTTTTGCATATCCTCTTCAAGCTTGTGAATCTGTGTCTCTTCCATTCCACTTCCGGTATCTTCGATCTCGATCCAAAGTTCTTCCTTTTTCTGATAGATTCTAACGAAGATCCATCCCGGAGATGCCTTACTCTCTATTCCATGCACACAGGCATTCTCAACAAAGGTTACCACCGTCAGTTTCGGAATCTGCAGCCTCATGCAGTCTTCCTCCACCTCAAGGCTGTAATTTAACCGTTCGCCGAAACGGTATTTCTGCAGTGACAGATAAGCTTTCACAAATTCCAGTTCCTGCTCGATCCTGACGGAATCATTGCCCCAGTCCACATACTGTCTCTGCATGATGGCAAGCTTCTCAACCATATCCGCAGTCTCTTCCTCTTTCTTTAAGATGCTTCGCATACGGATGCTCTCTAAAGCATTGAACAGGAAATGCGGATTGATCTGGCTTTGTAACGCCAGAAGCTCGGCATTCTTTCTTCCTACAAGGATTTCCTGCTCCTTTAACTTGTTCTTATAAACAGTCTGGATCAATTCATTCGTCCGCTTCACCATACAGTTATAATTGCGGATCATGCTTCCGATCTCATCCTTGCCATTCTCATGCACCATCATGACCAGATGCTCGCTGTTCACCGACTGGAACACCTTGCTCAGACCACTGATTCTCTTGGTAAAAGAACGATTCAATAAAATAACCATGCCCATCGGCAGAATAACATTGATCAGCACAAGAAACGCTAGTTCCGGCAGGAAATGCACGACTGCCGAACCGATACTACTATCGCTTTTTAACACATAGATATCAAGATCCGCGCCATGGATCGTAACAGATTGCTTATATCCCTGCTTCTGCTTCACCGTCATCTGCTCGAAGTCCTTACCTACTCCGCCAAACGATCCGTTACTTAAGAGAATGTTGTCGCCCTCACAGACAAAGACCTGATTATCGAATTTCATTTTGCGGAGCATACGCATCATGTTGTTGTAATCGAACTCAATCTTCAGCATCTGCTCATGCTCAGATTGGAAGAAATCAAGATTCTGCAAAAGCACGATCTTGCGCTGATAAGAATTTGCATAACCACGCCTCTCATAAGTAAAGAAAAGGCCTTCGTTCTCGCCTCTTTCCAGCCAGATCTCATAAGCTTTGGTCTTCTTGAGGCTTGTCATGTTATCGATCTTACCACCTCTTATCACGGTATTATTGTCCGTGTACATCGTAAATATGATCTGGTTCATTCCGAGCACGTTTTCCAGTATCGTATTCTGGAAGAAGTCCTGGTAAGCTCCATAATATTCTGATGAGCTGTCATACTCCTTCTCAAGGAACGTATTCGCGTTTTTGTTCGTGTAGATACTCTTGGCGATCTCTCCGGCATTGTCCACCATCCTGTTGATATTGTAGCTGACGGAATTGGCGATATTCACCATCTTATGATACTCCCGCGTGCGTTCTAGTCCTCCGACAATGTAGAACACCACACTGTCCGTGATGATCAGTGGCACCAGCACACACAATATATACAACTGCATAAATTTTCTGCGGATTGGAATATTATCCATATACGTTTCCAATGCCGCCATTATTTTCTGAATTACCCTCACAAATATCCCCAATCTATTCTATAGCGATGAAGGAGCAGACTTTTCGCCTGCTCCTAGTTTGTTTTCTAGTATAATTATAACATGTTACTGATAGAAATACATCCGTAAACATTAATATTCTACCGGTGTCTCGGCACCCACTCTCTGAATCTCAATCGTCTGCACACACTTTCCCATCAGTTCCTCGCTACGCGTATCCGGCTGCTGTCCGTCCAAAGCGATCCGATAGCTTCCCGGACGAACCACACAATCCCCCTTCTCCGTAATGATTGCAAAATCTCTCACCTTTAACGTGAGCTCCACATGCTTTGTCTCACCCGGTTTCAGAGTGATTGTCTCAATACCCTTTAACTGATAGCCCGGCTCATAGTCCGCAGCATCCTCATGACGGATGTATGCCTGCACACTCTCATAGACCGTATAGGTGCTTTCATTCGTCACATCCACACTGACCTTTACCGCATCCCTGACACTGCACTGCGTCTTGTCAACCGAAGCATTTGTATAGCGCACCGTTCCGTAGTGCAATCCATAACCGAACGGATAGAGAATGTTCTTATCCGTATAACGGTATGTACGGTCAGACATAGCATAGTCCGTGAACTCCGGAAGATTTTCCGTTCCCTGATAGAACGTAACCGGAAGCTTTCCGCTTGGAGAAAATTCACCAAACAACGCTTCCGCAACCGCCTTTCCTCCGCGTGCTCCCGGATAGAAACTGTCGATGATTGCTGCAACATGCTGGTCGGCCCAGGATACATCCAGCGCACTTCCGGCGGAGAGAACAAGCACAACCGGCTTTCCGATTGCCGTAACCGCCTCTAAAAGTTCCTCCTGAAGTCCCGGAAGATTCAGTCCCAGCTTGTCGCCACTGGCATATTCGTTTCCGGCATCTCCTTCCTCGCCTTCGATCGTTGCATCCAGTCCGAGGCAAAGAACAACAACATCCGCCTTCTCTGCCGCAATGACAGCCTCCTGAAAACGATCCTTCGGATTTGCCAGAAACTGTACCTTCTCCTTGTACAGATGACATCCCTCCGCGTAAAGGACACGCACATCATCCCCCACATACTGCTGAATTCCTTCCAGCGGAGTGATATAACGGGAAGAGGTTCCGAAATAGTTTCCAACCAAAGCATCCCTCGAATTGGCATTCGGTCCGATGACCGCGATCGTGTTGATCTTGTTTTTGTCAAATGGAAGGAACTGGTTCTCATTCTTTAGAAGAACAAGACTTCTTCTTGCTGCCTCCACAGACAAAGCGACATGCTCCTTACTCTCTACCTGATCATAGGAGAGATTTTCGTACGGTGACGGATAATCTTCCATCATTCCAAGCCGGATACGCACCTCCATCAGGCGCTCTACCGCACTTGTAATCTTCTCTTCTGAAATCAGTCCCTGATCATAGGCATCTTGCAGATGCAGGAATGCGCTTCCGCAGTTGAGGTCACAACCATTGTTGACCGCCATCGCCGCCGACTCTTCCACGGTATTTGTCACATGATGATGCTCATGGAAATCCAGAATTGCCCAGCAATCTGATACCACATGTCCCTCGAATCCGAACTCATCTCTTAAGATATCCTGCAGAAGTGTTTTGCTTCCGCACGCCGGTTCACCGTTCACACGGTTGTAAGCGCCCATGACAGCCTCAACCTTCGCATCCTTCACACATCGCTTGAATGCATACAGATAGGTATCATACAGATCATGCTTACTTACCCTGGCATCAAACTCGTGACGGATGGCTTCCGGACCGCTGTGTACTGCAAAATGCTTCGCACATGCCGCAGACTTCAAATGCTCCGGATCCTCTCCCTGAAGACCTCTGATATAAGCACATCCGAGTTCACCGGTCAGATACGGATCCTCTCCGTATGTCTCATGACCTCTGCCCCATCTAGGATCGCGGAAGATATTGACATTCGGAGCCCAGAAGGTCAATCCCTTATAGATTCCATGGTCACCTTTTCTGGAAAACTCATTAAACTTTGCACGCCCCTCCGTTGAGACAACATCTCCGATCTCCTCGATCAGTTTCGGATCAAACGTTGCTGCAAGACCGATTGCCTGCGGAAATACCGTAGCAACTCCGGCTCTTGCCACCCCATGCAACGCTTCATTCCACCAGTTATATGCCGGAATATGTAGCCGCTCGATTGCCGGCGATTCGTAGAGCATCTGACTCATCTTCTCCTCAATCGTCATCTGCGCCACCAGTTTCTTCGCGTACTCTCTTGTCTGTCTGCTCATCTTACTTATCTCCTTACTTTCCTTTTCGTTCGACCATGTTGCTTTCTGCTGGCCGATGCAACGATCTCACCCGATCCGTTGTCCGTTCCTCTTATTTATCGATCCAGTGCCTCGCAGCCAAGCCATGCAAAATCCGCATGATTCTTACTCTCCGTACCATTTGCGGATGCATACACACCAACCGTACAGCCGACGAATCCGCCAGCCTCTTCCGTCGTATAGGCAAGCAGATCAAGATTTTCTGCAACGGAAACATATCCGCTATCCTCCTTGATCCACACGCGCGCGCACTGGTTACAACACTGTAGACGGATCGTTAAAAAGCCTTTCCTTTTTAGCGGAGTCTGTACGATCCCCCGCTCCTCTCCATGAATACAGCTCGTCACAACAAAAACGATTTCTCCGGCTTTCTTCATCACCTCAAAACGGAGATGATTCTCGTTGTTCTGGTATAAAACGAGACCTGCGCTCTCACTTTCTGTCTCCGGGAAGAATTCCATCCCTGTCTCTGCCACAAAGCAGTAACTCTTCTGTCTGATTCCAAGATACGCGCAATTCTCTCTTCGTGCAATACTCTCTTTGCGGTTGTACAACCGGAGCATTCCCTCCCTCTCAGTCAGTGAATAGAAATCCATCGTCCAATCCTCGATTGCAACTAGCCTCGGATCAAGCTTCTTATCCTGAAAATGAATCTCATCCGAATTCGTGAGTTCTTTTGCGAATCGATATTCCTCCAGATCGATCTCAAATGTATCTTCCAGATGTCCAACTCCCGGTGCGATCACCGGCCATCCATTCTCCCAGATAACTTTGGCAAGGAAGGTCTCTCTTCCCATGCTGCTGTGTTTTTTGCAAGGTCTGGATGCAAGCATCACAACATACCAGTTACCACATCCATCGTCTACCAGATCTCCGTGTCCCGCATAGATGACCGGATAATCCATTCCAAGATTTCTATGGGTAAAAACCGGATTGCGCGGACATCCCTCAAACCATTGGAACAGCTTCTTACTGCGCGCCACTGTGATACTGTGTTCCGGACCGGTTCCTCCTTCCGCATGGAGCAGATAATAATAACCGTCAATCTTGTAGATGTGCGGTCCCTCCGGCCATATGCATCCCTTGACCGCTCCCTTCCAGATTGCCATACTCTCGCCGACCAGCTTCATCGTCTTTAGATCCAGTTCCTGCACCCAGATCTCCCAGTCTCCGTTGTAACGCACCCCTTCCGGATTCGGACGGGTTCCGCAATAATAGCATTTGCCGTCATCGTCAAAAAAGAGACTCGGATCGATTCCCGGTGCGTCATCGCCGAGATAATATGGCTCGGACCACGGTCCTGCCGGATCCTCTGCCGTCACGATAAAGTTGCCTCCATATGTCACGTTCGTAGTGATCATATAGAAGAGCCCGTCATGATAACGGATTGTCGGCGCATAGATTCCGTCGGAAATATCCGCACCCGCAACCGGAAGCTGCGACGGACGGTCTAAAATATTACCGATCTGCTCCCAATGCGCTAAATCCTTGCTGTGGAAGATTGGAACGCCCGGCGCATAAACAAAACTTGAATTTACAATATAGAAATCGTCATCTTTTCTGCAGATTGACGGATCCGGATAGAAACCGGATAAAATCGGGTTATTGACTGTAACCATAACTTCCTCCTATAACACATAACCAAATCCGAGAATCGTAAACTTTTTGTCTATGTCTTCCTTTGCGATCTCGATTTTGACCGTATGTTCTTCACTATTTTCATTGTTAAATAAAATTGCCGCATTGCAATGCTGCCAGTTGTTGATATGCGGATCCGCAGTCAGAACATGCGCTCCATCCACAAAAACTTCGGCTTTTCCGACATCTACTTCGCCGGAATCCTTGAATATCAGAACGAGTGCTTTACAGTTCATGCGAAGCGTAAATGCCTCCGCATCCGTTTTCGTTCCATCATACATCCAGTTATACGGGAACTCCGGTGTAAGGTTGAGTGCATCATCCATCTCAACACTCTGCAGTTCCTGATCGGTCGCGGTAAAATCTCCTGTCTCGATGACCGCGCCTTCATAGACATCCTTTTTATCCATAAGACGCACGTTCTCGAAGCTTCCTCCGATCACCGGTTCAAGCTTCAGTCTCTGCAGAAGCATGCCTTCCTCCGTCAGCCCGTTTTCAAACGCGTCAAGGCGTGCATGCTCTCTCAATTCGCAACGCTCAAACAGATACTGCAGACAGTCCGCCATAATCGTGTGACCAATATTGCTCGGATGAAACATGTCGTAAAAGAACTGATTCTTCGTCAGCACTCTTCCTTCCTTTCTCGTAAACTGCTCCACGACAGCATCCCTGATGCTGACCATCGGCAGGTCATACAGATCTCCGACCGGTCTGAGCCGCTCCTGTAAGTTCCAGTCATTGGCAAACACGGAGAATAATAATACGACCTCCGGATTCCAATCCAGTTTTAATATCTTACGCACAAGACTTTCGTAGCAGTCTCCTTTGGTCTCGTCGCCCTCATCGTTGACCGCAAACTCCACGATCACAATATCCGGCTTCTCCCCGTCTCTTAACACATCGCGGTCAAAGCGTAACATTCCAAGCTCTGACGGTGTTCCTCCGACACCAGCCTTAATAAACTTTACATTATTCCCCGAAGCAAAGCGATTCTGAAACAGCTGATAGGATTTGTACGCGTAGCATTCCGTGTTGATCGGTGTCGCGCCTGCTCCCTGTGTGATCGAGCCTCCGATATATGCAACGGTTACGCTTTTGCCGGCCTTGGCCTTCTCAATTGCCTTGCGGATACGGTAGGTATTGCCGAGATTCATCAATGACTTTGCGATCATCGCACAATAATTCTCTGACTTTGTGTCAACCTCTGCTTCCTCCACCTCTTCCGGTGCCATGTATCCGTCATTTAAGTAGAGACGTACACTGGCTTTGCCGAGTTTTTCCGGTGTACTCATAATAAATTTGATCTGTCCCGGAATATAATCATCCTCTGTCCATGTATAATCGGACAGATATATACGATGTTCCATACCGTCTCCGGTCAGTTTACAGCGAAGATTTGTGCCGCCTCCGTAGAGATCCTTTCTTCCATACATCTGGAAGACAAATTCGATTTCTTCCTTCGGATTATCTGTCTCCACCGAGACGCCGATGCTGTGCACCAGCCTGCCGAAGCCTTCCACCGATTCGAGCAGACGCAGTTCTTCCTCATCTGTGATATTGCCCACAATCTGCGCGCTGTTGATCAGCCTTCCGTCACTCTCATAGATAAAGTGGATTGCACTGCCATCTGGCTGCTTCGCGCCGAAGATTTCTTTATCCTTTAATATGTAAAAATAAGGTCTCTTTTTTTCCGGATCCTTTGGTGCTGCCGGTCCATTCATACCACTTACCTCCCTGCCTTCTTGGCTTTCTTTTCTTTGTACATTTCAATATCGCTAAGGCGCATGCACTCCTCAAAGGACTCACGCGCCGAAATCGGCGTCATATAATGTCCCATCGAGCACTCTGCCCGATACGGCTTTCCACTAGAATGGTTCATTGTATCCAGATGCTCCCTGATTTCCTGTTCAATCGCAAGAATCACCTTCTCGTCTGTCCCCGTCAGCACAATGACAAATTCGTCGCCTCCGGTACGTGCCGCAATCCCATTTTCTCCGATTGCCTGACTGATTGCAGCTGCCACCGTACAGATGGCCCAGTCGCCTTCCTTATGTCCATAAGTATCATTGATATATTTAAGACCATCCAGATCAACGCTTCCACAGATCAGATAATGCTCTCTCTGCGCCCAGCATGGCCACTTTTCATGAATATAATCTTCCATCCCGCGCCGGTTACAAAGCCCGGTGAGGTAATCCGTAACGCTTTTTTCCTGATTGATCTCATTTAACCGAAGCAGATATCTCGTCGCATACAGATTGTTGATTGTCTGGCTGAGTGTCAAGTTCCAATCGTGATAGAATTCATCCGGTCCGTCAAGCGGATTCTCAAACTGAACCACCGTATAGCCGAAGATTTTCTCGCGATTGTGCAGAATGCGGATATAATACACTTTCCAGCTGTCATCACACACTTCCCGCGGGAGTAGCTCCTTCTGCAGGAATTCCATATCCGGCACCCCCAGAAGACTTCCTTCATACACGCCCATACCAAGCTTTGCAAAAGGCGTGATATCACTTTGAAACTGCCTGATATCTCCATTCTCCTCTCCGAGCAGCCCCAGATAAAATTCCTTACAGTTACCAAGCAGCCTTAAATTCTTACAGGCAATCTGTTTCATCTCCTCATAGTCCGCGCATCCGTCCATATCGGTTGAAAAAAAGGACTGTCTGCTGTGTTTTTCCAACACTTCATTTAATTTCCGGTAGATTTCATTTCTCTCTTTATCCTCACACACCGCAAAATTTCTCGTACTCTCACGATAGAGAATGCGTGCCGGAACATAAGTATTGTGTTCTCTTGTACGCCCTTCGATCAGATCTCTTGCCAGATAGATAGCCTCCTGTGCCATCGCCCGATAATCCACCGCGATGGAAGTAAGCCGTGGCAGAACGTCTCTCGACTCCGGCGAATCATCTACTCCGCTGACCATAACATCCTGCGGTACGCGGATTCCATGCATCTGTAAAGTACTCGTCAAAGCGCGCGCCATAAAATCATTGGCACAAACAATTGCATCCGGGCGATGCTGCTCATCGGAAAAGAAGAATTCATACGCCGCCTCTCCCTTACCTTTCCACATATCACCGTAAAATACAGAATTTTCATACACGCTAAGCCCTAATTTCTCCATTGCGATCCGATAATAATGCTCCCGCACCTGGCTGTCATAATGTCCTTCATATCCTGCCATAAAGCAGATGTTTTTGGCTCCATTAACTTCCGCCAGATGACAGACCAGCTCCTCAACCATTGAGTTTGCATCCGAAAGAATCCCATAAAATCCTTCCGCGGCCTCTCTGAAACTGATCACCGGACAATGTGCCCGGCTATGTAATCCTTCGATCAGCTTTTCACGAAAACTCGGTGTATCATAGGTATCCAAAGCCACAATGATGGCATCAAAGGCTTCGATTGGGGCAAAATCAACGACGTTCTTCTCATACAGATCGTACATGGTCTCCGTCTCTCTGATTCCGAACGAAGTCAGAAACACAATATTGTAATCGCATTCCTTCGCCGTCTTCGTCAGCGACTTGCTGAGCACCTGTTGAAATTCAAGTTCTGCCCGGTTCAAAAATACTCCGATTGTTTTTCTTCCGTTGTAAAACATGCAGCCGCCCCCTTTTGTCGGATTGTGTCTTTATTATAAAAAAAGGCATTTGCTTCGTCACGAGGGCAATCTATGGAATTACTCCCGACAAATTATAGATTTTCCCCTAATATAAAAAGACCTGTCCCGGAAGTGCCACTTTAGGCGTTCCCGGAACAGATCTTGAATTGTTCGATTACTTTACGGTAATCTTCATTTTAACGGTTTTCGTTTTTCCATTCTTTAAGGTAACTGTTGCTTTCACCGTTGCGGTTCCCTTCTTCTTCGCTGTAATCTTACCATTTTTATCGATCGAAGCCACCGACTTCTTCGTTGTCTTATAGTTGATTTTCTTAACATTGTTTGGATTCAATTTGCTGCTGAACGCAAAGCTTGTTGTCTTTCCCTTCTTAACAGACACTTTCGCTTTCTTCGGTGCTACGTTCTTAAGAACTTCTTTCTCCAGCTTCGTAGCTTCTTTTATCGTCAAAAGCTTGTAATCTGCGCCTTGCTTAAAGCTTACACTCACATTGCCGTCCTTGTCCGTCTTATAGGTTTTGTTATTAACAAGCTCAAGTGCACCGGTCTTCTTATTGACCGCTACAACCTTCAAAGAAGTATTTGGCTTTACATGCTTCGCATCAATCGATACTGTATATTTTGCGTTGCCACTTGCGTCCTTCACTTCCAATTTTACAGTGACATCATCCGTTCCTGCGGCTTCTTTTAATTGTTTTACCACATCCGCAGAGATCGTTCCCTTGCCGGATGCAACGGTAGCAGTTGCAGCAGTTACGTTTCCATCCTTATCCTTTGTTACGCTTACAGAAGCCTCTGTCTTGCTGTCTCCCGCTTTTATCTCAACCTTGGAGGTTTCAATTGTGGATCCATCCGGCTTTGTGTCGGTCGTTACGTCACTCTTACTGTCAGCACCATCATTCGGCTTATCTGTGGAACTACTGCCTGAGTTACCGCCCGATGTTGATGGGGTTCCAGAAGACGAACCTCCGGAAGTCTTTCCAGTCAGTTCAACCGTACCATAGACATTCGATCCTGACCAGCCCATTCCGGTCTCATCATACCAGCTTAAGGTTCCGATTCGCTTGCCGGTTGCATCCGCATCGTTGATCTGGAATTCCAGACCGATCTTCGTTCCGTTTGCCGGTGTAATATCCGTCCACTTGAAAGCAGCTTCTACCATGTATCCGTCACTTGTACGTTTTGTCTGTGATTTTACATTCTCTGCGAGACACTTCTTTCCGTTGAAGGACTGCTCATTCTCATAATTGATACGGTACTGCTTATCGTCCGCTCCATAAGAAGCGGTCTTACCGTTGTCCTCATCGATAAATACTTCGAGAGAATCCTGCTGATACTCATCACCACTGTCCTTGTTTAATACCGGATCCTTCACCGTTGCATAAACATACAGATTTTTTTCATCCCAGAGAACCTTGGCATCTGCCGTCACGTTCGATCCAAGATTGATCGTGAGAGGAAGATCGGTTGCATTGTCCCATGCGGCATCTGCCTCTCCATCGATCGTAACTGTTCCGTAAGTCATCTTCTCGATTCCTGGCTTCATCGTTGCAACTGCATAGTATTTGCTGCTCGTCTCCTGTTTTCCTGTCAGATCATTAAAGCTTACCTTCTGATCACCATCTGTTACAACAACATCCATTCCAATCTGTTTTGCTACTGCAAGATCTGCTACCGGAACCTTTACCGTTGCCTGATAGCCATCCGTTGTCGCCGTTGCCTCTGCACGAGCTACACTTGCTTTCACAGGTGTCACATCAGAAGCGGCATTTGCAGCATCCACATATACCGTTACCGCATCCTCTGCATTTACGGTCGCATCCTTGACATGAATCTGTACCGTCAGACCATCTTTATCCCATACCGGAACAAATTCTGCGCTTAAATCTCCCTGCTCAATGCTGTAAGTCTCGCCTGCGATGTTGCCGTTCTTCGACTCTAATGCTGTAATCTTCTGGATTGCAGGCTGCAGCTTTGACGCATCCACGTATGCCCAGTAAGCCGGCTTTGCCTTATAATTTCCGTCAAAAAGCAATGGACACTGTTTGGCAGTTCCGTCCGCTCCGCCACCGACACCGGACTGTGAATGAAGCCATGAGTTCGGCTCGATCACGCCCCAGATCGTGATACCGGAAACGTTCGTTCCACTCTTCGTTAAATCCTTGATTGCTTCGAACAGATTCTTGTGACAGTATGCCATCTTGGTGTATTCACTCTCTCGGGTTGCATCCGTTCCGTCGTAGGTGCTGCTTGCCTTAAAGTCAAGCTCAGTAAGCTGTACCTTGCCTGCAGCCTTGGCATATTTCTGTGCGACATTCTTAAACTGTGCAGCAGAGAAGCCATCCACATTGTAATGTGCCTGCATACCGAATCCGTCAAGTCTTGTGCCTTCTGCGGCTTTGACGTCGTTGATCAGCTTTACGATACCTTCGCATTTCGTATTATCGGTCTCACCGAAATCGTTGTAATAGAGTTCCACATTTTCAGGTGCATATTTGTTTGCATATTTGAAAGCATTAATAATGAATTCATTGCTTTCATATACATGCCACCAGCTGGAATTGTTTCCGTGGCGGATCTCGCTTAACGATTCTGCTGCGCTCACCTTATCTGTACGGTAGGAATTACCAATGACCGCCTCATTTACAACATCCCAGCCATAGAAGAGTCCATCATACTTTCCATTTGCAGCCTCTCCAAAGAAATGATCAAACACACCTGCGATATACCACTCCAGACGGCGGTTCATCGTTTCCTTGTCAACGTATGGTTTGCTGATATCATAGTTCTCATGGAAGAACCACTCCTGCGTCTGTGAATGCCATACCAGCACATGTCCTCGAATGCGAATCTTTTTGTCCGGGTTTGCAGCATTCCATTCAAGGATCTTATCTGCCATCGCATCTGCGCGGGAGAAATCCATGCTCTCACCATTTTCATTTACTACCGGCACAAGAAGATCCTCACCCTTAAATTTGACGGTTGTAGTCTGTACTGAATTATCAAGCTGATAATTAAAGACTGCATCCGGTTTTAACTCGTTGCCGAAAGTTACCGCATTAAAATGCTTCTCAACGAGTTCCATTAACGCGTCATCCGTGATCTCGTTCGACATAACGGCAGTACCTGCGATCGCATCCGTTCCAAGGGCTTCCGCGTTTGTCACAGAATCTCTCCAATCCGGAATATTCTGCTCGATTTCAGGCTTTGGCTTGGTGATTTTCTTCATGGAAACTCCGGTCACGCAATAAGCCCCTTTCACGCAATCTCCCTGACCGTAATTCGTTCCCTGCTCAATAATACGGATTACAACCTGATCATAAGCATTTGGGATCTTAAATGTTCCGGTAAATTTCGTCCATTCTCCGGCTGTCAATGTCTTTGTACAATCTCCGGATAAAACTCCGGTAGAATAACTTCCAAGATAGGTAGCTTCTCCACCTGCCACATAAAATGGAGCAAAATCAATATTTCTCTGCTCCTCCGGCGCACCCATATAATCATCGGAAAGTTTTGCCCAGAACGAATACTGATACTCTGCACCTTTTTCAACTGCAGATGTAATATCCTGTGAGAAACAGTCTCCCGATGTTGCCGTACTCGGGTCACGGTTAATGATTCCATAGCTTTTTAATCCGGTATCACCGATTTCATTTTCTTCTTCGGCAACCGAAATTGAAGATTCTCCAGCCGCTGCATTCCACGAAGCCGCTGCTTCGGTTGATGCAAAATCACCGTCTTTGATAATGTTGTCACCGTAGGTGATCTCGCTTGCACTGTCTCCCGTTAGTTCAAATGTAACACTGATAAGACTCACCTCGGATCCGGAACCATCTGGATCTGTTGTCATAAGTCCAACCGCATCAATACTTCCGTCACCGGATGGACTCATGCTATACTCTTCCTGATTGGATAATCCATACTTCGTATTTTCTTGAGTAGCATCATCTCCGCCATTATAGACTTTTAACGTAACGCTTCCCTTTTGATCTGCGACCTTGAAAGAAACCGATTTTACATTTTTCAGTTCAATGTCTTCCGGCAAACTCCATTTCACCTGATCATACTGTTTTGCAAAGGAAAGCTTCCACTTTCCATCCGTAAGTTCATATGTTGCATTTCCCCATGCAACGTTCAGCTGATCTGCTGTAAACGTCTTCGCACTCGCAGCCTTTGTCTCATCCGCATATGCCGTGTCTATCCCCCAATTCACCGGCAGCATGCCTCCTACACTCGTGAGCGTCATCGCCGTGCACAGTGCAATGCTCGCCCCCATTTTCCACATTTTTCCCACTCCTAATTTCCTCCTTCAAAAGATTTTTGTGCATCTTCATAGTAGCAAACCGAGTGCATTCAAAAATAGTGAAAAAGTATAGAAAAACATCGGAGAAATTGCAGTTCTTAATGCAAACAATTATAGTTTTCGCAAAGGGATTTTTTTTTAATATCTTCTGCTTTCGCAAAACCTTTTTCCATAAGTTCGTCACATGCCTGATTTAAGGCGGTTTCAAATTTAGAAGCTATATCGTCAAAATGACGCATCGGATCAAATTTTAAGAAAGTCATAATGAGATTGTAATAGAATATGAAAACAAAATAGAATCATTTTTGTTACAGTAATAATAGTAAAGCCGATAGCTTTTTGGCATGTAGCAATCGAAAAAAGGGGAAAATAACAATGGATGAATATGCACAGAGGCGAAGAATACAACAGAGAAAACAAATGCGCAGGCGAAAAAAGCGAATTCGTGCAATCTTCCGACTCGTGTGCCTGACATTTGTGCTGATAGGATTGCTGGTATTTGCAAACCACATTTCACAATTGAAGCTTGGGAATCTAACATGGAGGGAAGCCGAATCTGGTATTCCGGCAGGCTATGTAATGGAAGCGGATGCTTCACCAGATATGCCAGTACTAAGAGAGGGTTCCGAATTAAAAGAACAGATTCATAAGCTGGCGCAGACGGACAAAGACTATGCGAAAATCTACGAGCACTACCATGAATATCCGGAAGCGTTAATGCTTGCTCTTTCCAATAATTCAGAAATGCTGGATTTCGTAAAAGGCTACCTGACTGCAGAGCCTGTGGCAAATGGAGGCTTGACACACGCAGAGAAAAAAGAGGATATTCCACTTCTGCTCCAATGGGACAAGCGTTGGGGATATGCACCATACGGAAACAATAATATCGCTATCTCTGGATGCGCACCCACCTGTCTTTCGATGGTAATTGTTGGTCTGACAAAAGATACCGATGCAACACCGGATGTAGTGGCATCATATGCCGAATCGGCAGGCTATTATAAGGAAGGCACTGGAACATCCTGGGCAATCATGACAGAAGGATGCGAACATTATGGTATTCATGGTCAGGAACTGAGTCTGGATCGCAATGTGATCATGAAGCATCTGGATGCCGGAGAACCGATCATATGCAGTATGCGACCGGGTAATTTTACAACTGCCGGACATTTTATTGTACTCGTAAAAGAGATTGACGGTGAAATCATGGTAAACGATCCCAACAGTAGAAGTCGAAGTAAAATCTTGTGGGATTATGATACGCTGGCTGCGCAGATCAAAAATTTATGGAGCTTCACAAAGTGAAATTCGGGTTTGCCGAAATCAATTCGGACGTAGCTTTTCTAAAAGTGACGCCCTCCGAGCCATACAATTATTGTTTCAGAAAATTTGGCAAGTTAACTTCGCCAGCGATTTTGGATAGTTTCATTAAAAGTGGCTACTTTTCGCTATTATCCTAGTCGATGGAACGGCGAAGCAGTTGCCAAATTGTTCTGAAAAATAAATATGGCCTCGTATGTCTGTTGGCTAAGAAACAACTCGACGAATTGATTTCACCAAAAATTTGCGCAATAGTAGAGGTGGGAGCCGATTGTTTATTGGCTTCACTCTTTTTTATATTGGCAATTCGTCAGATAAAAATAAAATGACGTGCAGCGTTATTCTACAACTTTAGGTAGGATTTCGCTGCGCGTGATTTGTTTTATGTGGATTTAAATATGTCTATCTGTATAGTTTAAGCGTTTTTGGCTATACGGGGGCATAGAAACGAGTATTTGGATGTATAGACCCTGCATTTGAACTGTGCCGGGGCGAGAAAGCAAATATTTGAATGAATAGTCCCCGCT
>ERZ791734.812-NODE-812-length-35813-cov-3.590917_pt1 | contig 35813 bp, 31 predicted proteins | sample MGYA00509953_ERZ791734 | MGnify/ENA primary metagenome ERZ791734 (study PRJEB30046, sample SAMN00792038) | human gut metagenome | study: EMG produced TPA metagenomics assembly of the A metagenome-wide association study of gut microbiota in type 2...
GCAGCTGCGTCCGGCCGAAGGCTGTAAGCGGATTCAGTTTGCGGACGCATCCGCAGTGCTCTGCGTCTGGCGGAACACGTCGGTGAAGGCCTGATACGCGCCGTTGTTGCTCATCGGCGTGAGGTACATGAGACCGTTTTCGAGTGTGCAGCGGAACATCTGCACCGTGCCGTTTTCGAGCGCAAGCGTCAGGTTATCGCCGTTGAGCGCAAACTCAAACGCCTGTGCCGCGCCGTCAGCATCCGTGTAGCTGCCCGTGCCGTTGACGCGGAACATCAGCTCGCGGATCGTACCGGCCTCTTTGATCTCGGTGGCCGTTTTCGCACCGGTGTCCGCTTCGGGCAGCAGCTGCTTGACGGAGTCGTCCGCCTTCTTCTCGGCGTCCGTGCGCTCAAACGCCCACGTGCCGGCGAGGATCTTATTGACCTCGTTGTCACCGGTCTGGATGCCGGCCTGAATATTCGTCGTTGCAGTCGGCGTCGCCTCCGGGGCGGGCGTCGTCTGGGCCTCGACGCCGCGGCCGGTGCAGCCGGCGATCAGCAGCGTGCAGAACAGAAAAATCGCAGTGGTGAGAAGCTGGAAACGTTTCATCAGTAGGATCTCCTTTCCGTGGCTCTCGCGGAGCCGACCTTGACCGGCACCGCAGCGGTATCGGGCTGCCGCTCGATGACCACAAACATGGCCACCATGAGCAGCGCATTCGGCATCGGGCAGAACATGCCCGGATTCGTCATGGAGATGAGCAGCATGGCAAAGTAGGACAGCGCGAAGGCCATCGTCGTGCGGCTGCGCTTGCGCCAGAGCAGACGCACGCGGTCATAAAACAGCCAGCTGTAGCCGACCGCACCGACCAGGCCCATACTGCCGAGGATCTGCGCGATAAGATTGTGGTACCAGACAATGCTGCCCTCCACGCCGAGGAAGATCGGCGCATTGTGCATCGAGCCGAGGCCGCAGCCGAAGAGCGGATTCTTCACAAAATCCAGCAGGCCCTGGATAAAGAACGTATAGCGGCTGTCGTCCGGGGAGATGAGCGCGCCGTCGACCATGCGCGAGGCAAACAGCCGCGGCACGAGCGCGATAAGCAGCGCGATCACCGGGATCAGGCTGATGAGCCCGACGCGGCGGTAGACCGCGCGGCGCTCCGGATTGCAGTAGTACACAAAGGCGAGGCACAGCAGCAGCATCGCCGTGCCGAAGATCAGACCGCTGCGTGAGCCGGTCATGAGCATCATGAGATACATGAACACGACCGACGCGAAGTGCCGCCGGTCATGCGCGGCAAAGTACGCCGCAGCGGGGATCGAGATCAGCAGCATCGTAGCGCTGAAGTTGCGGTACTCAAAATAGAGCGTGGCAAAGCTCTGCACGAACTCGTGGAAATTGCGCACATAAAACAGCGTGACCACAAAGCCCGTGAACAGGCCGCCGGCATAGAGGATCTGGAGCATGCGCTCGGCGATATCGTAGTCGCGCGGGCGATCGGCCTCGCTGCGCAGCAGCAGGTAGATCAGCAGCATCACGACGCCGAGACCAAGCGAATAGTACAGCGCGGTGGGCGAAAAATACTCCTCGCGGGAGATAAAGCCGAGGCCGCCGAGCAGCGTTGCGACCGACACGGCCACCAGACCGTGCATGCAGCCGCCGTTGCGCGGTGCGCGGGCATAGGCCCCGATGTGCACGAGCAGCGCCGCCGCAGCCAGCAGCCCGATCCACCAGAAGCGCAGCAGACTGTAGAGCTCGTCATAAAACTCCGTGCCCACCATGGCCAGCAGCACGACCGGGAAGAGGATGCTCAGCAGGTCGTCACAAAACAGCAGCAGGAAAATGAGCGTGGACATGACCAGCACGCCGCCGATGACCGGCTGCCCCACCGCCATGAACACGGCAAGCATCAGAAAGCAGACCGGGAAGTACAGCTTGCTGTGCCAGAAGCGATCCGCCACACTCTGACAGGCATCGATCAGCTCCGACGCGCCGCCGATGCGCTCGTCCAAAAAGGCGCACAGGCGATCGAACATCCGCGTGAACGAGCGCGAAAACGCGCAGCGGCGGTCCGCCTGCTCCGTATTCGGTTGTTCAAACTTGTTGATCGTATTCATAAGCATCAAAATGGTCTGGCGATGTATGTTCATCTGGGTTTCTATGTATCGATGGGTATGTGGATCCGGGAAGAATGAGGCTTTGTAACCGGCAAATGCCAACCTAAATCTTCCCATCTTCCAATTGCGGATGCATTATAGCGCGCCCGCGCCCGGAAGTCAATACTTAAAACAGATTTAACATTTATGAAATCTTTTCGCTCCGCTTTTTGATGCAGATTGCCATAGTTTTTGCGCGTTTTTTGTCACTTCTGCACAACAAAGCCGCAGTTTTCAAAAAACTGCGGCTTTCAATTTTCAGAATATTTTAAGAACTTGTCACCTCAAAATGTTACAAAATAGCGACAGTTCCGTCTCACGTCTGCGGGAAATGCCCCGTTTTGCGCAGCGCGCGCACAAGATACATGGCGGCCACGCCGGTAAACGCGCCGGTAACCACGCTCGCCGCGACGAGCGCGGGCGCATACACCAGAATGGACGGCGTCCCCGTGACCCAGACGGCGACCAGCAGCTGCCCGGCATTGTGTCCGAAGGCGGCCAGCACACTCACAACCCAGAGCAGCCGCTCCGGCAGACGGCGAATGGTCAGGCACATGACGAGGTAGGCAAGCACACCGCCCGCGATGCTGAAGAGCATTGCCGACACGCCGCCGGTAAAGACGCTGCCGAGCACGATGCGCACGAGCAGGATCTCCCCCGCCTGCCGCCGGCCGAGCAGCGCCATGGCGATGAGCGTGACGATGTTGGCAAGGCCGAGCTTCACGCCGGGGATTGGCACAACGGGTGGGATCTGCGCCTCGGCGACGAAGATCGTCAGCGCGATGGCGGTGAACATGGCCAGAACGGCCAACCGCTTCGTCCCCTTCATGGCGTCCCCTCGATCCGCACCGTCAGATGGTGCGGCACGCAGGCGATCGGGATGGCGGAGGACGTGATCTTCCCCTGCTTGACACACAGGTGATCCGGGCAGTCGGCGTGCGTAACAGACACACCGTCCGGCTCGACGTGCACGGTGTTGCTGCCCCATTCGGTCTGCACCTCTATATCATATGGTATGGTCACGGCGCGCAGGTCGATGCGCTGATAGACATCCCCGTCGACGCGGATGACGGCGGTCTGCCCCGTCTGCCCATGACTGCGCAGCAGCAAAAAGGCGCCGCAGCCCAAAATTGCGAGCGCGGCGAACAAAAGGATCCAAAATTTCGTCTGTTTCATCATGTGCTCATTGTAGGATGCCCGGCAGGAGTTGTCAATGGGTTTTTGACGTGGTATAATAGTTTGATTTTTTATCGGTTTCTATAGATAAATATGTATTGCTCCCCGCGCGGGAGCTTCGGAAAGGAGGCGGACGCCGTGTCTGCCGTAACTGTCTACGCCGCGCAGGCCGCGCATTTTATTCTGCCGGTCGTCGCGCTCATCGTGCTCATCCGCTGCGTCGCGTCCATGTTCTACGGGCGCGCAGAGCCAGAGACATGGGGCCATCTCGTGACGCCCGACGGCAAGGTCTATCCCCTGCTGCACTGGGAGTGTCTGATCGGTCGTGCCCGCAGCGCGGACATCACGCTGCCCTTTGCCGACGTGGCCAACGTCCACGCCGTGCTCATGCGCAACGACGCCGGTGAGTGGACGGTCAGCGACCTGAGCCGCAGCGGCGGCGTGTTCCTCAACGGCGAACAGATCGCGGAGCCGACGCAGATCTTCAGCGGCGATATTCTCCGCTGCTCGACGCATATGCTCAAATTCGCCGACATGAGCGAGGATCGCCGCGCCGTGCAGGAGCAGCGCCGCACGATCGCGGGGCGCAACGTCTCCGCCGGCGGCACGCTGTTTTTTCTGACGGTGTTTGAGCTGCTGCTGGCGCTGGAGTTCGTGTCCTCGGCCGACAGCGCACACCTGCTGGGCATCCTGATGGCCTACGCTGCACTCGTGCTCACGCAGTGGTTCTGCTACGTGCTCATGCGCACGATGGACCGCTCGGGCTTTGAGGTCGAGACGATCGCGTTTTTCCTCTGCTCGCTCGGGCTGGAGGTCTGCGCGACGAGCACGCCCAATGACCTCACCAAGGAGATCATTCTCATCCTCGTGGGCATCGTGCTGTTTTTCCTGCTCGGCTGGTGGCTGCGCGACCTGAGCCATGTCAAGGCGCTGCGCTGGCCGGCGGCCATCATCTCGCTGGCGCTGCTGGCGCTGAACCTCTTTGCCGCAAGCGAGGTGTTCGGCGCGAAAAACTGGCTGACGATCGCGGGCTTCTCCCTGCAGCCGTCGGAACTGATCAAGGTCGCGTTCATCTATGTCGGCGCGACGTCGCTCAACCGGATGTTCCGCAGCAAGAGCATTCTGCTCTTCATCGCCTTTTCCGCCATCTGCGTCGGCGGCCTCGCCCTGATGGGCGACTTCGGCGCGGCGCTCATCTTCTTTGCGACGTTCCTCGTCATCGCCTTCATGCGCTCGGGCAGCATCGCCACTGTCCTGCTGGCCGTGACGTCCGCCGCCATGGCGGGCACGCTGGTGCTGAGCATCAAGCCGCACGTGGCACAGCGCTTTGCCACCTGGGGACACGTGTGGGAGGACGTCTCCGGCGCGGGCTATCAGCAGACGCGCGCACTGAGCGCGGCCGCCTCCGGCGGTCTGTTCGGGCAGGGCGCGGGCTGCGGCTGGCTGAAAAACATCTTCGCCGCGAACACTGACATGGTCTTCGGCGTCCTGTGTGAGGAGCTCGGCCTGATCGTGGCGCTGTGTGCAATGCTGGCCATCATCGCGCTGGCCATCTTCACCGTCAAAAACGCGGCCCAGGGCCGCTCGTCGTATTACGTCATCGCCGGCTGCGCCACCGTAACGCTCATGCTCGTGCAGATGTCGCTCAACGTGTTCGGCGTGCTGGACATTCTGCCGTTCACGGGCGTGACGTTCCCGTTCGTGTCCAAGGGCGGGTCGAGTATGCTCTCGTGCTGGATGCTGCTGGCCTACATCAAGGCGGCCGACACCCGGCGCGGCGCAAGCTTCGTGGTGCGGCTGCCGTCGCGCAGCAAAAAGGAGGCGCAGGCATGAACAAAGTCAAACGCCGCGCCATGAGCGCGCTGCTCGTCGCCGTGCTGGTGCTCGGCGGCATCGGCGTGTACATCGTGCGCTACATCGAACACGGCGCCGAGTGGGCGACCTTTGCCGCCAACAGCAGCGTCTACACCAGCGGCGTGCTCAACACCGGAACACTCACCGACCGCAGCGGCGTCGTGCTCGCGACCGCCAGCGGCGGTTCGCGCAGCTACGCCGAGGACGCCGCCGTGCGCAAGGCCTGCTATCAGGCCGTCGGCGACTACGCCGGCAACATCGGCACCGGCGCACTCAAGGCGTTTTCCAAGCAGCTCTCGGGCTACAACCCCATCACCGGCACCTATGCGACCGACGGGCACACCGTCGCGCTCACGCTTGATTCGAGCCTGTGCGTCACGGCCTATGAAGCGCTTGCCGGGCGCAAGGGCGCCGTGCTCGTGAGCAATTACAAGACGGGCGAGGTGCTGTGCATGGTCTCCGGGCCGAGCATCGACCCGGCCGTTGACGGCGACGTGCCGGACGGCGCATACATCAACCGCTGCATCAACGGCTCGTTCACACCGGGCTCGATCTACAAGCTCATCACTTCCGCCGCCGCAATCGAGAACATCAAGGACATCGACAGCCGCCGCTTCTCCTGCGCGGGCAGCGTTGACGTCGGCGGCGTGACCGTCAAGTGCACGGGCGTGCACGGCAGTCAGACCTTCGAGGACGCGCTGGCAAACTCCTGCAACTGCGCGTTCGCGCAGATCTCGCTCGAGCTCGGCGCGGACACCATCGAGAGCTACGCCAAGAAGCTCGGCTTCCTCGATTCCCAGTCGCTGAGCGGCATCCCGACGATGGCCGGCAGCTTCACCAAGGGCGCGGCCGGCAGCGCGAATCTCGCCTGGTCGGGCATCGGTCAGTATGAGGACCTCATCTGCCCGTACTCCATGCTGCGCTACGTCTCGGCCATCGCCAACGGCGGCAGCGTCGTCGAGCCGTCGCTGCTGCTCGACACGCCCAGCGGCTCGAGCACGACCCTGCTCAGCGGCACGACCGCCAACAAGCTGCGCGACATGATGAACTACAACGTCTCGGCGCACTACGGCACGAACCGTTTCCCGGGGCTGAATCTCTGCGCCAAGACCGGCACCGCCGAAGTCGGCGACGGCACATCGCACGCATGGTTCACGGGCTTTCTGCTCGACGATGCGCACCCGTACGCCTTCGTCGTGCTGGTGGAAAACGCCGGCGGCGGTCTGACGAACGCGGGCGCCGTGGCCAACACTGTGCTGCAGGCGGCCGTGAACAAGTAACTTAGGAGTCACACATGATCGATCTATCCGTCCGCGGGCTCGTCAAGGGCTTTGAGCAGGGCAATGACATATTAAAAGGTATCACATTTGACGTCAACGCCGGTGAGCGTGTGGGCATCCTCGGGCGCAACGGCTGCGGCAAGACGACGTTTTTCCGCATCCTCTCGGGCGAGCTGCAGCCCGACGCCGGCACGGTGTCCATCGCCGCCGGACGGCGGCTGGGGCTGATCTCGCAGATCCCGGTCTACCCCGACGGCTGGACAACGGAGGACGTGCTACGCGAGGCACACCGGCGGCTCTATGACATGGAGGCGCGCATGAACGAGCTGACCGCGCGCATGGCGTCCGACAATTCCCCCGCGCTGCTGGCCGAATACGACCGCCTGTCGGAAAACTTCCGCCGCCTCGGCGGATACGACATGGAGCACGAGCGCAACCGCGTCGCCAACGGTCTGGACATCCCGGCCGAGATGCGCGTGCAGCCGTTTGACTCGCTCTCCGGCGGGGAAAAAACGCGCGTGAACCTCGCGCGGCTCATCCTGGAGGACACGGATATCCTCCTGCTCGACGAGCCGACCAACCACCTCGATCTGCGCGCGACCGAGTGGCTCGAGACGTACCTGCTGCATTTTCGCGGCACGGTGCTCGTCATCAGCCACGACCGGTATTTTCTCGACCGCGTCGTGCAGCGCTCGATCGACTTCACGTCCGGCGAGGCCGAATTCTACAGCGGCAACTACAGCTTTTACGTCGTCGAGCGGCAGCGCCGCTTTGACGAGCAGCTCAAAAAATACGAAAAGGATCAGGCCAAGCTCCAGCAGCTCACGGAGGCGGCGGCAAAGCTGCACCTCTGGGCGTTCATGGGCAGCGACAAGCTGCACAAGCGCGCGTTTTCCATCGAAAAGCGCATGGAAAAGCTTGAGACGACCGCCCGGCCGACCGAGGCGCGCAAGCTCAATGTGCACTTCACCGCACAGGAATTTCGCGGCGACGACGTGCTGACCATGGCGGGACTCGGCAAGCGCTACGGCGCGCGCACGCTCTTTCACGATCTCGACCTGACCGTGACCGGCGGCGAGCGCATCGCCCTCATCGGCGACAACGGCGCCGGCAAGACAACGTTTTTGCGCCTCGTCATGAACGAGGAGACGCCGGACACCGGCTGGGTGCAGCGCGGGCCGTCCGTGCGCACGGCATACCTGCCGCAGATCGTGCGCTTTGCCGTGCCGGAGCGCTCCATGCTCGACACGATGCTCTACGAGTGCAAGTGCACGCCGCAGGAGGCGCGTGACCAACTCGGTGCCTACGGCTTTTGCGGCGAGGACGTGCTCAAGCCCGTGTCGGCGCTCTCGGGCGGCGAGCTCTCGCGGCTGCGGCTGTGCATGCTCATGCGCCGGGAGATCAACTTCCTCATCCTCGACGAGCCGACGAACCACCTCGACATCGCCAGCCGCGAGTGGATCGAGGACGCGCTGAGCGACTACACGCAGGCGCTGCTGTTCGTGTCGCACGACCGGTACTTCATCGAGAAGTTTGCTACCCGCATCTGGCTGCTGGAAAACGGCACGGTCACGGACTACCGCGGGACATACGAGGAGTTTCGCGCCTACCGCGCGCGCCAGACCGCCCTGCAGCAGACGGTCAAGGCCGTCGAGCGAGAAAAGAAGCCCAAACCGAAGCGCGCCCCGAACACCGCGCGTCAGCGTGAGCGCACGGAGCGCGACATTGAAAAGCTGGAGGCGCAGCTCGCGGCGCTCGATGCCGAGAGCGAGGCCAACGCCACCGACTATCAGAAGCTCATGGAGCTCGACGCGCAAAAGCAGACGCTCAACACGCAGCTCGAGGCGCTCTATGAGGCATGGGAGGCATTATGCGACTGAAACGAAAATGTTCCGCACTGATCGCGCTCCTGCTCATCCTTGCAGGCTGTGTGCTGCGCTTTGCCATGCCGGGGCACGACTATCTCGGCTATCTGCTCTGGGGTGTCGCCGTGCTGGTGTTTCTATTCCCGCGGCTGCACCGCGTGGGGCGCACCGTGCTGGGCGTGCTCATGTGCGCAGGGCTGATCGTGTTCACGGTCTTTGAGATCCCCGTCGTGCGCGACGCGCGCACGGACACCGACGCGCACCCCGGCACGATCATCGTGCTCGGCGCAGGCGTCAACGGCAGCACGCCGTCGCTGTCGATGTGCAACCGGCTCGACGCGGCGCTCGCCTATCTGAACGCGAACCCCGCCGCCACGGTCATCGTCTCCGGCGGTCAGGGGCCGGGCGAGGATATCACGGAGGCCAAAGCCATGGCCGACTACCTCACGGCGCACGGCATCGACAGCGCGCGCATCGTGCAGGAGGACCGCTCGCGCACCACACGCGAGAACCTGGAAAATTCGTTTGCGATCCTCCGCGCACGCGGCGGCGACCCCGCTGACGGCGTCGGCATCGTGACGAGCGAATACCACCTCTACCGCGCCAAGCGTATGGCGCGCTCTCTGGGCGCTGATCCCGCCGGCATCGCCGCCGAGACCACTCTGCCGTCCATGCGCGTCAATTACTTCATCCGCGAGGCCGTCGCCGCCGCGTACATGCAGCTGGCCGGCACGCTCTACTGAGAGGAGCCCTATGGAAAAAGTCAACGTATACGACTGGGACAAGACCATCTTCCCCGTGGACAGCACGGTGGCATTCGTGCGCTGGTGTCTGCGCCGGCACCCCGGCGTAATTTGGCCGCTGCTGCGCACGCTCGCGCTGCTGCCGGGCTACTGGCTCGGCAAGATCAGCAAGACCGCCGTCAAGGAACGGATGTACGGCTTTTTGCGCCGTGTGCCGGATGTGGACGCGGAGCTCGAGGCGTTCTGGGCAAAAAACTTCCCGCGCGTGAACGCGTGGTATCTCGCGCAGCAGCGCCCGGACGACATCATCATCTCCGCCTCGCCGGAGTTTCTCGTGCGCATCCCGGCGCAGAAGCTCGGCGTGCGGCTGCTGGCCTCGCGCGTGGACAGGCACACCGGCAGGACCGACGGTGAAAACTGCCACGGCGCGGAAAAGGTGCGCCGCCTGCACGAAGCGTATCCCGATGTGCAGATCGCGGAGTTTTACTCCGACTCCCGCAGCGACAGCCCGCTCGCGGAGCTGGCCGAGCACGCCTACCTCGTGCACGGGCAGGAACGCACCCCCTGGTGACACAAAGGAGGTTTTCTATGTATTGCGCATCCGATTACCGCAGCATGGCGCGCCGCGCGCTGAAAAACTTCTGGTGGCTGGCCGTCGGCGTGACGCTGCTGGCGACCGTGCTCGGCGGCGGCACGTCGTCGTTCACTGTGTCGTTCCAGAACTCAGACGTCAGCCGGTACTACCCCGAGGCCATGCGCCGCTTCACGCACGTCCTTGTGCCGGTCGCCAGCGTGCTCGCCATGGGACAGTTTGTCCTCCGCGGCAGCATCTCGATCGGGCACGACCGCTTCTGCCTGAAGCTCGTCGACGGCGAGCAGGCGCAGTTTGAGGATCTCTTTTCCGCCTTCGACATCTTCGGCAGCGCCTTCGTGCTCAACCTGCTCATCACGCTCAAGGTGTTCGCGTGGTCGCTGCTGTTCGTCATCCCCGGCATCATCGCCGCATACCGCTACTCGATGGCGACGTACATCATGGCCGAAAACCCGACCATCGCGCCGACCGAGGCCATCGAGCGCTCCAAGGCGCTCATGGACGGGCGCAAGGGCGATCTATTCTGCCTCGATCTGAGCTTTTTCGGCTGGGCGCTGCTGACGGTGCTGACCGCCGGGATCGGGGCGCTGTGGCTCACGCCGTACATGGCCGTGTCACGCGCCGCGTTCTACCGCAGCCTGCCGCGCAGCATGGGCGACCGTGCACCCAACGGCTGGCAGCCGCAGTCCGGCGATCGGCCCGACAGCAGCTGGCATCCATAAAACAAAGTCTGGGAAACAGTTTGTCCCCGGCAGCTGCGCTGCCGGGGACAAACACATTTTCAAACGCGATAGCCCGCGTCCTCCCGCACCGGGCAGGACGCAAAGAGCTGGCGCACCGCGCTGTCATACTCCGCCATATCCTGTGCCTTGCGGATGCGGCGCAGCGGGCGCTCAGCGTCGGCAAAGCTGCAGCCGAGATAGCGCCACGCCTCCTTCATGCGAAACAGCAGCGCACGCCGGTCGGGAATGCGCGCGCGCGTGGCGGCGTAGAGCCGGTCGTGAAACAGCTGCAGCTGCGCCGCCGTCGGCGCTTTGCCCGTGCGCAGCTGACCGATCAGGCCGGGATTGGCAGCCAGCCCGCGCCCGAGCATGATGCGCTCCACCGCCGGAAACCGCGCCTGAAATGCGTGCACGGCCGGCGCGTCGAACAGGTCGCCGTTGTAGCACACCGGCGCGCGGCTGTGCGCGAGCGCATAGGCGAACGCCTCCAGATCCGGCTGCCCGTGATACTGATCCGCCTGTACGCGCGGGTGCACGATCAGCTCGCGGATCGGGTAATCGTTGTAGAGCTCCAGCAGCGCGGGAAACCCTTCCGCCGTCGTCTTGCCGAGGCGGGTCTTGACCGAGACCGGCAGCGGGCAGGCGGCAAATACGGCATCAAAAAACTGCCGCAGCAGCTCCGGCTCCGTGAGCAGGCCCGCGCCTTTTTTCTTTGCCGTGACCGTGTTCGACGGGCAGCCGAGGTTGAAGTTCACCTCGTCGTAACCCATGTCCGCAAGCCGTCCCGCCATCCAGAGGAAATCCTCGGCGCAGTGCCCCATGAGCTGCGGCACGACATGGATGCCCGCATTGTGCGCCGGGTCGATCTCGCGCAGCTCGCGCGGGGAAAAGGTGCGGTTCGCCGTCGGCGAAAGAAAGGGCGTATAGTAGCTGTCCGCCGCGGGAAAGGTCTGCCGCTGCGCCTGCCGGAACAGGTCACCGGTCACGCCCTCCATCGGCGCGCAGAGAAATTGCATCGTCATCACCTCATCGTTCGGCTCATGATAGCGGAAAATCCGCCGCGCGTCAAGCGCCGTCTCCATATCAGAATTATGTAAACTGAAACCGGCGCATATCCGCGCTCCCCCGCGCATAGGATGAGGGCAGAAAGCCGGAGGTGGTGCAATGCACAAGGTACGCCAAGCCATCAGAAAACACCGGAAACTGCTGAGCGCGTGCGCAATGGTGCTGGCCATCGCGCTCATGTTCTGGGCGGTGAACAGTCCCGCGATCGTGGGCGTGAGCGCGGCCAAGCGCGTGCTGCCCATCTACAGTGTGCAGCGCGACGACCGCGTCGTGAGTCTGACGTTCGACGCGGCGTGGGGCAACGAGGACACACAGACGCTCATCGACATCCTCGGCAAATACAACGTACACGCCACGTTTTTTGTCGTCGGCGAGTGGGTGGACAAATATCCGGAGTCGGTCAAGGCGCTCGCGGACGCGGGCAACGAGGTCATGAACCACTCGAGCACGCACCCGCACATGGCGCAGCTCAGCGCCGAGCAGATCGAAGCAGAGGTCAACACCTGCGCCGACAAGATCAAAGCCGTCACCGGCACGCGCCCAACGCTGTTTCGCTGCCCCTACGGGGAGTACAACGACACGGTCGTGAGCACCATCAACGGTCTGGGCATGCATGTCATCCAGTGGGACGTGGATTCCCTCGACTGGAAGGGGCTGAGCGGCGACGAGATCACCACGCGCGTGCTCACACGCGTGCAGCCGGGCAGCATCGTGCTGTTTCACAACGCGGCCGAGCACACGCCGGAGGCGCTGGCCGGGATCATTGAGGCGCTCATCGCCGACGGTTACACGATCCTGCCGGTCTCGCAGATGCTCCTGCCCGGCGACACGCACATCGACTCCAACGGGCGGCAGTGTCCGGCAGACGCCGACGCGGGCACATAAACCTGACAACGAAAGCGGGAGCTGCGCCCCGCTTTCGTTGCATTTTGCGCGCAAAAACGCTATAATGAAGAAAAATCTCTGCCATACGGCAGCTCAGGAGCAACATATATGGAAAACTTTCAGAAAATCGCCGTCTTGATCGATGCCGACAACACGCAGCTGACCAAACTTGAAGCCGTGCTGCACGAGGTGTCGACCTACGGCCGCATCGTTGTGAAAAAAGCCTACGGCAACTGGCGCAAGGACTCGCTGAAAAACTGGGAGTCGGAGCTCAAGCGCCTCGCCATCCGCGCCGAGCAGCAGTTTGACTACGTCACCGGGAAGAACACGACCGACATCGCCATGGTCATCGGGGCGATGGATCTGCTGCACACGAATATGTATGACGCGCTCGTGCTCGTGTCGAGCGACAGCGACTTCACGCCGCTGGCCATCCGGCTGCGCGAGTCGGGGCTGTACATCATCGGTGCGGGCGTGACGACAACGCCGGAGTCATTTAAGAACGCGTGCGATGACTTCATCCTCATCGACTACCTCGCCAAGGCGGACGACAAGCCCGCCGTCGAGCACACGGCCGAGCCCGCCGCCAAAAAGCCCGCAGCGCGCAAGGCGAAAAAGACCGCCCGCAGCACGAAAAAGCCCGCCGCCGAGCCCGCACCGGCCGCCGAGCCGGAGCCGGCACCGGCCCCCGAACCCGAACCGGAGCCGAAAAAGCCCGACATCCGCGAGATCCACAACCTGCTGCACATCGCCTCCGAGAAGTATCAGGACGCCGACGGCTTTGTCAACGTCAGCTCCTCGGGGCTGTACATCAAGCGCGTCAAGCCCGACTTCAACGTCCGCGCCTACGGCTACAGCAAGCTGCCGGAGCTGCTGGCAGCCTTCCCGAACAAGTACCAGATCAAGCGCTACGAAGGCAAGGGCGGCGCGACGATCATCGCCTATAAATGCCTGTAATATTGAGCATTGAAAAGTCTGATAAGAATGCGTTCAGATATTCAGAATATCTCTTGACTTTTGCTGCCGCGCGCGCTAAAATTCCTCTCCTGATCAGGGGAAACACCGCCGCAAAGCAATCGTTTCTTTCTTCGCTGCCCTGCGTCCGCGCCCCCCGCAACATTCAGGAAGCAAGAAAGAAGGTCTTTTCCTATGACTGCTCAAATCCTCGCCGCCGTCATCTTCGTCGGAATGTTTGCGCTCATCATCATGGACAAATTCGAGCGCCAGTATGTCACGCTCGGCAGTGCGGCACTTGTGCTCGTGGTCGTGTTCGGCATCTGCATGCACAGCTGGGACGCGATCAAAAATGCGCTGAATCTCGGCGCGTTCTTCCGCACCGACTTCTGGTACGGCGCCTCGGAGAGTGCAAGCTCCGGCGTCAACTGGTCGACCATTTTCTTCATCACCGGCATGATGATCATGGTCGAAGGGCTCGGCAAATCCGGGTTCTTCCGCTGGCTGTGCCTGTCGCTGGCCAAAGCCACGCACTATCATGTCGTGCCGCTGCTGGTGTGCTTCATGGCCATGGCCGCGTTTCTGGCCATGTTCATCGACAGCATCACGGTCGTGCTGTTTCTGGCGACCGTCACGCTGGAGCTGGCGCAGATCCTGTGCTTTGACCCCGTCCCGATGATCCTGTCGGAGGTCTTTTGCGCGAACCTCGGCGGCGCCGCCACCATGTGCGGCGATCCCCCCAACATCATCATCGGCACGGCGCTCGGCTATACGTTCACGGACTTCATCCAGAACACCGGCATGATCGTCGGGATCTGCTTTGTGTTCGTGCTGCTGTTTTTCTGGCTGTGCTTCCGCAAGCCGCTCAAGGCGAGTGAGGCTGCCCGTCCGGCAGACGCCGTCTGTCCCGCCCCGGCAACCGCCATCGCCGACCGCAAGGCGTTCATCGCGGATGTGATCGTGTTTCTCATCGCGGTCGCGCTGCTTGTGACACACGCGCAGACCAGGCTGACCGTCGCGTGCATCGGCGTGATCGTCGCAGCGCTGACGCTGCTCGTGACCGTGTGCACCAACGGCAGCGCCGGCGTGAAGGACGTGCTGCGCGGCGTGGACTACAAGACGCTGCTGTTTTTCATCGGCCTGTTCATCTCCGTCGCAGGACTGGAGCAGACCGGCGTGCTCAAGCTCATCGCGCAGTTCATCTCGAGCATCAGCGGCGGCAGCATCAAGGCCGTCATCGTCATCATCCTGCTGCTCTCGGCCGTGTGCAGTGCGCTGATCGACAACATCCCGTTCGCGGCCACCATGGTACCGGTCATCCAGTCCATCGCGGCGACGCAGGGCATGGATCTGCGCGTGATCGCCTGGGCGCTCTCGCTCGGCACCGACCTCGGCGGCAACGCCACGCCCATCGGCGCGTCGGCCAACGTCGTGGCCACATCCGTGTCGGCCAAGAGCGGCCACCCCATCAGCTGGGGCAAATACTGCAAATACTGCGTTCCGGCCACCGTACTGGTCATTGCGGTCTCGCTGGGATGCCTGTTTCTGAGATACCTGTGACCCTACTTTGAGAAAGGCGGTAACGCATCATGAAGCAAATCATCGTGACCGTCGGCCGTGAACACGGCAGCGGCGGCAAGTACATCGCCGAACAGATCGCGAAGCAGCTCGGCATCGCGTTTTATGATAAGGAGCTGCTGCTGGCCAGTGTCTTCAATGCTGAGGACGCCGCGCGCTATGACGAGAAGCCGGTGCACCTGCTGTGGTCGCGCCGCATCGGCGAGAACTTCAACGCGCCGGAGGATGCACTCGCACGCGAGACGTTCGAGCACATTCAGGAGCTTGCCGACAGCGGCGAGTCGTTCGTCGTGCTCGGCCGGTGCTCGGATTATGTGCTGCGCAGCAACCCGAACGCCGTGCACCTGTTCATCGCCGGAAAGCCCGACGTGAAGCGCCGGCGGCTCATGGAGGAAAAATCCCTCACGGCCGATCAGGCGGCGCAGGAGATGCGCCGCGTCGACCGCGACCGCAAGGCCTACCACAACTACTACTGCGACACGAAGTGGGGCGATGCGCGCGGCTACGACCTCGTCGTCAACAGCGGCAAGCTCGGCATCGAGAAGACTGTCGACACGCTCGTGGCCTACGTGCGTGCCTATCAGGCGAAAAACGAAACCGAATAAATCACGCGGCGCCCCGGATGCCAGACATCCGGGGCGTTTGTACTGCTGCGCTGCGGTGCAGGCGCAAACAGTTCTTGACGAATCGGCAGCGCGGTTATATGATGGCATAAAACTCCATGCATGCGTGCTGCACTGGGAAACGCCGCAAATGCCGGTGCATGAAGTTTTTGTGCATCATTTCCGGTTGCCCCGCAGGGGCGAGGAAATGACACATTTCTTATTTTTGCATCGCAAAAAGCAGTTTTTCGCCGCAGACCTTGGAAAGGAGCAAGCATGAAAGTATTCCAACTCCCCTACCGGCGCGTAACGCGCGAGGAGATGACCGCCGGACTCCTGCACGTGATCGAGCGCGTGCGCGGCGCACGGAACGTCGAGGAGATCCTCGAAGCGCGCGCGGAATATCTCTCGCTCAAGACGGAGTATGATACGGCACAGTCGCTGTCGTATATGCGCTACACGATCAACACCGTCGACCCGTTTTATCTGGCCGAGAAGGACTACTACGACGAGATCGGTCCGGAGATCGAAAACCTGGATCTGCAGTATGCCTCTGCCGTGCTCGACAGTCCGTTTCGGGCAGAGCTCGAGCAGGCGCTCTCGCCGATCCTGCTGCGCAGTATGGAGCTGCAGCGGCGGAGCATGTCGCCGGAGATCATCGACGACATGGTCGAGGAGAACAAGCTTGTGAGCGAATATGCCCAGCTCATGGCAGGCATGCTCTTCCCCTTCCGGGGCGAACAGCTGCCGCGCCCGATGCTGATGAAATACGCCCGCAGTGCCGACCGCGCCACGCGCAGAGCTTGCTATGAGGCGCTCGGCACGACGCTGGAAGCACACAGTGAGCAGCTCGATGACATTTTTGACCGGCTTGTGCACGTGCGCGACCGGATGGCCAGGAAAATGGGGTATGAAAACTTCATCGAGCTCGGCTACTGCCGCATGGAGCGTATGTGCTACGATGTGCAGGCCGTGCAGACGTTCCGTGAGAACATCGTGCGCGACATCGTGCCGGTCGTGTCGCGGCTGCGGCTGGAAAACGCCAAGCGTCTCGGCATTGACACGTTCCGGCTCTACGACAATGAATTTTTCACCCCCGGCGGCGACCCGACGCCCTGCGGCAAGGACGACCTGTTCGCCGCGGCGCAGAAGATGTATGACGCCATGGGCGACGTGCCGGGCGCGTTTTTCCGCATGATGTGTCAAAACGAGGCCTTCGACGTCGAGTCCCGCCCGAACAAGTGGGGCGGCGGCTACTGCACGGAGTTTCCGAAGTTCCGTCAGCCGTTCATCCTCGCAAACTTCAACGGCACCTCCGGCGACGTGGACGTTGTGACACACGAGGCCGGTCACGCGCTCAACGCCTACCTGATCGCGGGCAACCGCTTCGCGCTCGAGCTCGGCTGCGGCGGCATGGAGACCGCAGAAACGCACTCGATGAGTATGGAGTTTTTCGCCTGGCCGTATCTCGACGGCTTTTTCCCGCAGGCGGGCGACGCGCAGCGCTACCGCTTCCAGCACGCGCTCGACGCGCTGAGCTTTCTGCCCTACGGCACAATGGTGGACGAATTCCAGCACCGCATCTACGCCGAGCCCGATCTCACCCCCGCCGGGCGCAACGCCGTCTGGCTGGAACTGGAGGCAAAATACCGCCCGTATATCAACCAGAGCGGCATCCCGTATCTGGAGCGCGGCACGCGCTGGCAATACCAGATGCACATCTATGAGACACCGTTTTACTACATTGACTACTGTCTTGCGCAGACAGCGGCGTTCCAGTTTCTGCTCGCGTCGCAGGACGATTATGACGGCGCGTTCGCCCGCTACCTGCACCTGTCGGAGCAGGGCGGCGAAAAGCTCTGGACGGAGCTGCTGACCGAAGCCGGCTTCCGCTCCCCGTTTGCGCCGGGCGCGCTCGCGCAGCTCGCCGCGCAGGTCGAGCCGCTCATCCGCCGGCAAAACATCTGAAAAAGGAGGGCGCCCCGATGTACGAACTGAATCAGGTATCCGGAAACAGCTACTATATCCAGAGTCCCGCCAAGATCGGTCTCGTGCGCCTCAACGACACAGACGTCTGCCTCATCGACAGCGGCAACGACAAGGAGGCCGGACGCAAGGTGCGTCAGCTGCTCGACCAAAACAGCTGGCGCCTGACCGCCATCTACAACACGCACTCCAACGCCGACCACATCGGCGGCAACCAGTACCTGCAAAACCAGACCGGCTGCAGGGTCTATGCCCCCGGCATCGAGTGCGATCTCACGCGCCACCCGCTGCTCGAGCCCGCGTTTCTCTACGGCGGCTATCCGCCGAAGGATCTGCGGCACAAGTTTCTCATGGCCAAGCCGAGTGACGCGCAGGAGCTGACCGCGGCATGCCTGCCGGAGGGGTTTGAGCTGCTTCCGCTGCCGGGGCATTTTTTCGACATGGTGGGCTTTCGCACGCCGGACGACGTGGTGTATCTGGCCGACTGCCTGTCGAGCCGCGAGACACTGGAAAAGTATCAGATCGGCTTTCTTTACGACGTCGCAGCGTACCTGAACACGCTCGAGACGGTCAAGACGCTCCGCGCGCGTGCATTCGTGCCGGCGCACGCCGCCGTGACAGAGGACATCGTGCCGCTCGCGCAGTACAACATCGACAAGGTGCAAGAAATCGCGGACATCATCACCGGGCTCTGCCGCACCCCGCAGACGTTCGAATCCGTGCTGCAGCAGCTGTTCCGGCGCTTTGATCTTGTGATGGATTTTGAGCAGTACGCGCTCGTCGGCAGTACGGTGCGCTCCTACCTCGCGTGGGGGAAGGACACCGGCCGGCTGCAGGTCGCCTTTGATGATCACCGCCTGCTCTGGCAGCAGGCATGAAATGCATATCAAAAAACTCCGCATCCGATCGGATGCGGAGATTTTTCATTCCAGAAGGCCGTACTTTTCTTTCACACGCGCGAGCTTGCTGAGCAGGGGCTTATACAGCAGGAGCAGAAACACGACCGTCGCACCCGCGTGAATGAGGTTGAACACGAACCCCGACGCGCAGGTCGCCAACCACAGCTGCCACGAGGGCGCGGCATTATACATGAGCATGCTCGCCGTGTCGAGCAGCACACCATAGACGATGAGCACCGAGAAAAAGCCGTAGAGCAGCAGCGGCACGAGCTGCACCTTCCGTCCGGAAAACAACACGCCGCCGAGAAAGCCCACGAGCCCGAAGCCGAGCATCTGCCACGGTGTCCATGGGCCCTGACCGAAGAAAAAGTTCGAGATCAGGCCAGCCGCCGCGCCGGTGACGAAACCCGCCTCCGGCGTGAAGGCCACGGCCGTGAGGATCACGATCGCGCACACAGGCTTGCACTGCGGCAGCCAGTAAAACGCCGCGCGCCCGGCCACGGCCAGCGCCGTCATCGTCGAGAGCAGCACGAGCTCGCGCGCCTGCGGCCTGCGGCCTTCAAACCGCAGCACAAACGGTACGAACATTAACCCCACGAGCAGCAGCGACGTGAGGTAGTATTTGCGCTCGTCCCACACGCACACAAACACCGCCATCAGCGCCGGGATCGCCAGAAGCAGGATGCCAAGCGCGACCCATGTGCGGCGCGTCAGTCTGCGAGACATTGCACGACCTCCTCGCACAGCACCGCGCCGGGTGCAGCAGCGCGCGCGATGCGTGCCGCCGCCGTGGTGTAAAAATAATTGCCGGAGAAAAACGCGCGCGGGTCGTTTTCCGTCACGACCTCGCCGCGAAAGAGCAGACCGCAGCGGTCGGCATACTGCGCGCAAAACTCCACATCGTGGCTCACGATGCACACAGCCGTTCCCTGCGCGCAGAGCTTTCGCAGCAGCGCGCCGAACGCCGCCTTGAACGCGCCGTCCATGCCCTTGGTCGGCTCGTCAAGCAGCAGCACGCGCGGCTGCATGAGCAGCACCTTTGCCAGCGCGGCACGCTGCTGCTCACCGCCCGAGAGATCAAACGGGTGCCGCTCGAGCAGCGGCGCGAGCGCCATCTGCTGCACGACCGTATCCATCAGCGCGGCATCCCTGCCGAGCGACGCGAGATCGGCGCGCACCGTGTCCGCCGCGAAGAGCGTGCGCGGGTCCTGCGGCACGGCGGCGATGCCGTCGCGCAGGGGCTGGAGCGCGCGCTGCTTTTTCCCGTCCAGATACACGCTGCCGCGATACAGCCGCAGCTGCCCCGCAAGCACGCCGAGCGCCGTCGTCTTGCCGCTGCCGTTGCTGCCGGTGAGCGCATAGAGCTCGCCCGGGCGCAGCGTGAGCGAAAAACCGCGCAGCACGTCCTGCGCATTCTGTGCGTAGCGAAACCAGCCGTCGCGCACGCGCAGCACGGGCTGTGCCTGTGTGGGGGCACTTTTCGCCTCCGGCAGCGGATGCTGCGCATAGCCGCGCAGATATGCCCGCCCCTCGCGCACGGTAAGCGGCAGGTGCTCCGGTGCGCCGAGTGCGGCGGCGATGCGCGCCGCCGTGGGCATGGCAGAAAAGATCGCATGACCACGCACCACGGCCGCCGCCTCCTGCGGCGCACCGGCGGCCAGCAGCCGCCCCTGCTCGAGCACGATGAGATGATCCGCCAGCGGCACGGCTTCCTCCAGCCGCTGCTCAGACAGCAGGATCGTGAGCCCGAGCTCCTCGTTGAGCTTGCGCAGCGTGTGCAAAAACGTGCTCGCCGCGATGGGGTCGAGCTGGCTCGTCGGCTCGTCCAGAATGAGCACATCCGGCCGCATGACCACGACGGAGGCGAGGTTGAGCATCTGCTTTTGCCCGCCGGAGAGCGTGTGCACGTCGCGCTCGAACCAGTCGGCAATGCCGAAATAGCTCGCCATCTCGGCGACGCGCAGCCGCATGGCCGCTTCATCGCAGCCGAGGCTCTCGAGCCCGAAGGCCAGCTCGTGAAACACCTTGTCCGTCACGATCTGATCGTCCGGATGCTGGAGCACGAAGCCGATGCGCCGCGCCTGCTCGGCAAACGGGATGTCCTTTAGGCGCGTGCCCCCAAGGCACACCGTGCCGCTGACCGTGCCGTGCGGCGTAAGGCAGGTCTTGAGCTGGCGCAGGAGGGTCGACTTGCCGCTGCCGCTCTCGCCGCAGAGCACCGTGACCGCCCCCTCGGGGATCGTGAGCGTAAGATCATCGAGCGCCGGGCGCGTCTGCCCCGGATAGGAAAATGTCAGATGTTCGAGCGCAAACGACGCCATGTCAGCGCCTCCTTTCCATCGAGCAGCAGCGGCAAAAAGCACAGCAGCGCAAAGCACGCCGCGCACACCGCGCCGAGCGCGCCGGCGCTGCCGATGTGTATCGACGGGTAATAGCGCACATACAGCGCGCCTCGGCCGATGCCCACGCACACGCCCGCAAGCGCGAGCACAAGCACGGCGCTGAGCAGGCCGTCGCGCCGGGTGAAGCGGTAGTTGCCGAAATACGTTCTTCTGCCGGCGCCGTAGCCCCGGCTCTTCATGGAGTCCGCCGCCGTGATGCCGCTCTCGAGCGCCCACGAGACGGTGACGGACAGCACGCGCGCACCATTGCGCAGCCGCTGCCATGCACTGCCCTCACGCGTGCCGCAGCCGAGCGATGCCTGCGCCGCAGCGACGGCGCGCATATGCGCAGTGAACTTCGGCACGAAGCGCAGCGCCATGCTCAGCAGCAGGGACACGCCCGGCAGCACGCTGCCGAACACGTACAGATATTTATCCGCCGTCATGACGGCGCTGCAGCACTGAAACCACAAAATCATGGCCGCGAACATCGCCGCCGCAGCCGCGCCGTAGCACAGAGCCTCGCGCGTGACGGGGTTGCCGTTGGGCAGATAGAACAGCATCGTCATGCCCGCGTGGTTAAACAGTGCATTGAGCGCCGCCATCAGCACCAGAAACGGCACGAGCCGGCCGAGTGTCCGCCACAGGCTGCGCCAGCCGCGCAGCAGCGCACAGTAGCCCAGCGCACCCAGCAGGCTCAGCGCCAGAAACACCGGGTGCAGCACGAACATCGTCAGCAGCAGCACCGCCGCAAAATAGCAAAAGGTCAGCGCCGGATGCAGCGCCGAAAAAGAATCGGTCATGGTTCTCCTTGCCGGGCGCCGACGTCGCGCCCAAGATCACAGGTATAGCTCCAGACGACGGTGTCGCCGTCGTGCAGCGTGCAGCTGCTGCAGCCATAGTCCGGCCAGACGCCGTTGACACTGTACATCCAGCCGGAGAGGTTGCCGCAGTCGAATTCGTAGAGGTTGCCGATGCCCTCGATGTAGGCGCTGTTGTATGCGGGCGTCCAGTTCGACTCCATGTGGATGCCCTGTGCCCGGCAGACCCGCTGCAGCACGTCAAACACCGTGTCCCCCTCGGAAAAGGCGACCGCCGTCTCCGGCAGGAGCACGCCGTCGGACGGGATAAGCTCCGCCTTGCCGGGGCTCAGATCGTCCATGTGCGCGAGCACCGTGCCGCATTCGATCGTCACCGTGCAGTGCAGATCACCGGTGTCATTTTGCGTCCGGCCGCCGCAGGCCGTGCACAGCAACAGCAGCAGGCACAGCAGCAGCCCGAGCGCGCGCCGCTTACCCACGGCGCACCGTCCCGCCGGCGACCGTGAGCGTGGCCGCTGCCGAGGCGAGGCTCTCGGTCTCGTCCGCGGCGGCAAGCACCGCGTCCGTCACCGTCAGCTCCGACTCCGTCACACCGTCGGCCAGCCGAAAGTGCAGGCGCACAAGCACGCTGCCGGTCGATGTGGCCAGCGCAGCCCCCTCCTCCGGCAGACACAGCGCACGCGCGCTGCCGGTCTCGTTTGCGCGCGCGGGATCGCTCTCCCACGCCGGGAGGCTTCCCATCACGAGCGGGATGTCCCCGTCGTCCGTGCCGAGAAAGGTCAGCTGCGTCGGGTCGAAGGCCACGGCAATGCTCGCCGCCCCGTAATGTCCGCCGTCCGGCAGACCGGTCAGCTCCACATCGACTGTGCACACACCGTCGGCATCCGCCGGCGTGCACACGAGCGTCAGCGTGGGGTCAACGTCCGCATCGCTCTTTTGCCGCAGCGCGATGCACAGCACCACGATCGCCGCGACAAGCAGGACGCTGAGCGCGATGGCAAGATTCTTTTTTGTCCGGAAAGACTTCATGTTTCGTCCTCCTGCGCTGCGGGCAGCGCCGTATCATATACAAAGCTGTCGGCCACCGCGCGCACATCCTGCGCGTCCACGCGGCCGTTGAGATCCGCATCCATCGCCAGCAGCACGTTCGCCGCCGGAGTCGTCTCCCCGGCGCAGGCCGTGCGGATGGACAGCGCATCCTGCGCGTTGATGACGCCGTCACCGTTGACATCGCCGACGGTGAGCACGGCAGGCTTCCCGCTTGCCGCGGTGTAGCTTGCCGGGTCATTGAGCGCGTCATCCGTCACGTCCGGTGCGAAGAGCCACACCCACGTCGGCGTGCCGCTGCGCTCGGACAATACGGGGCTGTAGAGCAGCTGCGTCCCGTCGGAAAACGTGACGGTGCTGTCCGCCGACGCATCCGGCGGGCACACCGCGACCGTGCGGTATCCTGCCGGGATGAGGCCGCTGCCGTCCGCCGTGCAGAGCACGCGCGCGATCGACGCGCCGGGCTCGGCAGGTGTCTCAACCGTGGGCGTGTCCGTCTCCTGATAGAGGCTGCTCTGCCCGCGGCGCAGACGCGACACGGCCACAAGCGCATACACCGCCTGCTCGGTGGCGAGGCTGTTCACGCTGCCGGAGGCCGTGTGGCGAAAGGCGGCCGCATCCGCATCATAAAACGTCAGCAGCGCATCGACCGCCGAGCCGCCGCCCTTGACAAAGCGGCTGTCCGTGTCCGGATCGATGCCCAGCGCCGTGCACGCGACGATGACCTGCGCGGCGCTCTCGGCGTTCACAACGCCGGATGAAGCGAAGCCCCCGTCGCCGGTCTGCATCGCCGAGAGCACATCCAGACCGCGCGTCACGGCCGCCGCGACCGCCGCCTCGGAGCGGTAGACCGCCAGCGCCTGCAGCGCCATGGCCGTCATGTCCGGGTCGGCAGCAGAGCCGCCGAACGCCCAGCCGCCGCCGGAGCACTCGGCGCTCAGGATCGCATCCACGCACTGACGGCGCACCGCGCTGCCGGGCAGGTAATTGCGGCTGTCGAGCGCGAGCAGCGCGAAGATGGGCCCGTTGATGCCCTGATTGCTCACCCATGCAAAATCCGCATACGGCGCGGTCAGATCGCACCCGCCGACCTGCGCCGCGTCGCGCCCGATGGCGGACAGGGCGAGGATGACGCGCGAATTGTCCGTGGACTTGTAGGCGTTGAGCGCGCCCTCGCGCCCGGACGCCGCCGTCAGCTCCGGCACTTTGGCCGCGAGGTCTGTGTAATAGCGCGCAAAATAGTCGCTGTCCGCGGTGAAATAGCCGCCGCGCGCGAGACCGAGCACCGTCCACTCATCACCATAGCCCGGCGACGGGACGGCGGAAGCCTGCCGCGCCAGCGCAGCCGAGAGCACAGGCTGCACATCCGCAGCCTGTGCCGCCGGGACCGGCAGCACCGTGCAGATGAGCACCAGCGCCAGGATCAGTGCCAAAGATCGTTTGTCAGCTTTCATCGTTTGCCTCCCAAGCGGATAGCGAAAGCACGCAGCGCACTGCGCGCACCTGCTTTGAAATCACGCATCATTATAACAGCCGCCCACTGCAAAATCAACGCTCTGCGACATTTCCCGCACCGGGAAACAGTGCTTTTTTCCGGATACTTTGCTGCGGCGGCTTTTGCGCATTTTCCCGCGCGCGCCGTGATACGATAGCACCATGGACGTCATCTATCTCGATCGCCTGTTCGGGCTCAATCTGCTGCTCGACTACTGCCTTATGCTCGCGTCCGCACGCGTGTGCGGTGTGGTGCTGCGCCGCGGGCGGTATCTGCTCGCAGCGCTCACGGGCGCGCTGTACGCAGCGCTCATGGTCCTGCCCGGGTGCGGCTGGCTCGGCAGCGGCGCGATGAAGCTCACGCTCGGCGCGGCCATGGCGCTCATCGCTTTCGGCGGCGAGGCGCACTGGGCGCGGTGCGCGGTGGTGTTTTTCGCGGTTTCCGCCGCGTTCGGCGGCGCGGTATACGCAGCGAGCATGCTCGCGGGCGTGTCGCCGGGCAGCGGCACACTCGTGACGGTATCCGGCCGGGTGCTGGTGCTGTCATTTGCCGTGTGCTATGCGGCCGTGTCGACGGTGTTCCGGCGGCGGGCAAAGACTGCCGCGCGCGAGGTGCGCACCGTGACGGTCACACTCGCCGGACGCAGCACGACCGTCCGCGCTCTGCGCGACAGCGGAAACGACCTGCATGACCCGGTATCCGGCCTGCCGGCGGCCGTAGTCGAGCGCGCGGCGGTGCTGCCGCTGTTTCCGACGCTGCACGCGCTGCCGGACGACGCGGTGCAGACGTTATCGGTGCTCGGCGCGCTGCCGGAATGCACCGGGCGGGTCGTGCTGCTGCCGTACCGCGCGGTGGGCGTGACGGGTGCGCTGCTGCCGGCGTTCCGACCGGACAGCGTGATGATCGACGGTGCGCCGGAGCCGATGCTGCTGGCCCTGAGCGCACAGGCGCTCACATCCGACGGGGCATTTTCCATGGTGCTGCCGCCAAAAAGCTGAGGAGGGGTTTTCGTGCCAAGACTACTGGAAAGACTGCACACGCTCTGGACGGCGCTGCGGCTGCGGCTGCGCGGCGGTGCGCCGGGGGTGTTTTACATCGGCGGGAGCGATACCATGCCCGCCCCGCTCGACCGCGAGGCCGAGCAGCAGGCCATCCGCGCGCTCACCGCCGGGAGCGAGGACGCCGCGTCCCTGCTCATCGAACACAACCTGCGGCTGGTGGTGTACATCGCACGCCGGTTTGAAAACACCGGCATCCACATCGAGGATCTGATCTCGATCGGCACGATCGGGCTCGTCAAGGCCATCCACACCTTCAAGCCGGACAAGAACATCAAGCTTGCGACCTACGCCTCGCGCTGCATCGAAAACGAGATCCTCATGTATCTGCGCAAATGCAGCGCGCAGAAAACGGAGGTGAGCATTGACGAACCGCTCAACACCGACTGGGACGGCAACGAGCTGCTGCTCTCGGACATCCTCGGCACGGACGCCGACGCCGTGAGCCGCCCGCTCGAGGACGACGCCGAGCGCACCATGCTCCTGCACGCCATCGAGACGCTGTGCGAGCGCGACCGGCGCATCATCCTGCTGCGTTTCGGCATCGGCGGCACGCACGAGGCGACGCAAAAGGAGGTCGCAGACCTGCTCGGCATCTCGCAGAGCTACATCAGCCGGCTCGAAAAGCGCATCATCGCGCACCTGCGGCAGGAGATGCTCCGGCAGATGCAGTGCTGAAAACGTCCAAAGCGGCGGCTCTGACCGGAGCCGCCGCTTTGGACGTCATTTTTTCACGCGGCACAAGATCCGCTGCACGCCGCAAAAGAGCAGAAACACCACGAGATCGACCACCACGACGCTCGCGCCGGACGGCGTCTCGAACACGTAGGACAGCACCATGCCGAGCAGGAAGTTCACCACCGACACCACGGCCGCGCAGATTGTGACCGAGCGGAACGTGCCGAACACGCGCATTGCCGTTAGCGCCGGGAAGATGATGAGGCTCGAGATGAGCAGCGCGCCCATCATGCGCATACCGAGCACGATCGTGACCGCCGTGAGCACCGCGAGGAGCATATTGTACGCCTGCGTGTGCACGCCCGTCGCGCGTGAGAACGTCTCGTCAAAGGTGACGGCGAAAATGCGCGGATAGCACAGCACGAACAGCGCCAGCACCGCCGCCGACAGGATCAGGCTCAGGCGCAGATCGGCCGACGACAGCGACAGGATGCTGCCGAACATGTAGTTATTCACGTCGGTATTCATGCCGCTCGTGACGGATACGGTCATCACGCCGATAGCCAGTGCGCTGCTCGAGAGCAGCGCGATCGCGGCGTCACCCTTGAGCTTGCCGCTCTGCGACAGGCGCAGCAGCAAAAACGCCGCCACGACCACGACCGGCACCGCCACCGCCAGCGGCGCGAGATTAAACGCCGTTGCGATCGCAAGCGCGCCGAAGCCAACGTGACTCAACCCGTCGCCGATCATGGAGTAGCGCTTGAGCACGAGCGACACGCCCAGAAGCGACGCGCACAGCGACACCAGCACGCCCACCACGAGCGCGCGCACGAGAAACGGATACGACAGCATTTCGAGAATGATTTTCATACCTTCCGCCCTCCCAGGAACCGGCGCGCGGCATCGCTCTGCTTATAGTCCGCCGCCGTGCCGTAAAACAGCTGCCGGTGCCCGAGGTGCAGCACGTGCGTGGCATAGCGCAGCGCGGCGTCAATGTCGTGCGTGACCATGATGACGGTAATGTCGTTGCAGAGGTTCACAAGCTTGATGAGGTTATACAGTTCCCCCGTCGCCACGGGGTCAAGTCCCGTGACCGGCTCGTCGAGCAGGAGGAGCTTGCGCGTGGCGCACAGGGCGCGCGCGAGCAGCACGCGCTGCTGCTGGCCGCCGGAGAGCGCCTGATAGCTGCGGTTGGCCAGATCCTCGATGCCCATGCGCTCCATGTTCTCCTGCGCGCGGGCGCGGTCGGCGCGGGAATAAAACGCGCGGCCGCGCATCTGGTTGATGCAGCCCGAGCGCACGACCTCCGCCACGCTTGCCGGAAAGTCGCGCTGGAGCTGTGTCTGCTGCGGCAGGTAGCCGATCTCGTTGCGCACGAGTCCGTCGCCGAGCGTAATGCTGCCCTGCTCCGGCGCCTTGAGACCGAGCAGTCCCTTGATGAGCGTGGACTTGCCCGAGCCGTTTTCGCCGACCACACACAGCAGATCGCCGCGCGAGACCGTGAAGTTCACGTCGCGCAGCACCGTCTGCCCGTCGTAGCCGAGACAGACGTGTTCACAAGTAATGAGTGCCATTTAATTCAATGCCTCCCGCAGCGCCTGTACGTTGCGCTCCATGAGCTGCAGGTACGTCGCGCCGTTTGCAAATGCCTGCGCCGTCACATTGTGGCAGGTCGCAAACTCCAGTTTTTTCGCGCCCGTGGCCTCGCAGATCGTGTCGGCGAGCTTGCCGTTCGAGAGCTCGATCGTGAACACGACCGGGATGCCGTCGGCGCGCACCTTGTCGATCAGAAATGCCACCGTGGCAGCCGACGGCTCAGCCGCGTCCGCGCAGCCGGGATAGGCCGCATAGTAGTCCAGTCCGTAGGCGTCGGCAAAATACCGCAGTGGGAAGCGGTCTGCAAAAACCATCGTTTTCCGCGCGGCATTCTCCACTACGTCCTGAAATTCCGCGTCAAGGCGGTCAAGCTGCTCCACATAGTCCCCACAGCGCTGCGCATACTGCGCCGCGTGCGCGCTGTCCGCCGCCGAGAACGTGTCGGCGAGTTTCTGACAGATGCACGCGGCGTTGCGCGGGGACGTCCAGACGTGCTCATCAAGCTCCTCGTCGCCCTCGTCCTCGTCATCATGGTCGTGGCCGTGCCGTTCGGCCTGCATTCCCTCGACCGTCTCCTCGTGCAGCAGCTCGACGCAGTCCATGAGCGTCACGACACGCAGATCGGGGTTATCCACTCCCTCGAGCACCGTCTGTACCCACGCATCCGACTCGCCGCCGACGTAGATGAACACATCGGCATTGCGGATGGCGATGATGTCCTTCGGCGTCGGCTCATAGGCGTGCACCTCGCAGCCGGGGCGCAGCAGCATCGTGACCGACACATCGTCCCCGCCGACCTGCCGCGCGAAGTCATAAGGCGCAAAGATCGTCGTGACGACATGGAGCTTGCCATCGTCTGCATCCGGGTTTTTCTGCACCGCGCAGCCGGACAGCGCCGACACGGCCAGCACCGCCGAGAGCAGCACACATAAGATCTTACGCATGGCCGCCCCGCTTTCCGCCGCAGGCGGCGCACGTGCCGTAGATCGTCGTGCTGCGCCCGTCGACCGTGAAGCCCGCCGCGCGCAGCAGGTCTGCCTGCAGCGCGTCGGAGACGCCGGTGTCAAGATGGATCAGCCGCCCGCAGCCGACGCATTTCAAGTGCAGGTGCGCATCGCAGTGACCGGGGTCCATGGCCTGATAGGCCGCGCTGCCGCCGCTCTCGGGCGCGAAGCGGCGCACCGTTCCCTCCTCGACCAGCCGGTCAAGCGCGCGGTAGACCGTGCTGCGGCCGGGGGCCTCGTCGCCCATGGCTGTGAGCAGCTGCTCGACCGTGAACTGCTCGTCCGCGTGCGCAGACAAAAACGCCAGCAGCGCACAGCGCTGCTGCGTGTGATAACTGTTTCGCATGATTCGCCTCCAAATCGGGAATCAGTCCCGAATTCAAACCGTAGCATACACGCACTTTGCCCGTCTGTCAAGGGAAAACTGCAAAAATCCCGCCGGACGCAATGTCCGGCGGGATTTCCAACTTCCGATTCAGGCAAGGGCGGCTTCCGGCTCGCCCGCGTCACCAAGCGCATCACTGATGAACTGCGGCACCTGCTCGCGCGTCATACCCAGCGCAACGGCCAGCTCTCCATGGAGCATCTCCTCGGCGCGCTTCATATAGCGCTCGTCGACGAGACCGAGCTTCTTGCCGCGCTCGATCATCCGGCAGCGCTTGGCGCGCACGTCCTTGATGAGCTGCAGAAGGTCGGCGCAGGTATAGTTCTGGAGGCAGTGCTGATAGTGCTCATTGAGAAAACGGAGATTGGCGTTTTCATAGACCTCCGCGGTCATCTCCGGGATGCGGTCAATGAGCGCCAGCGCCTCCTCGCGCGAGATCACCGGGCGCATGAACACCTTGCTGTCCACCGGCGTGAACACCTTCCCCTCGCGGTAAATGGGCGCAAGCGTATAGTAATCGCGGTGCTTGTCCACACCGGAGATCTTCGGCGTGCCGATCTCCTCCACGCGGCAGACGCCCTCGTTTCCATACACGATCAATTGACCAATCTCGTACATTTGACTATCCTTTCCTCCGCCAGGCCTCAAAAACAAACAAATCGGGCGGCCATGCGGCCGCACTGCGGCCGCAAACCTGCCCCCTTGAAATAGTGTAACACAAATTTTGAGAAAATGTAAGCTTTTTTTCATTTAGGTCTTGATTTTTTTGTGAAACCGGATAGAATAAACAATTTACAGAGCAAAACGACGCAATGGGCGCGCACATTTGCCGCCAAAGGGAGGAAGAACGGAATGCAGATCGAATGGCGCCGTATCTGGAAGGTGCTGCTGGGCTGCGTGTGCACCGCCGCCGGTATCGCCCTGCTCACCTGCGGGCAGCTCGGCTGGGGTCTTACCGCGCTGGAGGCGGCCGTGCTGCTGCTCGCATTGCAGTACGCACCGCGCGGCACGCGGCTTTGGAAAACGTGGTGGTTCGCGGAGCTGGTGCTCGCGCTCGCCGTCACGGCGGGATGTGCAGGCGTCGCCACCGTCCGCGAGGCGCGCTCGCCGGCGCAGGCCGTCGTCATCACGACCGAGCGCAACGTGCCGCCCGAGACTGCAGTGCCGGTGCCAACCGCCGCACCAAAGCAGCCGCAGACGACCGCCGCAGCGGATGCCGCCTACATCGGCAACCGCAACTCCATGAAATATCACCGCGCTGACTGCAGATACGCAGCGCAGGTCAAAGCGGAAAACCGCACCGCCTTTGACAGCGCCGAGCAGGCGCTGATCGCGGGCTACACACCCTGCGGCGCGTGCAAGCCGTAAACAGCAGAAAACCGCGCTCCCGAAACACGGGAGCGCGGTTTTTGCATATTGTCCTCTGTGCAGCTTACGCCTGCAGATCCGGATAGAGCGGGAAGCGCGCGCACAGGTCGAGCACCTGCGCCCGCACGGACGCAACAGCGTCCTCGCCCTCATCGACCAGACGGCAGATGAGCGCGCCGATCCGGCGCATCTCCTCCTCGCCCATGCCGCGGGTCGTGACGGCCGGCGTACCCAGACGCACGCCGCTCGTGACGCGCACGGACTGCGTCTCGTTCGGGATGGTGTTCTTGTTGGCGGTGATGTTCGCCGCGTCGAGCAGATCCTGCATCTGCGCACCGGTACGGCCGCGGCTGAACACGTCAGCCAGCATGAGATGATTATCCGTGCCGCCGGAGACCAGACGGATGCCGCCCTGCTGCAGCGTCTCGGCGAGCACGGCGGCATTCTTGACCACCTGCTGCTGATAGGTGCGGAAGGCCGGCTGCAGCGCCTCACCGAAGCAGACCGCCTTGCCGGCGATGACGTGCATGAGCGGGCCGCCCTGCGTGCCGGGGAAAACGGCGCTGTCGATCTTTTTTGCCAGCTCGTCGCGGCAGAGGATGATCGCACCGCGCGGGCCGCGCAACGTCTTGTGCGTCGTGCAGGTGACGACGTCGGCATACGGCACGGGGCTCGGGTGCACGCCCGCAGCGACCAGACCGCCGATGTGCGCCATATCGACCATCAGGTACGCGCCGACGGAATCGGCGACCTCACGGAAGCGTGCAAAGTCGATCACGCGCGGATACGCGCTCGCACCGGCGATGATGAGCTTCGGGCGGACCTCCTCGGCCGTGCGCGCAAGCGCCTCGTAGTCGATGGTCTCGGTCTCGGGGTCAACGCCGTAGAAATGCGCCTCAAAATATTTCCCGGACAAAGACGCCTTGCTGCCGTGCGTCAGATGTCCGCCGTGAGAGAGGTTCATGCCGAGGATCCGGTCGCCCGGCTGCAGCAGCGCCGCATACACGGCCATATTCGCCTGCGAGCCGGAGTGCGGCTGGACGTTTGCGTGGTCCGCGCCGAACAGCCGCGTCACACGCTCGATCGCCAGACGCTCGACCTCATCGACGTACTCGCAGCCGCCGTAGTAGCGCGCGCCGGGATAGCCCTCGGCGTATTTGTTCGTCAGGTGGCTGCCAACAGCCTCCATGACGGCCTGACTCGTGAAATTCTCGGACGCGATCAGCTCCAGATGGTCGCGCTGGCGCTCCAGCTCGCGCGCCATGGAAGCATACAGCTCCGGGTCTGCCTGCATCAGGTGTGCATAATCCATATCGGGAACCTCCGTTATTGTCAATTTTCGCCCTATTAGTGTATCATGGATCCCATGTATTTTACAAGTGGACGCGGCATAGATTAAAGTATCCCGTTTTTCTCTGAGGTGAGGCAAGTTGAACAAATGGAGCGCGCTGCGCCCTTATCTTTTCTTCGTCGTGCTCGCGCTGGCCGTCGGCGGCGCGGCAGGTGCGGGCATGGACGCCTACGACCTGCTGACAAAGCCGCCCGCCACACCACCGGACTGGCTGTTTCCGGTCGTGTGGACGCTGCTCTATCTACTCATGGGCATCGCCATGGGGCGCGTCTGGCGCGCCGCCTCCGGCAGCGCGCGCAGGCAGGCAGCCGCACTCTGGTGCGTCCAGCTCGGCGTCAACGGTTTTTGGCCGGTTGTGTTTTTCCTGTGGCAGGAGCATGGCGCGGCGTTTTTCCTGCTCGCGGGGCTGATCGCGCTCGTGCTGGCGATGAGCGCGCAGTTTTCCCGCCGCGATCCGGCGGCAGCGTGGCTGTGCGCACCGTACCTCCTGTGGCTGCTGTTCGCGGCGTATCTGAACCTCGGCGTCTGGCTGCTCAACCGGTGAAATCCGGGTAATGTCTCGGTCAAGATTGTGTTTGCATGGGGCGGGAAATTGTGGTACACTGCCCCAGAGGAGGGGATCACCCCATGAAAAAACCAATCAAAATCATTCTGATCGTCTTGGCCGTTCTCGTCGGTCTGTTCGCCGCGCTGCTCATCTGGCTGACCGCCACGCAGCTCAACGTCAAGACGGAGACCGCCGTCGTGACGCGCGGTGACAACAGCACCGCCGCCTTTGCCCCGGGCGACGAGGTGTCCATCCTGTCGTGGAACGTCGGCTATGCCGGTCTGGGCGAAGAGTCCGACTTCTTCATGGACGGCGGCAAGCAGACCCGCGCGCCGAGCAAGGCCATCGTGGAGAAGAACATGGACGGCATCGTCGCGACCGTGCAGGGCATGGCCGCCGACTTCACGTTCCTGCAGGAGATCGACGCCGGCCCCTCAACCCATGCCTACGGCATTGAGGAGGCAGGCCGCCTGCGCACCGAGACGCAGCTGGACAGTGCACACGCCCTGAACTACAAGTGCGCCTTCGTGCCCTACCCCATCCCGCCGATCGGCCGGGTGAACACGGGGCTCATGACGCTCTCGACCGCACCGATCGCCTCGGCCGAGCGCATCGCGCTGCCGAGCCCGTTCAAGTGGCCGGTGTCGGTGGCAAACCTCAAGCGCTGCCTCATGCCCGTATACATCGACCTTGAGGGCACGGATGCGCAGCTCGTGCTCGTCAACCTCCACCTCGAGGCATATGACGACGGCGAGGGCAAGGCCGCGCAGACCGCCGCACTCACGTCGTTCCTCGAGCAGGAATACGCCAAGGGCAACTACGTCATCGCCGGCGGCGACTTCAACCAGACCTTCCCCGGCGGACTGGACAAGTACCCGATCAAAAACGATGATCTCTGGACGCCCGGCATGCTCGACGACAGCATGCTGCCCGACGGCTGGCACTTCGCGTATGACACGTCCGTGCCGACCTGCCGCCTCGACAACCAGCCCTACGACGCTGAGAGCGAAGCCACGCAGCACTACGTCATCGACGGCTTTATCCTCTCGCCGAATGTGGAGCTGACAAGTGTGCAGACGCAGGATGACGGCTTCCGCTTCTCCGACCACAACCCCGTGCTGCTGAGCATCCGCCTGAAATAATCACAATATTGCAAATGCCCGCTTCCGGTAGGAAGCGGGCGTTAGACTGTCAAAAAGTATTACTTTTTGACAAAGAGGTTTTTGCCGAGCTGAATGCCCGCTTCCAGTCGGAAGCGGGCGTTTATTTTATTTGTTCTGCGCGTTTTATTCCGCGCGCGTGATGCGCAGCTCACGGCAGGAGCCGGGGCCGAAGCGCGCCTCCATCGCCTGCCGGTAGGCAGGAAAGGCAGTACACGGCATGAGCGCCTGCACGCCCCCGGCAAAGCCGCCGCCATGCACGCGCCACGCACCCACCCCGTCGAGCAGCGCCGACGCGCAGGCAAGCCCCCGCGCAAGCCGGTCGTCCCCGCCGGGGACCTGGATGTTGCGCAGCAGCTGCTCCGACGAGCGGCCGGAGGCGTTCATGAGGCGCAGGTATTCCCCCGCATCCCGGCGCGCAAGCGCATCGCGCATCTGCGGCACGCGCGCGTTTTCTGCGAAAAAGTGTGCCGCGCGGTCGTCGGCAAGCCCCGGCTGCCGGTGGGCGAAAAAGTCAGCCGGGTCGACCTGTGAGAGCGTCTCGGCGCCAAAGCGTCGTGCAACGCTGTGCATATCGGCCGGAATCGCGGCGTAGGCCGCCGTCAGCCCTGCGTGGCTGCCGCCGGTGTCCGTCAGGCTGAGCGTGAGCCCCATGGCGGCAAACGGCGCCGCGACCGGAAGGATCTCCCCGGCGGCAAAATCGAGATACACCGCGCCGGGCAGCGCGCACGCCATCTGATCCATGAGGCCGGAGGGCTTTCCGAAGTGCCGGTTTTCCGCCTGCTGACCGAAGCGGGCAAGCTGCTCCGGCGTGAACGCGCCGCCGTTATAGAGCGCGTTGAAGATGCGGCCGACGAGAATCTCAAACGCGGCCGAGGACGACAGCCCGCCGCCCGTGCGCAGCGCAGAGGAAGCCCACGCCTCGAAGCCGCCGATCTGACCGCCGGCTTCCAGAATGGCCGCCGCCACGCCGCGCACGAGCGCCCACGGCTTGCCATAAGCGCGCGGGTCAACACTCAGATCGTCGAGCGAGACGGTAAACGGACGGTAGCCCCGTGAGTGGATGCACACGCGGCGGTCACGGCGGCGCGCGGCGCGCGCGCGGATGCCCACGTCCACGGACGCCGCCAGCACGCGCCCGAGCTGGTGGTCGGTATGATTCCCGGCCAGCTCCGTGCGGCCGGGGGCAAAAAATCGCTGCATGATCTTCCTCCAAAAAAAGCCGGCAGGCAAGCTGCCCGCCGGCTTCCCTGCTTGTCAACGAACCTCGTAGAGTTTGCGCCCGCAGGCGCAAAGAAAATCCAATCATTTTCTCCGGCGACATGTGCGGCGGAGAAAATACTTCTCGGCCTGCAAACGTGCGCGCCGTCCGCCGGCGGACAGCGCGTGCGCTGCGGTCAGGCCGCAAACTCCTTTGTCAAAAAGTAATACTTTTTGACAGCTTCAAACGCCCTGCCGGGACTGTCCGGCAGGGCGGTTTTGCGCTCAGATCGTTTTGCGCGCGCGGCCGGTCAGATACGTCCCGACCGTGCCGAGACCGAGCAGCGCGAGATTGAGCCGCGGCACAACGTTTGTCTGCAGCGCGTCCGTGTCGAAGGCGTTTTGCGCCAGCAGCAGCGCACCCGCGCCGACCGCCGCCGCGCACAAAAGCACGAGCGCGGGCGGGTTTTTGCGCGCAAAGAGCTGTGCATTGCGCGTGCACGCCGCGCGCAGACAGTTGACTGCCAGCGTCAGCAGCATCGCCACGAGCACAAAGTCCGGCAGCACCCACAGCCCGATCACGAGCGCGCCGAAGCGCTCGACCGCGTGAAAGAGGCTGATGTTGCGCAGCAGGGTGAAAAACGGGTGGTTGAGCTGCGCCGTCAGCCCCGCGCCGAGGTTCCCGATCGTGAACACGCTCAGCAGCGTCACGAGCACGCACGTGCGCACGCACCAGCGCATGGCGCAGCGCGCCCGGCCCGGCGCTTCCGGTGTGGCGCCGCCGGTGAAGGCCGCAAAAAACAGCACCGCCGCTCCCGCGCCGAACACCGTCAGCGCGCTGCGCGCGATGCCCGGCGCATCCGCCGCCGTCACGGGCAGCAGGTTTTTCACGTCCAGCCCCGGCAGGGCGAACACCAGCACCAGCGTCAGCACGCCCGCGAGCAGCGGCCAGAAGATCTCCGCGGCGCGAAAGAGCGCCTTCGGCGCACCGAGCGCGCCGCAGACCGCCATGGCGAGGATCGTCACCACGAACGGCCACGGCTGGCTCAGCGGGAACACCGCCTCGATGAAGCGCTCCGCCCCGATGCGCAGCGCGAACGCGCCGTAGAGCAGAAACCACAGGGCGTACAGGCATAATGCCGCCCGCCCCGCGACCGGTCCGAGCGCGCGCAGCGTGATCTCACCGATGCCCTCACCCGGCCGGCCGCGGCGCAAAATGCCCTCGAGCAGCGCCGCAAACAGCAGCAGCGGCACAAGCGCCGCCGCGCCGCTCAGCCACCCGCCGCAGCCGGCCTCCGCCGCCGTCTTGCGCGGCACGAGGTGCAGCAGCGGCGAGAGCAGCACCATCGTGCACAGCGCGTAATACTGCCGCCGCGTCAG
>ERZ791734.831-NODE-831-length-34930-cov-3.802925_pt1 | contig 34930 bp, 31 predicted proteins | sample MGYA00509953_ERZ791734 | MGnify/ENA primary metagenome ERZ791734 (study PRJEB30046, sample SAMN00792038) | human gut metagenome | study: EMG produced TPA metagenomics assembly of the A metagenome-wide association study of gut microbiota in type 2...
GCCAAGATAGCGGTTGAAGATATCGTGCAAAAGGTAATGGATATTTTTGAGGCAGAAGACGGAAGAATGTTTGAGGAAAAGAAAAAGGAAGTAATAGAATATCTAAAAAATCAAGAGGACACTTTACTGGCAGAAAGGGTGCTTTCGGCTGCCATTAATGATGAAAAAGGCCGATGTTGGAAAGAAAAATTTTGGCAGGCGGGAGAAACATTGCAGAGTAATGGTCATGTTATATTACGAAAGGTAAAAGAAACGGATAGAGAAATGTTTCTTGAACTGCAAAGGGAGACTTCTATGATGAGGTCTATGCTTAAAGAGGAAGGCTACCGGTTAATGCTGTGGGACGAGCATATACAGGATAAAGCATTAATGGCTACAATAGAGGTTGATGACGAATATGCCGGGTATTGTGGGATTAATAATCTTTCAAAGGAGTATTGGGAAATTGCAATAGAATTGCGTGAGAAATGGAGGAGACAAGGTATTGGATATAATGCATTAAAGATTTTTTTGTCGGAAATGAAATCGCGGGTACAAAAGAGAGAATTTAGAGTTAAAATAGATTCTGATAACTATGCAAGCCAAGGTTTGTTTGAAAAATTAGGTGCGGTACCATATGGTATAGCAGAATTTATGTTGCACAAAGAGGAAGATATAAGGAAGTGTGAAGAAGAAAATTTGCAGGAAATAGATGATAAGTTAATGGAAGTAGCTGAGAAATTTGGCGTAGAACCAAGAAAACTATTAAGCCATGTGCTGGAATATAGATTGGAATGGTAATGGTTAATTGATAGGGAATCAGAAAAGGTATGTAAATATTTGAAATGATTTCCTTTTTTGAAAACTATTGTATATAAGCAATAATGAAAGCACTCTCCTATAGGTTTTTGTCAAGCCAATTTTAATTCTAACACAGAATTTATTCGAGGGCATTCATTATACCTATTTAATTTTCTGAAAGGCTCATTTTGTAATTAGAAAAGATATCGTTTCAAAAATGACAGATGATTGGTTATAAATTAATGTTGAATTGCAAAGAAGAACTTTTTATAATAAAAAAAGAATAAATGTAAAACAGAGGGGACGCTTATGAAAAAAATAAGAAAAAGAATTTGCAAATATGTAGTTATGTTATTATGTTTTGGGATAATTGTATTAGTTTCAGCAAATGTAAGAGCCAAGGAAAAAGAACCAGTATCAACAGCAAGAATGTATTTAGGAGCTGCAGTAAATGCAGGAAATGGCGATGGTTATTCTGAAAAAAATGAAATAGACATAGATGATCCTCATTATAATTGGAAATTGGGTGAATTTTATGTAGGCGGATTTACTAGAGTAATTGACGAAAAGTCCGGAAGTCCAATTTTTTTAAAGAATGTTGGGGATAAAGTAAAATTATCATTTATATTGAATCAGGATATTGATAAACTTAATGGAAATGATGAGTTAAGTATTGAACAAGATGAGAATGGATATGACGAGCACTTTGGAATTCCTAAAACAGATTTTGGTAAAGGCATGTTGGTAATTCGTCATACGAATTACCAGAATAAGACGGAAGAGCCAGTGTTACATAAGAATTATTTGGAAAGTGTGAAAGTAAAAGCAGATACGGAAGTAGAGTTATGTGAAGAGGGAGACTATGAAGTTGCGTTGGATTATGAAATAGATGTAGATAATGGAATTCAATTTTGGAAACAAGGAACGTATGATTATCGCATATATTTTAAATTTTCTGTACGGAATGGTAATTGTATGGTTTATCCGTTTGATACAGTGAATAAGAATGAGTTGACTAACACATCTGTAACAGAAAATGGATTTTATCTTGATCTTGCGAAGTCGAAATATTTGGATATTAATGTAAAAAAGGAAGTATTAAAAGAGGGAGCGGAAGGTCTTGTTGAAGATACAAGATTTAATATGCCTGCATCGGATGGAGAATCGTATACAGATGAAGGTGTATATACAATTACGGCAAAAAATCGTTATACTAATCAAACAACTACGAAAATCATATATGTTGGTACAAATGATTTGTTAAAAGCACATGTTACAACTAATCTTTCATTAAAGGAGATAAAAAAGCAGATGGCGCAGGGAGCTAAAATTAATGCGGATGGTTCAATAAATTATGAGTCGGCGGATATAGCCGGAATGAGTATGGCAAGTGAAACAGAAGAAGTAACATTTTTGAGTAGACTGTTAAAAATTGTAAGGATGCCAAGAGTGTGGATTGTAATTGGAAGTGTGTTTATTTTGATATTGGCATTGTGTTTCATAAAAAAGGAGAAGAATTCAAGAAAAGAAAATGATACCAAGGAAAATGTAGCTGAAAGCGAGGCGAATGAGAAATGAAAAGATTTGTTGCCCTAATATTGTGCTTTTCACTTTTATGCGTAGGTTGTGCAAAGGTTGGAGAGAAAAGGGAAAATATTTCTGTAGAGCAAACAACCGTTCCAAGCGTAGAGTTTCGTGATATAAGCAATCCGAAATTGTTAGATTATGTGGAAGAGCATGTATATGCTTCGCTGCTTAATCAAATTGATAATAGGAAATATTTTGTTGAAAACGTTGAAGCTGTTTATATTTCACAAGAGTATATAGATGAATTGGCGTATAATTCTCAAGAAAATATCTATTTTGGATATACATTATCAGAACTAGCAAACCAGTTTCAGGGGAAAAAATTTGTATTTTCTGTGGATGATGGGAAAACAGTAGTAAATGAATTTCAGGAATATGATGATACTTATGATCAAATTATTAAGAATGTGGCAGTTGGAACAGGCGTCATATTGATCTGTGTGACTGTATCTGCTGTATCAGGGGGAGTTGGCGCGGCGGCTGTGAGTTCTGTTTTTGCAGTAGCGGCTAAGTCGGGAACCGTATGTGCGTTGTCATCTGGTGTGATAGGCGGTGCAGCTTCTGGAACAATAGCATATATGGAAACTGGTGACGTTAATGAGTCGTTAAAATCGGCTGCTTTAGAGGGAAGTAAGGAATTTAAGTGGGGAGCGATTATTGGCTCTATCTCTGGTGCGGCTTCACAGACATCAAAACTAAAAGGATGTACTAGAAATGGATTGTCAATGAGTGATGCCGCAAAAATCCAAAAGGATTCCAAGTTTTCTCCAGATACAATTAAGCAATTTAAATCAATGAAAGAGTATGAAGTTTATAAAAAGGCTGGATTGTATGAAAGGACATTGGACGGGAAGAAAATACTGCCACGTGATATTGATTTACAATTTAAGAGTAAACTAGCGGATGGTACAGAAGTTAATAATCTTAAGAGAATGTTAAATGGTTTGGCACCATTGGAGCCAAGCACAGGTGCACCATATGAGCTTCATCATATCAATCAAAAGGCAGAAGGGACACTTGCTATATTAACTAAGGATGAGCATCGGTGTAATAGCGGTATTTTACATACAGCAGGAAAAGAGTCAGAAATTATTAGAAAAGAATTTGCTAAATATCGTAAACAATTTTGGAAAGCATATGGAAAAATGTTACAAGGTAAGGGGTGATTAGGATTAATAAAATAAGTGAAATATCAGATTGCATTTATGGTAATGGTGTAGCGATTGAAGCTATCAAACGAGCCGAAAAAGAGCTAAAATTGGAGTTTTCAAATTGTTATAGGGAATACCTACAAAAGTATGGTTCTGCAATTATTGAAGGGCATGAATTAACCGGATTAGGAATTGTAGAACACACAAATGTAATAAAGGTGACAAAAGAGAACAAGAAAAACTGCATATTTGTGCGGGAAGATATGTATGTGCTAGAAGATACTAATATTGATGGAATAGTTATTTGGCAAGCAAGTGATGGGGAAGTGTTTCAAAGTGTAAATGGTTCTGATTTTATGAAAATAGCAAATGGTTTACAAGAGTATATAGATATCATTTGCGAGTGATGCTGAGAGAGTAGAATTAATTATTAGAAGCTGAAGAAGTTTCGTTTTGCATTATTTAGTTCTTTTTTAGTGGGAAAAATATTATTCCAAAGAATTTATAGGTTACGGGTTGACAGACTCTGTCAACTAAAATTATGATATCGATATAACATAAGTGCACATAATGTTATATTAAAATATTTGGAGGAAAAAAGAAAATGAATGGATTAAGATATATAAGAAAACAGTGTAATTTTTCTTTGAGTCAGTTGGCTGAGAGGTTGGAAGTTTCGAGACAAATAATAAGTGCTTGGGAAAATGGGAAAAAGGAAATTCCAGAAATGAGAAAGAAGCAATTGGCAGATTTTTTTGGTATTGACAAGTGTTTCTTTGATGAAATATCGGAGGAACAGAAAAGGATTTTGTTAGACAAGGCAATGTTTAGATATATCGAAGATGGTGAGGAAACTTATCGTTATAAGCCTGATAAGAATACGAAAAAGCTGGTTGCATATTTTCCACCAGAACATGAAATGAGTTTGAGCGAGGAACTTATTGAGTTGCAAAGGAAACAAAAACAATTATTGGATCGTATAAACCATATGATTTCAGGTCCTAAACAAGTAAGTCTTAGAGACCAAATGTGTTTTATTACGAGGGGAGTAGAAGTTTTTAGCATGATAGCAGATGCTATGGATGGATGTTTTTCAAAAGAAATACAATATAAAATGCCATATTATTTTGGAATACTGGAGGTTTTGCGAGCAATGAATATTGTGATAAATTTGTTAGATGATGAGCACAGGGATAATGTATCAGATGACGAAAATTTTAATAAATTAGTATCGGTCATAAAACGGGTATTTGAGAATATGATGGATAAGACAAGCATACCGGTGAACAAATCAGAAAAGTATAATGGTAATAATAAAGAGGTATTAACGATGCAGGAGAAAATACATATGGCAGAGGAAAGTTATAGTAAATTTGAGAAACCAAAGGATATGAAGATGTATTCCGTATATTTAGATTAAAAAGCAAAATTTAGTACAAGTGGGAAGATTATTGGACAGCTGGGAATGTATTATATACTCAGAGAGAACCTTTAAACCTTATAATTCTGAATTTTGTAGGAGGTAGAGAGATGAGAGATTGGATGGATTTTGATGGCGACGGTGAGGTGGATAGCTGTGAGAGGATGGATGTTTGCTGAAGAAATGCTTTGCACGAGTAAAGAAGAGCATGAGGCATTATTTGGAGATGCTGGAGATTTCGATGATGATATGGAAGATGATTTTGAAATTGATGCCATGGCAGCAGGCCTTGATGTTGATGAGTTAGAACTTATGGATCCGGATGAGAGGGCAGAGGCGTTAGAAGAAGCCGGCTTAGATCCGGATGACTACGATTTTTACTAGGGCTAAAAAGGCATGTTGATTAATATGAGTTGTTATCCGCCCTCTAAACTGGTATGATAAATTTATCAATGGGAGGACCGTGATTATCATGAGAATACTTATGTTAGGGAACAGTTTTACCTCGGCTAACAATCTTCCCCAATTAATTGCAAAAAGAACCGGTGCGGAGGTTGTAGCACATACAAGAGGTGGTGCAAGGTTAAAGGAACATTTGAATCCTAATACCAAAATGGGAGCAAAAACATTAGCGGCATTGAAAGAGGAACCGTGGGATTTTGTTATTTTGCAGGAAATGAGTAACGGACCGATTACCTCGAAAGAAAGTTTTCGTGACAGTGCAGGAGATTTGTGTGATTTGATATGGTCGATAGGTGCAAAACCGGTTTTTTATGCGACGTGGGCTTATCAAAAGGACTGCGCTAAACTTGTAAAACTTGGGCTTTCACATGATGAAATGTATGAGCAGATGCATGAAAGTTATTATGAAGCTGCAAAAGAAAATAAAGCACTTATTGCGGATGTAGGGACAGCATTTTATGAAAATTCAAGTGATACACCTATTTATGCAGATGATGGCTGCCATCCGAGTGCTGTAGGAAGTGAAATTGCGGCTGATGTCATTTCAGAAATCATCAGAAATAACTATAGGCAATTGGCAGCAAATGATGGAGATGAATTTTGTCCGCGATGTGATGCCAATTTAACATTGCAAAAAGGTTATCGCAACGATTTGCCTTACTGGGTTTGCAAGGGGTGTGGAGAGATGCTGATAAATCCGCGTGTGGAAACAGACAATGAGGTGGCGTGGATTTGCGACCAATGTGAAGCCCTGCTGAATGAACAAGATGGTTTTAGCGAGAACTGTGATAGTTGGAAATGCACAGAGTGTGGCTTTGTAAACCGAATTGATACGAGTATGATTTATTTGTCCGAGGCTGAATATCAGATGTCGCTTTCGAATCCTTATAAGGGAATGACGGATGAAGACGTAATTGAACTTATGAGTTATGAAGAAATCAGCAATTTGGATGAAAGAGAAAATGTTGTACTCGTAAAAATGGATGGGAAAAATTATGTAAAGAAAATTCTCAGTACATATAATGAAAGTGTATATCGGTATCTTATATGTCATCCAATTGCCCATATGCCACAGATTTCTAAGGTTTATCGAGGTGACAGGTATTTAGTGATTATTGAGGAATACATCGAAGGAAGTTCATTATCGGAATACCTGAAGAAAGGAATATTTAAGCCTACAGAGGCAGTGCATATTGTCAGAAATTTATGTTGTATTTTAAATGAATTGCATACACTGGAGTGCCCAATCATTCATCGGGACATCAAACCATCAAATGTTATGCTCACCAAATCAGGAGAAGTGGTGTTACTCGATATGAATGTAGCAAAATGGTATGATTCGGAGGAAAAAGAAGATACAAGACTGCTTGGCACCAAGGACTATGCGGCACCGGAGCAGGTCGGATATGGGATGAAAGCGTCTTCAAATAAAACCGATATTTATGCAGTTGGGATTCTTTTAAATGTAATGCTTACCGGAAAATTTCCGAAAGAGAAACCGGCACAAGGAAAATTGTGGAATGTTATAGAACGGTGCATATCTTTAGATGCGAATTCCAGATATCGTGCAGACGAATTAATTGAACGATTGGACAACTATTTAGGGGAGAATACGAATGCAGGAAAAAAGGACAGATGAACTGGATGAACTTTTGGAAAAAATGAAGCCTGAGCAATTAGGCGATTATTACAAAGACAACAAAAAATATATGGCAGATGACAAGAAAACATTTTCTTATTATATGAAAGATGTTTTGGCAAATAAGAATTTAATGTGTACGAATCGAAAAATATGTTTGAAGGATATTTATTCAATTGCCGGTGTCTCTGAATCTTACGGCGAGAAAATTCTAAATATGGAAAAGCATACGAAAAACCGCGATTTGATTCTTCGATTTTGTATAGCGGGACATTTTTTGCTGGATGAAGTGAACCGGGCACTTAAATTATATGGAATGAATCCATTGTATGCGAAGGATAAGAGAGATGCCTGTTTCATTGTCGCAATTAATAATAGGAAATATGAATTGTTTGAAATTGATGATATGCTTGAGAGGCAGGGGCTAAAAAAAATATCAAAAGAAGAATAAGCAAAATCCTCACCGTTTTGGTGGGGATTTTTTTGATTATTTTGTGATAGGATAATCTCACAGATATCTGAAAAGTTACGCAGAGTAATCAAAAAGTAATTTGAAATGCAATTGCAAAATTTATATAGTTATATTATGAAAGGGGGCGTAGTTTTATGGGGGTCAAAATTAGCCTCGGAAAGTTTATTTCGACGAGGCGAAAACAAAAGTTTATGACGCAGGAAGAACTGGCAAATAAGATGCATGTGTCCAAATCTGCAATTGCAAAATGGGAAACGGATGGTGGAGTCCCAGATCGGGATAATTTGTATCGACTGGCTGAAATCATAGGTGTTTCTGTGGATGCCATGCATCATATAATGGCTGGAAATGCCAGCTTTGAGGAGAAGGAAATTGCTCCGCCCAATATTACGCAGGATGTAATTCAATTGCTGGAAGCATATGGATATGAAGTGATTCGACCGGAGGAGAAAAGGAACATTGTAGTGAAGATTAAGGAGGAAGAAAGATGACAGAAACAGATGGAAAAAAGAAAATAATTGTGGTTTCATTTTTGGCTATGTTGATTGGCTCAATAATGTTAATAATAACTTTGTTTGTGCCTTTTGCATCTGCTACAGATGATCATAGGGAGTATTTAGAAAAGTACGCAAATACGGTGAGTATTGAGGAATTGGATATAACAAATGAACAATTGCTTGATGTATCATTGTTTAAATTTGCAAGAATATATTCTGCATTAAGTGGAATGGAAATTTCAAGAGACATAAGTATTTCTTGTATTGCGATGATTTCAGTATTTGCTTTTTTTGCGCTATTAACATTGCTTTTTTCTATATTAAGGAAAGCAATACCTGTAATTATTTTTGATTTACTTACATTCGTTGTGTTTAGAATTATACAATGGGATTTTGAAGACAGAGGTGTGGTTTCAAACAGTAAATATGATGGTGGAATAGCACTGTACATAGGGTATATTGGTGTGGTTATTGTTATGGCTGGAGCTGTGACTCTTTTAGTAATGAAGATTAAAAATAAAAAACAACGAAAAGTGTTAGAACAGTAAAATGGAGGAAATTTCAATGAAAAAATTATTATCAATGGTAGTTATTTTTTGCATGGTATTTATTTTGGGGGCTTGTGGAAGCAAGGAAGCTGGAAGTGAGGCAAACGGTAATACGGAAGATGAAAAAGCTAAAATCAAAATTGAAGAGTTGAATTATCAGGTTAATGTTGAAGTTGATAATGGTGAACGCTATGTGATGATGAAATTAACCAATAATTCAAAATATGTAATTACAAATTTTGAATTGACATATAAAGTAAAAAAAGATGTCACGAATGAGAAGAAAAACAAATTTTATGATGAAATACAAAAGAACTTCAAATTTAATGAAGAGGATGTTAATAAGTTAAAACAAAAAGAAATTTCTATGCGTGCCGAAACAAACAGATTGATTGATGCTGGTCAAACAGTTGATAAAATTAATTGTTATTATTTTGGTGGCAGCTATTATTTAAAGGATATAAATCATTTGAAACTTTGTGAGCCAGATATCGCTACTATAAAATATATTGATGATGGCAAGATTCATACGATGTATTATGACTATGCTAATGACAGTTATTCTTATGATGATGAAATAATACCTTCAAATCAGTGGACCAAAAGGGCAATTGGGCAAAAAATACCAAAACTTGATTCTAAATGCATTATTGCTGATACAGATGAAGATGATGAGTTCAAGTTTGAAGCATATGGATTCACAATCGATGAATTTAATGAATATGTAGATAAATGTAAAAAATTAGGATATATTGTTGATGAACTTTCTTTTGATAATTCTTATTCTGCAGATAATACGGATGGATATAACGTGGATCTTGATTTTGAAGAAGAAGATTGTGCAATAAGAGTAACAATACAAAGTCCAGAGTGAACAAAAGAATGAGAGTGAGGAATGATAAATGGATTTATGTGATCAATGTGGTAACAAAAGTTTAATGCCGGAACATTATTCAGATGTCTGTTTGTGCAAGAAATGTAGCATGAAATTATTGAGTTCAACGTGGAAGAACAAAGAATATGATTCGAATGAAGAAATTGACAGACAAATGGAAAAAGTCATAAAATTAGCGGGTAAATATTCTTATTCTCCAAAAGTTATTGAAGGGCTAAGCAGTTTTTTTTCTTCAAAAAAGATAGATGGATTATACAGAAAATTTAGTGGAGGGTGTGGACAAAAGATAATTGTTTGTTCGGATAGACTTATTATTAAAACAGAGGCGGATTTTGACATCAAAGAAAGGCTTATAAAAGGATGTGTGCAGGAAAAAGAGGAGCGATTGGAATTGGTGATTATGTTTCCGCTCAGCAGGCAACGCAAATTGTTTCTATGGCTATTGGAAATATAGTTCCAGGGAGAGGTTTTATAAAGTCGGGAATAAAAGCATTAGGGAGTGGCGTTGCATCCAACGCGATTAGCGGAAATGTCTCCTATAATGAAAAACCTCAGAAATCAGAAACATTAAATATATCATCAGGGGATAAAAAAATTTATTATGCAGAATATGATATTGTTACTTTTTATGGGCCGATAAGTGAGGAAGAGTATGGGTTTATCCGTTTCCAAAATAGTCATTTGGCAGATGAGTCTAATATGGATGTTATATTTTGCTTTGTTAATACGAAAAGCAAAGTGAATCAGGCTAATGAAATATATAATTATATTCAATCCCAAATTGCATCGATTAACGAATCAAAATTAAATAATGTAATGGAACAACCACAAATGACTGAAAAAAATGAAGCAATACAAGTGCCAGATCAAATTTTAAAATATAAAGAATTATTTGATGTGGGAGCTATAACGGAAGAGGAGTTCACAGCGAAAAAGAAACAACTACTGGGTTTGTAAAATGTGAAAAATCACAAAATCAGTAATGATATCGAAACAATAGATACTTCATGGGACAATAGCATTACTAAATTTTGTGCAATGTACAAAAATAAGGAGTGAATATAAATGCATTAATCTTGACAAATGATAAGGGCTATTGTAGAATGAAAAGTATAAAAAGACAAAGTGGTGCTAGGACTGTTGTCCTAGCACCATCAGACTGTAGACAAATGTCGTGGATTTTGTCTACAGTCTGGGAATGAAATATTTTCTTCTTAATGCAGACAGTCTGGAATTTTAAGTCGAAAGTAAGTTATGCAAGGTGGAGCTACCGCTCCACCTTGCCATTTTTGTTGAAATGAACATTAAAAGGTTTACAATAACGATTCATTTTCGCAAGAATTCTTTTTTTGGCTTTTCCTTTTGCCGGAGTTGGCTGATAGTTATTAATGCTGTTGGTTGAAGAAACCTTGCATGGAATGATTTTTACATCATTGGATTTCTGCAATTTGTTCTTTTTGAAAGTAAAGGTCTGCTGGTAGATCATGGTGTCTTTGTCCGGTGGATTTGTGTTGCCGCCAAAGCAGAAATTTGCAAGGCTGTAAACGATATAGGCACCTTTGTATTTTTCGATTCCCTGCAGGACATGCGGGTGGTGGCCGAGGACAAGATTGGCACCTTGTTTTACGGCATAGTGGGCAATACTTTTCTGAACGGCATCCAGAGAACTTGTCTTTTCAATACCGGCGTGCATGCTGACAATAATAAGGTCCGCTTTTTTCTTTTTCAGTTTTTGAATACCGCTTTTTATGTAGTGTTTGCTGGAGGATACACCTTCGAGGCCGTTGACCGCAATCATACCAATTTTTTTACCGTTCGTTTTGTAAATCGAAACTTTACTATAGGAAGCAAAAGGCATCTTGTTTTTCTTGAAAACAGAGATTGTGTCATGGTAACTTCCATTTCCAAAGTCACGGCAGTGGTTGTTGGCAAAAGAGATAGCATCTACATTTCCCTTTTGTAAAATTTTCAGATAAGAAGGATTTCCCTTAAACGCAAATGTTTTGTCGGCACGTGTACTTCTTGTTGTTAGAGTGCCTTCAAAATTGACAAGTGTTAAATCATCTTTTTTGAAAATGTTTTTAACATTTTTAAAGAAATAGGAAGGCGTTTTTTGCTTATATTTTGCATAAAAATTAACGCTTGACGGAGATTTGTAATCGGAACCGAGTGTACAGTCGCCGGCGGCGCTTATGGTGATTTTTGTTATGCTTTTTTTCTTTTTTGTTTTCTTTTTCGGGGCAGCAGTTGGTTTGCTTGTAATTGCCGGTGTCTGCGTGGCAGAAGGTGTTGCCGTGCCGGCTGGTTCTTCAGTTGCTGCAATGTTGGTTTCTTCACTGCCGGCAGTTTGCGCAAAGGCAGAAACCGGTGATAAAATTGTTGTACATAAAAGAGCAGTAAAAACAGATAAGGCTGTTAGTTTTTTGTTCATTTTGAATCCCCCTGTGTTTTGTTTATGATATAATTATGGTTCCAATTTTTTTTAGCATACAACAAAAGGGAATAAACTGTCAATTATTTATAAGGGTGTTTCCCAATTAAAAAAAATAATTCCGACGTTTTGCGTGTATCAATCGTATCTATAGTGAAAGGAGGAGAAAAAAGAATGAATACTTTGGACGGTACCGGCCAAAAAAATAATTTTACAGAGACTTACGAAGCCTATGTGAATGACATATATCGTTTATGCTTTTCTTTTATGAAAAATCACATGGATGCGGAGGATATTGTGCATGAGACATTTTTGAAATATTATCATCTTGACCGCACCTTTGATTCGGAACAGCATAAAAAAGCGTGGTTGATCGTTACGGCGTCAAATGCGTGCAAGGATATGTTGAAGCATTGGTGGAATCGTAGAAATCGTTTGGAGGATTATACGGAAATAGCGGAGGATTCACATTCCGAAATAGATGGGATGATGAGTTTGATTTTGGAACTGCCGTATCAGTATAAAATGGTAGTTTACCTATATTATTATGAAGGGTATAACAGCAGGGAAATTGCGGACTTGCTACATAAGTCGGAATCAACAATCCGGACGCGCCTGCAAAAAGCAAAAAAAATATTAAGAAAGGAATTGGAAAAAGATGGATATTAGACAATCATATGAAAAAATAAATATTTCGGAACAAGCTAAGAATCAAATTAAAAATGATATTTTTGCCGGGGAAAAAACGATCAGGAAAGAAAATTGCAGTGGTGCATATAAAAAATATGGGAAAATTGCGGTGGCTGCCGCATTGGCGTTGGTTCTTATTGTGCCTTCGGGGGTAATGGCAGCCGGAAAGTTGTACCGATATTTTACGACATCCATTCAGAAGGACAAATATTCGGTTACTGCTGAAATGAATCAGACCAAAGGGAAGAAAATGAAGTATATAAAAGTTTCAGCGGACTTTGGCGAAAGTTATCACAAGACAGAAAGAAATAAAGAATTTCAATGTTATGAGAATCGTGAGGGAGGTCAAAGGGGTAAAGATTTTTGGTATTCTTTGCAGTATTTAGAAGGAAAACAGAAGGAGATACTTTCAACTTATGATGTGAAGGAAAATGAAACGATGAAAATTAACGGCCGCTGTGCGGTTTACTGCCGTTATAATCCGGTTGTGGGAAGTAAGTATCTGAAGAGCAAAAAGACTGATTATGGACAGACACTTTATATTTTTGTGGAGGATTATGGTTATCTGATTGAGATGGCAGCACAAACAGGACTTTCAAAAAAAGATTTTGTTCATTTGGCAGAAAAAATTCAGATAACTAAAGCAGAATCAAAAGCTGAGGCGGCTGATTATATTCTTTACAGTAAGAGAAGCGGGGGTGCATGGAATGTGCAGCAAAACCTGACGGCGGATGAAAAAATTGATGCAAAGCATTACTCAACAAATGGAACGGCTCAGGTTAAAAATGCAGTTTATGAAGTAAAAGATGTTAAGGTTTTGGATTCGGCAAACCAGCTGAAAACGGACGCATTTATTAAAAAACGGGCTTCATTTTTAAAGCATGTGAATAACGATGGAAAATTAAAGACGTATGAAAGAGAGCAGATTAGATATGGAAATGGAATCACGGCACCGGAGAGAAGTGTAATAGAAACAAAGACGGTTCAGCCAAAATTGGTTTATGTTACACTTGCGATTAAGAATTCGGCATCCGTTTTAAAAAGCGGCAAGTTTCCGGTTCCTTCTTTGCAGCTTATGACGAAAAAAGGCAAGCAGATTTTTCAGAAAACATATGATGACTATGGCAGACCAAATTATATTTCAAAATCTTTTACGGATGGTATGCCATGTTATTTGGAAGAAAAATTAACCGGGAAAAGCGAGTGGTTTGTAGAAAGTTCTAAGGAAACCATTCAATTGCACTTTGCGTATCTTGTGGATGAAGATGAACTGGATGGTATGGCACTAAATTTGAATGATTGGTCGAAAGACTGTGAGTATTTGGACATCTCGCAGAGGTGAAAAACATATTTCGTATAAATGAATACTCGACAAATAAACGGTCGTTTACTATGCTAAAAAAATAAACGACCGTTTATCTTTTGGAAGGAGGAATGATTTATGGGTAATACAAAGGAGGAGATTTTGCGGATATCGCTTCATCTGTTTGCCAAAGATGGATATGAGGCAGTATCGGTCAGCCAGATTGCAGGGGCTCTTGGCATGACCAAAGGTGCTTTATACCGGCATTATCAGAATAAGAGGGACATATTCTTAAGTATTGTAAAACGGATGGAGCAAGGTGATACAGAGCAGGCACAAGATCATGATATGCCGGAGGGCGAGGAAGTGGATATGCCGGAAAAATATGATGAGATATCGTTAAAGGACTTTGCAGGGTATAGTAAGTCGATGTTTTTGTACTGGACGGAAGATGATTTTGCATCTTCTTTTCGTAAGATGCTTACATTAGAGCAGTTTCGAAGTGAAGAGATGCAGCAGTTATATCAGCAGTATCTAGTGAGTGGACCATTGGAATATGTAAAAAATTTATTTGAACATATGGGGATTTCACCTGCAAAAGAATTAGCGGCACAATTTTATGCTGTCATGTTTTTCTTTTACAGTATGTATGATGGGGCAAAGGACAAGGATGAAGTAAAGAAACAGTTTGAAACAACATTGGATGAATTTACGAAAAAATTATTAGTTGGAGGGAAAAATGATGAACAATTGTAAGATTCGATTAGAGAAGAAAGAAGAATACTGAGAGGTAGAGAACCTTGTAAGAGAAAGTTTTGTTATGGAGAAAGTCGGGCAGCTGATTGGTCAGAATGTCTTTGTAAAGGCTGTAATTAAAGCAGATGATGGAAGATTCCGATTATGACGATGGGCCCAATTTGTATTACACCAGAGTTGAAACGGAGAGGATACGGAAAAATATTATTAGATGCGTCCATTGAAAAAGCAAAAGAACTTGGCTGTGGGGCACTTTGTTTTGAGGGAGATATTGATTTCTATGGGAAAAGCGGATTTCGACCTGCCAGTGAATTTGGTATTCGGTATCACGGGCTGGGAGAAGATGAGGATGCATCGTTCTTTTTGTGTAAAGAATTAATACCGGGCTATTTGTCGGATGTTACCGGAGAATATGCAACACCATCGGGATATTTTTTAGAGATATATCCTTTTTACTTGACAAGTTACCAGTCGGTAACTATAATGAAGGTAACCGATTGGTAACTATTAGGCGAAAGGAGGAATTTTATGGAGGAAAAGAACACGAAGAAACGGATTTTAGAAGAAGCATTACGGTTGTTTGCAAAAAATGGATATCTGGGAACTTCGATGAATGATATTGCCAGACAGTTAGGAGTTACGAAGGCAGCGTTATATAAACACTACACGAGTAAGCAGGAAATCCTTGACAGCATTGTGAACTGGATGGATTCGCTGGATTATGAGCGTGGGAAAAAGTATGAAATGCCACAAGGAGACAGCGAAACCGTGATAATAGGATATCGGGAAGCGGACACAGACAAGATTAAGCAGATTACGAAGGTGCAGTTTTTGCATTGGACAGAGGAAGAATTTTCAAATTGTTTTCGCAAGATGCTGATGCTTGAGCAGTACCGGGATGAAACGATGGCAGCATTGTTTCAGAAGTATCTTGTTTCCGGGCCGGTATCTTATATGGAAACAATTTTTAAGGGATTAACCGGAAAAGAAGCGGACGCAAGGCAGTTAGCACTGGATTTTTATGGTCCGATTTTTCTCATGTACAGTTTGTACGATGCAGCAGATGAGAAAGAGGAAATTATAACAATGCTCGAACTGCATGCAGAACGTTTCGCTAAAATGCTGTAAGGAGGAAGAAAGAAAATGAAACTTTATTTTGGAAATACAACGACAACGATAACAACGCTGATGATTCTATGTCTGCTTGGATTTATCGGTTATACGATTTTTCAGAGAGCAAATATTCTTTACTGGGGAAGACGGACTTTATTTGTACTCGTATTTGGATTGGTTATCTGCTGTTTTGCGGCAGCCAGAGACGGGCTGGATAAGACAATTCAACACACAATCGATGGAAGCTGTGCACCGGGAATTTTTCCACTTCTAAGTATTCCTAATTTAATCGGGTGCATTGGTGCTGCTATCATTATTATTGCTGCCATTGCTACACCGATTGCTAAATCGCAGGCGGCACGTGAAGTTTGGTTTTACTTTATGTCAGGTGGTGCTCTTTTGAAGATTGTTGTTATGGAGGTATCAAGGATTCGGTTGTGATGTTTTTTCGAAATTTCAGTAAATTCTGTAGAAAGGCTTTGCGTCTTGTGGGCGTTCTCACTCGTTGAGTGCGTAGTGGTATGGGCACTGAAACTACCAGTGCTGCATACCGACGCACTCAAAACCCACAAGACACAAAGCCTTTCTACAGAATTTATTGGAATCTCTGAAAAAACAACCGAATTATTTAGATAAACGATAGTTAGGAAGTGGAGTGGACAATGTGCATACGTTTGGAAACAAATCAGCGGAAAAGTATGCCTTGATTCCCCAATTACGTTTCAAGTAACTGGTTTCAAATGCTCGGCTGCCAATTTATTTGGTTTCCGGTAATCCGGCAGAAAGGCTTGGTGATGAGTGGGTACAAACACGCGGGTATCAGGCATGTGTCGTTTACATGCCGATACCCTTACGCGTTTGTTTAGCGGGAGCGCCCACGAATTACAAAGCCTTTCTGCCGGATTACGGAAACCAAATAAATTGCCCCCACACTATCATTGACAACAAATACATAAAATGTTTATAATCTATATGGATATATGAAAAAAAGATGGGGTGGAGAAGAAAGATAATACTAAAGGGAAGGTTAAAGGATATTTTATGTATGAAAAGGAAAAGCAGAGGGAGAACCATCTGATTGTGTTGTTAGTGTACACATTTTTCTCACTTATTTTGACGGGAGAATCACTTTTGCTTGGCTGGGAAGTGGGAGCAATTGTGCTTTTGCTGACGGCATTGATTGGAAGCTGGGTTATTTATATTACCGATATGGTTTCCGGAGGAATGCGGCTGTGGCTGTATTTTGCCTTGACGATGATATCTTGTTTTTTTTATGGAATTCATCAGACAAGCGTGTTTGATTTGGCACCACTTATGATTTTGATTATGATTCTATTTTCAGTAACGGAAAAATCAAGTATTATCAGACTTTGTGTGATTACATATTATTTGACAATGTGTTATGATTTTATCTTTGTTCTGAAACATGCCATTGAACTTACAACACTTACAGTGACTAGGACGCTTTTGCATCTTGGTCTTGTTTTGGTGTCCGGATGTCTTGTGAATCTTGTATTGAAAAGGAGGAAATCAGAGCGTGTATATTCGGATAAAAAAATTGAAAAATTAGAAGAAACAAATCGCCGTGTCGAAGATTTTCTTGCCAATGTTTCTCATGAATTGCGTACACCGATTAATGCGGTTACAGGTATTTCTACCATCATGCTGCAAAAAGAAGAAGAGCAAGAAAAAAGAGAGCAGTTATCCTCGGTACAAATGGCTGGAAAACGATTATTTGGTCAAATTGAAGATATTTTAGATTACACAGAAATTGATACGAACAAAATCCGGCTGAGCGAAGAAAATTATACACCGTCTCTGGTTGTAAGTGATTTGGTTTCGGAGTATTGGGAAAAAGAAGAAAAACAGCCCGAACTGCTTTTTGACTATGATACAAAAATTCCACCGGTTCTTTTGGGCGATGAGCGGAAAATAAGAAAGATATTAAAACATCTAGTGGATAATGCGATGAAATTTACGCAAGAGGGCGGTGTTTATGTCAGAATTTTTTCATTAAAAAAATCTTATGGAATCAATTTGTGTATTGAAGTAAGTGATACAGGTGTCGGCATTGCAAAAGATGAACTGGAAAGAATTACGGAGCGGTTCTACCAAACAAGTACAGGAAGAAATCGAAAGGTGGGGGGACTTGGGTTAGGTTTGTCTATTGTGTACGGAATGGTTCGTGTGATGAATGGGTTTATGCGGATTGAAAGTGAAGAGGGCAGGGGAACTACGGTTACGGTTAGTATTCCACAGCAGGTGGCAGAAGAAAATCCGGAAAAGCCTTTAATTAATAATAAAAACTTGTGTGTTGCATGTTTCTTGATGACGGAAAAATATGAAGTGCCTCAAGTAAGAGAGTATTATAATAAAATGATTGCGCATATGGTAAAACAGTTTGACATCCCATTGCACCGTGTTACGAACCGGGACGAATTGGAACAGTTATTAGAAGTGACACCGGTGACGCATTTGTTTGTGGGTGAGGAGGAGTATCGCGTAAATAAGAATTATTTGGAAATGACAGATTCAAAAGTGCGGATTGTTGTTGTGGCAGGAAAAAATATTATTCTGCCGCAGGAAAAGCGGATAGAAATAATTCGGAAGCCCCTTTGTACACAGTCTGTATTAAATATTTTAAAGGAAAAGGAAAGTGATTTGTCAAAAAGAAAGAAACGAAAAATGATATGCCCGGGAATTAAGGTGTTGGTTGTGGATGATGAGCCGATGAACCTGACCGTTGCAAAGGGGATTTTTGAAAATTATCAGATGAAAGTAAAAACTGTAATCAGCGGAAAAGAGGCAATTGCGGCTTGTGAAAAGGAAAGATTTGATATTATTTTCCTTGATCATATGATGCCGGAAATGGATGGTATTGAAACGTTAAAACAACTTCGTAAAATGCAAAAAGAGAGTGGTCAGGAATATATTATTGTTGCATTTACGGCAAATGCAGTCAGTGGAGCAAAGAAAATGTTTATGGAGGAAGGTTTTGATGAGTTTGTTTCAAAACCGATTGAGACAATGACACTGGAACGAGTTCTTTGCAAGGTGCTTCCGAAATCGTCGATTACCTATGTCAGTGAGGAAAAAGAGGCTGTAAAAACGGACGAGAGGAAAACGAATTTTGACAGGAATGCCGGGCTGCAATACTGCCGTGGAGATGAAATGTTTTACAGAGAATTGTTAGCGCAGTTTCACGGTGAGTCGGTGAAAAAGAGACAAATGATAGAAGCGGATTATGAGCAGAAAAATATGGAAGATTATCGGATTCGTGTGCACGCCTTAAAGAGTACGGCGAAGATGATAGGAGCAGAGAATTTGTCTGATCTGGCAAAAGATTTGGAAATGGCAGCGAAAGAAAAAGACTGGGATTTCATTGAGAAGAATCACAAAGAAGTTCTAGACCAGTATGCAGCGGCGGTTGTGGAAATCGGCAGCCTGCTTGGTACTGTGTTGGAAGAAGAGGAGTTTTCTGTAACGCAAATAAATAGCGAAAAATTATTGGAAGAATTAATGCTTTTGATGGAAAAATTGCGTGCTTACGAAATAGATGACGCAGAAAAAATTATTCAAAAACTGCAGCATATAAAGTGCGCAAACTTGTCGGGGAGAGAATTGATTGAGAATATCAAACAAGATGTCACGGATTTTGAATTTGACCGGGCACTTAATAAAACAGAGAAGCTTTACAAACGTGTGGAAAGAGGTGAATGCGAATGAATCCAAAACGATTGATACAAGTGTTTAATAATCATGAATTAGGGCTTCAGGAACGATTGTTCCGCCTTCTGGTCACGATTGGCTTAATGGGACTGGCAATGGGAATTCTTGTTGGTCTTGTGTTAGGAGAAAGTATGGCAAACACCCTTTCACTTCTTGTGGTATTTGCGCTTGCGGTTGCGATAACGTATTTTTCCATCCATTTTCATAAAATTCAAATAGGAGCAGTGCTGATTTCCGTTTTGCTGATTTATTTTGCGCTTCCTTTTAACTTTTTGACAAGTGGAGGAATTTATGGAGGCGGCCCGATTTGGCTGATGTTTGGCGTTGTTTTTGTCTGTCTGGTAGTTGAGAAGAAGGCAAAATACATATTGATTGCCAGCAGTTTCTGCCTGTATGGCGCATGTTATCTGACAGCTTATTGGAATCCCAGAATTATGGAATTTCACACGATCCAGGCAGCCTATGTCGATTCCTTTTTTACATTGGCAGCAGTGACGGTTCTTGTGTGCAGCATGATTTTATTTCAAAATGCGATGTACCGGAAAGAAAATAAGATTGCAAAGGAGCAAAAAAAAGAAATTGAAGAATTAAACCGGATGCAGAATCATTTTTTCTCAAGTATGAGCCATGAAATCAGGACACCGATAAATACTATTATTGGACTGAATGAGATGATTTTGCGAGAAGAAATTTCGGATGAAGCAGCCGGCGATGCCAAGAGTATTCAGGGGGCAAGCAAGATGCTTTTGACGCTGATTAATGATATATTGGATATGTCAAAAATTGAATCGGGCAAAATGCAGATTGTTCCAGCCGTTTACGAAACAGGAGATATGTTATCCGATGTTGTGAATATGCTTTGGATACGGGCAAAGGAAAAAGGGCTTGAATTTCATATCAATGTGGACCCTTTGCTGCCATCCCAGCTGTTTGGTGATGAAGTGAGGATTAAACAGATTCTTATTAATGTATTAAATAATGCGGTTAAATATACAAAAGAGGGGGCTGTTACTTTATCCATTCAGTGCAAAGAGCAGGAGAACGGAAATGCATTAATTTCTTATTCGGTGACGGATACCGGAATGGGAATTAAAAAAGAAAGTATTCCGTATTTATTTCAAGCATTCAAACGCATTGACGAGAGTGAAAACCGCTATATAGAAGGAACCGGACTGGGACTTTCGATTGTGAAGCAGTTAGTTGAACTTATGGGTGGTGATATTTCTGTAAACAGCGTATATACAAAAGGTTCCACATTTATCATTACAATTCCACAAAAAGTGGTAAGCAATGAAGAGATTGGTGAACTGGATTTGGAGACAAGACATGGCACAAATCAAAGAGAATCGTACAGACAAAGTTTTGAGGCAGAAAAGGCACGCGTCTTAATTGTGGACGATAATGAAATGAACCGGATGGTGGCAAAAAAACTGCTTCGTGACACAAAAGTCATGGTGGATACGGCAGAAAGTGGAGAAAAGTGTTTAAAGAAAAGTCTTCAGACGAGATATGATGTTATTTTTATGGATCATCTGATGCCGGAAATGGATGGTATTGAATGTCTGCATGCGATTCGGACCCAGATGGGTGGTTTCAATCAAAATACGCCGGTTGTGGCACTGACAGCAAATGCCGGAAGTGAAAATAAAGCACTTTATTTTCGCGAAGGATTTGATGGGTATTTGTTAAAACCGGTCAGTGGTGTACAATTGGAGGAAGAACTTATTCGTCATCTTCCTAAAAATCTTTTCAGGCAATTCAATGCGGAAGGAACCGTGGGAATGATAGAGGCACCGATTTTAGAGCACAGGAAAAAAGTGCCGGTTATGATATCGACGGATACCACATCCGATTTACCGGATTATCTCATAGATGAAAATTTAGCTGCTGTGATGCCCTATCGCGTGAAAACAGAGGGTGGTGAATTTTTAGATGGTGTGGAAACGGAGACAGATGGTATCCTTGCCTATATGAAAGAGCGTGGTGAAATGGCGCAGTCGGAGGCACCAAAAGTAAGTGATTACGAAGAGTTTTTTGCCGAACAGCTTACGAAAGCGCAGTTTGTTGTCCATATTTCTATGGCAGAAAGTGTTAGTCCCGGATTTGCGAATGCGCTGGAAGCGTCAAAGGCGTTTGATAATGTTATGGTTATTGATTCCGGACAATTGTCAAGTGGTATGGGACTTATCGTTTTGTATGCCCTATCTTGTGCTGCCGGCGGAATGGGAGCCGGGGATATTGTGCAGAAACTTAAGGCTTATAAAAAACAGATTCAGACAAGTTTTATTGTAAGCGAGACGGGATATCTGATGCAGGCAGGAAAAATTTCAGAAAAGGTTCATAAACTATGTCAGGCATTTATGCTCCATCCTGTAGTTGTTCTAAAAAATGGCAGGATGAAAATAAAGAAAATTTATGTTGGCAGAAGAAAAACGGCATGGAAGAAATACATTGCTTCCACGTTTAATAAAGAGCTTCATATGGATAAAAAGATGCTGTTTATTACCTATGCAGGACTAACGAATGATGAGTTAAAGGAAATTACAAAAGAAGTAAGAGAAAAAGATGCAATCGAGAACATTATTTATCAAAAGGCATCTCCGGCGGTTGCCATTAACTGCGGACCTGGTACCTTTGGACTGTTATTTGCAAAGATGGATGATGAATAAAACGTATGAGGTGATAGCAAGATGAAAACAATATTAGTTGTAGATGATGATAAACTAAATCTTTCGGCAGCGCGGAAAGTGTTAAGTGGCGAATATAAGGTAATCCCTGTTGTGAGGGGAACACAGGTATTGTCTTATTTGGAAAATGAGGAATGTGACATGATTCTTTTGGATATCAGTATGCCGGAAATGGATGGCTTTGAACTGCTTAGAAAAATTCGGACGATGGAGAACGGTAAGGACATTCCCGTGATTTTTCTTACGGCTGACAATGATACCGAGACGGAGACCCGCTGTTTTAAAGAGGGGGCCATTGATTTTATTGTAAAACCTTTTGTGCCGGCTGTTATGCAGTCAAGGATTGGAAGAGCACTTGAATTAGAAGAACTTCGGCGTGGTCTTGCAGATAAATTAGAGAAGAAAACCCGTGAAGTATCGGATATTAAAAGTAAATCTTATCAGGATGCCCTGACCGGTCTTTGGAATCGCGCCTATACAGAGAATGCTGTAAATGAAATGATTTCACAGGGGAAAAAAGGTGCTCTTTTTATGCTTGATATGGATAATTTTAAAGCAGTTAATGACAATTACGGTCACATTGCCGGGGATGAAACACTTAAAATATTTGCTGGCACTTTAAAGAAATTTGCAGGAGAAGGGGATGTTCTTTGTCGGATTGGCGGTGACGAGTTTATGATTTTTGTAAAGGATGTTACAGAAAAAAGTGAACTGGGCAGCCGTGCAGCAGAGATTATTTCCGGTTTTCAAAAGAAATTTGCCGAATTTGATTTTGAAACCGAGTGTTCCGTTTCGATTGGCATTGCGCAGACACCGGAAGACGGAATGGAATTTAATAAACTTTACAACTCAGCAGATAAAGCGTTATACTATGTGAAGCAGAACGGAAAAAACGCATATCATTTTTTCAGTGATAAGTTACAGAAGGAAAAAAGCCGTGCCGGAAAAATTGTTGATCTGAAGTATATTAACAGTTTAATGAGCCGTGCAGATGATGGACAAGGTGCGTATTTTCTTGATATAGACAGTTTTCATCATGTTTATAATTTTATCTGCCGTTTTGTAAAGAGAAACGAAAAGGATGTTCAAACCGTGTTATTTACGGTGAATGAGGAAAATCAGGAAATTGATGTGACAGAGATGGAATTGATTTTGGAGACCTTAGAGAAAGCAATTTATACGTCTTTACGCAGGTCGGATGTATCGACAAGATATTCCAGTAAACAGATTGTGGTAATTCTTATGGATACGGACGAAGTAAATGGAAGTATGGTTGCGGATCGTATTTTGGATTGTTTTTATAAAATGTATTCGCATCAGGAGGTGCAGATCGATTATGACATCGCGTGCATCAGTCGATAGAACTTATATTGCAATTGATTTAAAATCGTTTTATGCTTCAGTGGAATGTAAAGAACGAAACCGCGACCCACTTACTACAAATCTTGTGGTGGCAGATCAAACAAGGACAGAAAAAACAATTTGTCTTGCTGTTTCACCTGCTCTTAAAAGTTATGGAATACCAGGGCGGCCACGGCTTTTTGAGGTGGTTCAAAGGGTGAAAGAGGCAAATTGTAAACGCCGGTATCAGGCACCGAATCGAACCTTTCTCGGTGCTTCGGATGACAGCGTGGAACTAAAAAAAAATAAAACTCTTGCCATTGATTATATTGTGGCACCACCCAGAATGGCATATTATATGGAGTACAGCACAAAAATTTACGATATTTATTTGAAGTACATTGCACCGGAGGATATGCATATTTACTCAGTGGATGAGGTGTTTGTGGATGTGACCGATTACCTTTCTACCTATGAAATGACGGCAAGAGAACTTGCCATGACAATGATACAGGATGTTCTTAAAACAACCGGGATTACAGCGACAGCAGGAATTGGTACCAATATGTATCTTTGCAAAATTGCGATGGATGTGGTGGCAAAACATATGGATCCGGATAAAAACGGGGTGCGGATTGCGGCGTTAAATGAGATGTCGTATCGGAAGCTCCTCTGGAATCACAGGCCGCTTACCGATTTTTGGCGTGTGGGTCCAGGCTATGCAAAAAAACTAGAGGCAAATGGGCTTTATACGATGGGGGATATTGCCAAATGTTCCATTGGAAGACCGGATGAGTTATACAATGAAGAACTTTTGTATCAGTTATTTGGGGTGAATGCGGAACTTTTGATTGACCATGCATGGGGGTATGAGCCGTGCACAATTCAGGATGTTAAGGCGTATAAGCCGGAGACAAATAGTGTAAGTTCCGGTCAGGTTTTGCAGTGCCCTTATGATTTTGATAAAGCGAAACTGGTGGTAAAGGAAATGACGGATTTGATGGTGCTTGATTTGGTCGACAAAAGACTTGTTACAGATCAGATTGTACTCACGATAGGGTATGATATTGTGAATTTGACAGACCCATCGAGAAATCGAAGTTACAAAGGAGTTGTGACGACGGACCGTTATGGAAGAAAGGTGCCAAAACATGCACACGGGACAACCAATTTGAAAAGGCAGACTTCGTCTACTGCTATAATTATGGATGCGGTAATGGAATTGTATGACCGGATTGTAGATAAAAAGTTATTGATTCGCCGGATTACCATTACCGCGAATAAGCTGGTGAGTGAGGATTTGGTGCAGCAGAAAGAAAGCTATGAGCAGTTGCAGCTTTTTACGGATTATGAAGAGGTAAAACGGGAGCGCGAGAAAGAAGAGGCTGCTCTTGAAAAAGAAAAACGAATCCAGCATGCGATGCTTGATATTAAGAAAAAGTTTGGAAAAAATGCAATTTTAAAAGGAATGAATCTGGAAGAAGGTGCAACTGCCAAAGATAGAAATTCACAGATTGGCGGACACAAGGCATAATCGGATCAGAAAAAGGAGGTCAGGAAATGCTGAATAATGAAATTAGTCATAAATACGATGACATTCTTTCTATGCCGCATCCCAATTCCAAAAATCATCCCCGCATGGCAAGAAGAGACCGGGCGGCGCAGTTTTCCTCATTTGCAGCACTGACCGGACATGAGGAGGCAATTTCCGAGACGGCTCGTTTGACGGATGAAAAAGCAGCACTTGGTGAAGATGTGATGGAGCGGCTTGATTGGATTTTTATGCAGATAAAAGCCAAAATGAGTGAAAATCCGGAGGTGACGATCACATATTTTCTGCCGGATGAGAAGAAGGCAGGCGGGAGATATGAAAGTTATGCCGGTGTGGTAAAGAAAATGGATGAATATAAACGCGAATTGGTTTTTAACGACCATACGGTCATACCAATGCACCAAATTGTAAATATTGAGGCCGACTGGCTGGAAAGGAGTTCAAATGAAGACATTACTTGTGATTGACATGCAGAATGATTTTATTAATGGAGCGCTGGGAACAAAAGAGGCGGAGGCAATTGTGCCATTTGTAAAGGATAAAATTAAAGAATACCGGGAGGCAGGGAATCCGGTTTTTTTCACCCGTGATACGCATGGAGAGGATTATCTGGATACGCAGGAGGGAAAAAATCTGCCGGTGAAGCATTGTATCGAAGGAACTTTTGGGTGGCAGATTTCAGATGAGATTGGTTTTAGTGAGGACGATATGGTGTTTGATAAAAATACATTTGGATATGATTGGTCGCAGGCGGTTTTGGCACAACCGGAATTGTTTTTTGGTGATGAAATCGAATTGATTGGGTTATGTACGGATATCTGTGTAATTTCAAATGCAATGGGATTAAAAACTGTATTTCCGGAAACTGTTATTTCCGTGGACGCAGCGTGCTGCGCGGGAGTGACAAAAGAGTCCCACGAAAACGCGCTGGCGTCCATGAAAATGTGTCAGATTCAGATAAAAAATTCACACTAAGTGATTATGAAAGAATCTGTTTTAAGTCTTCCTCCGGGGTTGATACTTTGGAAATGTGATACTCATCAATCAGATATTGCAGCACATTTTTTGAGAGGAAGGCTGGCAGTGTTGGTCCCAGATAAATATTTTTGATACCAAGGTGTAACAGGGTCAGCAGAATGCAGACAGCTTTTTGCTCGTACCAGGACAGAACCATCGACAAAGGAAGTTCATTGACATCACAGTCGAATGCCTTTGCCAGTGCGATAGCAACCTGAATGGCAGAGTAGGCATCGTTGCATTGTCCCATGTCCATGATGCGGGGAAGTCCGCCAATTTCACCAAGGTCTAAGTCATTGAAACGGTATTTTCCACAGGCAAGTGTCAAAATAACGGTGTCTTTTGGTGTCTGTTTTACAAATTCGGTATAATAATTTCTTCCCGGTCGTGCACCGTCACATCCACCGACTAAGAAAAAGTGTCGGATGTCGCCGTTTTTTACAGCATCAATCACCTGGTCTGCAACACCAAGGACGGTTCCGTGTCCGAATCCGGTCATGACATAGTGGCCGCCATTAATTCCGGTATTTTCTTTGTCTTTTGAATAGCCGCCAAGTGCCAGTGCTTTTTCGATAACCGGTGTAAAATCTTTGTCTTCACCAATGTGTGTGACATTTGGGTAAGAAACGACTTCGGTTGTGAAAACGCGGTCAGCGTAACCAGGTTTCACAGGCATTAAGCAGTTGGTTGTAAATAAAAAGGCTGCCGGAACATTGTCAAATTCTTTTTGCTGGTTCTGCCATGCTGTTCCAAAATTTCCTTTCAAATGAGGATATTTTTTTAATTCCGGATAAGCGTGGGCAGGGAGCATTTCTCCGTGGGTATAGATGTTAATTCCTTTTCCTTCCGTTTGTTTAAGAAGCAATTCCAAATCTTTCAAATCGTGACCGCTTACAACGATAAAAGGTCCTTTTTCAACAGTCAGAGAAACCTTTGTCGGAACCGGAGTGCCATACGAGGTTGTGTTCGCACGGTCTAACAGTGCCATACATGCGAGGTTTACCTCACCCGTTTCCATAACAACCGGGAGAAGATGCTCCATATCAAAATCATAGCTAATTACACAAAGTGCTTTATAAAAGAACTGATTGACGGTTTCATCTGTATAGCCAAGCATTTTTGCGTGGTATGCATAGGCTGACATGCCACGGATGCCAAAAAGGATAAGGGATTTTAATGAGCGGATATCTTCATCTGCTTCCCAAATTCGTTTCATGTCATAATTGTCGGTGTTTCCACATGGATTTTTGCATACGCTGCAATCCGGTACAATGATGTGTTTTTCTTCATTTACCCGCTGAATCATTTCGCGCAGCGTATCATCGTTAAAGTTTACATTTGTAATGGTTGTAAAAAGACCTTCTATAATAATCTGATCCGTATTTTCCGTTTTTTTATTGTTTTCGCAGGTACGTGCCAAGCCAATCAGTGCTCCGGTTAATTCATCCTGAAGATTGGCAGTTTCGGCAGTTTTACCACATACGCCTGCACAACCGGTGCATCCGGCACATCCTGCGGTCTGTTCACATTGAAAACAAAACATTGAATTTGTCATGCGTTTTCGCTCCTTTGATTTGTTATTGTGAGCTTATTATAAAAAAATTTAATTAAGAAATATGTTGTTATAACCACGTTTTTTTGACGCTTAACAGGAAATATTTGGTTGTATACACTTGTTAAAACTATAAAATAAACACATTTTTCTACAAAAGAGTAGTCGAAAGACTCTGTCTTTCCTTGCTATTGCCATTGCAAATCTTTATTTTTTAAGAAAATTAAATATTTTGATTACGGTTTTTTCGGTGGCTGGTGTATCGATTGGACAGTGGCTTGGCTTTGTGCTGGAAACGCTGCCGGATACTTTACGATGCTCTGTAAACGTACGGCAGGAATGCTTTCAAATTTCAGCACAAACACATCGGAAATTGATAGCATGAATGAAAGCACACAAGATGGTAGCGCGTATTCGTACCTTGGCAAAGCAATTGCAGGATGGGCTCGCCATGTAAGTAAGGTAAGAGGAAAAGAAACTGCCGGTTCTAAGAACAGGAATTCTAAGAATCGGCAGTTTTTTGAGGGTATTAGAAAATATCGTATTTATATTTCATTACGCGGTAGGCGTAACGTTTGGACTGGTAAGTGAAGGTGCGAATCATTTTTCCGTTTTTGTCATACTCGCCGTAGGTGTGGTTCATGCCGCTGCTGAATGTGATGTTTTCATCAAAATGCTGGACACTGCTGACAACACTGGAATAAGGAACAGCAAATTTTTTTACAAGCCGGTAGGTCTTTTTCTTCTCATCCACCAGATATTTGTAGTAATAAGAAGCCTTTCCTTTTTTGTAGGAGCCGACGCCTTTATAACTTTTCCAACTGAATTTTGGAAGTGTTTTTGCACTGCCGAAATTGTTGTTGTACAGGTAGAGGTAATACTGCCCATTTGGGAGGGTATCATCTTTTTCTACAGTAATCGTATGCTGACCGGCATGTCCGACAAATTTGACACCGGTCCGCTTGAGAAGATACTTTGCAAGCGATGTCTTTTTGTAGAGGGAGCCGGAGTGGATGATGTACTTGATTTTCGGCTTTTTGTAAATATTGCTGACCTTTACCAAAGAACTTTCTTCCCGGCTGCTCACAATTAGTTCTCCATCATTAATTAAATCTAAGGAATTTAAATGGAGCCAGTCAAGTTCAGTTCCTCCGTAGGTGTTTTTACCACCCTTTCGCTGAACATGTTTTTTTCTGGAAGCCGACATAAGTTTTGCAAAATCAACTAATTTTTTTGTTTTTTTAGTTTTAATATCAACAGAAATAACAACGTCTTCAATTGTTTTTTTCTTCTTATCATTTACAAGACACAGTAATTTTTTATGAGCCGCATCATACATAAAATCGTGGTGGAGTTCGTAACCTTTGAGAGAGATTTGTCTCACGATATGCCCTAAGCGGTTCATGACGGCAAGTTTGTCAATATCATAAGAGAAAATCCAGTTGCCGTCTACGGTGAGAATTCGGTCGGTGCGGTAGCCATTCAGTGGTGTCAAGCCGCGGCTTGCACCGTTGTTATCGTAATAGTAAATGTTGGTGGCATCTGATTTATCGTGTCCAAACATGGCATAGAAGCCGAGCGAGACGGCAGTTTTGCTTTTTCCGTTTTTCACTTTTTTGATTTTCGGAATCGCTTTTTCCTTTTTTGGTGTCGTTGAAAAGCGAACAGTCTTTTTCCGCTCATTTGCTGCATTGTAGAAATTAATTTCTACTGTATTTTTTCTGCCGGCAGCGAGTCCCGGAATCAGATATTCGTGAGTTAGGCGCACATTTGCTTCCGATCCGCCTGCTAAAGTGCCAGAAACCGTTTCCGCACCTTTGGCTGTAATGGTGTACTTGGCGTAAAGTGGTTCTGTAGAAACCGCATAAAAGTAAATAGAGGTACTCAGTGTGCCATATGGATTTTTTACTAACAGAGGGGCATCCAAAGTTCTTTTCCCCTTTTTCCATTTGGTCAGATAAGAAGTTGCTTCTCTTTGGTATTTGGTTGTATAAACGTTTTTCGTACTGTGTTTGATAGTAAGTATTTTTGCCTGAGATTTTGTGGCACAAACGAGGGTGCCGCAAAACAGAAGGAAAAACATACTTACCAGTAGTTTCTTTTGTTTCATTGGATGGTCTCCTTTTCATAGTATACATCAGTAAAATCATATTTTATTACGCGGTAAGCGTATCGTTTTGCGGCATAAGTATATGTACAAATCATGTTTCCTTGTTTATCGTATTCGCCATAAGTGTGATCCATGCCGCTGCTGAATGTGATGTTATTTCCAATATAATTCACTCCGCTGACCACACTGGAATACGGAACAGAGAACTGCTGAACCAATTCGTATGTTTTTTGGTTTTCATCGACTAAATATTTGCAAAAATAGGAGGCAGTTCCTTTGCGGTAAGAGCCGACGCCCGGATAGAGGCTCCAGTCAAATTGAGGGAGTGTTTTGGCACTGCCAAAGTTATTATTGTACATAAACAAATAATATTGTCCGTTTGGCAGTGAAGTATCATGTTCTACTGTAATTGTGTGCTGACCGGCATGTCCGACAAAGTTCCCTTTTTGTTTTAATAGCAGTTTTTCATATTTGGTTCCTTTATAAAGAGAGCCGCTGTGGATTAAGTAGTCAATGGAAGGATTCTCGTAAATATTATTGATTTTAATAATTACGCTTTCTTCCCGGCTGCTGAATACGGCATCTTTATCATTAATCATATCCAGAGAATTCAAATGAAGCCAGTCAAGCTCAGTTCCGCCATATGTATTTTTTCCGCCTTTGCGTTGTACGGAGCGCTTTCTCATGGACTTCATCATTTTCTCAAAATCGACCAGTTTTTTTATTTTTCCGGTTTCAATATTGACAGAAATCAAAACATCTTCAATTGTGTCTTTGTCGGTATCGTTGACAAGACATAAAAGCTCATTTCGTTTTTCATCGTACATAAAGTCATGATGAAGTTCGTATTTGCCAAGAGAAAGTGTCTTTTCGACTTTTCCCAGTCGGTTGACAAATGCAATGTCTGTGAGGCTGTAGGAGTAGACAAGTTTACCATCAATCGTTAAAATACGGTCGGTGCGGTAGTCATTCAATGGTGTTTTTCCCCGGCAGATACCGTTATTGTCATAATAATAAATATTTTTTGCCTTAGATTTATCATGTCCCAAAACGGCAAAAAGTCCATCGGTCAAAGAAGATTTGCTATTCCCCTTTTCCACTTTGGTAATGGCAGGAATCTGTTTATCCTTTTTAAGTGTAACAGTATATTGATAGGTATGAATCAAATTGTTTCCTGCGTCATAAAAAGCAAGGGAAAAATGATTTTTAAGCCCCGGTGCCAGTCCGGTAATTAAGTATTCATGTGTTTTTGTTACGCCGGAATCGGAATCATTTTTCAAGCGGTGTTTTATCACGCTGCCATTGTTACAGGTCACTTCACAGACGACATAACTATCCTGTTTCGATACGCCGTAATAATAAAAGGAACCGGTATTTGTTCCATATGGATTCCAGACAAGAAGCGGCTCTTCGATTGTGTAGGAATTATTGTTTCTCATATTTTGAAGCTGGTTGTCTGCTTCTGTCTGGTAAGCATCCTCATAAATATTTTTGCATTGGTGTTTGATATCCTGAACCGGAAAATTTTCACTGACTAAACCGGTATGTTTTTTTTGCTCGATTTGTTTTTGTCTTATATAATGCCGATAGCAGAATAGGCAGACAAAACCGATTAAAAGAATACCAATGATGCTTATCCAAAGTGCTTTTCTTTTCATGCGTGTACTCCTTTTTATGTAATGATAGATTTAGTGTAAAAAATAATTATGTCAAAACAATTTCAGGTGGGTGTTTGGGGGGACTTTTTGGTTCCGTAATAGGGCAGAATAGTTTCGTGTCTCGCAGGCGTTTTCACTCGTTGAGTACGTAGCAGTAGGGGCACTGAAACTACCAGTGCCACCTACTGACGTACTCAAAACCTACGAGACACGAAATTATTTTGCCCCATTACTGGAATTCAAATAGAGTCCCCCAAAACACATGCATTATATCGTATTAAAAATGGAGCTTGGTATGTATAAAACAACGGAGAACAACATTAAGGAGTAAAAATTTTGTATTGAATGTTTACTTTTCTTTATTAGGATTCCAGAAATTTAAGTAGAAAAACTTTGTGACTCGTGGGTTTTGAGTACGTTGGTATGTGGCACTGGTAGTTTCAGTGTCCATACCGCTACGCACTCAACGAGCGGGAGCGCCTGCGAGACGCAAAGTTTTTCTACTCAAATTACGGAAACTAAAAATACCAGCAACCACTTGATACAAACTTTTTCATTTAATATCTTGCATGTCCCCCGTTTTTCGTCTACAATTAGTTCTATTACAAAAAAGATAGAAAGAAGGAAATATAACAATATGAAACAGGACAAAACTTTTCTTGGAACGGAGCCGGTGGGAAAACTGCTTTTTAAACTGGCAGTGCCAACGGTTATTGCACAGCTTGTGAATATGCTCTATAACATTGTTGACCGCATTTATATTGGACATATGCCGGGAGACGGAAGCCTTGCACTGACCGGGGTTGGTGTGTGCATGCCATTGATTATGATTGTGTCAGCGTTTGCAGCGTTAATCAGTTCCGGTGGTGCACCGCGTGCTTCGATTGCGATGGGAAAGGGAGAGCATGAGTCGGCAGAGAAGATTCTTGGCGGCTGCGTTACGGTGCAGGTAGTGATTTCTCTTATTTTGACGGTAGTTATTCTGGTTTGGAATAAAGATTTGCTTCTTGCTTTTGGAGCAAGTGAAAATACAATTTCGTATGCAAATTCATATATGAGTTTGTATGCATTTGGCACACTTTTTGTACAGCTGACCTTGGGAATGAATGCATTTATTACGGCACAGGGATTTGCAAAGACCGGTATGTTTACGGTAATGATAGGTGCAGTGGCTAATATTATATTGGATCCTGTTTTTATTTATGGGTTTCATATGGGAGTAAGAGGAGCTGCACTTGCTACTATTTTATCGCAGGGAATTTCTTGTGTGTGGGTAATTCATTTTCTATGTGGTGAGAAAACGATTCTCCGCCTCAAAAGAAAAAATCTTCGAGTGGATTTTGGTTTGGTGCTTCCGTGCCTGGCATTGGGACTTTCTGCGTTTATCATGCAGGCAAGTGAGAGTGTCATTTCGGTCTGTTTTAATTCATCGTTACTTGCTTACGGAGGTGATTTGGCGGTCGGCGCGATGACAATTTTAACAAGTGTGATGCAGTTTGCGATGCTTCCGCTGCAAGGGCTTGGTCAAGGGGCGCAGCCGATTACCAGTTATAATTACGGAGCGAAAAATCGTGAGCGTGTGAAAAAAAGTTTTCGTTTGCTGCTAACAATTAGTTTGATATACTCTGTTGTTTTGTGGGCATTTATTTTAGTCATCCCGCGTCTTTTTGTGGGCATGTTTACAAGCGATGCCACCTTGCTTGATTTTACTTCCCAGGCATTACGTGTATATTGTGGGGCACTGTTTATTTTCGGTATCCAGATTGCCTGCCAGATGACATTTGTCTCAATTGGAAGTGCTGTTTGTTCAATTATTGTAGCGGTGTTGAGAAAATTTGTTTTGTTAATTCCACTCATTTATATTCTGCCGCAGTTACTTGTGGACCAGACCTTTGCGGTGTATCTGGCAGAACCGGTTGCGGACGTGTTTGCCGTTACCTTTACCGCTATTTTGTTTACGATTCAATTTAAGAAAATACTTGCAAAGCTAAATTAAAGGATTTTACAAAAGGAAAGCCTCGGATTGCCTTGAAAAAGAATTTTTAGGCAGTTTAGGGGCTTTTTTTATGTACTTTTTTTGCGTTGGCAGCATTGAGTCTGACCTTAAATCCCATTCAGGCAGGAGCCTATGGAGAGACAACAGAAAAAAGCACGTTGACAGCAGACACAAAAGCAGTCAGTGAGTACCAGACATGGAAAGAGTCCATTGATTCCGGTAAAATTAGGAAAGAAAGAAGACTTATCCGACGCCAAAGTATATGACGGCACAGTTACCGATATCAACCGTTCCAATAGTGTGGAGACTTACAAAGCTTCCGACAAAGTATCCGTAAAAGGCGCATTGGAGAAAAACACTACTTATTACTACAGCTATTCCAATGATGGAACGACATGGAGTAAGGCTGAAAAATATCAGACAAAAGATTTTTCTTCTTACAAAATCTGGCTGGTAGGTGACCAGATTGATTATGCTGCAGCAGATGAAGCAGATACAAAGAATGTAAGAGAGAGCGAGTATGCCGGTTTCTTATATCCGTCGGTACTTCGTAATCTGCCGCTTGCTTCTTCCATCGGAAACCATGAGAGCAAAGGAACGGATTACAAGTATCATTATAACAACTCAAATACAGAGGATAATTTGGGAGCAACGAACTCCGGAAGTGATTACTACTTCAGCTATGGCGATGTACTATACATTGTTTTGAATAGTAATAACCGTAATGCGGCAGAGCACAGCAAACTGATGGAAAAGGCAATTAAAAGCGCACCAAATGCGAAATGGAAAGTGGTAGCCTTCCACCATGATATTTATGGTTCCGGACAGCCACACTCCGATTTTGATGGAGCAAATTTGCGAACAATTTTTGCACCGCTTATGGATAAGTGTGATATTGATGTCTGCCTGACTGGTCATGACCATAGTTATGCAAGAACCTAAAGTAGACGCTGCTGCATTGCGAAAAAAAGTCGGTATGGTGTTCCAAAAAGCAAACCCGTTTCCGGCAAGCATTTATGATAATATTGCTTATGCGCCAAAATACCACGGAGTGCACGGACGCAAAAAACTGGATGAAATTGTAGAGACCAGTTTGAGAAAAGCCGCTCTCTGGGATGAAGTAAAAGACCGCTTGAAAAAGAGTGCTTTAGGATTATCCGGCGGACAGCAGCAAAGACTTTGTATTGCGCGTGCGATTGCACTGGAGCCGGAGATTATTCTGATGGATGAGGCAACCAGTGCGCTTGATCCGATTTCAACACAGAAAACAGAGGAACTTATGATAGAATTGAAAAAGAATTACACAGTAATTATTGTCACTCATAATATGCAGCAGGCTGCGCGTGTGGCAGATAAAACAGCATTCTTTTTCATGGGTGATTTGATTGAGTATGGTAAGACAGAGCAGATTTTTGAAAATCCACAGAGGGAGAAAACAAAAGCATATGTCAGCGGACAGTTTGGTTGATATTTTTCATAGAACAACATGTGTAAAAAATAAAAGTTAGTGTATAATTTTTATTGGCAAAAATAAAGGGAAGAAG